>Ga0182030_10003230_pt1 | contig 34787 bp, 26 predicted proteins | sample 812S3MmetaG_FD_121299 | JGI IMG/M metagenome (GOLD analysis project Ga0182030, IMG submission 121299) | Permafrost microbial communities from Stordalen Mire, Sweden - 812S3M metaG (Illumina Assembly) | ecosystem: Environmental > Terrestrial > Soil > Wetlands > Permafrost | place: Sweden...
CAGGCCGATCGCATCGTCGCGACAGCCAAGCGCGTCATGGAGTATGGGAGAGTGTGATGGCAAAAATACTCGAGATGCCAAAGCTTTCGCCCACCATGGAGGAGGGCGTGCTGTCGATGTGGCACAAGAAGGAGGGCGAGTCGATCCTGGTCGATGACCTTCTGGCGGAGGTTGAAACCGACAAGGCCACGATGGAGTTTCGCGCTTTCGACAAGGGCGTGATTCTAAAGATCCTCGTTGCTCCCGGCTCCCAGGTGAAATTGGGTCAGCCCGTCGCCGTCGTAGGCGTATTGGGCGAAGATATCTCGTCGTTGCTTGCCCGAATCGGGCGCGCCGAGACTCCCGCGCCACCCCCGCAGGATCTGTCCGCGGCCACTGAGCCTTCAGCTTCTGTTGAGCAGCGCACAGCTGAGATGGGTGGATCGGGGGCGCGCCCCTCGAGCGACACGCTTCCCCCGCCGGGCATGCGCAATCCGCCGACGATCGAGGTTCTCGACCGCACAAGCCATTTGCCGCGGCCGGTGGAAGGCCGCCCCGCGATCGACAGAGGGCGTGTCATCGCGTCTCCACGCGTACGCCAGTTGGCTCGCGAGCTAGGAATCGACCTGCAAGGCGCACTCGGAACAGGTCCTGGAGGTCGCGTGACCGCCGACGACCTCGAAAAGCTTCGCAACCAGACGACCTCGCCACTTGCACGCGTTGGAGCGGGGGCGCCGTCAGAATCGTTGGCTCGCGACGCGGCGGAACTGCGCCCGCTTTCGCCTATGAGGAAGACGATCGCGCGTCGACTCGTGGAATCGAAGACGACGATTCCACATTTTTATCTTTCGATCGATGTCGATGCGATGGCCCTCGTGTCTCTCAAGGAGAAAATCAATGCAGACCTTGCATCGTCTCCTTCCCCTAGCAAGGTGTCTCTCAACGATCTGTTCATCAAAGCGTGCGGGGTCGCTCTAAAGCGGGTCCCAGACTGCAATGCGAGCTACACGCCCGATGCCATTCGCATCCATTCGCGCGTCGACATTTCCATCGCCGTCGCGATCCCCGATGGCCTGGTAACTCCTGTGATTCGCGACGTCGATCGAAAGACACTCGTTTCCGTCGCCGCCGAAGTACGAGAACTTGCTGCGAGAGCCCGAGCGCGAAAACTCAAGCCGGAGGAAATGCAGGATGGCACCTTCTCCATCACGAATCTCGGGATGTTTGGAGTGGATTCGTTTTCCGCGGTCATCAATCCGCCCGAAGCCGCAATCCTGGCTATCGGCGCCGTTCGCGATGTCCCGGTCGTGACCGAAGGCGCCGTCGTCCCCGGGAAGCGAATTCAACTTACCCTTTCGTGTGACCATCGCGTTGTCGATGGCGCGACGGGCGCGGCCTTCCTTTCTGAACTTCGTCAGCTCATCGAACACCCCATGCGCACGTTGACTGGCTGAGAGGGCGGCGACCCGCGGAGATCGTCGAGTCTCGCAGAGGCGCCCGCCACTTTCGCGCGGCGAGCTATATTTCACGATCCAAATAAATCTGTGTCGAGGGAGCGAAGACTCACAGTGCTTCGCACGTCACGAGGCCAAAGGACATCTGAGAGCCTTTGCGACCCGCCAAGGTTACCCTCCGCCAATTGAGCAGAGGATAACCGTTGCCGCGTCCACATGATGGGTCCGACATTTTGTACGATCCGGCTCGGTTGGGTATGATCGAGTTCAACGAAACTCCGATCTCGAGAACCTCACCGTCATTGCCGATTCAACTGACCGCAGCCGCACCATTTTGGCGAGTCACGTTGACTGCCTGCAGACCCTTGGGGCCCTCCTTGATCTCGAACTCTACGACCTCATCCTCGTAGAGTCGTCGCCGTCCGTCCCCCTGGATTTGGGAGTAGTGAACGAAAACGTCTGGGCCGGTGTCCTGCTTAATGAAGCCCCAACCCTTTTCGTCGTTGAACCACTTTACCCGTCCCACTGCCATCGGAATGCCTCCACTTCTGCTCTGCTGCTGGATGTGTCCGATTCCCCTCGTTCGATCGAATTGGATCACCAGCCACCCGCACCCGGATGCACGTGCCCTCGCCCACCCGGATTCCAACCATCGCGTTCGCCGGCGCGTTCATTCGCCGTGGCGGCCACATACGCTAGGTGATGGCGTTCTCCGAGGTCAAGAACGGAACCTCGTTTGAGGTTCGGTAGTTCCGATGATCCGTCCTATTCAGGCGCTCACATGCCCACCGCCCGCACCCCCGATCTCCTTCAATCACTCCGACGTCCACACTCGGGGACAGACGCGGGCATGGCCTCGATTCGCTCTCGGCCTTCACGCTTGCGCAACAAGGGTCCGTCCCGAAAGTCATCGAGAACACACTTGCCCTCAAGATTTGCCCTCACCCCCGCTGAACCGCGATGCTGTTTGCCCTCTCCCAAGGGAGAGGGCGACCGTGAAATGGCGTGAACCGCGGGGTGAGGGCCTATTTCCGGACAAGGTGCTCCGCGACTCTCGGGACGGGCTCTATGAACACCGCTACAGCGCGTCTCAATCGCGTGGAATGGTCTTCGGGATGTTCGGGCCTTCAGCGTGTGAGTCACGAACGTTATGAAAAACTTGGGCATTGGCCTGGTCACCGCCCGGATGATCGTGACGAGCATCGTTCAGATGCGCAAACGCCGATCAACATCACTGTCCAATTTCACTCTGACAACCCGCCATCTGGCAGGGCCATACGATCCAAAGCATCGAGCTCGCTAAGATTCGCTCGAACCCTAGGATCGTTGGGCGATAACGCGCGAGCGTGTCCCAAAGCCGATCGCGCCTCGGAACGCGTCGCCCGATCCCTCGCCAGTGCCGTGGCAAGATTGATCCACGCGCTCACGAGATTCGCGTCCAACCGAATTGCCGTGCGGTATTCGAGCACCGCTTCGTTGACGCGCCCGGCCTGCTGGAGGGCATATCCAAGGTTCTGGTGGAACGCTGGCCCTTGCGGTCTCAAAGCGACAGCACGCCGCAGTTCGACAATCGCACGGCTCGTGTCTGGGGTGGAAAGTAGTGCCGTCCCTAGATCGGAATGAGCTCGAGCGTCCGCATCGTCGAGGCGCACGCGCGCTTCGTATTCCACAATCGCTTCACGAGTCCTTCCGGCCATCATCAGCGCAGTTCCAAGATTTCCATGGCGTGCGCCGCAGCCCGGGTCGAGTTCGACTGCCCTTCCCAGCTCCTTGATGGCTCCCTCGACGTCGCCCGTCGCCAATAGTCCGACCCCGAGCTCCGAATGAGCCTCTGGATTGTCGGCTAGCAACTCCACGCCTCGACGCATCGCAGAGACCGCGCGTTGCGAATCTCCCAGAAGAAGTCTCGCACGCCCAAGCTCGACGAATGCCGGACCAAGCGTAGCGTTTCGCTCAACGACGCGCTGCAAATCGGCCGCCGCTGCAGCTACGACCGCATTTCCCTTGGCGGCCCCAAAATCCAGCGGCACACCCACTCGCCCAATGCGAGCACGCGCGATGCCGACGATCGCTGCCGCCGCACTGCGAGAGGAGGACCGCGCCGCCGTGTAGTGGCGCTCCGCACCCGTCCAATCCCCGTGCTCAAACGCATCATCTCCCGCCGATAGCTCCGCATCGGATGAATCCGTCGAAAGGCGGAGCGAGCTCGATACTCCGCCAACCTCCGAGGACGACACCGGCGCCGGCGCATCCGCCCGTGCAGCGATGGGGCACGACAGCACGAGCGCAATAGCGGCGATTACAGTAGGGCAGGCCTTCACGACGAAAAAGGGCGTGTGCTGAAATCCTCACCGTCCCGACGGTGCCTCACGGTCTTGCCATCGACCACGGTGGTCACATTGACTGGGCGTTTCCATACGCGAACGAGTGCGGCCATGACGTCCTTCGTGTAGTCCGCCCTAAGCTCCAGACCTTGGTGATCGTGACGCAACAGAAGCTCGCCTCGGTTTTCAAAATTTGCATCGTCCACGTAGATGGTTGGACTGCCACTATTGGTAAGGTCGAATAGCAATTTATTCTTGACGACAGCAAATTCGCGCGAATCTATTTCGTAGCGTTCGTTGCGGTTGGACCAGCCAAAACTGAACAACTTATTTTCCAGAACAAACTCCGGAGTCAGAAACTCGTCAATGAAAGTCACGTCGTTGTAGAGAGCGCGCACCTGGAATATCTTTTGTCTGCCAAGGTCCAGGCGAAGATCCCAGTTCTTCTTTGCGTCGCTGTCATCGCAGTCTTCCCATTCCTTCCCAAACTGACCTTTATTCCATCGATCCTCGATGTTGCGATAGAGCTCGACGCCGAGCTTATATGGGTTTAGTCGACCCCCGCTCGTGGCCAAGACGCCGGCAGCGTGGTCTGCGTAGTCGACCACTTCACTCGCATCGAGAATGCTCTCAGTCATGAGCTTCGAGTGCCAGTATGTCGCCCACCCCTCGTTCATGATCTTCGTCTGCATTTGCGGCGTAAAATAGTATGCCTCTTCGCGAACGACCTCGAGAACGTCACGCTCCCAGCGTTCCAGTGGCGCATGCTGAAGAAGGAATAGAAGCACATCGCGTTCGGGACGCTCCGGAAAGGATTTTGCCTTCTCGCGCACCGCATCGAGCTTCTTTCTCTGGGCGTCGAGATACTCCTCCGGATTGATAAAACTCTCCATGTAGTCTTTCGCTCGCAAGCGAGGCACTTCCGTGACAGTTGGCTCTTCGTCCTCGGGCAATCGCTTGCGAGCGCGCCCACGAAATGGCGAATGGATGTCGATGAGATTCTCGAGCGCAAGACACTGATCGATGAACTCTTCGACACGACTTTCCCCTTGTCGACCGATGATGCGACGCAGACGCGATCCGTGGTTCGCCATCTTGTCGATCCACCGTCGATTGGGATCGTAGCCGGGCGGCCGTCGGACGGGATCGACAGTGCGGCCTCCCGTATCGAGATCCGTCGAACGAAAACAATAGTTATTCTTGAAGAAATCGACGTGCGCATATACGTGCGCCATGACGAGCTTTTGATCGACGAGCGAGTTCCCCTCGAGAAGATAGGCGTACGATGGGTTGTTGTTGATGACCATCTCGTAGATCTTGGAAAGTCCGTACTCATAGCTCTTCGCCATGCGCTCGTATTCCATACCGAACCGCCAATGCGGATACCGATTCGGAAATCCACCGTACGCAGCGATTTCGTTCATCTGATCATAGGTCAGAATCTCAAAAATCGTTGGAAAGAAGTCGAGCCCTGCGTTGGACGCGATAAGCTCAATCTTCTCTTGCTGTTCACGGAGATACGAGGGGAGCGACGTCTTCAGCGCGAATTCACTCATCCGAGTCAGACTCCCTTCCCGAGAAACTCTTTGATGGACGTGATGATAGCGTCCTTGTCGCGAATCTCGCTCGTGACGACCCGATCATCTTTGCCGAAGTGCTCTCGAAGATCCTTCACGAACTGCCCGGAGCCATAAGGACTCTCGACCTGACCGTAGGCAAACATGTTCACCCGCGGAAGAATCTTCGTCTTTAGAAGGTCGACGCAAAGCAGCGTGTCGTCCATCGACCAATTGTCACCGTCGGAAAAGTGGAACGGGTACACGTTCCACTCCTCTGGTGAAAAGTGATCGTCAATGAGTTGAGAGCAAAGCTTATAGGCACTTGAAATCATCGTGCCGCCGCTCTCACGCGTGTGAAAGAACGTCTCGCGGTCGACCTCTCGCGCGACGGCGTCGTGAATGATGTATCGGCTCTCGAGACCATGATATTGTTTCTGAAGCCACGCATCGATCCAAAAGCTCTCGATGCGGACAATATCCTTCTGCTCGTCGCCCATCGAACCAGACACGTCCATCATATAAATAATTACTGCGTTAGCGATGGGCTCCGCTTCCGTTTTCCAGCTTCGATAGCGCCTATCTGCCGGAATGGGGACGACGACAGGATTGCCGGACGCATATGTGCCGGTGGCTATCTGCCTCTTGAGCGCTTCTCGATACGTTCGCCTAAAACTGCGGAGAGACTCTGGGCCGACCCTCCTAATGCTCGTGTAGCGATCCTTCGCATTGATGATCTTGCTCTTGCCCTTGTCCTCGATATCGGGCAGCTCAAGCTCCTCCCCGAGGATCGAAGCGAGTTCATCGAGCGTTACGTCCACCTCGAGCACATGCTCCCCGGCGCCCGAGCCCGCCTTATGCCCGTCCCCCGGTTCGCCAGAATCCGGATCGCCACCCACCGGATCTCCGGGCTTCCCGTCCCCCTGCCCGGTCCCACCGCGCTGCTTGTCTCCATAGGTAAAGCGAGGGATCTCGATCTGCGGAATTGGAATCGAGACGAGGTCCTTACCTTTTCGCCCGATGAGCTCACCCTGGGAGATGTATTTTCGCAGATTCTGTCGGATCCGTCCGCGGACAATCGCGCCGAAGCGGGAGTGATCCTGATCGATCTTGAGCGACATCGTTTAGCAAGTCTACCTTAGTGCGCGTTGTCCAGCAGGCTGCACGATCATTTTGACTGGCGGCAGGCCGCGCGAACATGTCGTCTCGACCGGAAAGACCCCATATGTCGAGCGAGAGAGAGCCGTGATATCGCATCGAATCGCGTGTCCAACCACGGCGCATCGCCTGCCACAAAGACGTCTATCGCCGCCTCACATTCCCACCCTCCGGCCCGGCACCGGGGTCCACATCCTCGAGAGTCTCTCCGCTGTCTCCCCCCACGTGCCCTTCAGCCTCCCTAAGCTTCTCGGCGATCTCGATGATTCGTCGCTCGACGCGCCCGAACACGCTGGACGCAGGAAACTTTCCCGCGCTGTCTCTGGCGCCGGCCGGCAAGCCGGTCAGAATCTCGATGCCCTGAGCAACAGTGTCCACCGCAAAAAGATGGAACTCGGCGCGCGCTATCGCATCGACGACATCGTCGCGCAACACCAGGTGCGGGCGGTTGGCGCTGGGTATAAGGACTCCCTGGCATCCGCTCAACCCGCGGGCCTTGCACAAATCGAAGAACCCTTCGATCTTCGCGCAGACGCCTCCTATGGCTTGCATCTCTCCGAGCTGGCTCACGCTTCCGGTCACCGCGATGCTCTGGTCGATCCCCACGTCAGAAAGCGCGCTAAGAATAGCGAACAGCTCGCTTGAGCTCGCGCTGTCGCCATCAATCTCGCCGTAGCTCTGTTCGAACGCGAGCTGGGCACGCAGGCTGAGGGGGCGTTCCTGACCAAACATGCGGGCCAGATAGCCGCGTAGAATGGCCACACCCTTGGTATGGATGCTGCCTCCAAGCTGAGCCTCGCGCTCCACGTCGATAATTCCCTCGCGTCCAATGCCGACAACTGCGGTGATTCGCATAGGCTGGCCGAACTCGACGTCCCCAGCGCTGTACACCGACAGCCCATTGACAACCCCGACACGCGAGCCGCTCGTGTCGAGAGCCACTTCACCGCGCAATGTGACCTCTCTCAACCTTCGCTCGGCGCTCCCTGCCCGCTCTCGCCGTTCGAGCCAAGCGGCCACGATCTCCTCGGCCCCAACGGTTGGGCCTTCAGACGGAAGGGCCGCGCCGACTGACGAGCCGACGGACAGATTCGAGCGTCCACCGGCACCCTCGGCCGCTGCCAGGTCGTCGCTCGCGGATTTCGCGCCTGCCAGAGCGCTCGCGAACGCCATGGTCTCCTCCAGAGGCGAGACGATCAGCGCAAGCTTCTCCCTATCGCCCGAGAGCCGCGTTGCGAAATCGAGCAGCCGAGCCCGAGCTGAACGATCGAATCGCCCCCATTGTCGCTCGGAAGCCATCGCCATGAGATAAGCGTCGAGCGCCACCAGACTCGATGGCGTCCGGACAATCAACGGATCCACTTCTACCTTGATTCTAAAGAGTGACGCAAAATCTGGGTCGGCATCGAGAAGGTGGGCGTAGAGCTCTGACGAACCCACAAGGACCACTCGCACTCGAATCGGTACAGGCACGGGCCTGAGCGTCGTCGCATATAGACCTAGCGGTCCCAGCGGATCCTCGGCACCGATGCGCTGCTCACGCAGAACACGCTTCATGCGTTCCCAGATGATCGGGTCCGCGAGCAAGTCGACCGCCCGAACGACCAAGACCCCGCCGAACGCCCGATGCAAAGATCCCGCTCGAATTCGAGTAAAATCCGTCAGCAATGCCCCGAAACGCGCCCTGCGCTCCAGGTACCCGAAAACGCACGGGTATGTCGGATTGGTGTCATAGACGACCGGCGCCGCCGAACCAGGTTCATGTGACACGAGCAGATTGACCTTGAAGCGATTGAGCCGTGTAGCGAGCTCGGGATCGTCTCGCTCGTCGCGTGGACGCCCGTCTGGCTCGGAATCGCTCCCGCCGTCCCGTTCCACCAAGTCCTCCCAGTCTTCGACCAGAGCAACTCTCACGCGCCGAAGCCAGGAGCGCACGTCCTCTTCCGCATCCGCAAAGGTTTGCGCCAGCTCGTCGAGACACTGATCGATAAGCTCGCTTGCAGCCTTCGAAAGGACCTCACTGCGCGCCTCCTCGAAGCTTGCGCTCTGAGCACGAACCAACTGTGCAGCCTTTTCGACCTCTCGCGCGAGCTTTCCCTCGGACTCGCCGAGAGCTCTGCGGGTCGACTCATCGAGCACGTCGAACTGTTCGGCGCTTACGGGTTTGCCGTGAAGGATGGGATAGGTCTGAATGCCACCCTGAACAGGGCGCACACCGAAGCCCAGGGTCTTGGCCAACGATTCGAGATCCCGAATAATCGCCCGATTCTTGGTCTCGAGCTCGCCGGAAAGCTTCGCCTGGGCTCGCTTAAAATCATCTCCCTCGGCGACCGCTGCAATGTCCCGTTGAAGTCGTTCGATGAGCTCGGCCATCCGCTTGACAAGCGGCGGACCAAGACCTGCGGGCAAAAGAAGAGGCCGTGGAGCTTCAGGGTGGTCGAAATCATGGACGTATACGATGTCGCTCGGGGTGGGGCGCCCTGGGGAAAAGCGCGCAGCGTACCGCACGACGTCGTCCTCAATCATCACCTGCGGTTCGGCGGCAACGAACACGTGGAAGCTCGGCTCTCGAGCCGCAAGGCCGAGCTCGAGTGCACGCCGAGCCGTATCTGGAACGAGCTCGAAGAGGCCACGGCTCTCCAAAGGAACCTCGGGAAGCAGGGCAGGATCAGTTCGAAGCACGAGATCTTTGGGATCTACCCGATGTGCGCTCTTGGCCCCCTCGCCTGCGACCTTCTCCCGCGCAACGTCTGGAGACGTCATCTTGACTCGGCGCGCGGAGCTCTGCGGTACGCGCTCAGGTGGCCGACTTGCGCCGGTCGAGGTCACGGAACTCATGGAGGACTCCCCTTTGTTGCTGTGTCTCGATCTGTGGGTCGGCATGATGGGGGGGGTTGCCGGGAATGGCTCCGTGTAAACGAATCCAAGACATCACGACGCCAGTCGGACTCTTGAACGAGACAATATCGCCTCTAGAGAAAACCTTGCGCCGCAAAAATCAGACGTTTGTGGCCCGCGAACGGGACGTTCGAGAACCCCGCTCAGATTCTAGCATTTGTCCGCGCCTGGGCCTGTCCGCACTGAGCGCCCCGCGCTAGCATGCCCTCTTGACATGGCAAGGCTGATCCTCGCGACCGCCGAAGGACAGCAGGCGATCGAGCTCAGGTCCGTCAATAGCCTCGGGCGGCACCCGAGCAATTCAATCCAGCTCCTCGACAAGATCGTTTCGAAAGAGCACTGCGTTCTCGAGGAGCATGCAGGGCGCTTCGTGCTGCGCGACCTGGGAAGCCTGAATGGCACATTTGTCAACGGCGAGCGCCTGCGCCACGAGGTCACTCTGCACCACGGCGACGAAATAGCTCTAGGCTCGACTCGAGCCCATTTCGATGACGGTTCGGGGGCGCTGCCTCCTCCACCTGTAGGGCCAGGAGCGGTCCAATCCCGCCCCGAGGCGCCCGTGCCAACTGGGGCTGTCCCGCGCACTCCAGCGCCGCCGGCGCAACCGACTATCCCGCGAACCGACCCACGGCTGCTCGAGGAGGTGCGTTCACCGCCCGCGGCGCCAATTCGCAATGCATCTCCGTCTCCTACGACCGGAACGCTGGCCATACCGCGCCCGGGACCTCCCGCTCCAGCGAGGGGGACTCGAGTCGATGTGCGGGACGCAGCTCACTCGATTGGAACGCAGATTGCTGCGCAGGCGAAAGGTTTCTCGCCGTTCGACTTGGTCGGTCGCGACCCCCAGCAATTGGGGCTCGACTACGAGCGCCTGCGAATCACCTGGGAGCTCACTCGCGACATCGGTCTCGAACGCGATCTCGACCGCCTCCTCGACAAGATCCTGCTCGCTCTCTTCAAGTTCACCAAGGCCGATCGCGGAGTCATTCTCATGCGAGAGGCCGATGGTTCTTTGCAGCCGCGAGCGGCCCGCCGACGCGACGGGTCTGACGCGGCCATCGAAGTAAGCTCCACGATCCTGAGCCACGTGATCCGCGAGCGCGCGGGGGTTCTCACTCACGACGCGTCGATGGACTTCGCAGCGTCGACGGGAAAATCGGTGATTCTGAACCGGATCTCGAGCGCGATGGTCGTCCCCCTAGTTCATGACAACGAGAAGGACGTTCTCGGAGTCCTATGGTTGGACTCTGAAACGCTAGCTCAGTTTCTCCCTCGAGATCTCGAGGTGATCACGTCGGTCGCTGGGCAAGCGTCCATGTTCATCGAAAACACGATTCTCGCTCGAAAGGTCGAGCAGGAGATAGTGCTCCGCGAGCGATTTGCGCGCCTCGTCGCCCCGAACGTCGCCGAGCAGATGATATCCGGAAAGCTCGAGGTCAAGAAGGGCGGCGAGCTCGTCCAGGAGCTCACCGTGTACAACAGCGACATTCGGGGGTTTACCCGAATGAGTGAAGGCACACCTGCCGAGGTCATCGTCGAGATGCTCAATGAGTATTTCGAACGCATGGTCGAGACTCTGTTCAAGTACGAGGGGACGCTCGACAAGTTCATGGGCGACGGAATCATGGCGTTTTGGGGTGCCCCGCTCGCGCATCCTGACGATCCGATTCGCAGTGTGGAGTGCGCCCTCGACCAGATGGCCGTTCTCGACCACTTTAACCGTGAGCGGCTGAGTATGGGCAAGCCCGCCCTTGCCGTCGGCCTTGGAATTCACACCGGACCCGGGGTGGTGGGCTACGTCGGCAGCTCCAAAGCGCTCTCGTACACGGTCATCGGCGACACCGCCAACACGAGTTCGCGACTCTGCGCGTCCGCGCTGGCCGGTCAAATCGTCATCAGCGAAGCGACTGCGCAGCGCGTCGATGGCCGATTCGAGCTCGAGGAAATCGAACCGCGATCGCTCAAAGGCAAGGAGATTCCGATGCGGCGTTTTAGCGTTGTTCGTGCGAAGCTCCACGCGGTAGCCAGTAAGTAAGAGGCGATGCTAAGAAGCCCTATCAAAACCTCCCGTCGACCCGCGGCCAGTCCGCGGCGCCGGCCTTCGTTGCTCGTTCTCAGCGAGCTACAGCCCGAATCGACCTCACGCTCTGGCAGGCGTGCGTCTCGCTGCGGGTCTCGGTCCGATTTTGGTAGGATTTCTAAGAGACTTCCCTTCAAACCCATAGAGTTGTTCGTTCGGTCGGTCGAGTTCGAGCTGCGTGGATGCTCAGATCCCTTTCAATCCATGTGGCGTCCAATCCCTCGCTCCAGCTGAACAGCACAATCGAAGGCGAACGGTCGACGCGTGGCAGCCACATCATCATACGTGCTCCCTTTTGAGAAACCGGTCGTTGATCTCGTGACTCGGCTACGGGAACTGCGTGACCTCGCTCAGACCGATGAGGGGTTTGAGACGGAGTTACGGAAACTGGAAGACAAGACGCGGCGACTCGCACGAGAGATCTTTGCCGACCTGACTGCATGGCAGAAAGTCCAGCTATCGCGCCACCCGAACCGGCCCTACGCGCTCGACTACATCGATAGGCTCTTCGAGGATTTCGTGGAGCTACACGGAGATCGCCGTTTCGGCGACGATGCCGCCATCATCGCGGGTTTGGGCCGCTTCCACGGGCGCTCAGTCGCTATCGTCGCCCAGCAAAAGGGGCGGGGTACGAAGGAGAAGATCGCTCGAAATTTTGGGCAAGCGAACCCCGAAGGCTATCGAAAGGCGCACCGCGTGTACGGTTTGGCCTCGCGATTTGGACTTCCAATCCTGACGCTCATCGATACAGCTGGGGCCTATCCGGGCCTCGGCGCAGAAGAGCGCGGACAGAGCGAAGCGATTGGAGCGTGTTTGGGTCAGATGGCCACGGCGCGGGTGCCCATCGTCGCCACGATCATCGGCGAAGGCGGGAGCGGCGGGGCTCTCGCGCTCGGCGTGGCCAATCGAGTGCTCGTTCTCGAATACGGCACATACAGCGTGATTTCCCCCGAGGGTTGCGCTTCGATATTATGGAAAGATGGAAGCAAGACCGAAGAAGCTGCAGGGCGGCTCAAGATGACGGCTGAAGATCTTCTGCGATTCGGGATCGTCGATCGAATCGTCGAGGAGCCCACCGGAGGAGCACATCAGGACCATGATGCGGCGGCTGCGGCGGTCGGGGCCGCCATCTCCGATGCCCTTGAGAACCTGGATCGCATGGACCCGGCAGAGCTCGTCGACGATCGATATCGCCGCTTTCGTGCTCTAGGAGTTTTCACCTCGACGTCCGACAACGCCGAGAACGTACGGAGCAGCGATTAGGCGGTCCGCGTATTTCGGTCGAAACCAAGCCGAAGCAAGGTCATGGCAAAGTCGGAAGGACAGGGCAAGGTGACGGCGAGCAGCTCTGAGCCAGGCAACTGGCGAGCGCCGCGTAGTCTCCCGCCCCAGTCGCATACGAGTTCTCGCAATTACCAGCGCACGTCCCAGTCGAGGCCGTCCCGGTCTGGCATTGCGAGATCATGCACTCTACGAGGCTATAACAATCCCCCGTGGAACAGGCTTCATCTTCGGAGCAGCAGTATTGCTCGACGCAGGTCGGACATCCCGAATCCTCGGCCGCCAGCAATGTCTCGGTGATCCCGCACGCGCTGCCGGAACCAGATGCAGAGTCCGGAGCCGTTGACCCATCCACGGGCACACCACCGCCTGCACCGCCCGGACTACCACCAAAGCACCCTGCCCCGGCATCGCTGAAACAATCACCCCCTAGCGGAGGATGACTCGGAACGGCACTGCATCCGCCGACAGCGACGAATGCGCAGACGATCGACATGCGCATGCTCGACATCATACGTCACAGGCCGTGCTTGCGAATCAATCGGTACAGGTACGTTCTGTCGAGACCAGCTTCCTTCGCCGCCTCGGCCACGTTGCGGCGATGCCGCTCGAGAAGGTCTCGTACAAAAGCCTTCTCTCCAAACCCGATCCACTGCTCCCGGAAGGAATGGAAAGACTGGCCGAGTGTCGGCGTTCCATCCGTGGCCGGCGAATCAGTGTCCCGGGGACCGGGCGGCGCAGCGAAGTGAACTCCCGCCATGGACGGAATGGTCGACACGATGACCGGGCGCATGGAAGCCGCTGATCCGCGAACCAAAGAGAATCCGGGCTGGGATCGCAGGGGATCCACGACGATCGGATTCGACAAAATTGCGGTGACGGGCTCGCGCGACTCGAATCCATCATCGCAGAGCGTCAGCGCTTCGGAAGCGCCAAGCGCACTCGCACGAGCGGCAAAATTTCGAAGCTCACGAACGTTGCCGCGCCATGGGCGAGCTTCGAGCGACCGAACCAGGCTAGGAGTGATCCACCCGGAAGCTCCGTTCGAGAAATGTTCGAGCAGATAGGAAATGTCTTCCGGGCGCTCCCGAAGTGGCGGAACTCGCACGGGGACGATGGCGAGGCGAAAGTACAGGTCCTCTCGAAACTCCCCTCGATTGACCATGGACAGCAAGTCCCGGTGCGTTGCCGAAAGGAACCGGACATCGACTCTTCGGTGCTTCGATTCGCCGACACGACGAATGGTGGATGACTCGAGAACGCGTAGCAGCCGAGGCTGCATCGAGAGAGGTAGCTCGCCGATCTCATCGAGAAACACGGTCCCTCCGTGAGCGGACTCGATCGCCCCTGCCCGACTCTGATGGGCTCCGGTGAACGCTCCCTTCACGTGTCCAAAGAGCTCGGCCTCGATGAGTGTTTCCGAGAGAGCGGCACAATCGACCACCGTGAACGGAGCGTGAGCACGATTGGACGCTTCGTGAATCGCGCGTGCCACGACTTCTTTTCCGGTTCCTGTCTCTCCCTGTATCATTATGCATGTGTCGAGCGGCGCGACACGCGCGAGAGTGGCAAATAGCTCGCGCATCACTGCGCTCTTCCCGAGCAAGTTGCCAAACCTATTGGACGGCCAAGGCTCGACGGTTTCGGCTATTGCGGGTCCGACATTCACGTGCAGTTCCGTCGTTCCAACCCGAATCGAGAATCCGTCTCGAACCTGGGCCGCACCGACCGAAACTCCTTCCACGAAGGTCCCGTTGCGACTGTTCAGGTCGCGAATCCATAGACCACCTGCCTTGGGCTCCGCCTCCGCGTGAACTCTCGAGACAGCGGAGTCAGCGACGACGACGTCGCAGTGCATCGCCGAGCCGATCACGCAACGCCGCTGCACACTGACCGTGTGAGCGCCCTCGTGGTCGACCCAGTTGAGTCGAACATCCACTCGCGGGCCTGACGGAACCGAAGGAGCTTGCCCATCATTCGGGCCGCCGCACGGGGATAGCGTCGTCGGGGCATCCACGTCCATGGCCTATTAGAACGCACCAGAAATGGACACGTGGTCGAGCGCGAGTCCTATCGACGCTCTCGCACGCGACGATGTCGGCCGAAGCGAAAGGTATATTGAGACTCCGCCAGAAACGAGCGCTAGGCCGGAAAAGACGTCTGCGACCACCGAGTCCGTGCTGAATTGGCTGGCGTAGTGGGCGCGGGCGGAAGGGTCTGAGCCCGGAGTGTTCTTCAGTGTGGTGAGGGAAGATCCCGCCTCGAGCATCGCGATGCCGCTCACGGCAGCCCCGACGGCAAACACGCCGGCGCCCACGAATCCGGGCCAGAACGCTCCGTGGCTCCCTGAATCCGGAACCGGAAGCGAGGTCGACAATCGAACCTGCACCGGCAAATCGATGTGCACCGTGGCATGGTCGGCACCCGCGAGCACGATCGATCGAGCGACCGCAATATGTCCCGGAGCCGAGGCGCCAAGAGTGTGCTCACCGACGTCGACGAGAATGGGTCCAGCGAGCTCGGAGGTCTCGATACTCTTTCCGTCGAGAGACACGTCCGCGCCTGCCACATCGGTCGATATCTCGACCGTCGCGGTACGCTGCGAGAGCGACTCGAGCGACAGATTGACCTCTCGACGGCGCTCATCCGAAATACCGGCACCACCGTCATGCAAATATTTCGCGAATGAATGATACGCAGACGCATAACGTCCCAGCTGCATATTAACAAGTGCAATATTGTAAAGTGCTTTGTAGTTTGGTGCCAATTGATAGGCCCGTTCGAATTCCACGAGCGCCAGAGCGTAGTCTCCGTCGTCGAATCGCTCGAGGCCTCGACGAAATCGGATCGAGGCCTCTTCGTCCGCTCGTTCCGTGACCGCTGAACCTCCGGACGCGGCCACCGATCGAGCCGGATTCGACGAGTCCGCTCCAAGGGCTTGCCCTTCGGCGAGCGCTACGAAGGCCAACATCGTCAAGGAACCGATTGTGCGATAGCCCGCGCCAGCGCCGTTCATGATCTACGCCTCCGCCACAACGACTTCACTGCACCCGAAGCCGCGACGAACGCGTCAAGCGCGCTTCGCCCAACCATGTGTGCGCCGCTGAGCATTGGCAACCTGCCGGGGGAATGGACGCCACGTTTCGACTACAACACTTGGACGGCACAATTGACCTGCGAATTAACCCGAGGCTCCCCATGTCTCCTGGGAGAAGACGTGGCATCTCCGCGACACTTCCGAAGCCAAGCGGGTCGTCTGCATCACTCGCTGCGATGATACCCACATCCGAACCACATATGGGATCGGCGTTTTCCCATGTGTGTGTTCGAGGTTCCCTTTGGCAAAGAACGGGCAATCCCGTTATTGTATGTGAACGGATGGATAAGTTGGGCTCGCACCGATGAGCCGCACCGAATCGCGCGCAGAGGAGAATAGCTCGGCGGGCCTCGGCAGCGGAAATTACCGCCTCATGGCCGAAATCGGCCAGGGAGGCATGGCCACGGTGTATTTGGCGGTGGTCCTCGGAAGCGGCGGATTTCGCAAGCTCGCCGTCGTGAAGGTCCTGCGGCCGGAATTTGGAGTCGACGCCGAGTTCATTCAGATGTTTCTCGATGAGGCCCGCCTGTCCGCTCGCCTGAATCATCCCAATATCGTCCAAACGTACGATGTCTGGGAGACCGATGGCCAGCATATGATGGCCATGGAATACCTCGACGGAGTGTCCCTTCACCTGGCAGCCGCACGACTCGCAAAAGCGGGCACACCGATGAAATTCGCATTTCACGCGACTATCCTCCTCGAAGTTCTCGAAGGCCTGCGATATGCGCACGAACTGTGCGACTACGACGGACAGCCGCTTCGCATCGTGCACCGGGATGTCACACCCCACAACATCTTCGTCACGTATGACGGTCAGGCGAAGTTGCTCGACTTCGGAATTGCCAAGGCGGCCACATCTTCGGTGCGAACGGCGACAGGCGTCATCAAGGGCAAGATCACATACATGTCTCCCGAACAGGCCGTGGGCGATCCCGTCGATGTACGTACGGATTTATTCGCCGTCGGGGTCATGCTTTGGGAGGCGATCACAGGGCGGCGGCGCTGGCCTGCAGGCATCAGCGAGCCCGCTCTGTTCACGAAGCTCGTAACCGGTGAGCTCCCTGATCCTCCAGGAGCGGCAGCTCGCGGTTATCCGGCCGAGCTCGATGACATCGTCATGCGCGCCGTCGCACCCAAACGTGAAGACCGATTTGCGTCAGCGGTCGAGTTCCGAGATGCGCTCCAGAGCGCGATCCAGCCGCTAGGATCGGTGTTGCTGCGTGACCTTGGAGCGATTCTTGGCACAACTTTCGAGCCTGAACGTCAACGTTTGCGCGCGGTGATCGAAGAACAATTCCGTCTGATAAAGAGCGGCAGACCGGCACCCGATCGTCGCGCGCTTCCGCTGGTGGCACACCGATCACCCACTCACACGTTGTCGGAGTCGAACAAGTGGCCGGTCTCTCATCCGCAGGAGGTGCGAACGGCGGAAGCAGCTCGCCCGCCTTCTATGAGCCCGGAAACCCGCGCGATGGACAGGCGCATCGCTCGCATCTCACGCCATGTCCCGGCGATGCGATCGAAAGTTGCGATGATCGGCGTGGCCGTCGGTGCGGCTGGGCTCTTGCTGGTTGCCGGCGCGATTTTCAGCCCCCACACTTCTTCGCATCCGACGAGCGAGCCAGGCATCGCGGTAGGGAACCCAGTGGACGGTGCCGCGGCCCTCCGCCTCTCCGCAATTGATGTCGACGCGTCCGGAATCGCTTCTCACGTTTCCGATCCTGCCCAGTCCGACCCATCACCAACACCGGTGCAGGTCGACGCCGCAGCTCGTTTTGTAAAAACGGCGAAAACGGGTGACGGTCGCAATGCGGTTTCTTCGATCGTTGGTGTGCCGAGCGCAGCTCCCGTTCGCACTGCAGTTCCCGCTTCATCTGCAGTCGCAGCTCCCGAGCCGACACTGCCTCGAAAGGAGTCAAAACCCAGGGTGCAGCTCGAACGCGACAATCCTTGGCCTTGACCGTCGCCCGAGGCCCACGTTCCAAGACTTCGCTTCGGCCCCTACCTTCCTGCTGTCGAATCGCGCGTCCTCCGCGATTTCTCGCGACACCCGTCCTCGATCCGACGGGATCCGCAGTTCTTTCCCACCAAGCGTACACCAGTCACCACGAAGGGAATCGGCGTGACAGCTGCCCGACCCCGACCGCTAGCACGATCTCGAGCTCCGCTCGCGACCTTGGCACTACATGATGATATGGGAAGCAGTACCGCTCACCATGAGAACTCGCGTCACGTGGATTGTTTTGCTCCTCCTCGTCGTGGCGGCCACGATCGGAGCTTGGCGTTATCGAGCACTTCACGCCAAGGCGAGCGTCCAATACAAGTCCGCGTCCGTCGAGCGCCGACGCATAGTCGCCCGCGTGACCGCGAGTGGCACCCTGTCCGCGCTGGTGACAGTTCAAGTTGGAACGCAGGTCTCCGGAAGGATTCAGAAACTTTATGCGGACTTCAATTCGCGAGTGACCAAGGGGCAACTGGTCGCAAAGATCGATCCACAGATGTTCGATGCCTCCGTCCAGCAATCCCAGGCGAATAGTTTGGCCGCGAAGGCAAGCGTCGCGACGGCCGAGGCGACGGCTTTGAACGCAGACCGCCAATACGCTCGCACGAAGGCTCTGCATGAATCCAACCTCGCCGCGCAGGCGGACCTGGATACAGCAGAAGCCAACGCGGCCATCTCCCATGCGCAAGTCGACGCAGCCAAAGCCTCCCTCGCCCAGGCACTCGCATCTCTCCACCAAGCGCAAATCAACCTTTCTTATACCAATATCGTTTCCCCCATCGATGGCGTCGTCATTTCGCGCAGCGTCGACGTGGGACAGACAGTGGCGGCGTCGCTATCTGCTCCGACGATCTTTACGATCGCTCAAGATCTCACGAAAATGCAGGTGGATACGAACGTTGCCGAGGGAGATGTCGGCCGATTGGAAGTGGGCATGAAGACCTATTTCACGGTGGACTCATACCCGGGGCAGCGTTTTCTCGGGAAAGTTCGCCAGATTCGCAATTCTGCGACCACGACACAAAACGTTGTCACATACGATGCCGTGATCGACGTCGACAACAGTGATCTCAAACTTCGACCCGGCATGACTGCCAACGTGACGGTCGTATATGCGGAGCGCACAGGCGTGTTGACCGTCCCCAATGCGGCGCTTCGCTTTCGGCCGCCAGCGACGAACGTGACTGTGGCTCCGTCGGCCAGCGTATCCCACGGCGACGCCCATCATGCTCGCGGCTCTGGCGCGGCGTCGGGCGACGCCACGGATTCCCGCTCGGTCTGGCTCTTGAAGGACGGTGAACTTCATCCTTTGAGCGTTAAGACGGGGCTTTCCGACGGAAACTTGACTGAAATCGTGGAGGGAGACCTGAGCGAAGGCAGCGCGGTCGTGGTGGACACTGTGGGCCCCGAACAGGCATCGCCGTCCACGACCGGCGCTGGGGGCGGTTCGCTTCGAAGGTTATTCTAGGGGGCTCGCTGTGCTTATCGAATTGGCCGACGTGACCAAGCTCTATCGTACGGGGGACGTGGATCTGCGTGCGCTCGACGGCGTCTCGCTCGGAATCGATGAGGGGGAGTTCGTCGCGATCATGGGTTCGTCGGGGTCGGGCAAGTCAACCTTGATGAATATCGTAGGATGCCTCGATCGGCCCACGAGCGGCGCATACATGCTGGCCGGGGCTCGCGTGTCTGGAATGAGCCGGGGAGAACTCGCGCGCGTGCGCAACCGCACGCTCGGCTTTGTCTTTCAGCAGTTCAATCTGCTGGCACGAACGAGCGCTCTCGAGAACGTCGAGCTGCCCTTGGAATATGCGGCTGTTGGCGGGCGTGAACGGCGGCGCAGAGCGACGGAAGCTCTCGAGCACGTAGGCCTCGGCGCTCGACTCCATCATCATCCCAACCAGCTATCGGGAGGACAGCAGCAGCGCGTGGCCATTGCACGGGCCATCGTCAATCGACCCAAAGTGATATTGGCCGATGAGCCGACCGGCGCTCTCGATTCGCGTACCAGCGTCGACGTGATGGCAACGTTTCAAGAGCTCTGGCGCGCCGGAATCACGGTCGTTCTCGTCACGCACGAACCGGACGTCGCTGCGTTCGCGGCACGGGTGGTCATCATGCGTGACGGACGCGTTCTCAGCGATCGGTCGCAGACAGCGAAGGTCGCTGAACCGACAGGCGTCTACCACACATGAATCCCTTTCAGACGCTCCGTGTTGCTCTGCGCGCCATTCTTCGCAACAAGCTTCGCGCGTTTCTGACGACGCTAGGAATTGTCATCGGGGTGAGCGCGGTCATCGCGATGATGGCCATCGGTGCAGGAGCCAAGGCGCGCGTGCAGGAGGCTTTCGCCGCCATGGGGACGAACGTTCTCATCGTGCTTCCAGGGTCGAACAGCGCTGCCGGCGTTCACGGGGGATTTGGTTCGATGCCGACGCTCACATGGGACGACCTTGCCGCGATTCGCAGTGATGTCGCCACGGTGAAAGCGGCCGCGCCTACGCTTCGCGCGAGCATGCCTGTCGTCGCCGAGGAACAGAACTGGACGACCAGCATTACGGGTACGTCGCCGGAGTACTTCGAAATACGAAACTGGCCGGTTGCGATGGGATCAGCCTTCGCTTCGACGGACGTCGAGTCTGGAAGCAAGGTGGTCGTTCTCGGGCAGACCGTCGTCGACAAACTCTATGGGCCAAACGCTGACCCTGTCGGACAGATGGTTCGAATTGGGACGACCCCATTTCTCGTCGTCGGTGTTGCCGACCGAAAAGGTCAATCGGCCACGGGCCAGGACTACGACGATGCCGCCTTTATGCCGTTCACGACGTTTGCGCAAAAGGTCCAGGGCGGCCTCAGCAAATACTTACAAGGCACGATGATGATCGCGGCGACATCATCCGACACGACATCGCGAGCGCAGAAGGACATCACAGCTCTGCTTAGAGATCGGCATCACCTCGCAGCCAGCGACGATGACGACTTTTCGATTCGGAACCTCAGCGAGATCGCGGGGGCGCAGCAACAGGGAACCGACACGATGACAGCCCTCCTTGCAAGCGTGGCGGCCGTCTCGCTCCTCGTCGGGGGGATCGGAATCATGAACATCATGCTCGTGAGCGTCACGGAGCGGACTCGCGAAATAGGCATTCGGATGGCCATCGGAGCCGAGCCGCATCACATTTTGATGCAGTTTCTAATCGAAGCGCTGGCACTCTCGGTCGCCGGGGGTCTCATCGGCGTCGGGCTTGGCGTCGGCGTCGCCGACTGGCTCGCGAGCAAGTTCCAGTGGCCGATGCTCCTGCAGCCGGGAGTCATCCTCGTATCGGTTGGATTCAGCGGCTTAGTGGGTATCGTTTTCGGAATTTACCCCGCACGCAAGGCGTCTGCACTCGATCCAATCGACGCGCTTCGCTTCGAGTGACATTTCTTCCCCAATCGCATGGGCAGCGTCCCTGGCCGGAGTCTCGAAACGTACCGCGGGCTCGCGACCCCTTCCGAGGGACTTGCGCGACTCGGCTGTCCGCGGTTCTATCGCGGCGTGTCCTCGCCCCGCAGCCCTCACTTTCGCCGTACGACGACGCGCGACCTCGACCTGCTCTCGATGGGAGCCAACCTCCTTTCCCCGATCGAGCGGGCGCAAATTCGCCTCGTGCGCGCGAGCTTGCGCCCCGGACTGCTCGATCGGACGGTTCGCGCGTTGCAATCGAACGTCGGTCAGAGATGGATTCGAGCCGCAACCTCGCCGCTGCTAACCATCCACGGACTCGATCGATTGCCAGCGTGGGACGCGAACGGAAGCATTCTATGCGTTTGTAATCATAGATCTTTTTTCGATCTTTACGCCGTGACGTCTGAGCTCGTGGCGCGAGGTCTTCCCTATCGAATTCTATTTCCCGTTCGTTCGAGCTTCTTCTTCGACAATCCGATGGGTCTGCTCATCAACGGCGCGATGAGCTTCTTTGCGATGTATCCTCCGATATTTCGGGACAAGCGTCGAGCCGCTCTCAACCTCGCTAGCCTCGACGAGATGGCTTCTCTGCTTCGGCGTGGAGGCTTCTTTGTCGGCATCCACCCCGAAGGCACGCGGAACCTGGGCGGCGATCCGTACACCCTGCTCCCGGCACAGACTGGCGTCGGCCGTCTCGTGCGCAAGGCTCGCGTGCCCGTGATTCCCGTCTTTGTGAATGGCTTGTGCAATGACTTCGTTCGCCAGGTGGTCGGAGGGCTGCGAGGAGACGGAGATCCAATTCACATCGTATTTGGCGCTCCCGTCGATTTCGGCCCACTCATTGACGAGCCCGATACTCCGCGAACACACCGGCAGATCGCGGAGTCTTGCCGCTCCGCGATCGCGCGACTCGGAGAGGAAGAACGCGCGCTCCGGGCTGCACACGCTGACCAAGAGCGGCCGCTCGGAAGTGTGGAGGGGCGCTGATGAAGCAATACCTCGACCTCGTCCAAACCGTTCTCTCGAAGGGTACGCGCAAGCCCAACCGAACGGGAGTTGATACTCTTTCGACGTTTCACGCAAGCTACGAGATAGACCTTCGTCAGGGCTTCCCGCTGCTTACAACCAAGCAGATCTCATGGAAGAACATCGTCGTAGAGAACCTATGGTTTCTCAGCGGCAACACCCGCATTGATGTCCTCAGGAAGCATTCATGCAAGTTCTGGGATCCATGGGCTGACGAGCACGGAGCCGTCCCTAGCGCCTACGGAAATTTTTGGCGACATTTCCCGGTGCACGACGAAGGCGGTCGCCCGGCGTTTTGTGATCAACTGGCCTGGGTCCTCGGCGAGTTGCGGCGCAATCCGATGAGTCGACGCCTCGTCGTCAGCGCGTGGGCACCGGGCAACGCGGAGACAAGTCAGCTACCCCCGTGCCATTTGCTGTTCGTCTTCAACGTACAAATGACCGAAACGGGCCAGCCCTTGCTGTGCCTTCATCTCACGCAGCGCAGCGCCGACATCGCTCTCGGCGTTCCCTACAATATTGCAGGCTATGCCTTGCTTCTTGAGCTTTTTTCGCGTTTCTCGGGAATCCCGGCTGGGATCTTTGGGCACACCCTCATCGACGCGCATGTCTACACCGCGAAGCCTGACGGTTCGATGTCCGCCTATGACCACGTTCCCGGGCTAAGACAGCAGCTCGCTCGCGAGCCACGCCCCTTGCCCCGTCTTGTGATCGATCCGACGATTCGCGAGCTCTCCGATATCGATCGACTCCTCGATGCAGACACCGACGAGGTGATGCGGCACTTCGTCGTACGCGGATACGATCCTCACCCGCCGATCTCGTTCAAGGTCGCGGTGTGAATGTGAAAATCCATTCGAATCGAGAATCGTAGACCATGCCCGTATCACAAAAGGCCCTAGTGCTGCTGTCGAACGACGATGGCGTGACAAGTCGAGGACTCCTGACCCTGCGCGCCGCTCTTCTCGCTCGGGCCGACGTCGTCGTCATCGCTCCGGAGACAGAACAGAGCGCGTCGAGCCACTCCCTGAGCCTCCATCGTCCGCTGCGCCTGCGGAGTGTGGAGCCGGGCGTATTCGCGCTCGACGGAACACCCGCGGATTGTGTCTACGTTGCTCTACATGGGGGGACGCGAGTCATCGATCGGCAGCCGGACTTGGTCGTCTCCGGCATCAACCGCGGCATGAATCTCGGTCAAGACGCGTTCTACTCCGGCACGATCGGTGCGGCCCGCGAGGGCGCGTTACGGGGCATTCCTTCTCTCGCGGTGAGCGCGCACGCATCGCTCGAAGTGTCATCGATCGCGTCGATGTGCTCGCGTATTGCGCTCGACATTCTTGGGCTGCCAAGCTGCGGGTTAGGAGCGCCTCTCATTAACCTCAACATTCCACCGAACTTCACGGGCGAGATACGATCGACACGTCTTGGACATCGGATTTACGAAGAGATCGTCGATGTCAGAGTGGACCCACGAGGTCGCGAATATCTCTGGATCGGAGGGCCGGGAGTTCACCACGTTCGCAACCCTGGAACCGATACGGACGCATACGACGACGGCGCTGCGTCTCTCACTCCACTCTCGCTCGACCTCACCGACGCTTTGAACTCGGGAATCGTCGCCGACTTGGCAAAGCGTGCGGCTCACTATCACCAAGATCTTCTTGCGGAGACGCCGTAGAAGGTCGGGTTGCCCATATCAGCGAAGACACTCCAGTCTCCATCGAGTGCGACCCCGCTCGTCGACGACGTATGGCGGCGAGCAATCGCTCGCAGGCCTCGGCGCAGCAGGTGCCGCAGAGACAGGCTTGCCCGACTTCACCTGCGAAGGCGTTGCGGCGGCCGAGCTGCTGCTGACGCTTGAAGCCGCGGCGGCACCTGCAACTTCTGAAGGCTGCGGAGATGGCTCGTCCACATCGACAATTGGAGCCACGCTGGCCAAAGGTGACGGCTGTCTTTCGTCGCGAACGGGACTAGGCGCTGCGGAAAGCTGGTGTTCGACGGTGGGTCGTCCGACAGTCGAGGCCATGGAAGACAGTTGAGGAAGCGGAAGTTCCGGGGCGCGTCGCATAGGGGGAATGACCCGGACTGCAAAAAGAATTTCGGTGACTCCGACGATCACGAGCGGAATGGCCAATAGTAGTGCACGTTTCCAATAGTCTCCTATCCACTGACTGGAATGGACCGGCAGGGTTAGCTGCGTCATGGCCTCGGCATCCAGGTCGATCGTTCCGTCGGGCGTGACCGCTGCGGAGCCTTCCCTTGGCAAATCCGGCACCGGACGGATTCGAACGGGAGGGCGTCGAACCCCGGATCCGGACCGATCCGACGAATTTGCGGGACACTCGATTTCAGCGATACGCTCGGCGCGCTGGGCAAGAGTCTCACTCGCCAGAGACTGGACATACCGGCTCACTCGCGTTGGCGAGGCGAGCTCCAAACATCGCTCAAGATCGAGCGCCATTTCAAGTGCCGTCGCGTACCTATCCACCGGGGATCGCGCCAGACCACGCATGACCACAGCATCGAGTTCTGGGCTGACATCGCAAAACCGACTTGGCCGTTCGATGACTCCCGATCGAATCAAATTGACAATGCTCGCTGGGGATTCGCCGCGGAAGAGATTCCGACGAGTCAACATTTCCCAAAGCATGACTGAAGCCGAGTAGATGTCGCTCCGTCGCGATGACGCCCCCTCGAGCTGCTCGGGTGCGGCATAGACGAGTTTTCCCTTGAATCGTCCCTTTTTCGTTGACCTTTGGACCTGGTCTGACGCAGTCGCAATTCCGAAATCGAGTAGCCGCGGAATTCCGTCCACACCAACCAGTACGTTCTGAGGAGTTACATCATGATGAACGAGGTGAAGCGGCGCCCCGTCCTCACGGGTTGCTTCATGAGCAGCGTGCAGCCCATGAAGGGTACCGCAGATGATCGCAGCCACAACGCCATCTGGAATCGGTTTGTCCGTGCCAGACGCACGTAACAGCTTCGCAAGAGTCTCGCCATGGACGTAGTCCATGACCAGGAAGACCTCACCTTCGCGTTCGAAGATGTCGAGGGTTTGCACTACGTTGGGGTGCCGTATCCGTGCGGCCAACCGCCCCTCCTCGACGAACCTGGCGGTCGCGGTCGCGTCTCCGGCGAGCTCGCGGCTCACGCGTTTGATGGCGACTATCCGGCCGAACCCGTGCGGCCCCATCAGCCGCCCGTAGTAGACCTTCGACATGCCGCCCGCAGCCATTTCTCCGTACAGGGCGTAGCGTTCCTGTTCGGGGGGTTCGGGCGGTGACGGTGTCTTGTGCATCAGCCTGTGTTCCATTTTGCCCATCAGTGCATCTCTCTAAAGGCTGCTCGTGACCTTGCTGGTTCTCCTGCGTGCGAGCGCGCTTTTTGGCGGCGCGCCCGGCACCGTAGCAGGGGAAGGGTTGTGTCTTTGTGGCTGCCGCTTTACGTTTGCGAGGTTTTTCTGTTGTCTGACCTCTTCCGACGGACCTCGAGCGTCGCAAACGCTGAACGCACGCTCCGCATTGCGCACCGTTGGGGCCATCCCCGACGCATCACCTACGCGTCAGCCCGTTCACGCCGTCTTTGTCATCGCCCTCAGCGCCCTTCCGGTCGGGGTAGGCGCCTTTGTCATCGCCCTCAGCGCCCTTCCGGTCGGGGTAGACGCCTTGGTCATCGGCCTCAGCGCCCTTCCGGTCGGGGTAGACGCCTTGGTCATCGGCCTCAGCGCCCTTCCGGTCGGGGTAGACGCCTTGGTCGCCGGCTTCGGCTCTTATCCCGTCGGCCTCAGCGCTCGGATGGTCGCCATTGGCACCTCGGTCGACGACAACAACGCCTCTCCCGTCGGCATCATCGATTACCTCGACGAATAGGTCGGGGCCTGGCGTATAGAAGAAGCCGATGACTGCCTCCTATCCGCCTGTCCGTCACCCGATCGCCAGCCTGGACTACTGCCGCTCGCTCATGCGCGATGTCCCAGATTTCCCGAAGCCTGGCATCGTCTTCAAAGACATCACACCACTTCTCGCAAATCCCCGCGCCCTGCACATCGTTCTCGACGCAGTAGCCGAGCAATTCATCGGGGAACCCGTCGACGCGATCGTGGGGATTGAAGCCCGCGGCTTTATCTTCGGTGGAGCGCTCGCCGCCCGCCTCAATGCTGGATTCGTTCCCGCTCGCAAGCCTGGAAAGCTACCCGCATCGGTCGACCGCGTGGAACTCGTCACCGAATACAGCCGGGATTCCCTCGAAATGCATTCTCACAGCATGGCAGCCAACGCGCGAGTGCTGATCGTCGACGACGTCCTCGCTACAGGAGGAACTGCGCGTGCAGCGGCGGACCTCGTAACTCGACAGGGTGCATGCGTGATCGGCTACGCGTTTGTCGTAGAGCTGACGTTTCTCAAAGGCCGTGAGCGACTGGCACCTGCCCGGATCGAGAGCTGTCTCGTCTATTGAGTAGAAACCAGCGACACGAAGAGGCCAGCTATCGCCCCGCTGAGCCTTCAGGCAACGCGGTTCATCCGCCTTCCGGCAGGCTGGGAACTTCTTCGTCGAGAACCGCGATGCGCCGTGCGTCGATCCACAAACCGTCGAGATCGTACATGCGCCGAAATTCGTCTTGGAACACGTGGACCACGACGTCCCCGAAATCCATGAGCACCCAACGCCCGTGAGCCCCTCCCTCGACGGAAAGGGCGCGCACCCCCTTCTTTTTCAAATTCTCCTCGATCCCCGCCGCGATCGCCTGCGCGTGTCGGTCGCTTCGTCCGGTCATGATGACGAGGAAATCGGCGTAGTCGACCCGGCCCGCGACATCGAGGATTTCGACCCCTGCGGCCTTCTTCTCGATGGCGGCGGACGCAATGGCGGTCGCAACCTCGCGCGACCGATCGCTTGCGAGGCTGGAGTCCCCAGACGCCTCGACACGATTGCGTTGCACCGGCACAGTCTTTTTCGGACCGATGGGCCGGTGGTCGTCCGAGGCTGGACGAGGCGGGCTCTTTGCCACCTTCGATCTTGCGCGCACTGCCTTCTCGCTGCGACCGACGCCTTCCAACCCCCGTCCGTGGGAGCTCTTGATGGCTGGCCGTATTGCCCCTCCTTGCTTTTTTGTCGTCAACCGCGCGCCTCACTCTTGGTAAAATTCAAAACTCTAGCTTTAGCCTAGCTGCTCTCTGTGGATTGAGCGAAGCCTCTCCATGCCCACGTGTATTTAGCCCGTCCGGGACCTGGGCGGCACCCAATCCGGTGCAGAAAAGTCCAATCACCCCGAAGACGACCCTTCGGGATCACTCCCGGACCTGGCCGTCGCCATCGACAACCCATTGGAATGTCGTGAGCGCCTCGAGTCCCATCGTCCCACGCCAGTGGAGCTTGCTAGTCGCCGTGCCGAGCTCTGCCCCCATGCCAAATTCCCCTCCGTCATGAAGGCGCGTGCTCGCATTGACGACGACGCAGGAGGCGTCGACCTCGTGGCGCCACCGCTCGGCATGGATTGGATCGCGCGTGCAGATCGCCTCGGTATGCCCTGAACCAAATCGAGCCACGTGTTCGAGCGCACCGTCCACGCCGTCGACCACGCGAACCGCCAGGATGCGGTCGAGAAACTCTCGCCCCCAATCGGCCTCCGTGGCGTGTTTCGCCTCGGCCACGATCTCGCACGTGCGCGCGCACCCTCGCAGCTCGCACCCCCCGCGGATCAGCGCCCCCGCGACGACAGGGAGAATTCGCCCCGCATCGGCGCCATCGACCAACAGACACTCGAGGGCATTGCACACCCCAGGTCGCTGCAGCTTCGCGTTGACCACGAGACGTGCAGCCATTTCGATATCCGCGCCCCCGTCAATGTAAAGATGACACACCCCTTTGGCGTGAGCGATGACCGGAACTCGAGCATTCTCTTGCACGAAGCGTATGAGCCCTTCCCCTCCCCGCGGAATGGCGAGATCGACCGTTTCGGTCTGCTGCAAGAGCTCTCGAATGGAATCACGGTCCCCTGGCGGCAGCATCTGGACGGCATCGCCGGGAAGGCCCGCGCGCACGAGAGCATCGGAAACGACACGACAAATGACAGAGTTCGAGTGAGCTGCCTCGGAACCACCTCGCAGGATGACCGCGTTTCCCGCCTTGACGCAGAGTGCGGCAGCATCGGAAGTGACGTTCGGACGCGACTCATACACGATCGCAATGACACCGATGGGAACCCGAACCCTGCGCACACGCATTCCGTTCGGACGTCGCTCATCCGAAAGCACGGCTCCGACCGGGTCAGGAAGGGCCGCGATCTCTTCCACGGCCTGTGCCATGCGTTCGATCCGCCCGGGGTCGAGGAGCAAGCGATCGAGCATCGCGGCCGACATGTTCTGGACGCGCGCTGCGTCGAGGTCTCGAGCGTTCGCCGCTACGAGGTCGGCGGCTCTAGCGCGAAGGCCTTCGGCAGTCCATCGAATGGCGGCGTCCTTGGATGAGCGGTCCCGCGGTGCGAGACCTCGTGCGGCCACGCGAGCCTTTTTGCAAATAGAAACCACGTCCGACATCGGGCGCGATCCTAGCACTTAATGCGCTAGGGGCAGCTCGCGCGCTGGCGGAAAAAATCTCGTTGGTCCAAATTGTTCGCCCTGCCTTGGAGAAGCGTATGCTCCGCGCGATGTACTGGACCTGGCGGCGGCGCGCTTGCGCGCTGATTGCAGCTGCGGCGGCATTCGCAGAGCCGCTGACTGCTCGAGCGGACAACGTGGAGACGCCGAACACGGACGGCGCTCGTGAGCACTTCGAGACGGCGCGATCGCTCTATTCCCGCGGATCATATCGGGATGCCATTCGCGAGCTCGAGGCCGCCCACGATCTCGATCCCGCCGCCAAGGACCTCGTCTATAACCTCGGCGTCGTCAACGAGAAACTCGCTGATATCGACCGAGCGCTCTACTGGTTCAACATCTACGAAACTCTGAAACTTACGACCCTCGAGCGGGAGCGTGCGAATTCCATCGTAAGGCGCCTCGAAGGCGCCAAGCACGAGGTCTTGGCGATACCGTCCGGGCCTCCGCACGCTGCACCCCCGGCAACTCGGGCTATCGCCACGATTCGCCCGTCCCCGAAGCCGAACTCTCCCGCCGTGGGCAGGGTCGACTCTCTGACGATAGCGGCCGCCGGACTCTCGGTGACGGGGCTGACGATCGGGACCATCATGGGGGTCCAGGCGCTCGACGATCGCGTTGTACCGGGATTCGTAACGCGTCCTACTTCTCGAGGCGGTCCCACCTACTCGGATGCGGAAGCCCAGGCCAGTACGGCCCACACCGAAGCGACGATCGCGGACATTGCCTTCGGAGTCGCAGTGGTGTCCGCCGTTGCGGCGACATCTCTCTTCTTCGCTCGGCCTCCGGAGAACCGTTCTCGTGCTACCATCGTTACAATGTTGTCCGCGGGTCCGACCGCTGGCGGTGGCACCGTGAGTTTGCACGGAGTTTTCTGATGAGAGAGTCGGCGAAGCTCCGGGCGGCCGGCGCCATCGCCTTGATCTCCGCCACGTTCGCGTCCATCGCCTCCCAACAGGGCTGCGAGGCCATCGTGTCGGACTCAGTGCCCGAAGTGTTCTGTCTTCCAGGAGTAGGGACCTGTCCGCTGGGTCAGGTCTGTGGGGACGCCGGCCAGTGCATCCCTGATGTGGCATGCGAACGCGAGATCTGCTCCCTCGAGCTTGACGGTGATAGCTCCGTCGACGCCGGCGACGTCGGAGCAGGTCGCGTCGGCGCGGACGGTGCGATAGGCACCTATGACGGAAGTGCCATTGATGTCCGCGCGTATGGCGATAGCAATGGATACGATGCGGATGCGACAGACCGAGCTCGGATCGATGACGGAGCGCAGGACAGTCGCGAGGCAACGACGACGGACGCCCGCGATCAGGACGCACGGGATGCCACGGCGACCGGTCTCGCGGACGCATACGGAACCAATCCTCCTGACGCCCCGATCGGCAGCTCAACAGATTCTCCAACCGACAGCTTTTCCGACGTAGTCGCAGATGCTGGATTCACCTTTGAAGGAGGAGGAATCCTCTACTGTGGAAGCCCGGGCGCCTTCGGATGTTCGTGCACGGATAGCACGCAATGCGATTCTCGGAGTCCTCGCTGCTCGGTCGACGCTGGGAGCGGCGCATTCGCCGACGGTACGGTCAGCGCCGCTGCCGGATATTGCACGAGAAGCTGCACTTCCGACGCCGAGTGTTGGCCTCTGCGATGCAATGCGCAAACGCAGACGTGCACGCCGTAGATAGATCGCGTAAAGAAGGTTGTCGCCATGCGCCAACCACGAGCCATTTTTCGCTGCTTCGCAGGATGCGAAGGTGAGTATCCCCTCACTCAACCGATCTATCGATGCCCTTCGTGTGACGGATTGCTCGAAGTGTTCCACGACATAGAGGCCCTTCGCGTCCGATCGGCGGCAGATTGGAAGAAGCTCTTCGATGACCGATGGATGCGGACGCAATGGCCTTACGGTTCCGGCGTGTGGGGAAAGCGGGAATGGGTATCGCCTGATATGCCAGACGACTGCATCGTGTCGACTGGCGAAGGCGGGACCAACATGTTTTGGGCTGACCGCCTCGGCCACGAGATAGGCGTCAACGACCTGTGGCTAAAGCTTTGCGGCAATTCGCACACGGGAAGCTTCAAAGATCTGGGAATGACGGTTCTCGTGAGCACGGTACGGCACGCGATCCAGAGGGGAACTCTGGGGACGCGGGTCCTGTGCTGCGCGAGTACGGGAGATACGAGCGCATCCCTGGCCGCCTACGGAGCTGCAGCGGGACTTCCCGTGGCGGTGCTTCTCCCGCGAGGGATGGTGTCGTCCGCACAGCTCGTGCAACCGCTGGCCCACGGTGCCCGCGTGTTCGCGCTGGAAACTGATTTTGATGGGTGTATGGCCGTCGTCAAAGAGCTTGCCAAGCGCAAGCTCGTATATCTGGCGAACTCGATGAACCCTCTTCGGATCGAGGGCCAGAAGACGGTCGCCATCGAGATTGTCCAGCAGTTCGACTGGCAGCCCCCCGACTGGATCGTGCTGCCGAGCGGCAATCTCGGCAATGCTGCGGCACTTTTCGCCGGCTTTCGAATGATGAAAGAGCTCGGCATCGTATCACGTTACCCGCGCCTTTGCATCGCGCAGGCCGAGCGCGCGAATCCCATGTACCTCGCGTACGTCGCGGGCAAGACAACGGTCGATCCAATCACAGCAAAGCCCACGCTCGCGAGCGCGATCCAGATCGGAAATCCCGTGAGCGCTCCGCGCGCCATGGCTGCACTCCATGCGATGGACGGAGTCGTGGAACAGGCGTCTGAAGAGGAGCTCGCTGAAGCTGCCGCTCGCGCCGACCGCACTGGCCTTTACACGTGTCCTCACACCGGCGTCGCGTTGGCGTGCCTATTCAAGCTGCGCGAGCGAGGACTTGTCGAACCGAAACACAAGGTCGTGGTCATTTCGACGGCGAATGGGCTCAAGTTCACAGAGTTCAAAGTAGCGTACCATGAGAAGCGAATTCCTGGCCTCCAGCCCAAGGCTGCCAACCAGCCCATCATGATGAAGCCCGACTTCGATGCGGTGGCCGCAGCGCTCGGCAGCCTGTAGATCCCTCGATCTGTAAACGTGTTAACCAACGGCATCGCACACAGTCATCGGACCACGAATTTATTCTTGCCTATGTCTTGCGCTGGGCAAATACATTATGGTTCGGCGCAAAAGGACGATGAATCGGAGACAGCTCAGATTCACGAGGGATTGACATGGGTTGCTTTCTCGGTTTGGACATTGGAACGAGCAGCGTCAAGGCGTGTCTAGTAGACGAGCGGGGGAGGGTCGTCGCAAGCGAGTCAGTGCGTTTGGGGATGAAGACTCCCCACCCCGGCTGGGCGGAACAAGATCCGGAGGACTGGTGGCGCGCTTCAGCCAAAGCGATTCGCGCTGTCGTCAGGAAGAAGGGCGGTAAGAAGCGAACCGTGGATGCTGTCGGCCTCACGGGCCAAATGCACACTTCCGTTTTTCTCGACCGCCACAACGATGTCATTCGCCCGGCGCTTCTTTGGTGCGACGGTCGAACGACTTCTCAATGCCAGTCCATCGTCGAGCAGGTTGGACTTGAAAACTTGCGATCGTGGGTCTCGAACCCCGCGCTCGAGGGGTTCACGCTCCCGAAGATACTTTGGCTGCGAGACGTAGAGCCGCAAGCGTTTCGACGCCTGTCGAAAGTTCTTCTGCCAAAAGATTACATCCGATTTCGATTGACTGGCGATATGGCGACCGAGCCCTCGGATGCCGCTGGCACTCTTCTCTTCGACGTCGCGGCCCGCCGTTGGAGCGATGAGATGTTTCAGGCGCTTTCCCTTGCGCCCGGCCTCGTACCGGAGGTCGGAGAGTCCGCGGGTGTGCTCGGACGAATTAACGCGGCCGCGGCCAAAGCGATCGGAATCGAAGCAGGAATCCCCGTTGTGGGAGGCGGCGCCGACAACGCCTGCGGAGCCATCAGCGTGGGTGCAGTGTCTCCAGGATCCGTCGTGGCCAGTTGGGGGACGTCGGGGACTGTTCTCGCGCCATCATCGACTCCAATCATCGACCCCCAGCTCCGAGCTCACACGTTTTGCCATGCGGTGCCGGATACCTGGTACGTCATGGGCGTGATGCTTTCCGCGGGATCGGCATTTGCGTGGCATAGCGACCAGCTCGCCCGGGAGCTCCCAGAAAACGGGCGCGCACTGCGCCTCAATCGCGAGGCCGCGGGGATCGCTCCAGGTGCGGACGGGGTAACGTTCCTCCCCTATTTGCAGGGCGAGCGAACACCGCATCGCGATGCCGATGCGCGGGCCGTGTTTGCGGGGTTGTCGCTCGCGCACACGCGAGCACATATGACCCGCGCGGTCCTCGAAGGCATATGTTTCGGGCTTCGTGATTGCCTTTCCATCATCGAGGAGCTCGGTCTCGCGGTGCCCCAGGTCCTGCTGACCGGGGGCGGCGCCCGCGTGCCGTTCCTGAGGAAGCTGCAGAGCGATGTTTTCGGAAAGAAAGTCGTCCCCGTAGAGAACAGCGAGGGACCCGCGTTCGGCGCTGCGCTGCTTGCCGCGGTCGGTGCCAAGGCTTTCCCGAATGTCAAGGTTGCTGCGGGAAAGACATTGCGACACGGATCCGCGGAGGCTCCCGATCGTCGCGTTCACCGTGAGTTCGACGAACCCTACGCGCGGTTTCGACGCCTCTATCCAGCGCTGCGCGATGCGCTCAAGCAGCCACCTGCCGCGACAAAGTGATCCACCGGTACCGATGACGGGCGTCCTCGCGCGGCTGCCGTGGACGATAATTGAATCGCGTACTGAGCTGAGCTAGCCTGCCGGCTCGTTCGCGATGTGTCCGAGGAGCAGAGCGGTTTCTGCTTCCAATCGGGGATTTTACGCATAGTGAGGCAACGTTCCATGTCCAATTCCGCGTTCGCTGGCTTTGAGCCAGTTCGATATCACGGTCCCGATTCGAAGCCGCTTCTCGGCTATCGTTACTATGACAAAGACCGAGTCATCCAAGGCCGACGGATGGAGGACCATCTCCGCGTCGCCGTCTGTTACTGGCATACGTTCTGCAGCACCGGATCCGATGTGTTCGGTGGGGCAACGTTCGACCGCCCTTGGCAACATCCGTCCGATGCGATTCAAGCGGCTGAGAAGAAAGCCGCTGCAGCGTTCGATTTGCTCCAGATTTTGGGGGTTCGTCACTACTGCTTCCACGATCGTGACGTCGCGCCGGAAGGTGCCACGCTAGCGGAGACGAACAGCGCCCTCGACCGAATCACAGATGTGCTGGCTGGTCACATGGAACGCACCGGGGTGAAATTGCTGTGGGGAACCGCCAATCTGTTCTCCCATCCGCGTTTCATGTCGGGAGCCGCGACCAATCCGGACCCGGAGGTCTTCGCTTTTGCGGCGACGCAAGTCAAGAAGGCTCTCGAGGTGACCCAGCGGCTCGGTGGGGAGAACTATGTGCTCTGGGGCGGTCGCGAGGGCTACGAAACCCTTCTCAACACCGACATGAAACGGGAATTGGATCAACTTGGTCGTTTCATGTCTATGGTTGTCGAGCACAAACACAAGATCGGATTCAAGGGGCCCCTGCTCATCGAGCCCAAGCCCATGGAGCCGACCAAGCATCAATACGATTTCGATGCTGCGGCCGTATTTGCGTTTTTACAGCGCTACGGCTTGAGCCCCGACGACTTCAAACTGAACATTGAATCGAACCACGCCACGTTGGCCGGGCATTCCTTCGAACACGAGGTCGCCTACGCCATCGCGAATGGCATCTTTGGAAGCCTCGACATCAACCGGGGCGATCTGCTGCTCGGGTGGGACACGGACCAGTTCCCGAACGACACCGTCGAGCTGGCTCTTGTGATGCGCCGGATCCTCCTTGCAGGCGGCTTCAAGACTGGCGGTTTCAACTTTGA
>Ga0182030_10003233_pt1 | contig 34766 bp, 33 predicted proteins | sample 812S3MmetaG_FD_121299 | JGI IMG/M metagenome (GOLD analysis project Ga0182030, IMG submission 121299) | Permafrost microbial communities from Stordalen Mire, Sweden - 812S3M metaG (Illumina Assembly) | ecosystem: Environmental > Terrestrial > Soil > Wetlands > Permafrost | place: Sweden...
CCAGGCTGCGGTGGTCCAGGCTGCGGTGGTCCAGGCTGCGGTGGTCCAGGCTGCGGTGGTCCAAGGCATCATGGTGATGTCGTGGCCGGAGATGGCGAACGTCGTCGGGTGCATCTGCCACCACGACTGTTGCGGAGTCGCACGGTCGGCTTGCGCAACATTGATGGGACCGGCGTGCCCGGAGAGCTTGGGGCTGTCGCTGGCCGCGATGAGGGCGCCCTTGATGTCGTCAGGGGTCGCACCATGATGGTTCTCGACCAGGATCACGGCCGCCCCGGCGGTGAGGGCTGTTGCCATCGACGTCCCGCTGCCGACGAAGTAGTTCGAACCGACTTCGGCCGACGGGTTGGCCCGGTCGACGGTCGACCCGGGGTCCCGAAGCGAGATCACCGACTGACCGGGAGCGAATACGTCGGGTTTGCTGTCCGATGAACCTGACCAGGCCTCCGACGCGACGGGCGCTGTGGTGGTCTCGGCTCCAACGGTAACGACCCATGGATCGTCACCGGGGGAGGTGACTTGCCCCGCTCCATAGTTGCCGGCGGCGGCCACCACGGTGATACCCGACGCCCAGGCCATTTCTACGGCGGCATCGAGCGGGTCCATCGCCGGAGGGACAGGAATGTCGGCTCCGAAAGAGATAGACATCACCTTGATGTTGTATTGGATCCGATTTGCTACCGCCCAGCTGATCCCTTCGAGGACTCTGCCCAGGGTCGTGGTTCCAGCGGCTCCGGCGACCTTCACCGAAACGAGCGTCGCACCCGGGGCGACACCGGATACTGCGCCGGCGCCCGCTGTGCCGTTACCAGCGATCAGGCCGGCCATAAAGGTCCCGTGTCCGTACCCGTCGCTGACGTTGCCGTCTCCCGCAAAATCGGGGCTGTAGACGAGATGGGAGGCGGTAAGCCCAGGGGTGAGCGTTACGCCGGTGTCGATCAACGCAACCCCGACCCCCGAGCCGGCATCCGACGACCAGGTCTGGCCAAGGTTCATTTCTGCCAATTGGGTCGCTTGCGAGGTCGCACCGTAGCCGTTGCCGACCGCTTGCATGGCCACATCAGGAGTGAGGTGGACGCTGGGATTGGACGACAGCGCCCGCAGTGCCGCCGGGCTGAGCCGGGCGTCGACCGCTGCGATGAAACCGAGCTGGGCGAGGACGGTGCCGCCGGAGTCGGTGACGGCCGCGGACGCAGCCGCGCTGCTCGTTCCCTGCACGATGTAGGCGCCCGCTGCCGCGCCCTGAGCGGCCGAGGTGGCAGCTTGAGCCAAAGGGCTCCCGGTCATGAGCGTGATGAGACCCATCGTCGCCACCATGCCTGCGGTAACAATCCGTCGACTTTTCATCACAAACTCCCTCTACAAAAATCACATCCCGTAATTCGTCGACGCAGAAAGCTCGGCCTTCAACCAACATTCAGACAACTGTCAGGGATTAGCTTCTCTGAACTTGGCTTTTAGAGTCGTTCGGCTCTCTGTGTTTTTTGCCCGCCAATGCCGATATGAGGCGAGAACCCGGAAGGAGGGTGCGTGCTCATGGCCGACTCGGGTTCGATAGTTGCTCACGAGGCGGGGACCCCTGACCGGACACCTCCGAGGTGTGTGCATCATGACTGGCTCGACATCGATCTCGAAGCGCGAACGGTCGACGTACGTGGCTCCACTGTCAAACTCACCTCGAAAGAGTTCGATCTCCTGGCCTATCTGGCGTTGCGGCCGGGTCACGTGTTCAGCAGGGAGGAACTATTGGGCTGCGTGTGGCAATCCAACTCGACCTGGCAGCGGGCGACGACAGTGACCGAGCACATCAGAAGGTTGAGAGCGAAGCTGGGGGAGGGTCCCGTACCGAGGCTGCTGGTGGCGGTGCGTGGCGTCGGCTACCGCTTCGATGCCCCCTGTCCCTGTCCAGAAGCAAGTGGCGATCGTTTTCAGGTCGAAGGACGGATCGTCGAAGCCGGTTCGGAGCTGCGTTCGATATTGGGGATCGCAAAAGGCGAGCAGCTCGTCCGAGGTAAAATTGTCGGGTTCTCATCCGGCGAATTACGAGACGAACCGGAGTAACACGCAGCAATCAACTTCGCTTGCTGTTTTCGTATCCTGGTATTCCTCTCTGGTTCCCCTCGATCGGCTTGCCTTGGGGGAACCCGAGGCGGAGGGTTTGGCGCCGCTGTAGGCCATGGTCCGGTGAAACGAGCGGACCCCTAGATCCGTTGCGCTCCGCATCCCGGCTTTCCAAGGGGGTCTCCTGTGATCGCTAGGCTAGGTGCGTCTCGACGTGCAGCGCTGGGTGTCGGATCGCTGTTCGTATTGGCAACGGATGCCGTGGCCCAAATACTCGAGGGTGATTCGGGCGTCGGCGGCCGACGGCAGAGGGACAGAACAAATGGTGCTCAAGTTCTCGGTCAGCATGTCGGCCGCAAGGCAGTCTGTCTGAGGGAAACGGCCGCTCCATTCTTGAGCCCGGTCTGGATTGATCTGGATGGACTCAGTACGGTTCGATCCTTCGTCGTGGGAGCGATCAAGGCAGTGGCAATGCGAAGTAGCCGGGCACGTCCGCGTGTGGCGTATCTAAGTAAATCTTTGCCTCGACGGAAGAGAAGCGTCCGTGAGACCACCGGATTTCCACATGGCCAGCGGCGTCCCGCTGCATCCCGCTCTCCTTCTCAACGACGTGGACCGTCCAGTTGACGCGGGGTTGCCCACCCGCTGCGGGCGTGATGACCAAGTCCTGCAATGCGAAGCTCTGGCGCCAATCCCATGGTGTAGCGATCCGAAGGCGAAGCGGCCCGGCGTCAGACGAGCCGAGGATGAAATACGATGCCGGACTAAGACGCAGCAAGCGCCACGTCATCTCCTCGCGCCGCGCTGCAGTCGGCAGTTGTGCCATCCAACGCTCAGCGGACTCCGTTGCTACCTGCAATGAGAACTCCGCCCAGATTGCTATCAAGTTGGGCGGCCACGTTCCAGCGCAGGCCTGACGGATGCGTTGAAGATGGACTCCCGACAGTTCCTGCGTGGTCGCCGGTAGCAGGTACTGCCCTACATGGCGACGAACGCACGAATAGAAATGCTCATATGCCTCGGGCGCGCATACCGCGTACCATGACTCCTGGCCGGCCCCTGCACTCCGATCGGCAAGACGGCGGTCAAACAAATTCGACGGCGAACTATTCGACAGGATCTTCGACTGGTACTTGCAACTGATGAGGTAGGCGTGATCGACGCGCAAATCGGCCGGGATTAGGTCAAACCCAGGAGGCTGGTGGGCACCCTTCCACTCAATAATGATCGGCAACCGACCGCGCAGGCCATCCGGTGAGGCGAGGAATGCCTGACCGTTGGTCCAAGCATTCGCGAAGGCCGCAGCGTAGCTCGGATCGGCCAGCGCCGCGTCAAGGCGATCCCAGTGCGCGGACGTGACATTCCGTACCTCGCCGGGCCGAGAGCCCACAGCAAGTTCAACCGTGGCGAGTCCGAGCATGCCGAGGCCGGTCACGATCTCGGTGATCTCGGTGAGGATGTCAGGCATCGGTCAACGCGGCGCGAGGTGAAGCATCTTGTCGTTTAGGATCAGGGCAGCAGTGTGTTGGGCGAGGTCTCCAACTAGATCGAATCCAGTTCCAGGAGCCGAGCGGCTCGAAACTCGCTCTTGGGTCGTCAACGTCAGCGACCGCTCTAGCAGCTTGTCCGGGATCCACGGCTAGAGCCCGAGCGAGGGCTCGATACCCGGCACCCCAGAACGTCCTTGCTGTGCATAGGCATTCAGCCGCGCATGGTCCTTCGTGTCCAAGAGCTCTACCAAATCGAACACCGGCCGGTCATTCCCGCGCATAGCGGCGAGGGCTTGAGCACCCGCCGTCCCCTTCGCGGGAGCGTCGGTCGTCACTAGCACGAGCGGCATGCCCCGCCCGCTCTCATGAAGCACGGCCGCCTTTCCCAGCGACTTCCACAATGTGTCGGCGCGCCGAAGTCCGGCGCGGCTTGATGTGAACGCACCCGAGACGTCGAATCCCCAGTCCTCACCGGTCCGGTCAGTGGCTACAAAGTTAAGTACAACTCCTAACCCTCGCGGCCTTACCTCCTCTCGAATATCCGCGAATCCGCAAGCGTTCAACAGCAGTCTTGCAAGCTCTTTCGCCTGACGTCCTTCGCCTACGGCCCCTTGAAAGTCCGCAGAGGCGGCCGCCTTGACTGCTGGAAGCCCGACTCGGAACTGTACGGCTGCGGCGTCGTGCTGCTCCGCCACGCGGGCACACTCGGCAGCTATACGTCGTCGAGCTGCCTTCACGTATGCCGCGTCGGTATCAAAGCCGATGTAATGCCTCGCCGTTCGAAGTGCTGCTACTCCTGCACTTCCCGAGCCCATAAAGGGATCGAGGACGACATCACCTTCGTAGGTATAAAGCTCGATAAGGCGCTTTGGGAGCTCGACCGGAAACGGTGCCGGGTGCCCAACCTTTGTCGCACTCTCGGGAGCGATCTCCCACAGGTCGGTCGTGGCTTCCATGAACTCGTCACGCGAGATCGTGACTGTCGATGGGAGACCATGGTTCGCGCGCTGCGATGGTGTAAGAGCTCGATCGAACCGTCCCTTGCTTGCGATCACTACGCGCTCCGTGATGTCCCGCAACACGGGATTCGCAGGGCTCTGGAAGGTCCCCCATGCGCACGATCCACCAGCGGCCCGTCCCTTCCACCAGATGACTTCGCCTCGTAGCAGCAAGCCGAGGTCCTGCAAGATCCCCGTTACGTCCGCCGACAGCGATCGATACGGCCGGCGACCAAGATTCGCCACATTGACGGCGATGCGGCCACCCGGTTCGAGTACACGCTTGCACTCAGCGAAGACGTCGTGCAGCACTTCGAGATACTCGAAATAGGTGGCAGGAACACCATCTGCACCAAGAGTCTCCTCGTACTGCTTGCCTGCGAAGTAGGGAGGGGACGTGACGACCAAGGCGACGGAATTTGACGCAACGTGGGTCATCTTGCGGGCGTCGTCGTTGTAGATCACATCCACCACTTCGGAGCGATTGATTGTGGTTTCCGTTGAGATCTCCGGAGCAACGAAACGCGCGTAAAACGCCGAAGCGTCGTGCCCTTCGCGGCGGCTCGAACCAAAGTTCGCCGTCGAGGTAGACCGACGCCGGCCATTCCCTGACACCTTGAGTGGTGCAATACTCACGCGCTGGCCTCTGAGCTGACCAAGCCAGGCTCGTCAGAGTGCGCGCTTAGCGCTTCCGTGACTGGCGTGAGACGGTCAAGGTACTCCGTCACCGCGCGCGTCACGAGCAGATTGACGGAGACGTCACGGTCCGTAGCGGCCTGATGAAGGCGGCGGTGCACGGACACGGGCAGGCGTATCGCCGTTGCCACTCGCGTGTCTGCATATGTCTTCGGACGAGTCATGGGACGATCCTAACTAGGGCATGTGACGAGATCTCGGATATTCGCGCGCACTTACGCGCGGTAACGCGTGTGACGACCGAGCACCTGGCGAAGCCGCACGCTGTTCGTTGGATTGAGACTCCAGTTTGACCTGTTGGCGGGATCCTCGAAGGGGCGGACCTTCGATCTGCCGTTCTCAGGAAATGGCGGTTCACCAGCGAGTTTGCTGCTCCGCAGTTGACGGTTATTGCAGATAATTTTAGCTTCGTGTGGGGTTTGAGTCATCCGAGGTCTGCCCAGCGGTCGAGGCGAACCTTTTTCCGGGAGCGCACCGGCAGGGAGACCCGCCTGGGGGCGCGGCGTCGCAAGGGTCAGTACCAGAAAGCGGTCAGGCTCCCGAGGAGAACAAGTAGGAGGCTGATCGGTGCCAGGTAGGTGCCGGAGATGGTGAGCGGATCGGATTCGCGTGCTCGGGTGGTGTCGACGTGCAACGGGCTGTGGTTGCCGGTTCCGCCGATCACACCGAGAGGTCGTTCAGGGCAAATGTCGGCGAACAGCTCGACGGCTACGTCGCCCAGCGTGCTCCGATCTTCACCCCGCGCCCCGCGCCCCGCGTCCGGCGCCTAACCCGCCTTCCACGGCTGGGCTCGTGACGGTGAGTGGTTGGTTGGCGAGGATGCCGTTCACGGTGCCGTGGCCGAACAGGGCTTCGGGGCTGGGGTGCAGTCGGGCGTCGTCGGGGACGGGGTCAAGGTCGCGATGGTGGCTTGGAAATCTTCGGGCGGGAACTGGCGCGCCGTGGGCGTCGAAGCGTCATGGTCTGTGACCATGTGCTTGTTGGTGGTCCCGGACCCAACGTCGTAGGAGGGCAGCCACCGCGGGCATCATGGCAACCCCCCCGTTGCGGTAGGGGCGAGTGCGCAACGAGTCCATCACTCACTCCCTGTCGGCTGGTCGGCCACGGTGACCACGACCAGGTCCTCCCCCTGTCTGGAAGACACGCTCGTCGCTTCGGTCACCGGGAGGATGCGATGTGAGCCAGGGTCCCGCTCGATCCACTCGGACGTAAGACGCTTGGAATGAAGTCTGACGTGATGGTTTAGCGCTTTCGCTGCCCGCTCGGTTCCCGTGGTGGGCGGCGGCGGTCGTTGCGCTCTGACTTGTCCTCTGAACTTTCGTGCCAAGGTCTCGGGGAGAATGTCGAGAATTCGGAGTGTGCTCCGTCCCAGGTGCACCTCGGCCCACAGAGCCGCCGTCACATAAGGAGAACGCCGTGGCTAAGTACCTGTTGCTCAAGTATTACCGAGGCGCGCCGCTGCCCGTCAACAATGTCCCGATGGGCCAGTGGAGTCCCGACGAGATCGAGATACACATCCGGTACATGAACGACTTCGCGGCTCGGCTCGAGGGCAGCGGCGAGTTCGTCGACGGACAGGCGCTGTCACCCGACGGAATGTGGGTTCGGTACGACGGGGAGGGGCGCCCGCCGGTAACCGACGGCCCGTTCGCTGAGACTAAGGACCTGGTCGCAGGATGGATGGTGATCGACGTCGACAGCTACGAGCGAGCGATCGAGCTTGCGGGTGAGCTTTCGGCGGCACCCGGGGCCGGCGGCGAACCGATCCACGAATGGCTAGAGGTTCGACCCTTCCTGGCCGCGCCGCCTACCGTTACCCAGTGACCGCGGACGACGTCAAGCTACGCGACCTCATCCCGCAGGCTCTCAGCGTCCTCGTCTGTCGTGGTGCGGATTTCTCGACGGGCGAGGACGCCGTACAGGAGGCACTTATCCGGGCGCTCTCCGCGTGGGGGGACGAGTTGCCGGCCGACCCCACGGGGTGGTTGATCACGGTCGCCTGGAGAGCATTCCTCGACATGGCGCGGTCAGACGCAGCGCGCCGCGACCGGGAGGTCCGATTCGACACCGACCCGCCGGCCGGCGCGATCCCAAGCGCCGACGACACGCTGCGCCTCTACTTCCTGTGCGCACACCCCGACCTGTCGTCGTCGTCGGCAGTCGCTTTGACCCTCCGGGCCGTGGGTGGCCTCACCACACGCCAGATCGCCCGCGCCTACCTCGTGCCCGAGCGCACCATGGCGCAGCGCATCAGCCGCGCCAAACGCACAATCAGTCGGGCCGGTGTCGATCGCCCCGGCGACGTGCGCACGGTGATGCGGGTGCTGTACCTCGTCTTCAACGAGGGCTATTCGGGCGATGTCGATCTCTCGGCCGAGGCGATCCGACTGACCCGACAGCTAGCCGTCTTGAGGGACGACCCCGAAGTCCACGGGTTGCTCGCCCTCATGCTCCTACACCATGCCCGCCGCCGCAGCCGCACCCGACCAGACGGAAGCGTTGTGGCTCTCGCCGATCAGGACCGCAGCCAGTGGGACACAGGGCTCATCGCCGAAGGAATCGACATCGCACAAGCTGCGCTTGCGCGGGATCATCTCGGCGAATACCAGGCCCAAGCGGCGATCGCCGCGCTGCATGCCGACGCGCCGGCCGTCGAGAAGACCGACTGGGTGCAGATCGTGGAGTGGTACGACGAGCTGCTCCAATTCGCCGACAATCCGATCGTCCGGCTCAACCGCGCGGTCGCAGTGGGCGAGGCTGATGGAGCGCCCGCAGGGCTGGCGGCATTAGCCGAGATCGAAAAACACGTTCCGCGACGCGAAGCGGTCGCCGCATACCTTCACGAGAAGAATGGCGATCTCGAACTCGCTGCCCGCCTTTATGTCGACGCAGCTCGCAATGCACCGAACGTCGCAGAACGCGATCATCAAATGCGCCAAGCAGCGCGACTCAACCAGCACCTGAAACACCTCAAGATAACCTTCGGGCTCGGCGACGGCTTGCCCGGCCGGTGCGCGCCGTGACCATGGGGCCACCCGATGCGGGCTCGCGAAGCTCCGCCAGACCGAGCCGAGCGACATTTAGTGTTCGGGGCGTTGCCCGTTCGGCGGCGTTTCTGCTCCCCGCTCATCGGGTTATGTGCGTTGTGCTCAAGGACTATTAGCATTACCAATGGGGCTGCGAGCCTCCACTATGCGACGTAGCCAAGCTTCCGACGTTTTCGCCAAGCCTCGCGGTCCAAACAAAAAGAGGGCTGGCTTGGGTAGGTCCAGGATGCAGCTCCCACCAGCGCCACCCAAGGCGCCAGATCGATGGCACTTGCGCTGACCTGCCCAGGCTCGAGAGGCCCCCCTGGTAGGGGAACGGAGATGAGTCCGTGCGCACACGATAGCCATCGCTCCCGACTCGACCAGCCACGGCCGACACCGACGCCCTGCCGATTCCGGCGCGTCCCGCTCAGTTGGCGGAGGGCTGGAAGGTCGCTCGGGACAGAATATTCGGCTCTCTAGATCTAGACATCGGCCACCGGCGTCACGTCTGCGGCGGTTATGAACTGCCGGATCTGGGAGGCGTGCTCGACGGTGTGAAGAGGAAGCGCTGTCAGTTCCCATGCGAACGGCCGGCCGTGGTAGCGGTGGGGTGGAGGCAGGAGGGTCGCCGCCTTCTCATCGGTCAGGTCTGACAAGATGTCTCGCACCCGCTGGCGGCAATAGTCGACGTAGCCGAGTATCTGGGATCGCGACCACGCCGAGGGCAATGTCGTCAGGTCCCGCCAATGGGCCTTCCCGGTGAACGGTGGTGGCGGAGCCCAAGGGACGAACTCGCCGGTGAGGTCGTAGTCGATGACTTCGAGGGCGTGCCACGCAATGCTCCACGGTGTCGAGTGCCGCTGGACCAGCGCTTGCTGAGCGACGTGATCGGTAACAAGCGTGCCGACGGGGCCTGCCAGCTCCGCGTCGGCGTCTCGCACGGGGACCTCCCACATGCTTGCTTCCCACAGCCCGTCCGTGCAGGCCTGGATCGCCGCTTCGAGCAGGCCAAGGGCGCTGTCGAAGTGCGGCCAAGGCTCCCTACCCAGATCGAGCTCATGAGCGCAACCGTACCGCTGGGTCTGATCGTGTTGTTTCGGGGGCCAGATTTGCGGTTGTTGCGGTCACGGTCTTTTAGAGACACCCAAAGGGGAAACGCCAGGCAGCGGCCTCGAGGCCGATCGCCAGATATACGGGCGATCCGTCTCTTGTCTGCATGGATTTCATAAGCCCGGCGGAGAGAATGTTCTGATCGTCTTCAGGCAGGTCCGTCCGACGGAGTTCCCCTGGATCACCCCGTAGGCCGCGAAGGACGTCGTTCGTAGCGGTGCAGGACTACCCCGTTGCCGAAGGTGTGGGTCTCGATCAGGGACAATGGGATCTTCGCTTCCGACGGCCGGAGCATCTGCTTTCCACGCCCGATCACGACGGGGTGGACATAGAGCCGGTATTCGTCGATCAGGTCGTGGCGGGCGAACTCCGCGCCGAGGTCCCCGCCGCCAACGACGAGGTCCCCGCCGGGCTGTGCCTTGAGGGCGAGCACTTCGGCCGGCACGACGTCGTGGACGACCGTCGCGTTCCCGCTGGCCCGCTTCAGGGTCCGCGAGTAGACGACCTTCGGCATGTCCCGCCAGATCTGCGCGAACTCGACGATCGTCGCGGGGGCGGCCGGGTCGTGGTCGGCGGTCGGCCAGAACTCCTCCATCAGCTCGTACGTGACCCGCCCTTCGAGAAAGCCGCCGGCGCGGGCTAACCAGGCGTTCATGTGCTGATGGAGTTCGTCGTCGACCATGTGCCAGTCGATCTCGCGGTTGGGCCCTTCCATGTAGCCGTCGACCGAGACCGACATCATCCAGATGATCTTGCGCACCGAATCAGACCCCGCCGCTCAGAATCGCCAGCGGGTCGCGCCGCCCGGCTCCTGGGTCGCGATGGAGGTGACGCGTTGCAGCGTCAGGCGGTAGACGAAGTACGGGGGCGGGCCAGCGGACGGAGCGCTGAACGGTGCGGTCAGCGCGCTGCCACTGTTATCGACCTCGCACGGCCAGCCCGCGTTCCGCCAACGCTCGGCCAATAGCGCGACCATGGATGGATCGGCGACGCGGACCGCCTCGCCCTCAACGACGAGGTCGTAGCCCGCGAGCGCGACGGCGAGTGAGCAACGGGGATCCCGGGCCAGGTTCCTTGCTTTACGGGTTCGCTCTGCGGTCTCGAAGCAAAACGCCCCGTCGACCCACAACGCGCCGACTCCGTTGACGTGCGGTCGGCCATCGGGGTCAAGCGTGACCAGCCAACAGGTGTGCCGGTCCGGACCACCGGAACCGGGCGCTTGCGGGAAGCCGGCGTCGAGGGCCGCCGCCACGCCCGACCAATCCAGCGGGGCAAGGTCATACAGTTCTGCGAGGTTCGTCGTCTCCATATCCGTTGGACGCTACGCCACAGCGAAAGTCATCGACGGCCCAACCTGTGGCAGATCGGGAGGCAACTGCCAGCCACGACGAAGCCGCGGGGTCCCGTGGCTGTTCAAAGTGCGCACGACGGAGCGAGGCCAGCGACATCATCCTGTACGACGAGAGGGCGTCCGCACCAGCACCATGACCGGACATCTGATCGATGCGGCTTGTTGCAACGCCGTCGGCGACCCTCATGAGATACGGATCGACGGTTTCAGCACCCCAGCCCGGCGGCGAACACGCAGCGTTTGCGGCCAGGACGCCCCACCAGATGGTCCTGGTCAATCCGGACATTCTGCGCCACATGATGGAACGTCACGGAAGGCGTCGAGGTACGCCCTGCCGATTAGCCCGCCCCCGGCAAAGCGACCCTGTCGGTTACGACGCCTTCGCCCGGTAGTCCTCGAGGGCGTCAACGGGAACATGAGCGATGCCTTCCGCCATGACGTAGCGAATCTTCCGATCTCGGATCAGGCGAAGAAGCTCCCTCGTCGGCATGTCGAGGCGACGAGCGGCTTCGGAAGCCCTTAGAAGTTCAACGGTCATCTCCACCTCCGAGGGGCCTATCGAAACCCAGCTTACGGCTCAATTCGGATATCTGCTGTTCGAGTTGAGCCACTACCGCCAAGTGGTCGCTGTCGGCCAACGCGTCCCGAGCGTCTTCGAGAACAGCCAGAAGGTCGAGGGATTCCTCGAGGTCGAGCACACCTCCTCGGGCGGCATGGCGGGAAGGTTCACGACATGACCCTAGGCGTGGGGTGAGACAATCCAGATGGACGGACCGACCGTCAAGCAGAGAAACATTTTGTTGCGAGAAGGAGCGGGGTGCCACCCGCGCGTCATGAGCGCATCACGCCGATTTTGCGCTTGTGCCTCTCCAGCGGGTGGCGATCGAGAGATGTTGTTCTGCGCCGTTGCGCTCAGTCACCGTGGGCCGGACCGATACGGAGATACTCGTGCCGACCGGCGCTCGGGGTTCATCGGGGTCTGTTTTTCGCAAGTCGCCCAGCTTTGATTGTCGGTTAGGGCATCGTTTCTGCGACCCGCACGGTTACGTCGCCGAGTGCTGTGTAGCCGTGTACATGGACTACGTGTTCCCGGCGGTCTTCGGGCACTGCGGGGACGTCGTTGCGTAGGTGATCGTTGTCGGCACGACCGGATAGCTCGACATGCGTATTCGCCCCCACGAGCACGTCCACGTCGCGTAGGCCGGCGTAGGCGTTGATGGCCATCTCAGAGGGCAGACTCTTCGCCCGTGAGAGATCGACCGTTACGTCGCCGAGCACCGCTACGGCGATGAGCTTACTCTCGACATCCCACGATCGCCCCCGCTTCCCGCGGTGAAGCCATCCGCCCTCGAGTATCGGCTCGAGACCTACGAGCCACCGAGTGCGCTTGCTGGCGGGTTGGTGTTGCTTGTCGTTGGGTGGGGTGCTCATGGCGTCCTCTCACCCGATCGGGCGGTAGTTGATTGAGTCTGTCAACTATACTACCGTGGTGGCATGCCTCCCAACAAGGGCGACGTGGAGTCGATGGTCGTTGCCCTCTTCACGCTGATCGGTGGAATCGACCGTGCGACGCGGCTCAGTCAGGGCGCCAGCACCCTGAACCTTCTACAAGTCGTTGCCGGGCGCGATGCGATCCGTCCGTCGGAGATCGCGGATATCCAGCACGTCCACCCATCCCTCGTCACCCGGCAGATTCGGGAGCTGGAGCGCTTCGGCTACATCGACGTCCGCTCCGATCCCGCCGACAAGCGCGCCAACCTGGTGGCAGTGACCTCCGCGGGAGCCGACAAGATAAGCCAGCTCCAGCAGATCGGCGTTGAGCGCTTCGCCACGTTCGTCGCCGATTGGGAGCCTGACCAAGTGCGGACCCTCACCTTCTTGCTCGAGAAGCTTGAGCAGTCCAAAGCAGCGGTCGGCGAAGCGGAACGCCGCTACGCCCGGACAGAAAGGGTGCCTGCCCAGTTCCGGTGAACCCGGCCTGAACGGGTCACCAAACCATTGCACGCGACACCGCTTGCCGCGCGGCGATGGCTGATCGCGGCTCTATGGTGGACCGATGGCGTCGGTCAAGCAGATCCAGGTCACCTTCGACTGCGCAGAACCTCAGCGCGTCGCTCGCTTCTGGTGCGAGGTGCTGGGGTACGTCGTACCGCCGCCACCGGAGGGATTTGCTAGTTGGGACGATTTCGATCGCGCCCAGCCGCCTGAGCATAAGGGTTCAGCGTTCGCTTGCATTGATCCCTCCGGTATGGGTCCGCGACTGTTCTTCCAGCGCGTTCCCGAAGGCAAGGTCGTCAAAAATCGGCTACATCTTGACGTGCGGGTCGGCACTGGGCTCGTGCGGGAAGAGCGCCTGGCCGCACTTGAGACCGAGTGCACAAGACTGGTCGCGCTCGGCGCGGTACGCGTGCGATTGCTGCCGGCCGATGATGACAACGAGTCGTGCCTCGTGATGCAGGACATCGAGGGCAACGAATTCTGTCTCGACTGAGTGGCCGCGAGCGGGAGCATGCCGTCGGACTTCGCGCGCCACCTCGCCGGATCGCGTCGTTTGGCACGGTGCACAGATCGCCGATCTGGAACCTGGTCACCATGACTCCAGGCCACCGAGACCGCGCTATATCGACAGGTATGGAGGCCTATCAGACACCCTGAATCGGCGCATAATGATCGCGCATAATGTTCGGCACGGGCAGGTGCCCGCCCCCGCTCCTCCTGATGCCGGAAGTACTCGTCCAGGAGATCGCCAAGGGTGTGCCGCCCCGCCTGGTGTCGACCGGTCTCTACCTCGGTCAAGAGCTTGGCGGCCTCGGCCTCGACCAGTTTGGGATGTCGCTTCGCCCCTGAACGAGCGGGCGCGGTGTGAACGGTGCGGGAGATCTGGCCGTACTTTCCGGTCGATAGATCGCGCCTACCGGTTGAGACAGTGACCTCCCACACGCCCGGAGCCCGTTCGCGTATCCTTGACCCGTGGCCAATCGTGCGCACTCAGAGCGACATTTTGGGATTGAGTTTGGGATGTCGTAGTCTGAGAGTGTAAATTGGCTGCTGGAGGGATGCGAGAGCGGCCGAATCGGACGGTCTCGAAAACCGTTGTGGGTCCTGCCCACCGTGGGTTCAAATCCCACTCCCTCCGCTGGTCCGGGGGTGACCTCATCCCTCGGACCGGATGCAGCCTCACCTTGAGCGTCGCTGGGCGAACCATGACGTGAGCACTTCGGCGCACTCAGCGGCCAGGACTCCCGGGGTCACCTCGAGTTCATGGTTCAAGCGGGGGTCCACGCACAGGTTGTAGAGCGAGCCGCAGGCTCCCGCTTTGAGATCGGGAGCGCCGTAGACCAAGCGCCCCACTCGGGCGGCCAGCAAGGCGCCTGCGCACATGGGACACGGCTCGAGGGTCACATAGATCGTCATGTCATCGAGGCGCCATCCCGTCACGGACTCTGCGGCTGCCCGTATGGCCACGATCTCTGCATGAGCCGTGGGGTCGCCTGTGGATTCACGCTGGTTACCGGCCCGAGCGACGATGGTCGAGCCTTGCATGACGACAGCCCCGACCGGCACTTCTCCACGCGCGGCGGCCAACTCGGCTTCCTCGATCGCCCATCTCATGGCTACGGTGTCGTCAGGGCGACCAGTCACTCCCGAACGCTACCCGAGCGGCCTGGTGCGACGGTTGACGAAAGCGTATGACGCGCCGCAGAGAGTGGCGAAAGGGAGCAATCATGACAATCGAGCATCCGACAGAGGGCCGCAGCAGCGTGCTGCTGGAGGTCGAGGGGACGGTGGCGACCATAACGCTCAACCGGCCGGACCGGCTCAATGCCCTCGATCTGGAGATGGAGATGGGCTACATCGAGGCCCTCGATGCGGCGGATCGGGACCCGGCGGTTCGGGCAATTGTGGTCACCGGTGCCGGCCGTGGTTTCTGCGCGGGAGCCGACCTCGGCGTATTGGCCTCCGGGCCACAGGCGGTCAAGGACCTGGTTCCCAGTGTGGCGGTGATGCCTATGCACGCCCTGCGTCTGCGCAAGCCGGTGATCGCCGCGGTGAACGGACCGGTGGCCGGCATCGGATTCGCCTACATGTGCTGTAGTGATTTTCGACTGGTCGCTTCTGGGACCAAGATGAGCACGTCGTTCGCCAGCTTGGGTCTGGTGGCGGAGTTCGGATTGAGCTGGCTTCTTCCCCGCCTGATTGGCTTGCCCGCAGCAGTCGATCTTTTGTTTACGGCTCGGGCGATCGACGCCGATGAAGCGCTCCGTTTGGGTCTGGTCAACTCGATCCATGAACCTGAGCAATTATTGTCAGCAGCAAAGGAGTTGGCGGCTCGTTTGTCGCTCGTCTCGCCTCATTCGCTGGCCGTGATGAAACAACAGATTTATCGGGACCTTAACGAGCCCCTCAGTGATGCCTTGGAGCGTACCTTGAGCCTTATGTGGAGTTCGTTCGATGGAGCAGACTTCGCGGAAGCCGTGGCCGCCCGTCAGGAGCGTCGCCCACCCGCGTTTCCCCCGCTCAGCTGAGCTATTTGGGCCACCGGCAAAAGACTGTTACCGTTCTCGAAAACCGCTTAGTTCCTGGGAAGGAGAGAGCGCATGCTCATCGCCACTCCGGTTGAAGCAATTTTACCTAGGTCAGTTTCGTGCTGACGGCACCGCTTCGCCCGACGCCTACTGGTTCGGAGGAGGCGGCCCTTCCGGCCGCCGATCGGAGCGAATCGCTGCGTTCAGGGGCTATGCGGCGGCGGCGCGTCACGTTCGCCCTCATCGGGGCATTTGTCATAAGTGTTGCCCTCGGGATGTCTGCGTACCCGGCGGCTTGGTGGCTCGCCCTTGCCGTCGCCGTGCTGGCGCTCGCTTACCGGGTGATGCTGGCGCAGGTCCGGCGCACATCGGCACGCCGGGAGTGGGACCTGTCCAAAGTGGGCGACGTTCCGGCCTGGGACGGCTTCTACGGAGGCTTGGTGGACCGCTCGGGGGAGAGCGTCGAGCAGGCCGACCCGGCGTTGCACAGGGGCATTGGGCCCTGGGGGCTAGCCCGATTTGCGGTTGGTTACCTGGCGTCCTGGCTGCTCACTCCGGTCATCGCAGTGGCCGAACAGATCGCAGGAGGGGCGCGCGCCGATAGCCGACGCCAGCGTTGGCTCGAACAACTCCAGCGTATGCAGCATTACGGGCGTCAGCAGTCGGTCACCGCGCTCAAAGTGTCGATGGTGGCCACAGCGGGTGTGGGATCGTTCGCGGCTCTGGGCTTCTCCGCGGGCACCGCCACCGCGGCGCCCCTGGCCACTGCGGCGTCCACGTCTACGCATTACACGGTCGCTGCCGGCGACACGCTGGGCTCGGTCGCTGCCCGTTTCGGTACGACGGTGTCGGCGTTGGCGGCGGCCAACGGGATCGCCGATCCCAACTTGATCTATGTTGGCCAAGAGTTGGTCGTCGGCGCAGCGGCGGCGCCCAGCACCTCATCGGGGTCCGCCCCAAGTACCGGCAGCGTCTATACGGTGCAAGCGGGCGACACGCTCGGGGCGATCGCTGCCCGTTTCGGTACGACGGTGTCGGCGTTGGCGGCGGCCAACGGGATCGCCAATTCTAACCTGATCGTCGTGGGTCAGGTGCTCCACCTCGACACGACATCGGTAGGTACCGCGCCCCCTCGCACTTCACCGGTCGCAACCTCGCCGGTGACTACCAAGACGACCTCGGGTACCCGCCAGACCTATACCGTCCAGGCGGGAGACACGCTGGCCGCGATCGCCGCTCGCTACGACACGACAGTCTCGGCACTGGCGTCGGCCAACGGGATCGCCGATCCCAACCTGATCGTCGTGGGTCAGGTCCTGGTCATCGGTGGCGGGAGCGTCACCACGGCCCCGGTGTTGACGTCTGCGCCGACTTCGACATCCACGCCCACGTCCACCCCGGCGCCCACCACCACGACCACCAGTAGCGCCGCGGCCACGGCGGTTCGGGTGGCGTTGGCCCAAATCGGAAAACCGTACGTGTGGGGCGGAGCCGGTCCCTCCTCGTTTGATTGCTCCGGCCTGGTGATGTACGCCTATGCCGCCGCCGGGATCTCGTTACCGCACTACACCGTGTCGCAGTTCGACGACACCACGCCGATCTCGGAGTCTCAGCTCGAGCCTGGTGACCTGGTTTTCTACGACACCGGAAGCGGCGCGCAACCGGGTCATGTGACCATGTACATCGGCAACGGACAGGTTGTCTCCGCAAACTCGCCCGGGACGAATGTACAGACCCAGTCCATAGGGTACGACGGCACGATCATGGGGTTTCGACGAGTCGCGAACTGAGTCGTATAGCGGCCGACGATGCCGAGTGGCTTCGGTTCGACGCCCCTTTCATGGAAAACGATCTGCACGGACCCCGAGAAGGGCCGCCCTGGCTGATCGAAGCGGGGCGTCGTCGGGTGCTGTTCAGCGCCGTACACGGTGTTGTCCACCAACGGCCCGGAGTGGGCATGAAATCGGCCGAAGCGCGCACAGGCGGGCTGGCGCAGGTCCTGGCCGCATCTTTGGACACCAGCGTGGCTGTGATCCTGCGGGGTGTCGGGGAACCGGACGCCAACTTCGATCCACAGCATCCACTGAAGCTGGCCCTGTTGCAACAGCAGCTGGTGGGTCCTCGCATGGCCGTCATCGACCTGCACGGAATGACCGACGACCACGCGCCCGACGTGGCGATCGGATGGGGACCCCACCCCGAACTGGCGGAACCTTTGGCTGCGCTGGCCGTGACGGCGTTCGAAGAGAACGGCTTCCGGGTTGATCCCGACGGTGCAGAGAGCGGGTTGTACGGGGCCGGAGACGGCACGATCACTACGTTCGCGCAGCGTCACGGCTCCCCGGGTATCCAGGTGGAGATCGCCCGGAGGAACCGGACGTTCCTTTCGGGGACTGAGCGCCGGTTCCGGCTATTGCGCTCGTTTGGTCGGCTGGTCGACGACATCGAGCAGAAACTCCTGTGCTTCAACGGCGATGAGTAACATCCAGGCGTGGCCGTTCTGCGATGTGACTCCTGCGGTGGTGAGACGTTCGAACCGTTAGGGGAACCTGGATATTTCCGGTGCCACAACTGCGGAGCGGCCGGTACCGTCAAGCTCGTTGTCCCTGGCGGCGCATCGTCGGGGGGCGGGGTCTGGGTGACCAACGTGGGGCCCAAGAAGATTTCCGTGGTCAAAGCCGTCCGGGAAATCACCGGATGGGGCCTCAAAGAGGCCAAAGACCTGGTGGATGCGGCTGAGCGGACACCCCAGCAGGTCCCGCTGCCTGCAGGGGACGTGGGGGCCGGAGATCGAGCTGCGTCGTCGTTGACTGCCGCAGGCGCTCAGGTTCGCCGCTAGCGCTGCTGGTGGCAGTGGAGGCGTTTGACCACCTCGTAGATCAAAACTCGAGGAGGTTGTCGATGAAGTGGTCGTGATCATAGGACGTTCGAACCAATCCGCGCCGCTGGAGGGCGGGTACCAGTCCGTCGGTGATGTCGTTGAGATAACGACGCGAAGGCCCGAGCGGCCCCGAGCTGATCAGGAATCCGTCCCCACCCACCTCGTCCATTACTGCGCCCATCTCGTCGGCCACTTCGTCGGGGGTTCCGACAAATTCGATGGAGTTGTTGATGCCCTGTTGCGCGAGTTCCCTTAGGGGTTTTCTGCTGCCCGATTGCGTGAACGCGTCGAGGGCGGTCTGCTCGCCGTTGGTCGTCAGCCCCGGCGGCAACGGTTCGTCGAGAGAGAACTGCGAAAGGTCGATATCGGTGATGGATGACACCAGCAGGAGCGTCTCCTCGATGTATCGGTCGCTTTCCTGGATGCGGGTCTTACGGGCGTGAGCTTCCTCGGTGGTCTCCGCCACGATGGGGTTGACCACAAAGAGGATCTTGATGTCGTCAGGTTTGCGACCGAAGCTCTCGGCTCGGGCCCGGACATCGTCGCGGTAGGCCCGCATCTTGTCGATCCCTTTGGCGACCGTGATGATCGAGTCTGCGTGCCTGGCCGCGAATGACCGGCCCTTGGGTGAGCCCCCGGCCTGCACGATCACCGGCCGGCCGCGCAGCGGGGGAAGAGTGTTGAGCGGCCCTCGGGAGCGAAAGAACTCCCCTTCGAAGTTGATGGCCCGGACCTTTCCCGGGGCGATGTAGGTTCCCGAGTCATAGTCGGCCACCAAGGCATCAGGGTCCCACGACGACCACAGACGCTGCACCACTTCCATGAACTCCTCGGCGATGTCATAGCGCCGGTCGTGTTCGATCATCTTGTCCATGCCGAAGTTTTGGGCCGCTGCATCTTCAGCTGACGTGACGACGTTCCAGCCGAAGCGTCCTCCCGTCAGGTGGTCAAGGGTGGCGGCCACCCGGGCCAGCATGAACGGCGGGTAGAAGGTCGTCGACATGGTGGCCACGATTCCCAGGTGGCGGGTCGCGGCGCCCAATATGGCCGACAGCGGTACAGGATCGTGTTTGGGGGCCATATTGCCGCGCTTGAGGGCGGCGTCAAAGCTGCCCCCGATGAGGTCAGGAACCATCAAGGTGTCCTCGAGGAGGAGGTAGTCGAAACCGGCCCGTTCCAGGGTCTGGGCCATCTCCACATAGAACCCGCCGTCGAAGGGCGACGCCGTGGTCGAAAAAGGAGTATCGAATTGCACGGATTGGAAGCATCCGAACCAACCGAGGTGGAACTTGCCCGCCATGTCACCGATCACCGCCACATGATGGCGACCGATCGCTTACCTGCGGTTTCTGCTGTGTTACGGGTTGCGAAATCCGATGGGCCGGACGCCCCGGATCCCGGCGAGGAGCGGGCGGCGGCGGCGCAGGGCAAACTGCATGTTCAGCCGGTCTGTCCACCCACTGAGGAGCGCACAAATGCCTGCACCGTCGACGGTCCCGGGAGACGACCTCGGTGTCGCCACCATCCCCGGACCCAACCGCTTCGGGGTGTTCATCGCCCCGTACCATGATCCGGCTGGGAACCCGTCGTTACAGATTCGTCGGGACCTGGATCTGGTCAAGCTGCTCGATGACCTCGGCTACGACGAGGCCTGGTTCGGCGAACATCACAGCGGCGCCTATGAGACGATCGCGTCACCGGAGCTCATGATCGCCGCGGCGGCCGAACGCACGACCCGGATCCGGTTGGGAACCGGCGTCAACTCTCTCTCCTACCACCACCCGTACATTCTCGCTGACCGGATCATGCAACTCGATCACATGACCAAAGGCCGCGCCATGTTGGGGATGGGGCCCGGCCAGTTGCCGTCGGACGCCTTCATGATGGGCATCGACCCTCGCCGGCAGCGAGACATGATGGTGGAGTCGGCCGAGGTAATCGTGCGGCTGTTGCGAGGTGAGGTGGTGAGTCGCGAAACCGACTGGTTCCGGCTCGACAACGCGAGATTGCAGCTTCGGCCCTACTCGGCGGGCGGGATTGAGCTGGCCGTGGCGTCGACCGGGTCGCCCAGTGGCGCCACCCTGGCCGGCCGGCTCGGGCTGTCGCTGCTGTCGCTGGCCGCTACCGACCCGGGCGGATTTGATGCCCTCGACGCCAACTGGGGGCACTTTGTGCGCGTATCGCATGAACACGGCAACCCGGTCGACCGGAACCGGTGGCGGGTGGTGGCGTCCATGCATCTGGCTCCCACTCGGGCCCAAGCCGAGCGGGAGATGGAACACGGGATGTTGACGCTATGCGGATACTTCGAGGGGATGAGCAACCACAAGCTGCCCTGGGCCACGACCGCGGCCCAAGCGCTCACTCACTGGACGACCGAGGGACTGCCGGTGTTCGGGATCGCCACGGTGGGCACGCCCGATGACGCCATCGCCACCATCCGGCGTCTCAGTGCCAAAACCGGCGGTTTCGGCACTTTTCTGTTCCTGGCCCATAACTGTGCCGACTGGGAAGCCACCAAGCGTTCCTACGAGCTGTTCGCGGAGTACGTGATCCCCGAGTGCCGTAACCTCAACGCCGGACGGCGCGACAGCATCGGTTGGGTGGGGGAGAATCACGAGCTGTTTTTTGGTGCCATGCAACAAGCCACCCGTGAGGCCATCGCCAAGTACAACGTGAGGTGAGTTTGTGGTTCACCCGACAAGGGAAGGGTCGAAGTGATGCGACCACTGCTGGGGATCACCATGCTGCTGGCTTTAGGTGCGGCAGCATGCGGTGCCAGCAGCAGTTCCACGGCTACGACCGCCGCTTCGGGGAGCTCCACCACCGCGACCTCGTTGGGTGCGGGGACGGCGTCCGGCAGCCAGTGCCAGGGCGGCGACCTGACGGCCAAGGTGGCTGATGCCGGCGACGGTGCCGCAGCGACCCGGTATCTGACCCTCCACGTCACCAACACCGGCAGTGGCTCCTGTGTCACCGGCGGCTATTTCACCGTCTCCAGCTACGGCATCACTGGCCAGGTCATCAGCGCTCAGAACGACCGCGTGGCGGCGTCTCCGGCCCACTTCAACATGGCCTCCGGCGCCGCGCTCAGCTTCACCGTCGGTATCGACGATCTGCCCACCGGCCCCCAGGGCACGTGTCCGCGGATGGCTGCGCTGCGCCTGACGGCCCCGGGCGACAGTTCCACGATCCACCTGGCGCTGCTCAATGCCCAAGGCGAAGGGACGCAGGTCGTTGAATGCCCGGGCCCCATCAGCGTGAGCATCGCCACCGCAGCCTGAACCCGTCTGCCACATTTGCATAGCGGCCTCGCCGTTGACGCGCCCACCAGCGTCGGTTAGCGTTTCATCCCCTTTGCCGATGTCCGCAGCGCTTGACCGGAGGTCATGTGTCCGCCCCTGACCTGTTGTCTGAACAGGCCTATCTCGATCGCGCTCACCACCAGTTGAGTCGTATGCGCGCTCGTTCGGAGGACCTCCTGGCGTCCATGAAAGGGGCCGATCCCGCCCTCGAGTGGGCGCTGCTGCGCAGGGTACGGGCGCTGGCCCACAGCCCCCGGGTGCTGTGTTTCGGGCGCGTCGACATGGAAGGGGGTGACACCTGGTACGTCGGACGGCGCCATGTGGAAGACGAGGACGGTGACCCGGTCGTCATCGAGTGGCGGGCACCGGTGGCCCTGCCGTTTTACCGCGCCGGATGGAGCGATCCCATGGGTCTCACCCGGCGGCGCCAGTTCGTGGTCGACGGCCGCCAGCTTTTGTCCATCGGCGACGACCACTTCGGGCAGCAGCCGCCCGCCGACGCGAGCCGTCGCGGCGCCGAGTCGCTCTTTCTGGAACTCGAACGCGGCCGTTCGGGCGAGATGCTCGACATCGTTGCCACTATCCAGCCGGAGCAGGACGAAGTGATCCGCAGCCAGGCCGGCGGCGTATTGGCTGTGCAGGGTGGGCCCGGTTCCGGCAAGACGGCAGTAGGTCTGCACCGGGCGGCCTTTCTTCTCTACGGCGACGACGCCATGGCCCGAGCCAACATCTTGGTGCTCGGCCCTAACCGAACATTCCTGCGCTACATCGCACAGGTCCTCCCTTCGCTGGGGGAGAGTGCCGTGGTACAGAGCACGCTCGTCGACCTCGTCCCCGAAGTCGGTGATGCCCCTCCGCCGGAGTCCCCCGAAGTGGAGCGCCTCAAAGGCGACGGGCGCATGGCGGAGGTCCTGGCGCGCGCCGTAGCGGCGCGCCGGTGCCACCATGACGAGGAGCTCAGCGCCGGTATCGGCGTGCGGCGCCTCACCGTGGCGGCCGACGTGGTCAACGCCACTGTCGACCGCGTCGCTTCACGGGGCTTGCCGTATGCCGAGGGACGAAAAGTCTTTCGCCGCCAGCTTGTCGCCCTGCTCGCCGCGCGCTTCGAAGACATCACGGGGGATGTGCCTCCCGACGGCGCAGCATTCGAACGGGCGCTGCGCGATGACGACGGGCTTCGCGTCGCCCTTGACCGCAGATGGCCGTCGGTGCCCCCGGCCACCCTGGTGGCGGAGCTGTTGAGCAATGCTGCCCTCCTCGCGGTGGCGGGTGAGGGCTTGCTCGACACCGAGGAGCAACGACTCCTGCGTCGCCGTCGGGGCCGGGCGTGGACGGCGAGCGACGCGCCGTTGGTGGACGAGGTGAAAGATCTCGTCGCTGGCCACCAGCGGACGTACGGGCACATCATTGTGGACGAGGCTCAGGATCTCTCACCGATGCAGTTGCGCATGCTGTCGCGGCGCAACCCGTCGGGATCGATGACCTTGCTCGGAGATCTGGCCCAGGCGGTCGGGGTGTGGGGTCACCGGGCTTGGACGGATGTGGCCGAATGGCTACCTCGAGGTGACGGCCTGCGGGTTGTCGAGTTGCGCTACGGCTATCGCTCTCCGGGCCAGGTCTTGGAGTTGGCCGGCCGCCTCCTGCCCGAAGCGGCACCCGATGTTGCCCCGACCGAGGCCGTCCGGCGGGGCCGCAGCACGCCCCGCGTGGCGATGGTGCATGCCGATGCGTTGCTTGACGCGGTGGCGCAGGAGGTGGCCACGCTGCTCGAGCAATGGCCCACCGTTGCGGTGATCGCCCCGGCCCCCCTCCTGGAGGAGGCGCTGCGCTCCCTGCGTTCCAGGCTCGACGGGGCCGGTGGGCCGGCCAAGGTGGGGGACGCCGTCATCGACGGGCTGGGGCGGCCGGTGACCGTGCTCGCCGCCGAGCGCGCCAAGGGCCTGGAGTTCGATGCCGTCGTCGTGGTCGAACCCGAGTCCATCGTCGCCGAACGATCCGAGCGCGCCGCCGGTCTCCGCCTGCTCTACGTCGCCCTGACCCGGCCCACGCAACATCTCAGCGTCTTGTCGTCCTCTCCGCTGCCCGACGCCCTGAGCGCCTGAGCAGCGGTCGTCGCGCCGGGGCCGGTGGGCTACCTTCGACTGGTGGAATACAACCTTGCGCGAAGCGATGGGAGTGTTGACCGCACCCTTTCCCCATCGGTTTCAACGAAGTGCCAGGTCCGCACCCGGCTCTACCATCATGGAACGCTTTCTCAGGAAGGGTTCCCGGTAGCCGAGGTCAGCGATCACCTCGACGATGACGGGGTCATGGTGTGGATGGACCTCTACGACCCGGATGCCGACGATCTGGCGGTGATCAGCGAGGAGTTCGGCCTCCACCCCCTGGCGGTAGAGGACGCCGTGCACGAACGGCAACGCCCCAAGCTCGACCGGTACAAGACCCATCTTTTTGTCAACGCCTATGACGTTCGGCTTGATACAGAGACCGGCGAGTTGGCGACCAGCGAAGTAGCCGCGTTTGTCACCCCCAAAGCGCTGATCACGGTGCGAAAGGACGCCGGCCTGAATGTCGACGACCTCATCGATCGTTGGGATCAGAGCCCCGACCTGGCCAGCAGCGGGGTGGGCTTTCTCGTGCAGGGGCTCCTTGACCTCGTGGTGGACAGTCATTTCGCCACCGTGCAGTCGCTCGACGACGCCATCGACTCGCTCGAGGACCAGCTTTTCGCGGACAAGCCGGCTGACAAGGAGGTCCAGCGGCGCAGTTTCGAGTTACGCAAGTCGCTCGTCCTCCTGCGCCGGGTTGTGCTGCCCATGCGCGAGGTGGTCAACGCGCTGCTGCGCCGGGACCTGGGTGTCGTGGATGAAACCCTTCAGCCCTACTACCAGGACATTTACGACCACGTCCTGCGGGCCACCGAATGGACCGAGAGCCTGCGTGACCTGGTGACCACCATCTTGGAGACGAATCTGACCATCCAAGGCAACCGGATGAACACCATCTCCAAGAAGGTCACCAGTTGGGCCGCCATCATCGCGGTGCCCACCTTCATCACCGGGTTCGCGGGCATGAACCTGCCCTATCCCGGGTTCTCGCAGCACTGGGGAGTGGCGGTGGCGGTGGTGCTGATGGCTGCCAGCTCCGTGCTGCTCTACTTCTCGTTTAAGCGCAGAGACTGGCTCTAAGTCTAGGCCGCGAACGCCACGACGATCAGAGCGGCTACTTCGACCGGCCAGCAAGACGGGGCATGCCCTTGCCCTCGGCAATGACGCACCCCGCCTGACCAGCACCTTTCCAGCGGAGAGGGTGGGATTTGAACCCACGGTGGGTTGCCCCACACACGATTTCCAATCGTGCCGATTCGGCCGCTCTCGCACCCCTCCTCGGAAGCTCCTTAAGCTATCGTGTCTGGCGAGGACCTGGCGTCGGGCGCGGCGGTTGGGCCCTGCGCAATGGCACTCTGTGAACCGAGTCAGGGCCTGACGGCAGCAGCTCTCAGCGGATCGTGCCATGTGCCGCAGATCGCCTGACCGTCGCGCCGGACGCCAGGTCTCGAACGGCGTCATTGTCCCACGGCTGCTCTAGGGTAGATGTCCGTGCCTGACCAGGACATACCCCCGGGTGGAGGCGACGCGATCGACCTGCCCTACCAGTCGTTGTACCGGCGCTACCGGCCTCAGCGCTTCGACGAGGTCAAGGGTCAGGAGCATGTCACCAGGGCTCTGCGCAACGCGGTGCGTGAGGGCAAGGTGGCCCACGCCTACCTCTTCAGCGGCCCGCGGGGGACCGGCAAGACTTCCACCGCCCGCATCCTCGCTATGGCCCTCAACTGCGCCAATCCGGTCGACGGCGAACCCGACGGCGTGTGCAACTCCTGCGTCGAGATCCGCCGGGGGTCGTCCCTCGACGTCCACGAACTCGACGCCGCCTCCAACCGGAAACTCGACGAAATGCGCGATCTGCTGTCCCGGGTGGCGCTGGGGACCCGGGGCCGCTGGAAGATCTACATCGTGGACGAGGTCCACCAGCTGACCCCCGACGCGGCCAGCGCCCTGCTCAAGACCCTCGAAGAGCCGCCCGCCCACGTGGTGTTCGTGCTCGCCACCACCGACCCTCAAAAGGTGCTGCCCACCATCCGCAGCCGGACCCAGCATTTCGAGTTCCGGTTGTTGTCGGCTGACGTCCTGGGCCAACTTCTCCACGACGTCAACTCCAAAGCGGCCCTCGGGGTGGCCCCCGAAGCTATTGACCTCGTGGTCCGGCGGGGTCACGGCTCTGCTCGCGATGCGCTGTCGGTGCTCGACCAGGTGGCGGCGGCAGGAGAGGTGGAGAGCGAAGCGGGGGTGGTAGCGGACATCACCGACGCGCTGGCGGACGGGGACGCGCAGCGTGTGCTGCTCGCGGTAGCCGAAGGGATCTCTGCGGGCCGCGAACCCCGACGCCTCGCCGTGGACCTGCTCGATCACCTGCGCAACGGGTTTCTGGCGATTCAAGCCCGCCAGTTGGTACTGCTCCCCGATGATGCGGCGGCCGAAGTCGAAGCACAAGCCCGCCGGCTCGGACTGCCGGCGGTCGTCCGGGCGATGGAGGTCATCGGCCAGGCGCTGATCGACATGCGCGACTCGGTCGACGCCCGCATCACGCTGGAAGTTGCTCTCGTGCGGTGCAGCCAGCCCCGGGTCGACAGCTCGGTGGCCGCTCTGCTGGTTCGGGTCGACCAGCTCGAGCAACGCTTCAGGGAACTCGGGCACGTGCCGGCGCAAGCGTCAGCGCCTGCGGTCGGGGGGACCGCGGCGGCTGGCGAGCGCCCGACATCGGTCCCGCCGGCTGCGGTCCCCGCTGAGGCGATAGCCGCTCCCCCCAGTCCCGCAGGCCCGCCGCCCGATGCCGGCCGGACCTTTGAACGTCCGGTCCCCCGTTCCCCTTCCGCGGCCGCAGAAGGGCAGACCGCCCCCCAGGCATCGGCCGCCCCCCAGAGCTCGGCTGGGCCGCCCCCTGGGCCACCCGCCGGCCGCGGGCGCAGCGCATTGGGAGCGCACCGAAAGTCTTCCGGACCGCCTTCGTCGCCCGCAGCACGGGCTGCGGGCGACCCCCCAGGGCGGCCACCTGCCGGCGCTTCCCCGCCGGCGACTCAAGGTGCTCCGACGCGTAACGAGCGTGCCGCCACGGTGCCCCGCCCGCCCGCAGGCCCCCTCGGCGCTGCGTCAGCGGCGGGCACTGCACCTACGCCAGGCGCCTCCTCCACACCCCAACCGGCTGCTCCTGCGCCGTCGGCGCCTGGACCGGTGGCTTCTGGACGGGCGACCCGGCCGATGCCGACCCGGGACGATCTCACGGAGGCGTGGGCCGACGCGGTGCTGCCCACGCTGCGGGTCCCGGTCCGGGCCTTCATGGCCACCGGGCATTTCCTCTCGGCGGACAATGGGGTGGCGGTCTTCGCGTTGCCCGACCGACCCCTCCTCGACCGGGCGGCCGCCGTGAAAGGCGAGGCCGAAGCAGCGTTGTCCGAGCATTTCGGCTCCCGCATCATCTTGCGGCTGGTACATGACCGTGACGCAGCGCCCCCGCTCGCCTCGCCGGAGCAAGAAGCCGACAGCGAGGATCCCGCTGCCTACAATCTGGATGAGCTCGATGACGTGACCACGGCGGTAGTCTCACCCGAGGAGCGCCTGCTGCAGGCGTTCCCCGGGGCCAAGGAGGTTGACCTGTGACGACCGAAGGCCCCGAAAGCGGACTTGATCTGGGCGCGCTGCTCTCGCAGTTGGGCCAAGTACAGCACTCGTTGCACGAGGCGCAGGCTGCCGCGGCGGCCCAGGTGGTCGAAGGCAGCGCCGGCGGGGGGATGGTGCGGGTCCGCCTCACCGGAGGTTTCGAGTTTGAGTCGGTGACCATCGACCCTTCAGTGGTGGACCCGGGTGAGGTCGAGTTGCTCCAGGATCTGGTCTTGGCGGCCATCCGCGACGGTCTCGAACGGGCCAACGAGTTGCAGCAGCAGGCCATGGGCGGGACGGATCCCGTCGGGGCACTGGGCGGCATCTTCGGGGCGCTGGGTGGTCCCGACGACGACCCGGCCGGCACCTGAGGGAGTCGCGCGTCCCCGGTGTACGCCGTCGCTGTCCAAGAACTGATCGACGAGCTGGGCCGCCTCCCCGGGGTGGGCCCCAAATCGGCTCAGCGCATCGCCTTCCATTTGCTGAAGCTGCCGACTGAGGATGCGTTGCGCCTCGCTGGCGCCATCACCGTGGTCAAAGAGCGCGTCTCGTGGTGTCGGCGCTGCTTCAACATTGCTGAGGGCGGCGACGATGCGGAGTGCGATATCTGCCTGGACCCCAGGCGCGACACGACGACCCTGTGTGTCGTCGAGGAGCCCCGCGACCTCGTAGCTGTGGAAAAGACCCGCGAGTTCCGCGGTCGCTACCACGTGCTGCAGGGCGCGATCAGCCCCATCGACGGCGTCGGACCGGAGCAGCTGAGGGTGCGCGAACTGGTGGGCCGGATCGAGGTGGAAGGCGTGGCCGAGATCATCCTGTGCACCAACCCCAATATCGAGGGCGACGCGACCGCCTTGTACCTGGCGTCGCTGTTCAAGCATCTCCCCATACGAGTCACCCGCATCGCCAGCGGGCTTCCGGTGGGCGGCGACCTGGAATATGCCGACGAGCTGACGCTCGGCCGAGCCCTGGAAGGCCGTCGCCAGCTCGACGGTTAGCGAGGGGGGTTCCGGCTCAGGCGGGGGCCCTCGGCTCAGCAGGCGTTGGTTGTACGTTCGATGAGTGCCGGCACTACCTGGTCGTGGCCTTTGCGGGCCACCCCGCGCTGCCACATGGCGCCATTGCCGTTGCGCACTAGTCGATCCACGCCGGCGGCTACCCGCTCCCAGTCCCCGGCCTCCTCCAAGGCTGGGCGGACATGGGCCAGCAGGCCCTCGACCACGGCCACCGCAGGAGCCAAACGTCCGCTCGCCGGGTCGAACAGCCGATCCTCGAGCCCATACCGGGCGGCCCGCCACACCGCGGCGCGCAGCAGGTAATCCGCCGCCGGGCCGGCCAGCAGCAGCGGCGCGTCGTGAGCGTTCTCGTGCATAGACACGGTGACCAGTCCCCGGAGCAGGCCGGTGAGAGTGACCGCGTCGGCCGGGTCGAGGCAGACGTCGCACACCCGGAACTCGATGGTGGGGAAGCGGGCCGAGGGACGCACATACCAGTAGAGGTGCGTGGCGTCGTCTATGGCCCCGGCGGACACCATCTCGCGCACCAAATCGTCGAAGCCTTGCGAACCTTGCAGTTCGGGAGGCATTCCGGCCGTCGGCCAGCGCTGCCAGATCTGGGTCCGGTACGACGCGTAGCCGGTGTCCGCGCCCTGCCAGTACGGAGAGTTGGCCGACATGGCGAGCAGCGTGGCCAGCCAGGGACGGAGCCGGTTGATGGTGCCGATCCGCAACTCGGCGTCGGTGGCCGCCACATGCACATGACACCCGCAGATCACCTGTTCACGGGCCACGACCTGGTAGCGGTCCTCCATGACCGCGTAGCGGGCGCTCGACACGTCGATTTGCTGGTCCTCCCAGCGAGAGGTGGGGTGGGTGCCGACGGGGAGCGCGACGAGGCCCAGCGGGGCGCCATAGACCTCCAACGCCCTGCGCAAACGGGTCAGCTCGTGCTCGACGTCGTCGAGGGTCGAGCAGATCGTGGTGGCCGCCTCTATCTGGCACAGGTTCAACTCCGTAGTGATGTCCGCGACAGCTGTGCTTGCTGCGGCGACGATCTCGTCGGCTCGGGGGCTAAGCGCCCCGGTGACCCGATCCGTCACCAGGAATTCCTCTTCGACCCCAACGGTCAGCGCCACGGCACAGGTCCCTTCTCCGAGGACCGCCCTCGAGGTTGACACGGCGCTCTCAACGGTACCCGGGTGGCCGGTAAACGGGCTCTTCGAGCTTTGTTGCTGCGGTCAACAACTTCGGCGGCGGCCGACGAGCCAGGCTGTTACCGGCGGCGCTAAGGAAATCTGGCGTTGACGCCGATGTTCGCAGGACAGAAACACTGTTGCAATAGTCAAGGAGTAGAAAACAAGGGGTATGAGCAAGCCGCGTATCGGACTCGCTGCCTTGTCGGCCACCAACAGCGCCAACAGCACGCTCGTGGCTGCAGTGAACCGCGCGTACGTGGATGCCGTAGCGTCGGCCGGCGGGTTGCCCTACCTCCTCCCCGTCCAGGACTGCGCCGACGCGGCTGATGTGTTGGCCGGCGTGGACGGTCTGCTGCTGTGCGGCGGAGTCGACATCGATCCCTCGCAGTACGGAGCGGCCGGTGGACCCGACATCGGCGAGATCGATCCGCAGCGGGACGTATGGGAGTTGGCCCTGGCCCGTTGCGCCCGCGCAGCGCGGCTTCCCCTCCTCGGCGTGTGCCGTGGCGAGCAGCTCCTCAACGTCAGCGCGGGCGGCACCTTGGTGCGTGACGTTCCCACGGCGACTGGTATGAACCACCGCGACACCGAGCGCAGCCATCAGGTGGTCCATGACATCTGGGTCGAACCCGATTCGCTGGTGGCCGAGGTGTGCGAGAGCGTGCACATCGGCGTCAACACCCTCCACCATCAGGCCGTCGAGCGTCTCGGCGCAGGTTTGCGTGCCGTGGCGTGGGCATCCGATTCCACTATCGAGGCCATCGAAAGCACCGGTGACTGGCTGGCCATCGGCGTGCAGTGGCACCCCGAACTGCTCGTCGGGCTCGACGAGGGCTCCGCGCACCGTGCACTGTTTTCGTGGCTGGTGGCCTGCGCGCATGGCCGACGTCTCCACGCCCTGCCCTCGAGGTCCTCAGAAGTCGCCAGTCATGCCAACGCCACGGTCCTCTCCGGCGTGCCGTTGGCTGGACGCGCCGAGCCAGGCAGCGAGATGGAGCGCCGCCAAGCCTCCTGATCACCGTTGGGTAGCCCTCGGACGCTACCGTCGCAGCGATGGGCATCCGCCGAGTTTGGTGTGGGCTCGCCCTCGGCGGGCTACTCCTAGTGGGCTGCGGGAACTCCACCCACCGGGCCGCGGGGACGGCGGCGGCCACGTCCGCTCCGGCTGCCACGCCTACCAGCACCTCGGATCCGGCGACCACTCCGGCTACGACGCCCGCACCCACTACGGCAGCACCCACTACCGCAGCGGCCACCACGTCGCCTCCCACCACCGCGGCGCCGACCACCACGACGATCCCGCCGCCCCCATACCAGGTGACGGAGACCACTCTCCCGCTGGTGGACACCACCCGGCCCACGGTGGCCTACGGACACGAGATCTCCCCCTCGCGGGCGCTGACTACGCTGGTTTGGGTGCCAGCGGTCCCTGGGCGCTGGCCGCTCGTCGTCTTTGCCCACGGATTCCAGGTGGGACCGACGCCCTACGTCGGCCTCCTCGAGCATTGGGCGTCGGAAGGCTTCGTGGTGGCGGCTCCCGAGTTCCCCTTGACCGACCAGGACATCGCGGGGAGCAACCTCGACGAGAACGACATCACCAACCAGCCGGCCGACGTGCGCTTCGTGACCGACGCGCTGGTGGCGCCGGGAAGCCCGGTGGCTGTGCATATCGACCCCACCCGCGTCGCGGTGGCCGGGCACAGCGACGGTTCCGAGACCGCGCTGTCGGCCAGTATCACCCCTGCTCCCCAGGGTGAACCGGTCTACAGAGCAGTCATCGCCATGTCCTGTCAGCCCGTGACCAGCGGTACCAGCGCCAACCCCCCGATCCTGGTCACCCAGGGCGACGCCGACACGATCAACCCGCCGTCGTACGGCTACGCCACCTACGCCCAGGCGTCGTCGCCGAAATACCTCGAAGTCCTGCACGGCGCAGAGCACCTTCCTCCGCTGGAGGTGGGCACGGTGTGGTACCCGACGCTCAGCGCAGTGACAACGGCTTTCCTTGACTACTACGTCGCCGGCGACGGATCGCAGCAGGCAATATTTGCTGCAGGCAACCAGTCTCCCTACGGCAGCATCGAATCGAGCTGATCAGGGCAGGGACCGCACCACTAGTGCGTCGCCCTGGCCGCCGCCCCCGCAGAGTGCGGCCACTCCGAGGCCACCCCCGCGCCGACGCAACTCGTGGAGCAAGGTGAGGGCCAGCCGGTTGCCGGAGGCGCCGATCGGGTGACCGAGGGCGATGGCCCCGCCGTTCACATTGACGATGTCGGCCGGCACGCTCAGGTCGTCCATGGAGGCGACGGCTACCGCAGCGAACGCCTCGTTCCACTCGAAGAGATCGACATCGCTGGGCTCCAGACCGGCCCGGCGCAGCGCGGCCAGTGACGAACGCGAGGGCTGGTGCATGAGGCAGGTGTCGGGCCCCGCCACCTGCCCGTAGCTCACCACTTCGCCCAGCGGCGCCACCCCGGCCCGCTCGGCTGCCGCGCGCGACATCACGACCACCGCGGAGGCGCCGTCGCTGATCTGGCTGGCGTTGCCGGCGGTGATGGAGCCACCCTCGGCGAAGGCGGGGCGAAGCTTGCCCAGCGACTCGACGGTGGTCCCCGGCCGCACCCCCTCATCGGTGTCGACTACCACCGGCTCCCCTCGCCGCTGGGGGATCTCGACGGGGATGATCTCCGCTACAAAGCGCCCCTCCTTGATGGCGGCGGCAGCCCGCTCATGCGATTGGGCGGCCCACGCGTCCTGGCGGGCCCGTGTCACCTCGGGGAAGCGCGGCAGGTCGCGCTCGGAGGTGGCGCCCATAGCGTCGTGGCTGAAGGCGTCTTCCAGTCCGTCGTACATCATGGCGTCGGACACCGCTGCGTGCCCCAGGCGGTAACCGGCTCTGGCGCCGAGGAGGAGGTGGGGGGCTCCGGTCATCGATTCTTGTCCCCCCGCGACCACCACGTCCGCATCGCCAGCGGCGATCATTTGATCGGCGAGATAGATGGCGTTGAGCCCGGAGAGGCATACCTTGGAGATGGTGGCCGCCGGTACCGACAGCGGGATCCCGGCCTGGTAGGCCGCGTAGCGCGCCGGATTCTGACCGGCCCCGGCCAGCACGACCTGACCCATGTAGACGTAATCCACCTGATCGGGCGCCACCCCGGAGCGGTCCAACGCTGCGGCTATGGCCCGGCTCCCCAACTCCACGACGCTCAAGCCGGCGAAGGCGCCCGACAGCTTGCCGATGGGGGTGCGCGCCCCTGCGACGATGACGGAACCCGGCATGCCCAACCTCCTCAAGCCCGCGCCCGACTGGCGTGGGGACGGCCGTCATTCTAGGTATCGGGGCAGGTAACCTGGTTCGCTATGACGTTGATCGACCCCCAGTTGACCGAGATCGACCACGTGGCGATCGCGGTCCGCGACCTCGACGGAGCGATCGGCTGGTACGAGCAGACCTTCGGCGCCACCGTTGACCATCGTGAGGTCGTCGAGCGCGACGGCGTCGAGGAGGCACTGCTCAAGGTGGCCGAGTCCTATGTGCAGTTGCTGAGCCCCACCCGGCCTGATTCGACAGTGGCCAAGTTCCTCGACACCAAGGGCGAAGGCATTCACCATGTCGGCTACCGGGTGGCCGATTGCGGGGCGACGCTCAAAGCCGTCACGGCGGCCGGCGCCCGGGCCATCGACGCAGAGCCCCGGCCCGGTTCTCGAGGTACCACCGTGGCCTTTCTCCATCCCAAGACGGCCTTTGGGACGCTCATCGAACTGGTCCAGGAGTGAGGGGAAAGGGCACGATCTGATGACCCGGACCGAAGCGGTCGGGACCGCTATCAAGTCCAACGACCCCTGTTGGTGCGGCAGTGGCCGCAAATACAAGCGGTGCCATCGCTCCAGTGAGGGCAAAGTTGTCGAAGGCCACGTCAGCCCGATGCTGGCCGTGACCGCCGGCATCGTCGGGCCGGACTACGCCACCACCGGCCGGCCCCGGCCGCGAGCCGAAGCCATGGTCAAGGCGCCGGACGTCATCGAGCGTATGCGCCGCGCCGGCCGGGTCGCCGCCGAGGTCCTGGCCGTGTGTGGGGCGGCGGTCGCTCCCGGAGTCACCACCGACGAGCTCGACCGGATCGCCCACGCCGCCTACCTGGAGCGCGGCTCCTATCCCAGCACCCTCAACTACCACGGCTACCCCAAATCGGTCTGCACGTCGGTCAACGAGGTCATCTGCCACGGCATCCCCGACGATCGACCTCTAGTGGACGGCGACATCGTCAACATCGACGTCACGGCCTACCTCGACGGCGTGCACGGCGACACCAACGCCACCTTCCTGGTCGGCGATGTCGACGAGGAGTCGGCCAGGTTGGTGGCCGTCACCGAAGAATGCCGGGCCCGGGGCATCGCCGCGGTGCGCCCCGGGCGACCGATCTCCGACATCGGCCGGGCCATCGAGGACCACGCCACGGCCCACGGCTACGGGGTGGTGCGCAAGTTCGTCGGTCACGGAATCGGAGAGCAGTTCCATATCGCTCCGAGCATTCCCCACTACTACGACGCCTCGGCGTCCACCGTGATGGAACCGGGGATGACCTTCACCATCGAACCCATGATCACCCTGGGTACCTGGCGCGACAAGATGTGGTCCAACGGGTGGACGGCGGTCACCGCGGACGGCCGGCGCACCGCTCAGTTCGAGCACATGATGGTGGTCACCGATCACGGCGTCGAGGTGCTCACCGCGCTCCCTTGAGGCCCGAAGCCGGAGCGGCTGTGCCGAGGTGTGTTCAGGTGACCCGGGTGGCGCCATCGATGGAGCCGAACCCGAAGATCGACTCGACCCGCACATCAGCTCCGGTGTGGGGAGCGTCCACCATCATGCCGTTGCCCAGGTAGATCCCGACGTGGCCCAACCCATTGAAGAAGATGAGGTCGCCGGCCTGAGCGTCCGCCAGAGGAATCTGGGTGGTTTCGGACCATTGGGCGCCGGTGTAATGGTCGAGGCTGATCCCCGCCGCTGCGTAGGCGTAGGTGACCAGGCCCGAGCAGTCGAAAGAATCGGGACCCTCGGCGCCCCATTGATACGGCTTGCCGACCTGGGCCAACGCCACGGATACGGCCGTAGCCGCAGCCCCGGTGAGCCCGGGAATGGAAACCGGCGGGGTTGTGGTGGTGGGTCCGGACGGCTGAGTGGTGGTGCTCGTCGGGTCGGTGGCGCCGGTTGTCGACCCTGTTGTGGCTGTCGTGCCCGACGTAGAGGAACTCGAACCTGAGGTAGAGGTCAAGCCCGAGGCGTCGCTCAACGAAGCCGTGTGCTGGTTGGCCGCCGCTTGGCGTTGCGCGGCCAGCTGCGCGTTGTAGGCGGCCAGCTGTTGCGCCTTGAGCTGCGCCTGCTGCTGCGCTTGCTGCTGCGCCAC
>Ga0182030_10003234_pt1 | contig 34762 bp, 34 predicted proteins | sample 812S3MmetaG_FD_121299 | JGI IMG/M metagenome (GOLD analysis project Ga0182030, IMG submission 121299) | Permafrost microbial communities from Stordalen Mire, Sweden - 812S3M metaG (Illumina Assembly) | ecosystem: Environmental > Terrestrial > Soil > Wetlands > Permafrost | place: Sweden...
ATTTGTGGCGAAGATTCATGAACGCCACAAAATGCTTTTTTAGGTGATCACTGTGTTGTGAAAGCCTGTATTTGATTCTGACGAGATCGTTCTGAATGAGATCACAACTCGGACTTTTCAAAATCAACGCGCCACCGTGACCTCCAAGGTGGATTCCGTTTACAACGGCTAAAACGGTATTCTGATAAGCCAGCCATTCAAATCCGTGCCACTCACGCGGATGCTCATGCAGAGGATGGGCAATCTTGTTGCGGAGAATATCGTGCCCCTCCTTGAACAGCGGGTCTGCACCCAACAAATCCATCCACGCCATGCGTGGTTCACCGACTCGAAGAGTTCCGCCTTCCAGCGTGGCAATACAATACTCGCTCTGGTAAATGACTAAACGCCCCGGAGCAACAACACGAACAAGCAGCGCGTGAGGTAACGGTTCGTAGTGGTAAGCGAATGCATTGCGGGCAACCGACCATGATCTACCAAGATTGACGAGTCCGCGGATACTGAGTTTGTCCCCTGCGTCGTCAGAGAAACGAATCCATATAGCAGATGAGTCAAGATTGGTGACTGCTGCAAGCCGCCGTATCTCTTGAATCGTAAACGGACGATCTGAGGTGAACTCCCACGACTCGACCGGTGCGGCTTCTCTTTGTCTGGTGATCGGATCAGAATTGCGCGTGCAACAGAGCATGAACCTCAAGGGACGCGCTTCGTCAGTTTCCATTCCGGCGAAGTAAGCAATCTCCAACAAAGACTTTAGTTGTGACACTTCCGGCAGTGGTGGCGGAGTGTATTCGCCTGCGATGAATTCATTCCACGCGTTAGCGACCTGCGCTGCGAGATCGGCGGGAAAGGAATGAATTGGTGATTCGCCGTTTGCCATTCGTGTCCTTCTGCTTAGTAGCTTACAACTTCAAATCCTTATCCGTCACCGCACCTTCCGACGCGCTCGTGACATGCGAGGCGTATTTCGCCAGCCCACCGCGCGTGCAGCGGGGCGCGTGCGGGCTGATTTTTTCAACGGCAGCCTTGGTCATGCGTTTATGAAAGCGGACGGGAGAATTTTCAGCAAGGATTTTTCCCGGTTAAAAACGGGACGGCTCGAAAATAGCCCAGCGTTTTAACGCTGGGGTCCTCGTTGCATAAAGGATCAAAGTCCCATCAGGGACGGCAGAGGTTTTCTTTCGTCCCGGCGGGACTCGGTTTCGATGGGAACTTTGAACCCACGGTTAAAACCGTGGGCTATTTTCAAGCGCCGCCGCGCCCCATGCCCGTTCACTTCACCGGAAAAAAGTCAGGCCGATCACGCCGCTGACGGCGAGGAGCGCGCCGGCGAGCGAACGCCGGCCGATTTTTTCGCCCTCAAAAATGCGCGTCAGCGGCAGCAGGAAAACCGGCGTGAGCGCGATGATGGCGGTGACGATGGCGGCGTTGGTGGTGGCGAGCGCCCATTGCATGCAGGTCACGCCGAGGGTCTGGCCGGCGAGAGCGTTGGCCAAAACCCACGGCCAGAGGCGTCGCCATTTGTCGCGCGAGACGGCCAGGGTTTTTTCCTCGAACATGCCGCCGTGCGCGCCGGCGGCCCGCCATTTGAACGCCACCAGCATGAGGGTCGGCACCACGATGCCGCCGATCACGCGCTGGTAGCCGGTGGTGCCGGCGTCGAGGTGGAGGTGCATTTCGTGGAGCGCGGCGTAGCCTTTGCGGATGATGACCGCGCCGAGCGCGCCGCCGAGCGCGGCGAGGACGCAGGCGAAAATCCCGATTTTCCAGTCGCGCGGGAAAATTTTCAGGTGGTCGCCGGGCGCGAGCGCGAGCGCGACGCCGGCGAGAATGACGGCGATGCAAAAAATTTCCGGCAGGTTCAATTTCGCGCCGAGCCAGAGCCATTCGATGAGCGCGGCGAACGGCGCGGTGAGGCATTGGCAGAGCAGCACGGTGCGCCGGCTGCCGAGCCGGGGCAGGGCTTGGAAATAGGCGGAGTCGCCGAGGCCGATGCCGAAGAGGCCGCTCAACATGAACCATTCCGGTGCGCCGGCAAAACCCGCGCCGAACGTCCACGCCCAGACGGTGAGAAAAATCGTGGCCAGCGTGATGCGCCAGAAGTTGGCCTCGGTGCCGCCGATTTGTTTCGCCGTGCGGTGGGCGCATATGGCGGAGCTGGCGAACAGCAGCGTGGTGAGCAGCGCGGCGAGCATCAGAGTTGCTCGTAATAATCGTCGTTGCCGAGATCCGAGCCTTTGCTGTCAACTTGCACGCCGCTTTCCTTGAGGATTTTTTCGATGTCGGGCGCGATCCAGCGGCCGCCGCCCTTCTTTTTTTTGACCGGCTTGATGCGGTAGCGGCCCAGCGCGTCGTTTTCGACAATGCCGCGTTCCTTCATGGAAATGAGGATGGGCTTGGCCCAGTCGGGTTCTTCGTGAAAACGCTTTTTGCTGCCGGCCCGCCGGCAGATTTCCCGGGTGCCGACGTATTCCGCGCCCCAGGTTTTGAGGTAATGATAAATTTCGCGCTCGTCGGAATCCATGCTCGGATGTTGCCGGAAGCGCGCCGTGGCGTCGAGCAATTAGCGGAACTCCGGCGGTTCTGCCGTTGCCAAGCCGCCCGCTTCAATCTAGCATTTGCCCCCGTTTCATGTCCGAATACAATGTCCAGTTTGAGGTCTTTGAAGGCCCGCTCGATCTGCTCCTTTATCTGATCAAGAAGGAGGAGGTGGACATTTATGAGGTCAACCTCACCAAGCTCGCCACGCAATTCATCGCCTACATTGATCTGATGCGGCAGTTCGATCTGGAGGTGGCCGGCGAATTTCTCGTGATGGCCTCCACGCTGATGTATATCAAGAGCCGCGAGTTGCTGCCGGTGGACCAGCAGGTTGTCGTCGAGGCCGAGGACGAAGGCGAAGATCCGCGCTGGGAACTCATCCGGCAGTTGGTTGAATATAAAAAATTCAAGGACGCCGCCGCGCAGTTGCAATCCCTCGAAGCGCGCCAGGAAAATGTCTTTCCGCGCGTGCCGGGCAAAATTGAATTCACCGCCGAAACGGAGCCGAAAAAACCGGAGGTCGGCATCTTCGATCTGCTGAACGCCGTCAACGCGGTGCTGGGCCGCTTTCAGGAAAAGACCGCCGGCGAACGCGAAATTTACGAGGACAAATGGACCGTCAGCGAAAAAATCGAGTTCGTCCTCAAGACGTTGAGCGAACGCGGCACCGTGAAATTTTCCGAGCTGTTTGCCACCGCCGCGAACCGCGCCGAAGTCGTCTGCACCTTTCTCGCGCTGCTGGAATTGATCCGGCTGAAACAGCTCGCCTGCGTCCAGCCGGAGCCGTTTGCGGAAATTGAAATCAGCCGGGCGGTCGCATCCGCCGCGCCGGCAGAAATGACGGCGTCGGCATCGGAAGCTGAAGTTGAAGCCGAAGTTAAATCCGCGCCGCCGTCGCCGGAACCAACCGCCGCCGAAACCGAAGAAGCAGCGGCGGAGGATGAGTTTGACGCTGACGATGAAGACGAGGATGACGAGGGCGAGGATGACGAGGACGACGACGATGAAGAAGAAGCTGGCGACGACGATCAAAAATCAACGTAATTTATAAAATGGAACTTAAATTCATTCTCGAATCACTTTTGTTCTCCGCGCAAAAACCGATGAGCGTGAAGGAACTTCGCGACATACTCGCCAGCGCCGCCTCGTCGGAGGACGCGGACGAAACCGCCAAGCCGTTCAAGAAAACCAAGGACGACGACGTGACCGCCGCGCTGGAAGCATTGGCGCGCGAACACGAAACCGCCGCGCGCAGCTACCGGCTCGCGTGCGTCGCGGGCGCGTGGCAGTTCGTCACGCAGCCGGAATTTTCGCCGTGGCTCAAGGCGCTCGTCGGCGTGAAAAATCGTCCGTCGCGCTTGTCGCAGGCGGCGCTGGAGACGCTGGCGATCATCGCGTATCGCCAGCCGGTGACGCGCGCCGAGGTTGAGCAGGTGCGCGGCGTGAATGTGGACGGCACGATGCAGACGATTTTGGAGCGCGGCCTGGTGGAGCAGAGCGGCCGCGCGGAAGTCGTGGGCCGGCCGGCGCTTTACAGCACCACGCCGCTGTTTCTGGAATATTTTGGCCTGCGCGGTTTGGAAGATTTGCCGGTGGCGGATGAGCTGCGGCAGATTCCCGTCGAGCGCCCGCCCGCGCCGGTGACGGCCGATGCCGGACTGGCGACAGTGCCGCCGGAGCAGCTTCAACTGAATGAAGCGGCGAAAATAGTGAATGAAGAACCGGCGGCAACCCCGCCGCCGGAAGCGCCGGCTGCAAACTGAACTGTGAAATCATGCCGGGCCGCAAGCCTGGCAGCGGCAAAAAAACTTGAACGTATTTTTTCTGCGGCGCGATCCCGGCCTGGGTTTGCGCCGCGTTTTTTTTGATGTTTTTTTGGGAGTTGTTTTCGGATGGAGGCGAACAAATTTTATTTGCAATCCGCCGCCGGCGGTGCCATGGATTGAGTGATTCCTAAAACTAAAACTTACCATGAAAAATTCTATTGCGAAATTCATGCTGCCATGCGCCGCCGGACTGTTGCTGGCGGGTTGCGCGCCGGAGCGGCCCGTGGCGGTCGGCCCGCAGGTGGCCGGCGCGGACAACGAATATGTCGGTCTGCCGAAACAGCCGCCGCCGCCCGGTTTGGTGGCGCAATGGTGGTTCATTCCCGGCCACTGGGTGTGGCGCGGCCAGTGGGTGTGGGTAGCGGGCCACTGGCGTTCGCGGCCCCATTCCGGCGATGTGTGGATCGTCGGCAAATGGGTGCCGCAGGACGACGCGTATGCCTGGCAAAAAGGCCACTGGCGTTCCGGTGCCCATGCCGGCGAAGAATCGAACGGCAGCGATTGAGATTTTTACGGCGTCGAGAAACGGTAGAAGCGGACGTTGTTCGTCTTCGCGATGTTCGTGTCGGTGAAGAACCAAAGTCCGTTCGCCGCCATCACATTGGTGGCGATGACTTGCCAGAAATTGGTGGCGGCGAGATTGGTCGTGGCCCACAGGCGATTCACGCTGTTGGCGGAATTGGTCGCAGTGAGCGAGAAGCTGCCGCTGGCGGGATTGATCCCAAAATTCAAAATCTTTGGCGGCTGGTTGGTTGTGCCCACAACCGTCAGGCTGGCCACGCTGCTGGTGGCCTGGCCGTAAGCATTGGAGACAATCATCAGGTAGGCTCCGGCGAGGCCGGCCCCGGCGTTGGTTAAATTCAAGGTCGTGTTGGTCGCGCCGGCGAGCAGCGTGTTGGTTTGGAAATACCATTGGTAATTGAGCCGGCCGGCCCCGATGGCGGCGGCAGTGAACGTCGCGGGATTGCCGTTGGTTACGGTCACGCTTTGCGGCTGCAAGGTGATTACCGGCTTGGTAATGATGGTGAGCAAAACCGGCGGAGTGCTGGTGACCACGGCGATCCGGTTGGAGACCACCACGGAATAATAGCCGCCGCTGTTGGTGACGGTGGTGAATGTCAAAGTGGTGTTGGTCTGGTTGGCGAGACCGTTGCCGAGGAGGTTCGTGTTGGCGGAATTGGTGTTGAAATACCACTGGTATCGCAGCGGATTTTTGCCACTGGCGGTGACGGAAAAATTCGCCGTGCCGCCACTGATCACCATCAACGGCTGCGGCGGCTGGGTGATGACGGGCGCGTTGGTGGAGAGCACAATCGTCAGCAAAGCCGGGCTGCTGGTGGCGCTGCCGAAAATATTGCTGACGACCACCGAATAATAGCCGCCGTTGTTGGTGGTGGTGAAGAAACTCAGCGTGCTGTTGGTCTGGCCGACCAGAAGCGCGTTGGTATTGAAATACCATTGGTAATAAAGCGGCGTCTGGCCGTTGGCGGTGACGGCGAAACTGGCCGCGAAACCGTTGGTGACCGTCTGGCTCTGCGGCTGCGCCGTGAGGCTGGGCGCGACGATGATGACCGTGAGCAAAGCCGGGCTGCTGGTGACCGCGCCGGCCACATTGGTGATGACCACCGAATAGTAGCCGCCGCTGTTGTTGGTGCTGGTGAAAGTAAGATTGGTGGCGGTCTGGCCGGCGAGGGCATTGCCCAGCAAACCCGGATTGCCGGTGTTGGAGTTGAAATACCATTGGCAATAAAGCGGGGTTTGGCCGGTGACGGTGACGGCGAAGCTGGCGGCAAGACCATTGGTGACCGTCAGGTTCTGCGGCTGCGCCGAAATAATCGGATAGGCAACAACTGTGAGCACCGCCGGGCTGCTGGTGACGGAGCCAAAATTATCGGCGACCACCACGGTATAAGTGCCGGCATTGTTGTTCGTGGCGCTGGCAAAATTAAGCGTGTTATTGGTCTGGCCGGCGAGCAGGGTGTTGGTGTTGAAATACCATTGGTAACTGATCGCACTGTTGTCCGTGGCGGTGACGCTGAAAGCGGCCGGATGGCCGTTCGTCACGCTGACGCTCTGCGGCTGCAAGGTGATGACGGGCGAAAGCAGCACGCTGAAAACGGTGCCGTTGTTGTTTTTGCCGCCGGAATGGGCGGTGCCCCAAAGCGTGTTGCTGTTCAGGAGCAGGCCGGACTGCGGATTCGCTCCGTCGGGGGCATTGGTGAAACTTTTTATGACCAGAAATCCAGTGCCGTTGGTGTTGATCTGAAACAGCGTGCCGGAACTGCCACTGCCACCGCTGATGGTGGTGCCATAAAGCAGCGCGCCGCTCAACAACAGACCGGCTTGGGGAGAAGATCCGTCGCTGTTGGTGGTGGGCGAAGTCGGCCCAGTGAAACTGTGCAGCACGGAATAGCCCGCACCGTTGGTGCCGAGTTTGAAAACCGCCCCACTGTTGTTGCTGCCGCCATAGGAGGCCGTGCCATAGAGCATATTGCTGCTGAAGACCATTGTCGCGTAGGGACCTTGCGCATCGGGCGAGTTGCTGAAGTTGTAGATGACCGCGTAGCCGGTGCCGTTGGTGTTGAGCTTGAACACGGTGCCGTTGGTGAAGATACCGCCACTTGCCGTCGTGCCATACAGCGTAGTCCCATTCAGCACCAGGCCCGCTCGGGGCGTTGCGCCGTCCGGCGTGTTGGTGAAACTGTGGAGCACGGTGTAGCCGGTGCCATTGGTATTGAGTGCAAACACCGTGCCGTTGCCGTAAATGCCGCCATAGGCTGTCGTGCCATAAAGCATTGTCCCGTTTAACACGAGGCTGGCGTGCGGCGTGGCCCCGTCCGGCGAGTTGGTGAAACTACGGAGCACGGCGTAACCCGTGCCGTTGGTGCTCATGGAAAACACCGTGCCCGAACTGCTGTTGCCGCCCACGGAAGCGGTTCCGTAAAGCGCGCCGCCATTCACCAGCAAATCGTTGGGCGAGCCGCCGTTCGTGTCGCCGGGAAAATTATTGAGCGGGGCAAAGCCGGTGCCGTCGCTGCCCAGTTTGAAGGCCATGCCATAGTTCGATGTGCCGCCATTGGCCGTCGCGCCGTAAAACGCGCCGGCGGCCAGCACCAAGGCTCCGGGATTCGCCCCGTCGGGCGAATTGGTGAAATAGTGCTGCACGCCGAATTGCTGCGCCGGCAGTCGCGCGGCGAGGCCCAGCGCAAACAGAACTGAAGCGGACAGGCGGGAGATGGTTTTGAAATCCATGGGGTGTTATGGTTCGCCGGCTGCCGGCGGGGCGCTTAAATTTTCTTGCGTTTTAATCGGGTGCGAACAGAAGGAATCATCCGCCGGTCCCGTGCGTCGGCGCGGCGTGACTCCCGCCGCCATTTTTACCGGTTTTGGTTCCAACATATTTTTTTTCCACAGACATTGCGCCGGCCAGGCGCTGAAACCCGTCCCAACGACAGGCTAAACTCCACGGATGGTTGGGGTTCGTTTCCATCAAGCCGGCCGGAAAATATCATGGGTTTGTTTTTTGTGCAAACCTCCGTTTCAGCGGAAATCGCCGCCGCTTGGGCGGACTTGCCGGGAATCATTGCCCGCCTGGTCCGGCATAATCATCCGTTAAACACCTCATTAAAAATGCCCGGCGGCAAACCGCTGGTCAACTATGGTCCGCCCGCGCCGGCCGCCGGCGAATTCGAGTTTTGCAATATACAGGTCAATTTTAGCAAAAAAAGTCCAGCATTAAACGATAGTTCTTGTTATTCAATTACAAACTAATTTAAGCAAATGACTACATCCAAAAAAACAAGTTCCCCTCGCTCCGGCCGCGCCCGGCCCGCTCAAGGCGTGGACTGGCTGCACAACCCCGTCTTCAACAAAGGCACCGCCTTCACCGAGGCCGAACGCGACGCGCTCGGCCTGCGCGGCCTGCTGCCGCCGCACGTCCAGACGATGGACGAGCAGGTGCAGCGCGTGATGAATAATTTCCGCAGCAAGTCCAGCGACATCGAACGCTACATCCAGTTGGTCGGTTTGCAGGACCGCAACGAGACGCTGTTTTACCGCGTGGTCATGGATCATCTGGAAGAGATGATGCCAATCATTTACACGCCCACCGTCGGCAAGGCGTGTCAGGAATTCGGCCATATTTTCCGCCGCTCGCGCGGGATGTATGTTTCCCTCAAGGATCGCGGCCACATTGAAAAAGTTCTCCAGAACTGGCCGACGCGCGATGTCAAAGTCATCGTCGCCACCGATGGCGAACGCATTCTCGGCCTCGGCGATTTGGGCGCGTCCGGCATGGGCATTCCGATTGGCAAGCTCTCGCTCTACACCGCCTGCGCCGGCATCCACCCGACGCAATGCCTGCCCATCACCATTGATGTCGGCACCAACAACGAAACTTTTCTCAAGGATCCGCTTTACATCGGCCTGCGGCAGAAACGCATCAGCAGTGCGGAATACGACGCGTTCGTTGAGGAATTCATCACGGCGGTTAAAAAAGTTTTCCCCAGCGTGCTGTTCCAGTTTGAAGATTTCGGCAACAGCAACGCCTTCCGCCTGCTGGAAAAATACCGCGACCAACTCTGCACGTTCAACGACGATATTCAGGGCACCGGCTCCGTGGCGCTCGCGGGCGTGCTCTCGGCGCTACGTTTGACCGGCGGCAAGATGTGCGATCATCGCGTGCTGCTTTCCGGCGCGGGCGAAGCCGGCATGGGCATCGCCGATAATATCGTCGCCGTGCTGATGCAGGAAGGTTTGTCCAAAGCCGAGGCGCGCAAACGCATTTGGTTTGTGGATTCCAAGGGGCTCATCGTCAAAGGCCGTGAAGGTTTGGTCGAACACAAATTGCATTACGCGCATGACCACGCGCCCTGCGCCGATTTGCTTTCCGCCGTCAAAGCCATCAAGCCAACGATGCTCATCGGCGTGTCCGGTCAGCCCCGGACGTTCACCGAGGAAATCGTCAAGACCGTCGGCAGCTTCAATAAGCGTCCCGTCATCTTCGCGTTGTCCAATCCGACCTCCAAGGCCGAATGCACCGCCGAGGAAGCCTACAAATGGACCGACGGCCGCGCGATATTTGCGAGCGGCAGCCCGTTCGCGCCCGTCACGCTCAATGGCAAGCTCCACGTTCCCGGCCAGGGCAACAACGCCTACATTTTCCCCGGCGTGGGCCTCGGTGTCGTGGCCACCGGCGCCAAGCGCGTGACCGATGCCATGTTCATCCGCGCCGCGCGTGAGCTGGCCGCGCTGCTCCGCGAGGAGGAACTCGCCGAAGGCCGCATCTATCCGTCGCTGAAACGCATCCATGAAGTTTCGCTCGCCATCGCCGTGGGCGTGGCCGAGGAAGTTTACAAGAGCAAGCTCACCGACCAGCCGCGACCGGCGGACCTGCCGGCGTTCATTCGCGCGCAAATGTTCAAGCCGGAATATCCCGACTACGCCGCCAAGTAAGACTTGAACGCGGCTGGACAAGCTTAATCGGGATTCTGCGCCTGACCTCTCGTTGACGAAAGTTTGACGGTAAGGGGCACTGCGGCGGGTTGCAGCCCCGCGCTCCGTTTTTAGTTTGGGACACTACCCGCAACGAGATGCCAGGTAGTCTCCGAATTTGAAAATCCCGGAGCGCGGTTGTGCGCGAAGCGTCAGCCGCAGCCACGTCCAAACTGCTGCGGCTGGTCTGCGACACAGCCGCGCTCCGCCAGATTAGGACTGCGCCAGATTCCAGGCAGTGTTCTAATTTGGTGGGGCGAGCGTCCGCGCGAGCCGCGCAAACCCAAGGCTCACGACGGCTCGCGCGGACGCTCGCCCCACCGGTTTTTTCGAGATTAGGACACTGCCAGACCCCATTGACCATTGACGGCGGGCGATTCTGGGTTATTATGTCCAGCTCGTCGCCGCAGACAAAACCCGTTTTCCGGCACCAGCGTAGTGCTGGTTTCGTTTCCTCGCCACGCAGCGGCCTCATCCGCCGGAGAACCTTTATTTTTTCATGCTGACAATCCGAGATTTGAAGATGACGTTTGGCGGACGCGTGCTGTTTGAAGACGCGTCTTTCGCCGTTAATTATGGCGACCGCGTCGCGCTGGTCGGGCCGAATGGCGCGGGCAAAACCACATTGTTCTCCATCATCCTCAAGCAAACCGAGCCGGACGCCGGCGCGGTGGTGCGCGACGAGTGGACGATGGTCGGCCATCTCCCGCAGGAGGCCGAGGCGCATGGCGACGAGACGATTCTGGACGTGGCCACGGGCCGGGTGGACGAGCTGCCGCGATTGGAGAAACGGCTGCACGAGTTGGAAAAAGTCGGCGACGTGTCCTCGCCGGAATATCTCGAGGCGCACGCGAAGCATGACGCCTTGAACGATCCGCAGGTGGAAACGAAGGCGAAAAAGATGCTGCGCGGGCTGGGTTTCCGCGAGGCGGACTTCGGGCGCAAGGCGAACGAAATGAGCGGCGGCTGGATCATGCGCGCCCGCCTGGCGCGGCTGCTGGTGATGGAGCCGGATTTGCTTTTGCTGGATGAGCCGACAAACCATTTGGATTTGCTCGCGCTGCTCTGGCTGCAAAATTATTTGAAGAACTATTCCGGCGCCGTGCTGCTGATTTCGCACGACCGCCAGTTCATGGACGAAGTCGTGACGCGGGTGCATGAAATCTCGGAGCGGAAGCTGATTGACTACGCCGGCAACTACTCGGATTACCTGCGCCAGCGCGAGGAGCGTTACGAACTGCAATTGGCCGCCTACAAAAACCAGCAGAAGGAAATCGCGGACTTGCAGGCTTTCGCCGACCGCTTCCGCGCCATCCCGTCGAAGGCGTCGCAGGCGCAGAGCAAACTCAAGCAGATCGAGCGCTTGGAACTCATCGAGAAGCCGCTGGCTCCGCGCAAGCCGTTCCGTTTTCAAATCCCGCCGCCGCCCCGGGGCGGACAACGCGCCGCCTCGCTGGCGGCCGTTCACATGGCCTATGGCACGAACCAGGTCTATACCGGCCTTGATTTGACCATTGAACGCGGCGAACGCACCGTGCTTGTCGGGCCGAACGGCGCGGGCAAATCCACGCTGCTGAAAATTCTCGCCGGCGTCGTGGCGTTTCAGAAAGGTGAACGCGACCTCGGCCACAACGCCAAGATCGGTTACTTCAGCCAGCATCGCGCCGCCACGCTCGATCCCGAAAAAACCGTGCTCGACGAAGTTCTGGCCAGCGCGCCGGAGATGCGCGAGGACGAGGCGCGCGGCATTCTTGGCTCGTTCATGTTCCGCAAAGACGACATTTACAAGCTGACGAAAGTGTTGAGCGGCGGCGAAAAGAGCCGGTTGAATCTTGTCAAATTTCTCGTGGATCCGCCGAACCTCCTGCTGATGGACGAACCGACCACGCACCTGGACATCCACACCGTCGAATCGCTCACGCTGGCGCTGGAGCGTTACGAAGGCACGCTGGTGTTCATTTCGCACGACGTGCATTTCATCCGTCATCTGGCGACGAAGGTTTTGCATGTCAACACCGGCCAGGTGACGCCTTATGTGGGCGGCTACGAATATTTTCTGGAGAAGACCGGCACGGCGGACGACGCGCGCGCCGCCCTCACCGCCGGGTAAGGCAGGCCGGCTGCTTGCCATTGGCCGGCAAATCCGAAATATAAATCAAGGATAAGTCAGCCGGAAGACGACGCTGCCGTTGGTGGTGCTTATCGGCAGGGTCAACTGGCTGACGTTCGCGCAGTTGAAGCCCGGCGACGGTTCCGATTAAGACGGCAAATCTTTTCCCGTCGTCGTCACAGTCAGCTTGCCATGCTTCACACCCTTGGCGGCGATGAGTTCGTCGGCAATCTTGCGGATGACGCTGGCCTTGCCGCGCACGATCAGAACTTCCAGGCAGTTGTGGTGATCCAGATGGACGTGGACGGTGGAGAGAATCGCGTCGTGATGGTCGTGCTGAATGTCCGTGAGGCTCGCCTGCAAATGCGGCTTGTGATGGTCATAGACCAGCGTGATGGTGCCGGCGATTTCGCCGGTGTCATTTTTTTGCCGGTGTTCAACGAGCTGGGCGCGGATCATGTCGGCGATGGCGAGCGAGCGGTTGTCATAACCCTTTTCGCCAGTCATCTCATCCAGTTGTTCGAGCAACGCGGGCGGCAGCGAAACGCTGAAGCGCGTGGCGGTTTCTTTTTTCATAATGCTGGTGGCATCGTAAGCCGCTCGCTTCAGTGATTCAATCCGCGAGTTTGAATCTCACTGGCACTTCGATTTCCGATGCCAACGGAATCGCGCCGATGCGGGCGGGAACAAATTCCCAATCACGCACGGCGTTCAAGGCCGCTTCATCCAGCAAGGGATAGCCGGAGCTTTGTTTGATTTCCACTTTTTCAGCGCGGCCTTGCGCCGTGACTCGGACGAAAATTAAAACCAGCCCTTCCTGATGTCGGCGGCGCGCTGCGGGCGGATATGGCGGCTCTGGATTTTTGAGATAATTCGGCTCGGCTTTCACGCCGACCTCGGCCTTTTGCGTGGTCGCGTCCAGCCCCGGTTTGGGCGAACTGCCGTCGCCAACTTTAATAATTTTTTGTGGTGGTGTTGGTTGTGATACGACGGGTTGCGCCGGTGCGACGACGGGTGAAATAATTTTCTCCGGCGGCAGCGGGACGGGTGGTTTGATTTCTGGCGGTGGCAATGGCTTGGGCGGTGGAGGAACTTTCGGCGGTTCTGGCCGTATCACAGGCACAGTGGTGACGGGCGCGGGTGCGGCGACAAGCGTAATCTCAAGAGTGCTTTTGCTGGGCAGCCGCGCGGGATGGCTCAAGGTGACTTGAAAACCAAAAAGCACGACCAGATGAAAAATCACCGCGCCGACCAAACTGATTTGCCAGTCGCGGCTCACGGCTTGGGCTTGGTTTCGATGGCAATTTTGCTGATGCCAGCCAGTCGTATTTCATCCAGCACGGCCACCGCGTTGCCGAGTTCCGCTTTCGTGTCGCCATTGAGAAAAATTTTGGGGTCGGGTTTGGCGGCTTTCAGTTTTTGCAACCGCGCGGGCAGTTCGGCCAGCAAAGTCTTTTCCTTGTTCCAGAAAATTTCCCCTTTCGCGGTCACGCTGATGGAAACGAAATCGTGGCGGTCCTGCGCCGCGCTTGCGGTGGCGACGGGCAGGTTCACGGGTATGCCTTTGTTTTTCACCATCGAAAGCGACACCATGATAAATGTCGCCAGCAGAAAAAAGATGATGTCAATGAGCGGGATGATTTCGATCCGCGCCTTTTTTCTCGCTCGTGGTGAAGGGATTTCCATGGCGGCTCACTCTTTTGCGGCGGGGGATTTTGAGATGAGCAATTCCAGATGGGTCGCGGCATCCTGGATTTCCAGCCGTGCTTCTTCAAGGCAGGCGTTGAGATAGTTGAACGGAATCAAGGCTGTAATGGCGATGCCCAATCCGAACGCCGTGGCGATGAGCGCTTCCGCCACGCCGCCAGTAATGGCCGTAGGCGAATCCAGTTCGCCGCCGATCAGTCCGAAGGCGTGAATCATGCCCGTGACCGTGCCGAGCAAACCCAGCAACGGAGCGAGCGTGATGATGGTGTCCAGCACGGCCAGCCCGCGATTGAAGCGCTTTAGCTCGCGGTTGGCCGCACGCAGCAGCGCATTGGAAAGCGACTTCTGCCGATGTTCCAAGGCATAGACGAGCGTGCGCGCCACGAAATCGCTGCTACCGCTGCCAGCTTGAATTGCCGCCGACACTTCATTGCGTTCGACGCCACCCAAAATATCTTCAACGGTTTCGGGTTTGCGCCGCGACTGTTCGCGAATGAGAAACAGCAGGCGTTCAAACACGACCGTCACCGCCACCAGCGACGTGCAAAGCAACGGCCACATGACCGGCCCGCCTTTGAGAAAAATATGCAGCATGAGATTTGGCTTGGTGGATTAAAATTTCGCCGTCAGTCCAAACCGCACCTGGATCGGCTCAACCGGGTGAGAAACTTTTTGAAACTCTGCCGCCAAACCGGGCGCCACGCGCGATTCGTAGGCATAGGTGATGTCGTCGTCGTGGCGGTTGAGCAGGTTCAGGACTTCGGCGGTGATGCGCCAGGTTTTGTTAATTTGATAACCGGCTTCCGCGTTCAGCAGAATCGTCTGACTGGATTTGTATTCCCCATCCGAGGTCAAATCACGCGGGCCAAAGTAACGTAGCCGGAGACTGGATGAAAACCCGTGCCAGTCATGCAGGGTGATGTCTGACGAAATCACCAAGCCAACCGCTTCCGACACATGATTGCCGCCGGGACTGCCGGGCGCGGCGTCATCCGCATCCACCGAAGTGAAGCGGGCAATGGAATCCGCCGCGTCGAGGTCGAGCGAGACGTGCTTGGTCAGCGAATAGTAATTCGCCAATTCGATGCCGTAGCGGTTGCTCGGTTGTTGGGAAGCGGTGGTGCCGCCAGTGTCGCCGTCCTGCATCAACTCGGAATCGCTGTGCAGATACCAGAGCGAAACGGTGCTTTGCAGTTTGGGAACGATCAGCGTGCGCACGCCGACTTCCGCGCCGCGCGTCTGGATCAAGGCGGGAATCTGCGCGGTGGCACCGCCGGTCGGATTGTCCGCCGAGATTGGCTCCTGCGTCTGCGTCGCGCCGCGCCCGTCGTTGCTATGAAAACTGAAACCGCCTTGCAAATAAAACTCTGTTTTGTCCCACGGGCCAAAAATTAAACTTAATTTCGGGCTGGGGAGAATCGTGTTGGCGGTGCCGGAATTGGCCGGGTTGCTCAAGCTGTGCACGTCAAAATAATCCAGGTCGCCGCGAATGGCCGCCACGGAGCGGAATTTTTCCGCCCATTGGATTTTATTTTCAAAATAAAGACCGACCTCCGTGTCCGTAAAATGATCGCCTTGGGTCATGGCGGGCAAAATATCGCCGGTGGCCGAATCCAGCTTGTCCACCCGCACGCGGTTTTGCGTTTGATAAAGCCCGTTGTTGATCCAGTCATTGCGGACTTGCAATCCAAAGGTGTTTTCCACATCGCGCTTGAACCACTGGCTGAAAATCGTGTGGTGCGCGTCGAGGCCGGCCACCCAGCGCCGGTCCTGCTGCTCAAACTGGTCGCCGCGATTTGTGTCCGTCAGGAAATAAGTGAAGTCGGAAAACAAATCGAGGTCGTAATAAAACGCGTAGGCCGTGACTTTGGTTTCGGAATTCAAATCGTGCCGGTGCCATTCGGCTTGCAGGCTGTAACGCTGCGAATTGCCGCCGTCGGTCGGATTGAGCGTGCCGAAAAAATTCGTCCGGATGAAACTCGCGGGGGCTTGGTCGCTGGAATCCCATTGGCCGTGATAGCCGCGCGCGGTGATGCTGAAACTGTTCAACTCATCGCCCTGGCTGTAAGTCAGCAGACTGTTGAATTTCCAGTAATCATCCGGGTGCGTCCATGGCCCGTCATCGTGATAGGCTTCGCCGCCATAAAGAATATTGCCGGTGCCAAGTTTTTGCGAGACGCCGAACACGCCGCGTTCGTAGCCATACATGCCGCCTTCGAGCGTGACAAAATCCTGCGGCAACACTTTGTAAAATTCCAGATGCGCGGAGCCGGCGGAGCCGAAATTACCGATGGCCGCATCATACGGGCCTTTCTCGTAATTCACGCGCTGCACAAATTCGGGGATGACCGTGTTCATGTCGGAGTAACCCTCGCCGTGCGCGTGCGACGGCAGGTTGAGCGGCATATCGTCGAGGAACACCGCGAAATCCGTGCCGTGATCCAGATTGAAGCCGCGCAGAAAATACTGGTTCGCCTTTCCGCCGCCCGCGTGCTGCGTAATGATGACGCCGGGAACGTTTTCCAGAATTTCCCCGCTGCGCAGAATCGGACGCTCCGCGAGTTGTGCCGCGCCCGTCGTGCCTTGGTTGGCCGAATCGGCGATGCCCAGCAAGCTGTCCTGCCGGCCTTCGACGATGACTTCCGGCAGGCGGGTGATGCTGTTGGTCGCTCCGGCAATCTGGTTGGCGTTGACAGCTTGAGCTGAAACCATGTTGCTGGAAAGCACGGTCAAAAACAGCGCCGCCCCGCCGGCAAAGGAGCGCCTTTTTAGCAGTGTTACGTTCATGTAAAACATTATTACGAAGATTTGAAATGTTACGCAAATATAAAAACGTATTACTCATTTGCGCGGTAATAAGAAGGAGCGCCAGCGGCTCAGTCGGGTGGTTGGCGGTTGGCTTCTTTTTTCACCAGCAATCTTCCAATTACGCAGGCAAGCGCGAACATGATGATTGTGCCGATGGCTCCCGCAATCGCCGTGGCAATGCCTGCCGAACTGATGCCGGGCATTTTGTAATCGGGAATCCACGTCTTGATGAGCGTGGCGGCATGGCCGGCAAAACCGAATTTTTCCGCGACCTTGTCCAGCCCGTCCGGCCAGGCGCAGGCGTAAGGTGAAACGAAAATGGCCAGCCCCAGCGCAATGACCAAGCCGAAGGCGAGAAATTCCAGTCCCGTGCCGCGCGTGGCCGGGACGTTTTCCGCGTCGAGCAAATCCGGCCGGGTCCGCGCAATCGCCAGAATCACCAGCGACGTGATCAAGCCTTCGCCGATGCCGATGAGCGCGTGGACGCTGATCATCGCCGGGAACACCACGCCGGGCGGCAGCGTGCCGGACAAGGCGAGTTCGCCGGCGCACGTCACCGCTGCCAACACGGTCGAAAGCCACGCGGCAAAAAAAACCGCCGTGATGCGTCCGCGCAAACCGGGCAGGAATTTTTGCACAAGCCGGTAAATGGCGCAGCCAACCACCGCGCCGATGAAGGACATATTGAATATGTTCGCGCCGAGCGCCAGCACGCCGCCGTCGCTAAACAGCAGTGCCTGCACGGTCAGCACACACGCAATCACAATCGCCGCCGCGCCGGGGCCGAGCAGCACGCCGGCCAGCACGCCGCCAAGCAGATGGCCCGAGGTGCCGCCGGCCACGGGAAAATTCAGCATCTGCGCCGCGAACACAAACGCCGCGCCGAGTCCCATCAGCGGAATCTTGTTGCGCGGCAGCGTGCGGTTGACCTGCCGCGCGGCCACGGCCAGGCCGCCCGCCGACAGCGCGCCGGTGAGGGCGAGCGTCTTCGCGTCGAGGAAGCCGTCGGGGATGTGCATAAAATCTTGCTCTGGTTAATGGCTTGCGTTAAGTATTACGAATTGACTTAACTGTAATAAGCAGGCTGTCACGGTCAATTAAAAAGATTAAAAAGACAATGCCAATTTAACCGCATGGGCGCGCACCATCATCATCCGCACAGCCACCCGCACGCGCACGGTTTTCTGCACCGGCGGTCTGCCGGGTTCAAGCTCGGGGCCGCGCTGGCATTGATTTTAACCGTGGTTTTATTGCCGCGCGGACAGTGGCCGGCGCTGCTGGCCGTCGCGGCGTTGCTGGTCGCGCTGATTTTCGCCAGCCGGATTTCCTTGGTTTTTTTGCTGAAACGGATGCTGCTGCTGGAGCCGTTGGCGCTGGGCGTCGCGGGCCTGATGCTGCTCCAGCCGGACGGCGTGACGCGGTGCGCGCTGGCGATGACCAAGGCGAATCTTTGCCTGCTCGTCACGCTGCTGCTTTCCCAGACCACGCCTGCGACGGAGATGCTGCGCGGGTTGCAACGCCTGCGCGTGCCGTGGCTGTTCATCACCACTTTGACGCTGATGCACCGGTATTTGTTTGTGCTGGCGGACGAATCGGAACGGATGCGTCGCGCCCGCGCGAGCCGGACGTTTATGCGCGGACGGCGGTTTCAATGGCAGGCGCTGTCCTCGGTGGTCGGGCAACTCTTTGTGCGCGCGTCGGAACGCGCGGAGCGGATTTACAATGCGATGTGCGCCCGCGGCTGGAAATGAAAAATGAACGCGATTGAAATCACCGATTTGAAATACCGCTACCGCGACGGCACGGAGGCGCTGCGCGGCATCAGCTTTCGCGTGCTGCCGGGCGAGTGCATCGCGCTGCTTGGCCCGAACGGTTCCGGCAAGTCCACGCTGCTGCTGCACTTGAACGGGCTGCTGCCGGAGAAAGTCACGGGCGACGGCGCGGTGAAAATTTATGGCGAAGCGCTCGCGCCGGGAAATTTGGAAAAAATCCGCCGCCAGGTCGGGCTGGTGTTTCAAGATCCGGACGACCAGTTGTTTTGTCCGACGGTGGCGGAGGACGTGGCGTTCGGCCCGCAGCAGCTCGGCTTGAACGAAACGGAAATTGCCGCGCGCGTGAAAAAATCCCTGGCGCAGGTCGGGCTGGCCGGCTTCGAGCAGCGGCAGACGCATCATTTGAGCCACGGCGAGAAGCGCCGCGCCTGTCTCGCCGGCGTCATGGCGTGCGAACCGGCGGTGCTCGTGCTTGACGAGCCGACGAGCGATCTCGACCCGCGCGGTCGCCGCGAATTCAAGGCCATGCTGCGGCTGCTGCCCGCGACGAAGCTTATCGCCACGCATGATTTGGAACTGGCGGTGGAGTTGTGCGCGCGGACCATCATTCTGGATCACGGCCAGATCATCGCCGATGGCCGCACGGTGGAGCTGTTGTCCGACGAGAAGCTGATGCTGGCGCACGGGCTGGAGCGGCCGCACATTTTGCACCATTTGCATCCGCATTGAAGCGGCGAGCGCCGCCGAAAAAAGTTTTTACGCCGCCGGTTACGTGGCGCTGGGTGGTGTGGCTGTTTTTGGAGGAACCGGGTATTGCGGACGGGTGACTGGACTCATTCTCAACGAGTGCGCCGGTGCGCTGGCGGCCCGCCGTTTGACCGCCATATCCAGGCGTTGGTGCATCTGCGATTTGTTGGTGCTGTAAAGCAATGCGGTTTCTTGTGAGATCAAGTCGTGTTCAAAGGCCGCGAGCAGCGACTGCTCGAAGCTGTGCCAGCCGGAGACGTGGCCGGCTTCGATGATGTCCGCGAGCCGGCGGTTTTCGTTTTCGCCCAGCGCAATGACTTCGCGCGAGCGCAGGCTGTTGCCCAACAGTTCGGTGACCAGCAGCCGTCCGCCGCCGGTCTTGGGCACGAGCCGCTGGCTGACGATGTAGCGCAGGCTGCCGGCGAGCCGTTCGCGCACCTGCTGTTCCTCTTCCTGGGAAAACATGCCGAGGATGCGGTTGATGGTCTGGCCGGCGCTGATGGTGTGCAGCGTGCTGAAAACCACATGGCCGGTCTCGCCCGCCGTCAGGGCGATATCCATCGTTTCGCGGTCGCGGATTTCGCCGACGAAAATAATCTTGGGCGCCTGCCGCAGCGCCGCGCGGAGGCCGGCGGGGAAATTGAAAAAATCCCGGCCCAGCTCCCGCTGGCTGAAGGTCGCCTGGAGCTGCGGATGCAAAAATTCTATCGGATCTTCCAGCGTGACGACATGCACCTCGCTCGTCAGGTTGATTTCGTTCAGCATCGCCGCGAGCGTCGTGGTCTTGCCGCTGCCCGTGCTGCCGGTCACAAAAATCAGCCCGGTTTTTTCCTTGATGATCTCGCGGAAAATCGGCGCCAGCTTCAGCTCGGCCATGGAGGGGATTTTCGACTGCAACCGGCGCAGCACCATCGCGTAGTTTCCGTTCTGGCGAAAGATGTTCACGCGGAACCGGCTGATCTCCGGCAGCGAATAACTGCAGTCGCATGAGCCGTTCTCGGTCAGGTCCTGCACGAGGCGCGCGTTGCCGTTGAGGATGGCGCGGGCCAGCTTCTCGATGCGCGCGCTGGTGAGCACGGGTTCCGGCGCGAACGGTTTCAGCCGGCCATGCACCTCGATTTGCGGCGGCTTGCCGGTCACGAACAGCAGGTCGGAAATTCCCTCGCCGCTGTTCAGCATCGCCGTGAGCAGACCGTCCAGTTCTCCGGTGGATGTCGTTTCCATGGTGGCGGATTCTACGATTGGACAAAGCCGGCTCACAAGCACCAAAACAGCTTCCTCCCGCGTCGGCGAAAACACTTCGTCCCGCGCCCGCGAAATGTGCTTGCCAAAGCCGCCGTCGCGCAGGCATTTTCTGACATGGCAGCGACACGCATTTCACAGCTCGACGAACCGTTCTATCAGACCGCCGACACCTTTTTCGGCGCGAACACCAAGATCGGCCTCACTTTTGACGACATCACGCTCGCGACGCTTTACTCGGAAATCCTGCCGCGCAACACGCAGCTCGACACCACGCTCGCGGACGGGTTGCAACTGAACATCCCCGCCATTTCCGCCGACATGGACACCGTCACCGAATCGCGCATGGCGATTGCGATGGCGCTCAACGGCGGCCTCGGCCTCATTCATTACAACATGCCGGAGCGCGAGCAACTTTCGCAGGTCAGCCGCGTGAAGTATCACGTCCAAGGCTTGATTCAAGACCCGATTAAAATTGCACCGAACCAGCTCATCGGCGACGTGCTCAAGCTGATTGAGGAAAAAAAATTCGGCTTCAGCACCTTTCCCGTCGTGGATGAAAAAGGCAAACTTGTCGGCCTGCTGTCCGGCCACGTCGTCAAGCCGCGTTACGCCACCAAGAAAGTCATTGAAGCGCTCACGCCCCGCCAGCAGGTCCAGACCATCACGAAAAAAGAACTCGGCAAAGACCCCATCGCCCGCGCCGACAAATTTTTCACCGAACATCTCGGCATCCACAAATTGCTCGTGGTGGACGAGGACGATCATTTGCACGGCCTCATCACGATGAGCGACGTCGAGCGCATCACGCAGGAGCGCAAGGCGCAGTTCAAGCCCGCGCGCGACGCGCAGTTCCGCCTCATCTGCGGCGCGGCCGTCAGCGCCACGCGCAATGCCTTTGGCGAACTGGACCGCGAGCGCATCTTGGCGCACGTCGGCGGCCTCGTCGAACGCGGCGTGGATGTCGTCGCCGTTTCCACCGCGCACGGCCACAGCAAAGGCGTGGGCGACACCGTGAAAGTTTTGCGCGACGCGTTTCCCAAACTCCCCATCATCGCCGGCAACGTCACCAGCGCGGCGGGCGTGGATTATCTCGCCGACTGCGGCGCCAACGCCATCAAAGTAGGGCAGGGGCCGGGTTCCATTTGCACCACGCGCATCGTGGCGGGCGTGGGCATTCCGCAGATGACCGCGCTTTACATCTGCTCGCGCGCGGCGGCGAAGAAAAAAGTTTCCATTCTCGCCGACGGCGGCATCACCAAGTCCGGCGACATCGTGAAGGCGCTGACGCTGGCGCAGGCGGTGATTTGCGGCGGCATCTTTGCCGGCTGCACCGAGGCGCCCGGCGAAGTCGTGGAGATCAGCGGCAAAATGTATAAGCATTATCGCGGCATGGGCAGCCTGGCGGCGATGAAATCCGGCAGCGCCGCACGCTATGGCCACGAAAAAGCCGACGCCACGCGCAAGGTCGCGGCGGAAGGCATCGAGGCGCTCAAGGAATCCTGCGGTTCGGTGGACCGCGTGCTCGCCACGCTCATCGGCGGCATCCAGAGCGGCATGGGTTATCTCGGCGCGAAAGATTTGGCGGAACTCCGGCAGAAGGCGCGCTACATCCGCGTCAGCCCCGCCGGCCAGCGCGAAGCCGCCCCGCACGACGTGGTGGAATTGAAGACGGGCAACTAGCGTTGCGGCCACGTTATCCGGCGGCTGGATGACGTGGTGGGGCGGCTAGGGCACGGGGACAACCCGGAAAAACCGGCAAGGATAATGGTTCGCATTGGTGTTCATATAATTGAATTCGGGGTTGGAACTGGAATTGGTCAGAAGCGGCGTCCATTCCACAAGGTTCGTTGAAGCTTCCAGAACAAAGCTGCGCCCGCCGGTTCCCAGCAAATGCAGTTGAAAGACACCGCAGGCTGGCACCGAGGCGTTCAAGACCATGGCATTCGTGGCTTTGTTCAAACTGGCTTGGGCGGACAGCACTTGATTCAGCTTGGAGGATTTGTCTGTCGTTTGTTCCAGACGAATGGCGGTCATGTCGAAAATCCAACCACCGTTGGGACGAACATCCGGTAGTTTTTCTGCTCGCCAAGTGCCATCCGGTTTCACTTTGGCCTGAATACCATTGACCCAGACATCGCAATTGGCCGGGCTGACTTTTCCGGTCACAGTTATCCAAGGGCCGATGGGATGGAAAGGATCAAAAGGATCCATCGAAACATAAATGTTGTCACTGTCGTAGAAGACCAGATTGGTGGTGGTAATATTCCCGGCGGCATCCGTGGCGGTCAGGGCCAGGAGGTTGGCTCCCTTGCGAACCGGCATCGCCTCGACCGCGTAATAGTCACCACCCCGGCCAACGCGAAAGCTGATGTCATTGGTCTGCCCGTTTGCAGAAAGTTTTCCCGTCAATTGTGCGGTCGGATCATCCAGCATTCCGGTGGCAAGAAAGGTATCGCTGGCAATGGACGAACCAGCCAAGGGAAATTTAGGCGTGATGACCGGCGGATTGGTGTCACCCAAAGTGGAGAAAACGACAATAAAATTGTTGCTGACGTGATTGCCGATGAAGTCTTCGCAATGAAAGACAAAGGTGTTTGTGCCCGGACTCAACGGCACATCAAAGCAGTGAAAATAGTTGGTGGTGTATCGCGATAGATTCTTGTCATAATAAGTATTGGTGACCAGGCCCATTCCTTCATTGATGGTCTTGACGCCGGCTTGATTATAAAGGTCATATTTGATGCTTTGAGCCTGTCCGCTAAAATAGCCATCCAACTGGGCTATCGCTCTTGGCGTCACCTGCTGCCGGGGACTGGTAATGACCAATTGTGGCTTCGCGGTTTGCACGACAATACCGCCGCCATTCCAGCTATCACAGCGGGTCTGGCCTTTGTATTTGAAACCGAACATGACTTCCCGTCTTCCGTCACCGGGTCCCAAATCCACAAGGAGGTTGGTTTGGAAAGGCAGCCATTGGGCATGGCTATTCGGATCCCGGTCGTGTGCGGGCATGGCCGGCGGCATTCCCGGCGAACCATCCAGCGAATCACTTCTCTGGACAATCGCGGCCATCCATTCGGGAGCTTCGCCAATCGGAGTGAACTTGACTGTGACACTATTGCTGTTCACCGTTTCAGGATATTCATGGCGGACATAACCGGCCTCGCTAGTCGTCAGGGCCAGCATCAGCATGACCATTGTCCAACCCAACCATAAAAACATTTTCATATTGAAATTATAGACAGCCACAGTTCGATTCGCATTCGTTATATTCTAACTGGAAATAAACACCAACAATTTTTTCTCCGGCAACAGCAACTGATAGGATGCCCCCTTAACTGCCGCATCGAAACCGTTATTCGTTATCAGCAAGGTGCGGCTCCAAAATGCCATGCGCAATTTTCCGGCCCGCCTGTAAGGCTGGCCATCATCCAGCCCAGGGTTGTGCCGAAGGCGCTACCCTGGGGCATCATTTACAACATATTTACCTACCCTGAAAGGGTTGGATCATTCAACCCTTTCAGGGTAGGTGAAATGGTTGTGGTTTTTATCCAAGGTAGCGCGAGCCGCGCAACCTTGGGCTGGAGGATTGAATCCTTTCAGGATTCCCCGATAAATCCAGCCATGCCGCAACCGAAGGAGAAAAAAGTGGTTTGCAAAATCCCCCGGCGGAAGAAAGATTAGGCAAACCAAAAATCCTATCTCCGCGCCGCCGCCAGCCGGAAACGCTGGTTGAAATATTTTTAGCTCCTTAACCTCGAATGAAACTAAACTGGAATAATCTGGATGTGCGTTGTCGACAAGAATTTTGCTGGAGCGCCGGTCTAGTAGAACCGCTTGCCAGTAAATCATGGGAAGAAATTGACGAATGGATTCAAGGGTTGCTGGCCGATTCTCTTGGCCGGCGGTCAAAGGGCAGACTTGAGCTGTGTGGCGCGGCTGCCTTTACTCGGCTAGGACGAGCGGGAGGAATATTGCCGCATCCTCTGGGCGCTCATGGAGACGAGGCGGCTGATGGCCGAGATTGACGCCGCGATTGACCAGCACGGCGGCTGGCCGTTACAGTAATGGCCACACGCATAGCTTATGTGGCAACCACAAAATGATCTGGAGCGGGCCCTGCAGGACTCTCGCAAAGGCCATGTCGAGGCGTCGGTCTTTCACCGGGAGTTGAAGGAGGGCATTCTGATCTTTCTCACTCCCTACCAACCCTGGAAAGCGGGCACTTATGATGTGGGTCCCGACAAACAAAAAACTTTCGTTCTCTGGCCGGTCGAAGGGGAGAACATGGTTGTCCTGTTCACGTCCACGGTCCGCGTGGAATACTTCCTGCGGAATATCCCCGACTGGCACAAGCATTTCATCATGGGCGAAATGCTGGGCCAGGAGCTGTTACAGGTGCTGTTGACGCTGCCCAATGCGCCGAAGGCGATCCTTAATCCCTGTGGCGAGGACGAGTCGCCCATCATGGAACCGGCCTGGATGCGGGAAATCGTGGAGTGGTCGGTGCTGGACATGCCCACGCCGGACGATGCGGCGCTGGTGGACGTGGTGCTGCCGCCGCCGGAGCAGATACCGGACTGGCTGCGCGAGTCGCTGTGCAAATATCTTGCCACCCGGCCGGAAGTGCAGGCGGCCTGGCTGTTTTATGATGAGCAACCGGCTCCGCCATACAATGAGGTGCTGCTGGTCTGGGTGCTGATGACGGGCGGCGACGTGGCGGAGGTGGAACGGGAGACGGCGCTGGCCATCGCCGGGGTGTTGCCGCCGCAATACAGTTCGCGCGCCTGGGTCATCAAGAATCCGCAAGTCCGCGAAGTCCAGCGGGTCATGTCGCTGATCCGTCCGTTCTACGCCGCGCCGGATTACTGCCGGCCTGAACCTCAGGCTTAAACGATTGGCCACCCCTTCAACTGTGGCTTTTTGACCCGCTTTCGTCAAAACGAGGGGTTTTAACGTAAAAACAACCTCTTTCCGCCGGCCGGCCATGTCAGATTTTTATTTCATATCATGATCATTTGGATTCATATCATTATCCCGCGCCGGTATAATGTTGTCCGCCGGTTTCATATCATTATGGCGGGCGCGGATAATGTTATCCGGCGGCGGCAATCACCGGGTTAGTTCCAGGTCGGTCTTGATCATTTCAGCGGGGCAGGTGGTCAATAACGCCAGTCAGATGGAATTTTGTTTTCAATCTGATCCTCCTTGGCCCGCCGCCGGGGTCGAGAAAAATGACGCTCATCGTCGCCAATATAATCAACGGGGTTGCGTGGCCTGGCAGGGCGCATTTCCACCGGGTCAGTTGGCCGGGAGCGAAAGCCGGCTTAAAACTCAATCGGCACGTTGAGCTTGCCGCAGTGCGAGCAGCGGGAGCGGTCCACATCGGCGTCGTCGGTATAGACGAGGCCGCATTTGGTGCAGCGGAACACGCGGTCTTCGGGATGCGCCGGGCCGAAGCGGCGGCGGCGCATTTCGGAAAGAAACCCCACCACGCCCAGCGCCGCCAGCGCCAGCACCACATAAGCCACGAGGAGATGCGGAATGTTCATGGCGCGTTGGTGTCGGCCACCGGCAGGGTGCGCCAGTGAAAGCTGATTTCGCCGAACACCACCGCCGCCGCCGGCGCGAAGCGCAACTGGAGCGCGAGCGCCAAGGCCCGCTGGTCGGCGTCGTTGCTGGTGCTGGATTCCAGCAGCACCGCCGACGCGACGGTGCCGACTGGGTTGACGAGCACTTGCACGCGGCTCGGCGCGAGCACATCGTTCACGGCGATGGGCGGGAGATTGGTCTGGCCGGGGAGCAGGCGTCCGGCCAGTTCGCCGGAGACGCGCAATATCGCCGGCAGCGGCACGTCCGCCCGCGCGAGGACGAGTTCCGTTACTTTCGGTTCCGGCAGGAAGTCCGGCGAGAGGGTGGCGAAACGGTTGGTCTGCATGAATTCGCGGAAGGCCGCGCCCAGGACATTCATGGCCGGCGCCTCGGCGAGCGGCAGAAACTGCGCCGCTTCCGTCCAGCCGAAGGCCGGCTGCGGCGTGGCCGGCGTGCGTTGCCAGAACGGGGTGATGAAATCATTCGCGTGCGGCAGGATGAACAGCGTCGGATCGGTGAGCGCAATCAGTTCGTCCGCGCGGTCGGCGAATTGCAACTGCGGCACCGGCCCAACGGCGCGCGGGATAACTTGTTTCCGCGTGCCGAAGGCAAAGATGAAGGCGACGTGCGCAACCACGGCGAGCGCGACGAGAAAAATTACTTTACGGCGCGACCAGCCGGTGTCGGGCGCGACCGGCGCGGGCAAGTCTGCGGGCGCGGCGTTCATGGCTTGGCGGGCGCGATGTCGGCGCGCGGGAGCGTGGCGAACAGGAGATTGGTGATGCCGAGATTGGGGTTGCCCGCTTCCGGTTCGCGCGCCAGCAGGGCGAGCCAGGCGAGCTTCTCGTAGCTCACGGATTTGTCGGCGTGAACAATGAGCGTGAGCGGTTCGCGCGCGCCCCGGACGGCGGCGGCGAGGCTCGCCCGCAACTGCCGTTCGGTGACGATCTGGTTTTCAAAATACAGCCGCTCCTGCGCGTCCACCGCCATGCTGACAGCGGGCCGGTCCACGCCGGGCAGATTGCCGGCGGTCGGCGGCTGCAGGCCGACGCGCAAACCGGGCACGGGCAGCAGCGCGCCGAGCAGCAGGAAAATCATCAGGCAGAAAAACACGGCGGCGAACGGCGCCACGTCGAAGTAACTGCGCAGGATTTTGGCGTTGCGCGGTAATTTCATTTATTTGCCGTTCTCGGTGACGACGTTGACGATTTCGGCGGCGGCGCGCTCCATGTCCAAAACAATTTTGTTCACGCGGCTGACGAGGTAGTTGTAGCCGGCGTGCGCGGGAATGGCCACGCCGATGCCGGCGGCGGCGCAGATGAGCGCCGACCAGATGCCGTGCGAAAGCTGTTCGATGTTCGCATACAAACCCTTTTCCTCCACCTGCCCGAAAATGCTGATGAAGCCGATGATGGTGCCGAAGAGGCCGAGCAGCGGCGCAATCTGCGCGATGGTGGCGAGGAGATTTAATTTTTCCTCCAGCCGCGGCACTTCGACGAGGCCGGCTTCTTCCACGGCTTCGCGGACGCGGTCGCGGCCCTTGTCGCGGTTGAGGATGGCGGCCTTGACGAGCCGCGCGACCGGGCCGGCGGTGGCGTCGCAAATGGCGACGGCCTCGACGACGTTGTCGCGCTTGAGCACGGTGCGGACGCCGTTGAGAAACTCGGCGGAGTTGATCTGCGAGCGGTGGCAGAACAAGGCGCGCTCGACAAACACGACGGCGGCGATGGCGGCGGCGATCAGGATGAGCCAGATCACCGGCCCGCCGTTGGCTAAAAGCGTAGGCATGGGCTAATTAAAGGCGTTTGCGCGGGAAGTTCAAAGCGCAAAGTTTCCAACCTAATCGTCCTCCTCCTCATAATCGAGCACCAGCACGGGCACGCGGAGGAATTTTTCACTCGTCACCCGCCACTCGTTTTGTATGCTTCGCGCATGGAAAATCCTGATCAACTCCGCGAACTCTTTCGGATGCAAAAAGCCCTCAACGAACGCATCGGCGTGAAAACCGACGGCATGAGCGAAGAGGAAAAAACCAAGTGGATCCTCAACTACACCCGCGCCATGCAGCAGGAAATGGCCGAGCTGACCGACAGCGTGCCGTGGAAATGGTGGGCCAAGTATCAGAAGTTCGACGAGCAAAATGCGCGCGTCGAGGTCGTGGACCTGTTTCATTTTCTCATCAGCATGGCGCAGGTGCTCGGCATGAGCGCGGACGATGTCTTCGCCGCCTACGTCAAAAAGAACGAGGTCAACTTCAAGCGTCAAGACAGCGGCTACACCAAGAAGGACGAGAACGATTCCAAACACATTTGAATCGTTTCCTCAACCGGCCTGCTGACACAAAACAGAAATATCCGCCTCCCTTTCGTCACGCGGGGTAAAGCTTTTAACCTTGCGCGCCGGCTGGCCGCGCCGGCGAAGCCTGGCGGCTGTTTTCCATGGCCATCCCCACAATCCGCCCTCTGACATAAGCAAATTGACGGGCAGAAAAAATAGTTGCGCGAATTACAGATATTATTTAATGTTTTGCATCTATGGAAGGGATAATAGATCTGAGGAGTTGTTTGCAGAGCTGGCCTTATGACCCGGCGAGGAATGTGCGCATTGAACATGGCATCAATGGGCGGGATATTATTTTAGTGCGGCAACCGATGGGGCTGGAACAATATGAAGTGGATGGCCGGCGGGTGGACGGCGTTGAAACCGTGCTCGATTTTCACTTGGCACGAATCCATGGGATACAACCGACCCCGGCGGCAAGAGTTTTTGAGTTGACCCCGGAAGAGTGTGGAGCGTTTTTCGACGAAGCGGTCGTCTTTTATCAGCGCCTGATGGTGTTGTTCCGTGTCAAAGATTGGCTGCGTGCCGAACGGGATGCGGCCCAAATCCTCCGGCTGCTTGATTATGTCCGGCAGCACGCGCAGTGCCTTGAGGACCGGTTGGAGCTTGAACCTTGGCGTCCGCACCTCACGCGCATCCAAGCCGTCGCCCGGGTCTTGTGTCTTTTGGAAAAAAAACAATACCGGGAGGTTTTCCAAAATATGGCGGACACCCTGGGGATGTTGGAAAGTTTCGACGACGAAGCTCCAGACCATGGAATGATTGAACGGGTTTTGATCGAAAGCATCCGGGTGTCACTGACGGTGCTACCGGCGCGAAATTCACGCGCGGACACTTGTTTTTTGCAGCAGGGCGATTACTGGCAGATTCACTATCAGGGGCAAACTGCCTTTATAAAATCCATGCGCGGGTTGCATTGTCTGGCCTGTCTGCTGCGGTGCCCAAGGCGTGAATTTCATGTCAGTGAATTGCTGGTTCGTCTGCTGGAATTGCCCGCCGCATCGTCTGCCGTCAGGGCGCACCGTCGCCAACCGGGGAACGGAAACCAAGGCATTGCTTCCGGACTTAATGATGGCATCCCGGTTCTGGATGCGCAAGCCAAGGCGGAATACAAACGCCGGTTGAGCGAATTGCGGCTGGAACTGGAAGAGGCGGAACAGTTCAACGATCCTGACCGGGCCACCAAAGCCCATGACGAGATGGACGCGATTGCCCAGCACTTGGCCGCCGCCATCGGCTTGGGAGGCCGGAACCGCAAATCTTCCTCCGAAGCTGAACGGGCGCGCTGGGCGGTCACTAAACGCATCAAGAAAGCCATCCAGAAAATCGGCGACACCATTCCAACTCTTGGCCACCACCTCTCCGCCAGTGTCAAGACTGGCTACTTCTGCTCCTATAAACCGGATCCCGACCGCCCCGTTCGCTGGAAATTCTGATTTCGTCCCGTGATTGGCTGTTGTGACGCGAAAAGTCACGTTGTGACATGAAAATTCACGGCTTACTACTTACTAATAAGCTGTGTTGGAACTAGCGGTTATCCCGAAAATTTAGGAGCGGGAAGCGATACAGCTTTGAACCGGCAAAATCAATCACAACCAATCACAACCGAAATTGTTTCTATGTCAAATCCAACCAACAAGATCATTGGCTTCAAGTCGCCCACCACGGACCACAGCGCAGCGTCGAAGGAAGAGTTCTGGACCGAAGAGCGGCGACGTTCGGCCAAGCCCATTCCCATGCCCGCAACCCCCAAGCAAGCGGACCATGTCGCGGAGGTTCCGCAGCCACAGGGTGAGCCGGGCCATACCCCGCACGGACAGGGTTCAGTCAAGGAACCGAAACCCCCGGCAGGCCCAAGAGGCACGGGAGGCCAGGCCGTCCCGACGCCGCTCGCATATCCCTATCGCACCTGCGGCAGACTTTTTGGCACCCTGCCGGGTGGCGGGGGATTTTCCGGATCGGCTTCGCTCATTTCACCCAACGTGATCCTGACTGCCGGACACTGTGTCTTCTACAACGGAGGCTGGAACGGGAACCTTACCTTCTACCCGTCATACCCCGTGCGGCCCTCGACCGACCCGGAATATAAGTTCACTTCCTCCTACCAGGCATGTTGGACGGCCTGGAACCAGCATGGCAACTTTGCCTACGACTACGGCATGATCTGGGTTGACTCCGCGCCGGGAAATCAAATCGGCTGGCTGGGCACGCTCTGGAATGCGTCCACCGCCAACCGGACATGGGATGCCATCGGCTATCCGGCGGTGCCAAATCCGCCGTTCAACGGCAATGCCATGGATCAGGCGGCCGGGCAATACGGCGGCAGTGACGTTTCAGGCACCTTCATCCTGACCAACGACAATATGTCCCATGGTGCCAGCGGTGGCCCTTGGATAACGACTTGGAACGAATCCTCGCCGACCCATGCCAACAGCGTCTCGAGCAACATTGATGGCAATGGCGCGATCAGCGGCCCCTACTTCACGCAGGATCTCAACAACCTATTCAACTGGATTTCCAACCCAGCCAATCGAAAATGAGCCGCACCCACCAGCCACCAGAAAGGATTTTGCCGTTATGACGCGAAAAGTCGCACTTTAGGGCAGGCCACTTGGCTGACAAGAAAACAATCACAACCACTACAAAAAAACATCAATATGTCTAACTATCGTTTTGGCAAACATCCAGCGAAGCATGATTACCGCACCCTCCGATTTGAGAAGTATCTTACCTCGAAGCTGGCGGCACCGCCTGTAGCCTACGACGTGCTCCCCACCGTTTACAAAAAGCTGAAATCCTCGGATCCCACGGTGTTGTTTCCCATGGACGGCAACGACACCTTGGGTGACTGCACCATGGCGGCGCTGGCCCATTCGGAAACTGTCTTCAGCGGCCTGATTGGCAAAAAGAAGATCATGGCAAAGTCGGCGGTGGTGAAGCTATACATGCATTTAACCGGAGGCGTGGACTCCGGACTGAATGAACTGGATGTGCTCAATTACTGGCAGTCAAATGCCGTGGACGGGGACAAGGTTGCTGCCTATGTCGCCATTCAAGCCAAGAACCATACGCACGTGCAGTTGGCCATTCAGCTTTTTGGCGGTGTTTACCTCGGTTTTCAAGTGCAGGAGAACGCCATTCAGGAGTTTGATGCCCACCAGCCGTGGACACCGGGTCCGCTGACCAACGATGGCCACGCGGTCTATGCCGTTTCTTATAATGCGACCGGCGTTACCGTGCTTACCTGGGGTAATACGCAGCAGGCGACTTGGGGATGGTGGGATGAATGTGTGGACGAGGCTTACGCCATTCTTCCGCCCGAAGCGATAAACCCCGCTTTTGCGCCGGGCTTCAACTTCGCCCAACTAAAAGCCGATTTGGCTGACGTGGCCAACTGATCGCGAAGGTCAAACTACCGGCGACTGGCATCCCGGCCGGATGCGCCCCGGAAAAGGTTTTAAGGTGAGCATCTTCACGAGCTGTTTTTTTAGGAACTGGAAATTGAAGGAGAAACGGACGCGAAAATATTTCTCGGCAAACGGCAAAAACACTTTACGATTTCGCCATCGTAATTTGTGAGCAGCCCACGCAAAACCACTCGTTCAAAAACCAACCCCGCCCCGGTGCGACGTGCCAAAGCGGCAGCGTCCGTCCCGCCGCGCTGGCGCAAGGAAGTCCAGAGCATCCTCATCACCGACGAGCAGATCGCCCGGCGCATCAAGACGCTGGCGCGCGAAATTGAAAAAGATTTTCGCGGCCGCGAAATGGTGGTTGTCTCGCTGCTCAACGGCACGGTGATGTTCCTCGCGGATTTGATCCGGCACTTGAATCTGCCGCTGCGCCTTGATTTCATCGGCGTCTCCAGCTACGGCCTCGGCACGGAATCCGGCGAGCTTGTTTTCACCAAGGAACTGCGCCTCGACGTGCGCGGCCGCGACGTGCTGCTGGTGGACGACATTCTCGACACCGGCAAAACCATGAGCCGCGTCCTGCCGAAATTGCAGGCACTCAAGCCGCGCCGCCTCAAGACCTGCGTGCTGCTCGACAAGCCCGAGCGCCGCACCTACAACATTGAGGCGGACTACGTCGGCTTTTGGATTCCCGATTTTTTTGTCATCGGCTACGGGCTGGATTTTGCCGAGCGCTACCGCAACCTGCCGTTCGTTGGCGTGCTGCATCCGCACATTTACAAGGAAGTCTCCAAACAGGTCGTCACCGGCGTGAAAAAATAAATGGAACTCAAATTCATCAGCCTGCTCGGCTGGCCCGCGATGCTGCTGCTCGCGTGGGCCGTTTCCTACAACCGCAAAAAATTCCCGTGGCGCACCGTCATTTGGGGACTCGGCCTGCAATTCACGCTGGCCGTGCTGATCCTCGACACGCGGTGGGGCGGGAAACTTTTTGAATTCGCCGGCAAGGTCATTCAGAAGCTCATTCAATTTTCCGGTGAAGGAACCAAATTTGTTTTCGGTTCCCTCGCCGACCAGGCGCAGATGGGCAAAATCTTTGGGGAAGGCGGCGCGGTGGTTTTTGGCATCCTCGTCACCGGCACCGTGGTCATCGTGGCCGCGCTGTCGTCCTTGTTTTATCACTGGGGCGTTTTGCAGCGCGTCGTGCGCGCGGTCGCGTGGGTCATGCGCAAGGCGATGGGCACCAGCGGCAGCGAAACGCTTTCCGCCGCCGCGAATATTTTCATGGGCCAGACCGAGGCGCCGCTCGTCATCCGGCCTTACGTCCCGCGCATGACGAAGAGTGAAATCATGACCATCATGGTCTGCGGCATGGCGCACATCGCCGGCGGCGTGGCGGCGGTTTATGCGGCGATGGGCATGGCCGCCGGTTATCCGAACACCGCCGGACATCTGCTCACCGCGTCCGTGCTGAATTGTCCCGCCGCGCTGCTCATCGCCAAAATCATGCTGCCGGAAACCGAGGTCAGCGAAACCGCCGCCGGCGCGCCCGCCATGACGCCGCGCACCACGGCCAATTCCATTGACGCCATCTGCCGCGGCGCGGGCGACGGTTTTTTTCTCTCGCTGAACATTTGCGCCATGCTCATCGCCTTCATTGCCATCATCGCGCTGGCGAATTACGTCGTCGGTTTTCCGCAGGCGCATTTTGGCGTGGCGCAGCCGGTGACGCTGCAAAATCTTTTCGGCTGGGTCAACGCGCCGTTTGCCTGGCTCATGGGCGTGCCCGCGCCGGATTGCATGAAGGTCGGCCAAATCCTCGGCGAACGCATCGTGCTCAACGAATTTGTCGGCTACTTGGATCTCACCAGCCACGCGAAGGAACTCGCGCTGGACCCGCGCAGCTTCACGATTGCGACTTACGCGCTGTGCGGCTTCGCGAATTTTTCCAGCATCGCGATCCAAGTCGGCGGCATCGGCTCGCTCGCGCCGGAGCGACGCAGCGAAATGGCCAAAGTCGGTTTCCGCGCGATGCTCGGCGGCCTGCTCGCCGCCTACATGACCGCGTCGCTCGCGGGATTTTTATTATGAATCCTTCGGAGGGACGAGTTCCACGAGTCCCTGATTTTTTATTTTATTGAAATGGGACTCGTGGAACTCGTCCCTCCGAAAAGTCACGCCAGCAGTTACGCCACCACGGCGGCGACCGGCGCGCCGCCGAAAACGGCAACCGGGACATCGGCTCCCCATTGCAAACCCGTAGGAGCCGACGTGAGGAGCGGCATTTTTGATCCAAAACCTTAAAAAATGGCTCAAACCGGCCATTTCCATGACCAAGAACGCCCCATCTTTGACCAAGGATGATCCATCCACGATCAAAGATGGTTCATCCTTGACCAAGGATGCTCCATCCATGAACCAAGACGCCCCATCTTTGACCAAAGATGATCCATCCATGAACCAAGATGGCTCATCTTTGACCAAGGATGCTCCGCCAAGGGTCATGGATGCTCCATCTATGACCATGGATGAACCGTCCATGGTCATGGAAATGAGGCCGTGAAACCCAAAAACTGTGCCAATGGGTCTCATTTCCGCAGCCGTGGCACGACGGAAGACGGCGGAGTCGCGGAGCGACGCGATGGAAATTAGCCAGCTACGAAGTGGCTGGTAACACATCCGCGATGTCGGTTCCGTCCTGAAAGGACGATGGATTTCCGCCGTCCTTTCAGGACGAATTTCGATTGGACGATGAACCAGACACTGCGTGTCTGGCTAATTTCCGGTTGTCCCGATGGGACGAAGCTGGCGCGGTGCCGGAAACGGTCACCGGGACGGGCGCGCTCCCCAGCAAAGTCCCAGTTGGTGGCCGTGCGCCAGCACCGGCCAATGGCAGTTTGGGGTGGACGAACGCGGTTGGCCGTCGCAGCGCGACGCATTGACAATAGCCCGGCATTTCAATGCCGGGTTCAATCCGCAAATGATCCAAGTCCCGCAGAGACGACCGACGTTTGCAAATCGAAATCATTGACAATAGCGGAAACCGAATGCCATGCGTTCAGCCGTCCCGGTGGGACTCTGGCCGGTGCCGGCGATGACCCGGCGTTGAAACGCCGGGCTATTGTCGGGTTGTCCCGTTGGGACGAAGGCGGGCGCGACGCCGAAAACGGC
>Ga0182030_10003235_pt1 | contig 34761 bp, 27 predicted proteins | sample 812S3MmetaG_FD_121299 | JGI IMG/M metagenome (GOLD analysis project Ga0182030, IMG submission 121299) | Permafrost microbial communities from Stordalen Mire, Sweden - 812S3M metaG (Illumina Assembly) | ecosystem: Environmental > Terrestrial > Soil > Wetlands > Permafrost | place: Sweden...
GCGCTCGCGGCGGCCGCCGGCAAGGACGCCCTGCAGTATCTGGTGCCGGAGGGCATCGTGCGTCACGTGGTCGTGACGATCGATAATCTGCCCCGCCAGAAAGTATCTGCGACCAAGCGGCCGACGGTGGCGCTGCCGGGTACGTTCCTGGCCGAAGGCGATGAGCTGCACGCCACCATCGATCCCAAGAATTACGCGCGTTACGACCCGATGGTGAGCGTGGTGCGCAAGCTCGACATGAAGCAGGTCGCGGATGTGTACCTGCGGTTCTATCCATTATTTCAAGGCGCCTACCAGGACCTCGGATACCCAACCGGCTACTTCAACGACCGACTGGTGCAAGTCATCGATTCGCTGCTCGCGACGCCAAAGATCGACGGGCCGATCGAGCTCACTCGGCCAAACGTGCTGTATACGTTCGCGGATCCGACCCTCGAGGCGCGGCCCGCGGGCCAGAAACTGCTGCTGCGAATGGGGCCGGATAATGCGGCCATAATCAAAGCGAAGCTTGGCGAGCTGCGTGCCATCATCACCGCGGCGCCGCCAGCCCATTGACCACTTGAAGAACCATTGACCAATCAAAGATAAAGTAGAGCGATTGAAGGGGGATGGCATGAACAGCACGACCACGGCCGGAGTCTCAGTGCCGAGCGAACAGGTGCCGAATCAGTGGCTGGTGATCGGCGCCTCGTCGCTCGGCACCGTGTTCGAGTGGTACGACTTCTATATCTACGGATTGCTCGCGACCATCCTGACGGCGCAATTCTTCTCCGGCGTGAATGAGATCACCGGATTCATTTTCGCGCTGGCTACGTTCGCCGCGGGATTCGCCGTGCGTCCGTTCGGCGCGCTGGTCTTCGGGCGGCTCGGCGACCTGGTCGGACGCAAGCACACGTTTCTCATCACGATGAGCATCATGGGCATCGCGACGTTTGCGGTGGGCCTCTTGCCGAGCTATGCCTCGGCGGGGCTGTTCGCGCCGGTCGCGCTCGTGCTCTTGCGCCTGCTGCAGGGACTCGCGTTGGGCGGAGAGTATGGCGGGGCGGCCACGTACGTCGCCGAGCACGCACCCGCGGGCAAACGCGGCCTGCACACGAGCTGGATCCAAACCACCGCGACGCTCGGATTGTTCGCCGCTCTACTCGTGGTCATCGGTGTGCGCACCGGGATGGGCGAGGATGCGTTCAAGGCTTGGGGCTGGCGCATTCCTTTCATCGCCTCGCTGCTCCTGCTGGCCGTCTCGTTGTGGATTCGTATGAAGCTCGACGAGAGTCCGGTGTTTACCCGCATGAAGCGGGCGGGCACCACATCGAAGGCGCCGCTCGCCGAGGCCTTCGGACGCTGGAGTAATCTCAAGATCGTGCTCATCGCGCTCTTTGGAGCGGTGATGGGCCAGGCGGTGGTCTGGTACTGCGGCCAGTTCTACGCGTTGTTCTTCCTGGAGCGGATCCTGCGCGTCGATGGTGCGACCACCAACATCCTGACCGCGATCGCGCTCGCACTTGCGACGCCGTCGTTCATTTTCTTTGGCTGGCTGTCCGACCGGATCGGCCGTAAGCCGATCATTCTCACTGGCTGCCTGCTTGCGATGTTCACTTATTTTCCGCTGTTCCATGCACTCACGCTGTACGCAAATCCGGCGCTGTTCGCGGCACAGGCCGGCGCACCGGTCGCGGTGATCGCCGATGCGCAGCAGTGCTCCGTTCAGTTCGATCCGGTGGGCAAGAACAAATTCGACTCGACGTCGTGCGACATCGCGAAGAGCTTTCTCGCCAAGGCAGGAGTCTCTTACCAGCGCGTCGATGCACCGCCCGGAACCGTCGCGCAGATCCGCGCGGGCGCGACCACGATCACGGCGCCCGACCCGCGGGCCGTCACGGGCGCAGAGCGCAAGGCGGCGATCGCCGATTTTCAGTCGGCCGCGAAGAAGGCGCTGACTCAAGTCGGCTATCCGGACAAAGCGGATCCGGCGAGAGTCAACAAGCCGATGGTGGTGCTGATCCTCTTCGTGCTCGTTCTGTACGTGACGATGGTGTACGGACCGATCGCGGCGCTACTCGTCGAGCTGTTTCCGGCACGCATCCGTTACAGCGCGATGTCGCTGCCGTATCACATCGGAAACGGCTGGTTCGGCGGATTTCTGCCGACTACCGCGTTCGCGATGGTGGCGGCGACCGGCGACATCTACTACGGACTGTGGTATCCGATCGTGGTCGCAGGAATGACGGTCGTATTGGGCTTTTTGTTCCTGCCCGAGACCTTCAAGCGCGCCATCGCGGACTGAAGCCGTCGACCACGTAAAACTGTGGCCTCGTACCGCTGCTCGCGCTGCAGCCCGCGTTACATTTGCTTCACGGAGCTAGCCGTCGTTCGAGCCGTTACGTTATACGGTTGAGGAGCGGCTGGTACTCGCGCTCCGTACACAACATTAAAAGGACAGCAACATGTCGAAACCGATGAAACAAGGTTCCACCCTGCTGACGGTGCGAAACGGGCTCGTGTTGCCGCTCGCAGCGGCCACCTTGCTCGCCGGCTGCGTCGCAGAAGTGCGACCCGCGTATCCACCGCCGCCGCCGCCAGCCTATTCGCCGCCGCCGCCCCCGGCTCCGGCAGCCGAGTACGACGCCAGCGCTCCCCCGCCTCAAATCCAGGAGCAGGCAACCCAGCCGCCGCCGCCGCTGCCCGACTACCAGCAGCCCCCGTGTCCGGAAGTCGGATACTTGTGGACGCCCGGCTACTGGGCGTTCTCGTCGGCAGGCTATTACTGGATTCCCGGGACCTGGGTCGCGCCGCCGGTCGTAGGTGTCCTCTGGACGCCCCCCTACTGGGGTTTCGTCGGCGGTGTTTATGCGTTTCACGCCGGCTACTGGGGTCCACATATCGGATTCTACGGCGGGGTGAATTACGGGTTCGGTTACGGCGGAGTCGGCTTTGCCGGCGGCCGCTGGGAGGGAGGCGCATACCGCTACAACACCGCGGTGACCAACGTGAACACCACGGTGATCCATAACACCTATGTGAACAACGTGACCGTCAACAACGTCACCGTCAACAAGGTGAGCTACAACGGCGGCGCCGGCGGCGTCGCTGCGCAGCCGACCCCAGCCGAGCGGCAGGCGATGACCGAACCGCACACCCCGCCCACGGTTGCGCAGGTATCGCACGTACAGGAGGCAGTGAGGAATCCGCAGCTCTCCGCCAAGGCGAACGGCGGCCATCCGGCGATTGCTGCCACGACGCGCCCCGGCGCGTTCACGAAGGAGAGCATCGTGCCGGCGAAAGGCGCTCCGCCCCTGAAGCCGATCGTGCCGGCCGCCCACTCGACCGCGACAAACCCCGCGGTCCACGAGCCGGCGAACGCCGCACATCCGGAAACGACCGCTCCGAAGGCGCCAGTGACTGCACATCCGGAAGCAGCGGTCCGGGCGCCGGCACCGGCGACCCGACCAGCCGCGCCACCCGCGCGAGCGGCGCAACCGCCAAGGTCAGTCGGGGCAAAGGCACTACCGCCGCCGAAGGCACCTCCGCCGAAGGCACCCGCAGCCAAGGCGCCGCCGGCCAAGAAGCCGCCGCCCAAGCAAGGCGAGAAGCCCTGACAGGCAGGCGTTTCGGGCTGCGCGCCCCGATGAGCACGCGTCCGGGCCGGCTAGCGCGCCGGCCCGGATGCGCTTTTGACGACCGGCAGCTCGACGAAGCTCACGAGCGAGCCGCCGTCATATATCCTGACGGTGGATTTCTGGTAGTCGCCGGGTTTGGCAAAAAAAATGTTCTTAACGTAAGTCTGGGGATTGCGGTCGTAAAGCGGAAACCAGCTCGACTGCACCTGCACCATGAGGCGATGTCCAGGCAGGAACACGTGATTCGCGGTCGGTAGAGAAAAGCGGAACAGCTGGCTCTTGCCCGCGGGTATCGGCTTCGGATCGCTGAACGAATCCCGATAGCGTCCGCGCAGGATGTCGGCCGACACCATGAGCTCGTAGCCGCCCATCTTCGGCTCGCGTCCGACCTCGTCGGGATACACATCGATCAGTTTCACCACGAAATCCCCGTCGGTACCGGTCATGGACGCGACCAGATTGGCAACCGGCTCGCCGCTGATCTTGAGCGGCTGCTCGAGCACCGGCGTTTTGAAGCTGAGCACATCGGTGCGCGATGCGGCGTCCCGCTGGTCGCTCACCAACCAAGTTTGCCACGTCTCCTCGCCCTCATCCCCGCCGATGTGGATCGGCCGTGGCAGATACGGCACCGGTTTTGCGGGGTCCGAGACATAGGCCTCGAAGCTCGATCCGCCCGGTGCCGTGAAGCCGAGCGCCCCGCCGGGCTGAGGATAGAGCTTGTCGCGCTCGACCGTGCAACCGTCAGTGCATCCCGCGGGCCACGTGGTGAGATTCAGCCAGCGGTTGCTGCCGGTTTCGAAGGCCGTGACCGGGGCGATGGCGAGCGGCGGCGCATCGTCCTTGAGAAAATGATTCAGGAACGGCGCGAGCACGTAGCGCCTGAAGTATTGCGCCGTGTCGGCGCCGAATTGAATCGCCCCGATGCGGCTGCCGTCGAGCCGTTCCTGATGGTGAAACCAGGGACCGAGGACGAGATAGAGATTCGAATGATCGCCCGGCCGCGCTTCGAGCGCTTTGTAGAGCGCGATGTTGCCGTAGATGTCCTCCTGATCCCACAGGCTATGAACCAGCAAGGTGGGGACCGTCACGCCGCGCCCCGCGAGGATCCGGTCGAGCGCCTGATCCTGCCAGAACGCGTCATACGCCGGGTGGCTCAAGACCTTGCCGGCGAATCCGACTTGGTCGAGCCCATGCAGCCGTGCCATATCGCCCGCGGATCCGGCGGAGAGCCAGGTGTCGTAGTCGTCGTAGTGATCCGACCACCAATGGATCTCGCTCGTGCGGGAGGCTTCTTGATCGTAAAAATACACGAGGCTGTCTTGCCGAAAAGCTCCTTTATGGAACCAATCATCGCCCATCCAGCCGTCGACCATCGAATTGATCGGCACCGCCGCGCGCAGGGCCGGATGCGGATTCACCAGCGCCATCAACGAAGTGAACCCGTCATACGAGATCCCGAGGATGCCGACCTTGCCGTTGGTCTCGGGAACGTTTTTGACGAGCCAATCGATGGTGTCGTAGGTGTCGGTCGCGTGGTCCACCGATCCCCCGTTCAAAGGTCCCAGCAGCGGGCGGGTCATGAAGTAATCGCCCTCGGAGTCGTGCTTGCCGCGCACGTCTTGGAGCGCCCGGATGTAGCCGCCGCTCGCCACGAGCTCATCGGCCACGTCGCTCGAGTCGATGACCGCTGCGAGGTGCGCACTCACGTTTCGAACGATGCGCTCGGTCGCGCCGTACGGGGTTCGGGTCAGCAGGATGGGAGCGTGTTGCGCGCCGCGAGGAATGAGAATCAACGTCTTCAGGCGGACGCCGTCGCGCATCGGGATCATGACTTCGCGCTGCGTGTAGTCGAAGCTATCGACACGCGCGGTGAAAGTCGGAGGAATCTCGCCGGGCGGCGCGTCTCCGGCGGCGGCGGCAGCCCCGAACAGCAAGCCTAAGAAACCGAGCACGCGGGCGAGCCTGCGAGGGCGCCCTCGGGGCGCCGCGAGCCGGCTTCGAGGCGCCGTCGCGGCGTCCGCGGCGGCCCGTTCCGGCCGTATCTTGCGGCAATCGGGTACAGGGAGCATGATCGTCCTAGAGAGATTTAGGGAGCTTTTGACAATATAAATTGGTGGCGGCCGCCGGCGCCAGAGCGGGAGGGTGCGAACATGAATTCATTGTCGGTCTCCGTAGCGGATGGCGTTGCCGTGTTGAGAATCGATCGGCCCGAAACGAGCAACGCCATCGACATCTCGATCATCCGCGCGATGCATCTCGCGCTCGACCAGATTCAAAAGGGCGAGAGCGGCGCACGGGCGCTGGTCATCACCGGCAGCCACGGCGTATTTTGCAGCGGCCTCGACCTGCATTCGGTCGACTTGAACTCGCGGGCCGCAAGGCAGCGCGCGCACTTCGAGATGCGCCGCTTCATGGACCCTCTGATTCAGCGCCTGAGCGGCTTTCGCTTTCCGATCGTCGCTGCCGTGAACGGAGCGGCAGTCGGCGCGGGGATGAGCCTCGCGCTCGCGAGCGACATCATCGTGGTGGCCGAGAGCGCCTATTTCTGTCCCTCTTTCGCGCGCCTGGGACTGGTCCCGGACGCGGGCATTACCTTCCACCTGGCGCGGCGCATTGGCGGGGGCCGATCGCTGTCCGCTTTGATGCTGGCGGAGAAGATCAAAGCGCCGACCGCGCTGGAGTGGGGCCTCGCGTATGCCGTCGCCCCGGACGCCGAGGTGGAAGCGCAGGCGCAGGCCGTGGCGCGCCGTCTCGCCAGCGGTCCGTGCGCCGTGCTGGGCCAAATCCGCTCGCTGCACGCCTCGACCTTCGATAACTCGCTGCAGGAGCAGCTGCGCGCCGAGCGCAGCGCCCAGGAGATGACCCTGGAGACGCACGACTGCGTCGAGGGCGTTCGCGCCTTCTTCGAGAAGCGCGAGCCGCATTTCTCGGACCGCTGACCGTCGAATCTGCTGCGGGAAAATCAAGTCCTGCGACGATCGTTCCTGCCTCTCTATACGGGGTCCTGCAGCGCCGAGCCGCCCATGAGCGCCCTGCGATAGTCGCTGAGTGCGCGGATGTCCGCGGGCGTGGTGCGGCAACAGCCGCCGATGAGTCGGGCACCCGCCTCGTACCAATCGCGGGCGCCCAGAGCCAAGGCCGCATCAGGCGCGGCGCCGCTCCAGCACTTCGTGCCCGCATCGTAGACTTGCCCTGAATTCGGGTAGGCAAGGAGCGGCTTCCCGGTACGCTCACCGATCCGGCGCAACAGTTCGCCAACGTAGCGCGGCGCCGTGCAATTGATGCCGATCGCCGCGACCTGCCCGAAACCGTCGAGCGCGGCGGCGCACTCGGCGATCTCCTCGCCCTCGCAGTTGTGCGCTCCGTCACGGCAGGAAAAGCTCATCCAGGCGCTCACTGCCGGGAACTCGCCAAGGAGCCGCGCCAGCACGAGCGCCTCGCGCAAACACGGCAGAGTCTCGCAGGCAATGAGGTCGGCGCCGGAGTGCGCGAGCGCCTCGAGCCGCGGGCCGTGAAAATCGGCGAGCTCGCGGTCGCTCGCCGCATAGCGCCCTCGGTACTCCGAGCCGTCCGCCAGCATCGCGCCGTAGGGCCCCACGGACGCCGCGATCAGGGGCTTGCGGCGGTTGGCTCGATTCGACGGCTCGGACCAAAACTCCTCGCGCGCGGCGGCGGCGAGTGCGACCGCATCGCGCATGGCTTGCGCCGCGACCGCACTCCCAAGGCCGCGGCGGCCGAATCCCTCGAAGCTGGCTTGATAGGTCGCGGTGGTCGCGATATCGGCGCCGGCGCGGAAGTAATCGAGATGGACCGCCTGGACCACGTGCGGCTGCTCGAGCAGGGTTTTCGCCGACCAGAGCGGGTCGCGCAGGTCGGCCCCGCGGCGCTCGAGCTCGGTCGCGAGCGCGCCGTCCAAGACCAGAAACGGCATATCGCTGCGCGCTTGTGCGAGCACCTCACGCATTGAGCTTGCGCGCTCCGCTCAAGTAGCGGCTGCCCGCGACGAAGTAACGCAGCCGAGCGTCCGCGCCCTTGGTAAGGCCGATGCGAACGCTCTCGCCGATCGAGCTGACTTCGGCCCCGTCGCTGCCGATCCACAAGCTCCCGCGACGAAACAGGTCGATACCGTCGTGGGTGAGATCGATGCCGAGCGCGGCCGCCAACCGTCCAGGGCCGCGCATGAGGTCCCGGGGGCGGAGGCCGGAGCGCGCGCGGGGCACGTGCTCCACCCCTCCGACGGGCTCCAGGGCGCGCAATAGCACGCCGGCACCGGTCCCCGCTCGCTCGCTCGCCACGTTGAGAAGATAAGAGGTGCCGTAGCACAGATATACGTAGGCATGACCGACGTCCAGGAACAGGGAACGGTTGCGAGGCGTCATGCCGCGAAACGCGTGGCAGGCGGGATCGCCGACGAGATAGGCCTCGGTCTCCACGATGCGTCCCATGACCGTGCCGGCACCGAGCCGGCGAACCACGATCTTGCCGAGAAGAAAGCGCGCAAGCGACACCGTGTCGCGCGGAACCTCCTTGCGCTCGAGCGGAGCGGGCAGCGCGGCGGCGGGCAGCGGCGCGCCGGGTCTCTCTGTGATGCGCCAATTCGCGGAAATGTGCTCTCTCCTGGAAGACCGCGGCGCGGCGGCACGCAATGGTAATCTCACCTACTTCTCGAGCCGTGGATTATTGTGACGCTGGCCTCTTCGTTCAAGTCTCACCCGACCGCTTGGCCCATCTGCGTGCTCGCCGGCGCCATGGTGAGCGTTCAGTGCGGCGCGGCGCTCGTAAAAGGGTTGTTTCCGGTGGTGGGCGTGGCGGGAGCGACGGCGCTGCGCCTCACCCTGGCGAGCCTCATGCTCGTGATCGTCTGGCGTCCCTGGCGTCTGCGGCCGACGGCGCGCGAGATGCGCAGCATCTTGATTTACGGCGCGGCGATGGGCGTGATGAATTTTCTTTTTTACTCCTCGCTTCGGCGCATCCCGCTCGGCATCTCGGTGGCGCTCGAGTTCACCGGTCCGCTGGGGGTCGCTATCGCCACATCGCGCCGCGCGGTGGACTTTCTGTGGATCCTGCTGGCGGCACTGGGAATCGCGGCCCTTCTGCCGCTCGGGATCCAGGCTCGAGCCCTGCCGCCCGCGGGCATCGCTTTTGCGCTCGGCGCCGGGGTTTGCTGGGCGCTCTATATCGTCTTCGGACGGAAGGCGGGCGTGGCTCACGGCGGAGCGACCGCTGCGCTCGGCACGCTGGTGGGCGCCGCGATCATCGCGCCGATCGGGGTGGCGCAAGCAGGCGCCGCGCTGCTCTCACCGGCGATCTTGCCGGCGGCCTGCGGCGTAGCGCTCTTGTCGAGCGCGTTGCCGTACTCGCTCGAGATGTACGCGCTCACGCGTCTGCCGACTCGTACCTTCGGCGTGCTGATGAGCGCCGAGCCGGCTCTCGCCGCGCTCTCGGGTCTTTGCTTCCTCGGCGAGCGACTCACCGCCATCCAATGGGCGGCGATTGCGAGCATCATGATCGCTTCGGGCGGCAGCGCGGCGACCAGCGAGCCGGACTTGCCGCCGCTTAAGGGTTGAAGCTCAGCCGACCAGCGCAATGGCGATATATATGACGAGTGCGCCCGCCACGGTCGTTGCAGTGGTGAGAAACTTCGGGTGGGCGTGATAGCTCTCGGGTATGAGGTCGCTCGCGCCGATGTAGAGGAAGAAGCCGCCCAACAGCGCGAGCACCGGCCCGAAGCGCTCGACGGGTAAATCGAAGAGACGCGTTGCGGCGATGCCGGCCACCGGCGATGCGGCGTCCGCGAGCAGCCAGCGGAATGCCCGCGACCGATCGCCGCCGTTCCGCAAAACGATGTTCATGGTATTGATGCCATCGGAAAAATCGTGTGCGAGCACGGCGATAGTTACCACGATCCCGACGCTGCGCGAAGCCTGGAAGGCGAGCCCAATGGCCACGCCGTCGAGCAAGCTGTGACAGCACAGCACCCCCGCGCCGACGTTCCCGCGCGGCGCGGAGTCTGCGTGAAGCAGGAGAATCCGGTCGAGCAGCAGATAGGCGAGGAAGCCCGCCGCGGCCCACGAGATGATCGCACGCGGTCCGCGGAAGCCCATGTTGATCGCTTCGGGCAGCAGGTCGAAGAAAGCGACGCCGACGACTGCCCCGGCGCTGAATCCCAGGATGAGGTGCAGCTTGTCGCGCAGCGCGAGCGCCAGCAGTCCGCCTGAAAGGGTGCTAGCGAAGGCGGACAGGGCAATGACTAAAAGGAACACGCGCTTCTTAATCCTGGAGGCGGTGCGGCGCGGATTCCCACGCACCGCAGCCGGCGGGTTATATTGCCGTTCATCGCAGAAAGTTTGGAGGCAACGTGAGTTACGACGCTTATCATAAACGCAAAATCGGCGATCACGTGCTGAAGCCGGAAACTCAGATGATGGGTTACGGCTACGACCCTTCATTGTCCGAAGGCTCGCTCAAGCCGCCGATCTTCTTGACCTCGACATTCGTGTTCAAGACCGCCCAGGATGGCAAGGACTTTTTCGACTACACCTCCGGTCGCCGACAGCCGAAGACGGGCCAGCCGGCTGGCCTCGTCTACTCGCGCTTCAACAATCCCAATCTCGAAGTCTTGGAGGACCGGCTCGCGCTCTGGGAGCAAGGCGAGACCGCCGCGGTGTTCTCGAGCGGCATGGCGGCGATTTCGACGGCGCTATGGGCGCATGTGCGGCCGGGCGACGTCATTTTGATGAGTCAGCCCCTCTACGGCGGGACCGAGACGCTCATCGACAGGACCTTGCCGTCCTTCGGCGTGACCGCGGTCAGCTTCACGCAAGGCTGCGACCGAGCTGCCGTCAAAGCGGCCGCCGAGCAAGCCCTGGCACGGGCGGCGGAGAAAGGCGGACGGGTGTGTCTCATCATGACCGAGACGCCGGCCAATCCGACCAACGGGCTCGTGGATCTCAAGCTGATGCGCGAGATCTCTGAGGAACTCGGCGCGCGGCAGGCGGGCGGGCGTCCTCCGGTGCTGGTGGACAACACTTTTCTGGGACCGGTGTTTCAGCGTCCTTTGCTGCACGGTGTCGATCTCGTGATCTATTCGCTGACCAAGTACGTCGGCGGACACTCCGACCTCGTCGCCGGCGGCGTGGTGGGCGCGCGCAGCGCGGTCGAGCCGATCAAGCGGCTGCGCGGGGCCATGGGTACTCAGCTCGATCCCAATACGGCGTGGATGATCATGCGCTCCATGGAAACTCTGTCGCTGCGTATGCACCGCTCGGCGCAAAACGCCGCACAGGTCGCGAAGTTTCTCGCCGGGCATCCGAAGATCGCAGGCGTGAACTACCTCGGGTTCCTCGCGGCTGACGATCCGCGCAAGGTGGTTTTCGAGCGGCAATGCGAGAGTGCGGGGTCGACCTTCGGCTTCACCGTGAAGGGCGGAGAGGCGGAGGCGTTTCGCCTGCTCGACGGTCTGCAGTTCATCAAGTTGGCGGTCAGCTTGGGCGGTACCGAAACCTTGATCTCCCATCCGGCCAGCACGACGCATTCAGGTGTTTCGAAGGAAACGCGCGATCGCATCGGAATAAGCGACGGCCTGATCCGCATTTCGGTGGGAATCGAGGACCCCGACGACCTCATCGCCGACCTCGATGGCGGGTTGCATGCGATCTGATCGCCGCCGCGCCGCGGCGCCAATCGCGGCTTTTGCCGCGGCGCAGCTGATCTCGCTCCCGGCGCCCGGCGCGGAGCCCGGCGTCGCAGGTGGTCCCGCCGATGCGGTGTACCGCGGCGGCATCGTGTACACGGTCGACGCGCGCGACAGTGTGCAGCAGGCCCTCGCGGTGCGCGCGGGCCGCATCGTGTACGTCGGAAGCAATGCCGGGCTCGGCGCGTGGGTGAGCCAAAAGACGCAGCGGATCGATCTCGAGGGGCGTGTGCTGATGCCGGGACTGATCGACGGCCACATGCATCCACTCATGGGCGGTGCCGCCTTGCTCAAGTGCAATCTCAACTACGTGCAGCTCAGCGTCACCGAGATGCAGGGGAAGATACAGGAATGCCTCGATGAGACGCGTCCGCGCGAGCCCGACGGATGGCTCGAGGTCGTCAATTGGTTCCAGGAGGGAATGGTGCCGGCGGGCGTCACCACGACGCGCGCCACGCTCGATGCGCTCAAGACCCACCGCCCGGTCATCGTGGAGTCATCCTTCGGTCACACGGCGTTGGTCAACTCGCGTGCCATCCAACTGGCCGGCATCGGCGCCGCGAGCCAGGATCCTCTCGGCGGGCGAATCGGGCGCGACGCGGCCGGCAACCCCACGGGGATCCTGGAGGACTCCGCGCAGGGTCTCGTGACCAAGATCCTGCCGGCCCCGACTCCGGGCGACGACCTCAAGTCGGCGCGCGCGGCGCTCGAAGCGATGCGCAAGCAAGGCATCACGACGTTCCTGGACGCGATGGCCGAGCCGCCCGCGCTCGCGGCGTTCGCGAGCGTCCAGCGCGACGGCGGCCTCACCGCACGGGCGCACTTCGCGGTGCTGATCACCCCTCCGGAAGGCCCCGATCCGGAGAAGGCGACGGCCAAGGCGGCGGCCCTCGCTCACCGCTACGATCAAGGGCCGATCGAGGCACAGCCGAAGCTCACGGTGCGCAACGTGAAGCTGTTCCTCGACGGCGTCATATCGGCGCCCGCGCTCACCGGCGCGATGCTCGAGCCATACTTCGCGCCGCAAGGCGCCGGTGCCGACCGGCGCTGGGTCCCCGGCGAGAATCGCGGCCCGGATGTGTACTTCCCGGCTCCGGTGCTGCGCGCCTTGCTCATTGCGGTGGCGGGCGCGGGCCTCGAGCCGCACATGCACGCGGATGGCGACCGCGCCGTGCACGAAGCGTTGGACGGCATCGAGGCGCTGCGCGCGCGGTTTCCCGAGAAGGATGTCCGCGCCGCCATCGCACACGACGAAATCGTTGATCCCAAGGATTTCGCGCGCTACCGGACCTTGAACGCGATCCCGGTACTGTCGTTTCAGTGGGAAAAACCTGCGCCCGATACCATCGAGGGCGCGCGCGACTACATGGGTCCCGAGCGCTTCAAATACATGGAGCCGGCGGCGTATCTCGCGGCTGCGGGTGCCCGCATCGCCTACGGTAGTGACTGGCCGGTCGATCCGCTCGATGAGTGGTTCGCACTCAAGGTCGGAGTGACGCGCACCAATTCGCCGAGCGCTGCGCCGAAATACACGGGTCGCCTGAGCAAGGACGCGGGTCTCACCCGCGCGGAGGTGCTGCGCGCGATCACCATGAATTCCGCCTATGAGCTGCATCAGGACGATCTCACCGGATCGCTCGAGGTCGGCAAGCTCGCCGATTTCATCGTGCTCGACCGCAACGTGCTCGAGATTCCGGCCGAGGAGATCGCGCAGGTGAAGGTGCTGCAGACGGTCGTGGGCGGCCACGTGGTCTATCAGGCTGAAACTGTGACCGCCCGCTCACCACCGGGACCAGAGCAACGTTAGGCCGGCGCCGCGTCGCGAGCGCGGGTCCCGCAAAATGCGGAGCTATCGGCACTTTGCGCCGGATCTTAAGGCATACCCTTACGTTCTGCGACCGTAGTCACGCCGTCTCGGCACCGCACCGCCAAAAATAGCTTCCCACAAGGCCGCCAAGCGTGATGTCCCGGCACGAGTCCCAGAAGAGGCTCGGGCCTCGATGCGAAGCGAGTCCAGGTGTTGGGTTAGTTCAAATACACAGCTTCAGAGAAGCTTTAGACCGAGGTGACGAAATGATGTCTCACAGGAAGGTTTTGGCCGCTGCCGTGGCGATAGTGCTCGGCGGAGCCGCAGTGAATGGTTGGGCCGGAACCGGCACGACGAGCTTTAACGTGACGGCGACGGTGCTCAACGACTGCATCATCGGCAGCACGAACATCGCGTTTGGCAACTATGATCCCACCAACGCGACCGCCGTCACGGCGCAGGGCGCGGTGACCGCCAAGTGCACCAAGGGAGACGCTGTCTCCGTGGCACTCAACCAGGGCGCCAACCCGGCCGGAGCGTCGACCGCCGCCGTACCGGCTCGTCAGATGGCCAACGGCACCAATCTTTTGCCTTATCACATTTACATCGCCGCTGCTCCCAGCGCGACGGAATGGGGCGCGGGAACCGTGGGCACCAATGAGCCTGCCGCGCAGACCTCGACCACCGTCAATACGGCTCTGACCTTCACGACGTATGGCTCGCTACCCGCGGGCGCGGACGTGCCGGCCGGCTCGTACAGCGACACGGTGATTGCGACGGTAACGTTCTGATCCTGAACTTCCCGGGGGGGTGGCTCTCCTTGCTGGAGCGCAAGGGACCACCTCTTCAGGGGGGGCTAAATGAAATCTCACCGTACCCCGGCCGGTCCATGGGCGCTGGTCGCGCTGCTATTCGCAATCGCCTCACCCGCCCAGGCGGCCACGTTTTCCATCAATCCGCTGCGGGTTGAGCTCGACGCGCGTCATCGCACGGACATCATCACTCTCAAGAACGTCGCGGAGTCGCCCTTGCGCGTTCAGGTGCGCGCGATGCTCTGGACGGTGGCCGACGACGGGCAGTGGCAGCTCACGCCCAGCAAGGAGCTCATCGTGACCCCCGAGCTCGTGGAAATTCCGCCGGGTCGGGAGACTCAATTGCGCGTCGGCGTTCTCCTCGATCCCGGCGCCACGGAGGGCACCTACAGGCTGCTGCTCGACGAGTTGCCCAATCTCGACAGCGGAGCCGGACCGCTATCGGAGATCCGCGTGCTCACGCAGATCAGCATGCCGGTCTTCTTGGAGCCTGCACAGCGCACGCGAGTGCCGTCGCTCGCCGCGGCAACCGTAGAGCACGGCATCCTCGGCGTGGCCGTCGGCGACAGCGGTACGGAGCGACTGGATCCACAACGCGTGAGGATCTCGTTGCTCGACGGCGGCGGACATATGCTCGAGCAGCGTGACATGACGGCAAACTACGTGCTGCCGGGTCGCACCTGGTATCTCAACATGAAGCTGCCGGCAGACGCGTGCCGACGCGCCGCCACGGTGTCGGTGACATGGCCGGATCTCGCGAATACCTCGCTTAGCCACGCCATCACGACAGATACCAAGGCATGCGACGGCGCCGGCTCTCCCTGACAGCAGCGGCGCTGATCGTGTCCGGTCCCCTCTTTGCACAACCGGACAGAATGCTGCTCGAGCTGTGCGTGAACGGAAGCTGCTACGGCGCGGCTTTCGTGCTGCTCGAACAAGACCATGTCCTGGTGGATGCAGAAGCGCTCGAGCGCGCTCACGTGGCGCTTCGATCGAGCAACGCGCACACGGTCGACTCCAAACAATTCTTCGACGTGAAGCTTCTCGCCGAGAGCGCCAAGGTCGACCTGAATGCCGCGGCGGGACGACTCACGCTGACGCTGCCGCCGAGCGCCTTCGGCAAGAGCCGCATCGATCTCAATGCAGGACCGAAGGTGCCCACGTCGGCTGCGGTTCCGAGCGCCTTCGTCAACTACGGCTTGAACGCGGGTAATGCCGGCGGCGACTCGGTGTACCTCGACGGGGGATTTGCCGTCGGTCGAGGACTGCTGCGCGACAACCCGTACTGGAGCGAAGCAACCGGATTCTCGCGTGGGCTCTCCCGTTTCGAGTACGACGAGCCCGGGAGTCTTCAACGCTGGACCGTGGGCGATCAATTCGCTTCCTCGAGCGACGGTTTGGGCGGCTCCGCCTTGCTGGGCGGGATCGGCATCGTGCGCGCGTTCGATCTCAATCCCTACCTTATCACCTATCCCCAGCCCGTGATCAGCGGCGTGCTACAAGCGCCGGGCACGATCGACATCTACGAAAACGGCGTGCTCGTCGGACAGCGTCAAGTGCCGGCGGGTCCGTTCAGCCTGGCGAGCCTCGGGGTTTCCGCGGGCGCCAACAACGTGCGCGTGGTCGTGCAGGATCCCTTCGGAGGGACGACGGTTCTGCAGCAGAATTTCTACGGCGCCACCCAGATGCTGGCGCCGGGCCTCAGTGACTACGCCTACGAGGTAGGCGCCGAGCGTGCCTCGACGCTCGCGAACGGCTATCTGTCCGGCCGCGGTGTGTTGCTCGCGCGTGAGAGCTATGGGTTCAGCGATGAAATCACCGCGGGCTATCGGCTCGAGGCAGAGAACGGTCTCGTGAATGCGGGTCCCTCCATGAGCGTGCGCCTGCCGGCAGGCGTTCTGTCCGCGGGGGTCGCCGGCAGTCGTGCGGACGGCGCGAGCGGCTACGGGACCTCGCTTGCGTACCAGTACAACAGCCGCCACTTCAGCGCCGGCGCCAGCGAGCAGATCTACTCGAGCGCCTACCTGCGCATCGGAGACGACCTGCTCCCGGCCGCGGATCGGACGCGACGCGTCGAGTCCGCAAACGTCGCCTGGCTGCCCAATGAACATGTGACCCTGCAGATGAGCGCAGGCGGCAGCGTCTTCGATGACGGCACGCATCAGCGCAACGTCGGCCTTTCCGGCGAGCTCAATCTGATCGGCGGCTCGCGCATCACACTGGGTCTCAACCGCCAGCTCAATCAGCCTGGACCCGATGACAGCCAGGTGATGCTGACTTTTGTCATGCCGCTCGGCGGCGGCAGCTTCGGCGTGGAATCCACGCACGACCGGAACAGCGGCAACAACTACGGCCTGTATGCGCAGCGCTCGGTGCCGAGCAACGCCGGGTGGGGTTACAACGTGAATGTGCAGGACGGCAGCGCCGGCTCGACCGGCCTCGGGCAGGTCTCCTATCAGAACCAGTACGGCCTCGCGGAGCTCTCGGCACAACGCTTCGGCGGCCAAACCGGCGAGAGCTTGCTGCTCTCCGGGAGTCTCGCGGCGCTCGACGGGCACGTGTTCGCGGGCCGCGCCCTGCAGAACGGCTATGCGCTGATCGAGACGCCCGGTCTCTCGAACGTGGAGGTCACCAGCCAGAATCTGCCGATCGGCAAGACCGACGGGAGCGGCAATCTGTTGGTGACCAATCTGTTGCCCTACCAAATCAACAAGGTCGGGATCTCCCAGGCGAGCGTGCCGCTCGAATTCGAGATCGACGCCACCGATAAAACCGTGAGCGTGCCGCGCTTGGGCGGAACGATCGTGCGCTTCGGCATTCATGCATTGCACGCGGTACGGGGAGAACTGAAGCTCGGCGGCAAGCTCGTGCATTATGGAAGCGCGACAGTCCTCGTGGAAGATAAGCCGGCGAAGACTCTGATCGGACTCGACGGCAGCTTCTACTTCTCCGATCTGCCGGGCGGCAAGTATTTGCTCCACGCGGACACCGCGAGCGGACACTTGCGCTGTCCCATGAAAGTCCCCGGGAGCTCGAGCCCGGTGATCGATTTGGGTCCGATCGATTGCACTCTCGAGCCGCCGGCGACGCGATGATTCGCCCGCACTTTGCATGGCCTTGGTTGCTGGCGGCGATCTGGTCGGCCGCCGCGCACGCCGGGGCGCCGACCTGCACGATGTCAACGGGCGGCCTCGCCTTCGGCAGCTACAATCCTACCGCGGGCTCCGCCGTGGTCGCCAACAGCACCATCAGCTTCACGTGTACTTATACCGGGACGGGATTCACGGCCACCCTTTCGATAAGCCCGGGCAACAGCGGCAGCTACACTAATCGAACGCTTGCCTTCGGCAGTCAGTCGCTGAACTACAACCTCTACGTGAACGCGGCGGATACCGAGATCTTCGGCGGCGGCACGGGGAACGGTGTGAGCGGCACGTACTATTACTACCTGTGCTATGCCGGCGGCGGAGTCGTCTGCAACGGCGGCAGCGGGCAGAGCGGGACTCAGTACGTCGCGCCGATGTACGGCTTGCTGCCGGGGGGCCAGGATGTGAGCGCCGGCACGTACTCCGATACGATCATCGCGACACTTACCTATTAGGCTGCCACGCCTTGGCGAGGCAGGCGCGATGCGTTGGCGCGGCCTGCGCGGCTCGGCCTGCGCGGCGCGATCAGAACGTGACGACGGCGATCACGACGTCCGTATACTCGCCAGCCGGCACGTTCGTGCCGGCCGACAGCGCGCCGTAGGTCGTGAAGGTAATCGGCGCGCTTACGCCGCCTGCTATCTGTGCCGACGGCTGGTTCTTGCCCGCGGCTCCCGTGCCCCATTCCGCTTTGTTGGGCGGGGCAGCGATATAAATGTGGTAGGGCAAATAGTTGGAGGCGCCATCCGTCATTCGACGAGCGGGCGCTACAGGGGTCGATCCCGGCGCCGGATTGGCGCCCTGGTTGAGCGCAACCGAGATGGCATCGCCCTTCGTGCACTTGGCGGTGATCGCACCCTGGGCTCGCACGCTGGTTGCGCTGGTCGGATCATAGCTGCCAAAAGAAATGCTGCTGCTGCTGATGATGCATCTGTCGACCACGGTCGCGGTCACGTTGAAATTCGTGTTAGCCGTGCCGGCCCCGGCGATCGAGGCCGAAACGCTCAGAACCATCGCGGGGGCGGCAGTACGTCGCGCGCGCGAAGCAAGCGCGCCTCGCAGTGCTCGTTGCCTTGGGATACTCACGCTCAAGGGTATCGGCGGTCGACCTCGATACTTGAGGTGCGGCCCGCAGAAACGGCCCCAACGCGCGGCGTGGCCTGCGGAGCGAGTCAAGGTCTCCCCGGATGCGCGCCGAGGGGCGATGACATAACATGTCCGGATGGCCGCCGCGCGCGGCCGATAACATATGAAGACGGGGGATGATTGCTGATGCATAGAACGAAGGGGATGTTGCTCGCGGCCGTGCCGCTTGCGCTGTGCGGGTTATATCGCGAGGCCTTGGCGCAAACCGATCTGTCGCCGATCGTGGTGATCGCGACCAGGGTTCCGGAGTCGAGCTTCGATTTGCCCGTGTCCGTCGATCGGGTGAGTCAGGACGAGATCCAGAAAGGCCAGGTCGAGGTCAATATTTCCGAGTCGCTCATGACCGTGCCTGGCGTGTCGGCGGAGAGTCGGCAGAACTACGCACAGGATTTGCAATTGTCGATACGCGGCTTCGGCGCGCGCTCAAGCTTCGGGGTGCGTGGCGTGCGTCTCTACTCGGATGGAATTCCAGGGACCATGCCCGACGGGCAGGGGCAGTTCTCGCAGTTCGATCTCGGTTCCGCCGACCGCATGGAGGTGCTGCGCGGTCCGTTCTCGGCGCTCTACGGAAACTCCTCGGGCGGCGTGATCTCGATCTTCACCGAGGATGCACCGCCCGGCTACTACCTCGACGGCACTGCGCTCTACGGCACCTTCAACACCGAGCGCTATGCGCTGAAGACGATGGGCAACGACGGCGAGATCAATTACGTCGTCGATGCGGCCCACTTCCAAACCGATGGCTATCGCTCCCACAGCCACGCCGAGCGCGACAACTTCAACGGGAAGCTGCGCCTGCCGCTCAGTGGAACCTCCACGCTCACGGTCGTGGCGAACGTCGTGGAGACCCCCTTCGTGCAGGATCCTCTAGGCCTCACCAGCGCACAGCTCGCGGCGAATCCGCGCCAGGCCGGAACCGGCGCAATTCAATACAACACCCGCAAGTCGCTCGGTCAGGAGCAGCTCGGCGCGATTTACGAGGACAAGCTGAGCGCGGCGGACACGCTCTCCACGACGATCTATACGGGCCACCGCGCCACCACACAATTTCAAGCGATTCCGCAAGCGACGCAAGAGAAAGAGCCGCTGTATCCCGGCGGCGTGATCGATCTCGATCGTGCGTTCTGGGGCGTGGATTCTCATGTGAGCGATGTGCGCGAGGTGGGCGGAACGGCGCTCCAGGTGGTCGGCGGCATCGCCTACGACGATCTCGAGGAATCTCGGCTCGGGTATCTCAATTACGTCGGCGACGAGCTGGGAGTTCCCGGCACGGTCCGACGCGACGAGGCGAATCACGTGTACGATGCCGCCGAGTATCTGCAGGCGCAATGGGATCCCGACGCGCTGTTTCGCCTGACGGCGGGCGTGCGCAACAACTTGGTCGAAGTGAGCTCGAACGATCACCTGCCGGGAACCACGGTGCCGCATTCGAGTGTGCGCTACACGGCGGTGAGTCCGGTTGCCGGCGCGCTCTTCCATTTGACCCCCTCAATCAATCTGTACGCGTCTTACGGCAAGGGTTTCGAGACTCCCACGCTCAACGATCTTGCCTATCGGTCCACGAATGGCAGCTTGCCGGGCCTCAACATCGGACTTCAGCCCGCGCGCAGCGATAATTACGAGGTCGGCATCAAGGCGGGTAAGGGCGCCATTCGCGCCGATCTCGACGCTTTTTACATCGCAACGCGGGACGAGCTTGCCGTGCTGCAGAATTTCAACGGCCGCACGATCGAGCAGAACATCGGTGAAACGGCGAGACATGGGGCGGAGCTTGCCGTGGATGCGGACGCCGGCCACGACCTGTCTGCCCGAGTCGCCTATACCTTCATCCGTGCGGTCGTAGGACAAGCTTACGGAACCTGCGTGGGCACGCCTTGCCTTCCGGCGACCGTGCGGGCGGGAAGCTATTTACCCGCCGTGCCGCGGAATGCGCTCTACGCGGGCCTCACCTGGAAGTACTCGCCGTTTGGCTTCTCCACGACGCTCGAGGAGCAGGGCCGCGCCCGCATCTATGCTGACGACCGCAACACCGCGGCTGCTCCAGCCTACTGGGAGACCAACTGGCGGGCGGGACTCGAGCAGCAGACGCCGGGATGGGCATTCAGCGAGTTTGTCCGACTTGATAACCTGACCAACCGGGCCTATGTGGGTTCAGTGATCGTCGATGAGAGCAACTCACGGTATTTCGAGCCGGCCCCCGGACGAACGGCCTACATTATGTTCAATGCGCGGTGGCGGGTTCCTTGAGGGTGGGCCCCTCCCCCTAAAGGCGCCTCCAGATTCACAGTCCTTTGCATAATTCATGTCCACCGGCGGCCTCGAACCGCGTTTATACATTGAGGGTCTGAACAAGTACGAAGTAAGGAAGGAACATGAGGAGTGCAGTCGTGAGTAAGCGTTTCGGTCTTGCGGTCGGAATCCTGGGATCCGTCCTGATGGGCGCGCCCCTACTCGCCGCGGCACACCCTGGCGGGGGAGGCGGTGGGCACGCTGCCGGCGGCCATGCCGCGGCGTCGCACGGCGGTGGTGGTGCGCATTTCAGCGGTGGTGCTGCCCATTTCGGTGGTGGGGGCGCGCATTTCAGCGGTGGTGGTGCGCATTTCTCGGGCGGCGCTCACGCTTACGCCCCAGCACGGGGCTACGGCGCTTATGGCGGGGCCTACCATGGTTCAGCCTATGCGGGCCGTGGCTATTACGGCGGCGCTTATCGGGGCGGCTACGGCGGCTGGCACGGGTACTCCACGGGCCGGGCTTGGGGCGGCGGGTATTGGCGCGGGGGCTATTGGCCGCGGGCTTACTACGGCTGGGGCTACCCCTGGTTCCTCGGAGCGCTCCCCCTGGCATACGCGACCTATTGGTATGCGGGCGTCCCCTATTACTACGCCAACGATGTGTATTACACCTACAACCCGGACTACAGCGGCTATGTAGCAACTGACCCGCCGCCGGTCGGGGATCCCAATGGGGCTTATGCAGCGCCGAATGGATCGCCCCCGCAAGCCGGAGCGGGCGCCTACCCCAACGGCAGTGCCTACCCGCAGCCCGCGCCGCAGCCTCAGGCCGCGCCTCAGGAATCTCCGCCCCCCGCGAATTCGGCGCCCCCGCCGGATCCCGCGGTGGTGGGCCAACAGGCGCGGATCTTCATGTACCCGCGGAACGGCCAGAGCGCGGACCAGCTATCGACTGACCGACGAGAGTGCCAGGAGTGGGCTGCCCAGCAGGCGGGTACCGACGGCGCCGCTGCACCCGATTATCATCGCGCCATGTTGGCTTGCATCGAAGGGCGCGGGTACAGCGTGGACTAGGGGCCCCCGAAGCCTCAGTTCCAACAATTGTTGTTCGGGTCGGGCGCGGCCGTTTTCGTGCCGTTCGATACCAGCGTAAACGTCTGACAATTGGTGTCGTTCAACTGCTGGTTGATCGCGGTCGCGGTGAGGGTGTAGGTGGCCGGTGTGCCTGCCGGGGACAGGGGAGACGGCGCGGCGGGTGCAGTTATGGCGACGTTGATCTGGTAATAATTGTTGAAACTGTTGAACGGGAAAACAAGCGCGGCGCCGTAGCCCAAATCCGACGGCAAGGTGCTGTATATGTTGCTGGTCGAGAAGAACCGCTCCTCCATGCCCGCGAGATCGAGCAGCGTGGTCTTCGCCTCGGTGCGGTGCGACTTCAGCACATAGCTTTGATAGCTCGGTATCGCGATCGCCGTGAGAATGCTCAACATCACCATGGTGATCAGCAGTTCGATCAGCGAGAACCCAGAGGATTCTTGCGCTGCCGGATGCCGCACGCGCTGTACGTGTTTTCTATTCATGCCGCACCCGCGCACCTAGCGCCTCTGAGTCCATGTGAGGCGGCTTCCCTTGTAATTTTCCGGATGCCCGGGACCCAGATGGTAGCCGCTGCCGCTACCGCCGCTGCCGCCGCCAGCGGAGCCGGGACCGCCGCCACCGGCAGTCTCGGTTAGAAAATACCACTGGCCTCCCGTGGCTTGCACGATGGAGACGCTGCCGGTTCCGCCCAATGCGAGACCGCTGACCGGGAGACTCTGAGTATTGAGGTAGGTGAACGTGCTCGGCGCGACGAAGAAGGACTGATTGAACGAGCCGCCGGTCGCGGGGTTGATGGCCATCGTCCACCCTGAGGCGGCGCTCGAGTAACACAGGGTCGCGGCGTTCGACGGCGGGATCGTGGTGTTGACGAGGAGGGCTCCCAACTGGAGCATCGGGCTATAGATGACTTGTTCCCATACCACGGGAGCGTTGGTGTAGCTGGGATTACCTGTTTGCGGATCGGCCGGATCGGGTGCGTATGCATTCCCAGACACCAAGTTGATATACCAGCCGTATTGCGCGCACCCGGCGGTGTCCGCCCAGCAGATTGAATAGTTCGTGAGCGTCCGATAGTCGCTGCCAGTGCCCGCGACCGTTGCGGTGTAGGGTCCACCGATGACCTGTTGCTGCAGGTTGCCGGTGCCTGAAAGCGCAGAGCCCGGCGCTCCGATTGCGCCATTCGGCAATACCGCGAACTGCGTGGCCGATTTGGCATTCCACGCGCCGAGATTCCAATCCCAGATTCCGTAGAGCGCTTGCTGCGAGGTGGGAAATTGCGCCGGGGAGAAATTGGTCATCGCCACCAGCTGGCCGGTACCGAACTCGAGCAGCACACGCGGATTGCCGCTGCCCATGATGGTGGCCGCAACGATGGCGCTTGTGATCGGCTGTCCGCCGGGCGTCGTGAACAGCGGAGTGGGTGAGCCGCCGCTCGCCACGGTCGAGGTACCGGTGCTGTTCGTGACTCCCCAGTTCGAGGGGTTGGTGCTGGTCAAGTCGAAGCGCCAGACGTTGCCGAGCAAATCTCCCGCATAGACATAGTCGGCGATGTAATCCCCGTCGAGATCCGCCGGCGCAGCGTTATAGATTCCGTTACACGTCGACTGCGGGACAGCCGGTACATTCGCGCACGACGTGTATCCTCCGGGAACCGAGCCCGTCGAGGTGCTCAGGTAGTAGAACGTGACGGCTGCTGTGGCTGGATCGACCAACATCACGTAGATACCCGCATCGCCGTTGGTGCTTCCGAGACCGTTGCCGAACACGGCGCCCCACATGCCGTTGTGAAAGCGGCGAATCTGCGGAGTGCCGTAGGTTTGCCCGAGATTGATGCCGCACCGCGTGCCGGGTCCCGGATCATTCACGCAGCTCAAGTTGGTGGTCCCCGCGAGGTTGCTCCACTCGCCGATCACGGTCGAGGCTGCATTGCCCTCGGAGAAGTTGTTCGCGCCGCCTGTACCGGGATCGGTGACATCGAGCGCATAGATCGCATTGCCGCCCGGCCCGAGACCGCCGACCAGCCAGGTATGCCAAGCATTCTGGTAGAAAAGATCGCCCCAACCTGGCGAGGCGTCGACATCGAAGTGATGGCCGTACTGCGGATCCGAGTAGTTGCGTGGGCTGAAGTTCGTCTGGATGGTGTTGACGATGTAGCCCGGCACATACGCCATCATCTCGTAGCCGTCGTTGGTCGCCGGCTGATAGGTGTTGGGCGCGCTGAAGAAGCCCGAACGGAACCCATGCAGCATGCCGTCGTTTGCGCCCGCGTATACCACATTGGTGCGCGTCTGGTTGGCGGCAGCGTACTGCGCGAAGGTCTGGCCGGAATTTTCCGGATAGCTATCGCCGGTGGCGTTGAACCTGTCTGCCCACGCCGCCGGATACGGGGCCTTCGGGGCGCCCACCCAGGTGGGACTCGAATCGATGATGTCCCCCAGCACGCTCGCGCGGTCGCGGAATGTGCCGATCGAGGTGACGCTCGAGGTCGCCGTTTGCTCGTTGCTGCGATCACCGCGCAGATAAGTGAGGCGCGAATAATTGAAGGGGGGCGGGGTCGGATTGGTGGCGTCACCCGTATCGAGCGCCGCCTGCTCGGCGGCCGTAAGGCTCGCCCACTCGAACGGCACGCCCGTCGAGCCGTTCCAGGTGAGAACCGTGCGGCTGGTGGGTGCTTCGGCGGCGATCGGACCCGCGGGGCCCGTGCTGTCGCAGATCTGGCCGGTGGGGACGCCGGTGAGCACGCACGAGCCGTCCCAGTTGATCGTCGAGCTGACCACCAGGTCGTTGGGATTGGGGTCGCCCACGGGTGTACCGATGTACTGCGAAGTCAGCGAGCCCGCCAAGGTTGCCGGATTGTAATAGGCGAAGTACGCCTGAGTGCCCGTTTGCACTTTCGCGGTTTGCTTCTGGTTGAGGCCGCCGGAGCTCTGCGAGGTCTGTGTGGGCGTCGCCTGAAAGCACATGATCTCGTGAATGTTGCGGCTGCCGCCGGTCGAGCCGGCGAAGCCGAAGCGCACGTTTTGCGGAATCGGCAGCACGCCTCCCTGCGTGATGTCCTGGTTGGTGATCACGTTCTGGAGCGCTCCGCCGTTGTAGCTGTACGCGAGGCTCAGAAGGCCGGTGGGCGTGACCTGGAGGTTGTAGACGATCGGGACCGCTTGCGAGCGCATCGTGGCCGTCTCGTTGGCGAGCTTGCGCGTCGCCGGCAACACCGAATAGGCGCCGGGGATCGCGGCATAATCGACCGCCGGGGTCGTGGTCTGTACCGGAGCCGCGGGATTGCTGTAATCCCAGAGGAACCCCGTACTGCAAGTGTTCTGCACCGCCGCCGCACCCTGGACGTTGGTGAGCGTCGACGGATAGTAAATCGGGTATTTGGTGCTGAGCGAGCTCAAGGTCGTGCTGCCCGGGCCGCGCATGCCGATGCGCATGGGCACGTAGCCATAGCCTGTCGCCGTGTTGTCGCCCTGGTTCAGAAAATTGCCGTATTCATCGATCCCGAGGCCGACGAAGCCGCCTTGCAGGCCGTCGTAGCCGCGCGGGATGCCGCTCGCTCGCAAGGTGCCGTCGAAGTTCGTGTTCGAGCAGGTGTACCCCAAGCTGCCGCCGAACGCACCAACGTCAGGAGGATAACTTGCATCCTGCAGGAAGAAGCTCATGCCGTCGGCGCCGTCGCCGGCCCCGCCGCCCGAGTTGCCCTCATAGGTGACGGTGGTGAAGGAGACACTCAGACCCTGCGCGCTCGCACCGGTCAGGGTGAAGTTGAAATTGGAAAGAATTGCACCGGTCTGCGAGAACCAATCGGTGAAGCGCAGCGCGCCGCCGCCGTTCGGCGTGGTGTCGGGGAGCACGCCGGTGTCGCCGCCGAACTCCGGTTGCGGCGAGCTATTGTAGTAGGCGAGTCCCACGCAACCCGGCGCGGGAAAGGTGGGGCCCGCGCTGGTCGAAGGGCTGACCGATGTCAAGCACGCACCGTTCAGGAACGTCCACGAATTGGTGGTCGAGTTGACGGTGAAGTTCTCGGTGTACGTTTGTGCCGGGGATTGAGACGGCAGTGCTCCGAGCGAGCACAGCGAGGCGACCACGAGCAGTTTGGCATGTTTCATACGATTCAGCCTTCTGGATTACAAGTCGGGCAGCCCGTGGTCGATTGAATGAGATAGGTACTTTCGACGACCGCCGCGGTATCGGGACTGCCGGCATAGCCCACGGCGTCGATTTGATAAATAGTGCCGGTGCCCACGGGCCCGGGCGCCGCCCCCAGGTAGGAAATGTAGAAGGCGGGCGCGAAGTAGTAAGTGTCTTGACCGCCCGCTTGCGTGACGTTCATGAGAGAGGGCACGGCAGGTATGTAGTTCACACCGATCGTCCAGGGGAGCGGCAAGGTGGCCGCGTTGGCGATCACGTTCGAGCACACGGTGGTGGTAGCGACGGTCGGTTGTAGCGCGGCGCATGGGACACCGTTGGTGCCGTTACCCTGCGAGAGCCACCACTCCGCGTATTGCTCTGCGGTTTCGGCCGCGTTCAGGGCACGGTGCTTCTCGCGCAGGTTGCCCGCGATCTTTTCGTCCAGCCCGAAGCTGCGAAAGAGACCGACGGCGAGGATGGTGACGACGATCAAGAGCAGCAGGGCGGTGATCAACACCATGCCCTGCTGGGTCGATGTGCGGTGAGAGGTTTGCTTGCTCATGCTGGCTAGTTCGCTCTGTTCATGACGTCGATGACGCGGGTGAAGGCGATCGTCTGCGTTGTATTCGAACGCAGCTGCCCGGCGAGGTTGCCGTACAGCGGGTTGACGAAGGTCAACGTGACCTTGACCGAAACCACTTTGCTCCAGTCGGTTACACTGTTCCCATCCAGATAGGTATCGACCGACCCGGTGGTCACTCCGCCATTGGTTTGCACGCCGTAATAGATCTGCAGCTGCGTCACGCCGCTGACCAGGTAGACCGTCGTGGTGGTGCCCGCCGTGCTGTCGGAGAGCTGACAGACGAGATCGTAAGTGCCGGGGATGGCGGGATCAGCGAGCAGGCTGAAGGTATTGGTGAACGTCGTCGGCACGGTGCTGGTGTTTCCGGTGCAATTCACGATGTTGTCCGGGGACGCCGGCGGCACGACTGTCATGCCCCCGGTCGCATAGCGAACCGTGACGCTGTTGCTTGGAGCCGCGGGAAGAGGGGGATCGCCCCAGTTGCCCGCGCCGACGATCGATTGTCCGGGGGCGCTGAAGGCGGGAGCCAAGCCGTTCGCAGGCGCGACCGGAAACTCGAACGCGGCGGTGTTGAGCAGCGGATTCGGAAAATAGCCCGTCGATTGAATCACGTCCGCGATCAGCGTCATCGCCATGCGCTCGTTGTCTTGCAACTGCGAGAGCCCGCTTTGAGCGCCCGCCGTCGCTTTCATGGCCTGGACGAGCGTGAGCAGTCCGGCAGAAAGGAACAGCGCGATGGTGACCGCGATCATGAGCTCGATCAGCGTGAAACCGCGCTGCGAGCGTGCATGCCAATGGATCGGCTGCGCGTGGATTGATCTCATGGCTGCACGTACAGAATGTAAGTGGGCGTCTGCAACGCGTTCATGTTGGTCTGCAGGCCGTTGGCGGCGACCGCGTTCTCGGTCCATTGGATCTGGATGGTGCAGGTCACGGGCGTGGTGTCGAGCGCGGAGCAGGTGATCGTCGAGAAGGAGCCGGGCAGCAATGTCTGCAGCGCGCCGGCCCATTGCTGCAGGTCATAGGCCGCCATGGCTTGAGGAGTACAGCTGGTCGCGCCGGCGGTGAGACAGGCCGGCGCGGTGCTTGCTGCGGCCAGGACCGGATCGGCGGATACGACCGTCAACACGCCGCCGCTCGCCGTGACGGTGGTCGGGCTCGTCGGCACGACGCCCGAAGCCCAATAGCCCGGATTCGCATGCATGGCCGCGGCGAGGCTCGAGGCCTGAATGGCGGCGAGCGAGCGAGCGAGCGCAACCTGCGTGCTCGACACGGCGAGGGACTCCATCTTGGCGAGACCCAGAAGCCCGACGGCGGTGATGGTGAGCGCCACCATGACCTCCACCAGGCTGAAGCCCCGGCACGCGCGCGCGCGCGGCGATTGCGCTTCCCGTTCTCTCATATGCAACCCTTCCTTCATGTGCAATTGCCTACGCCGGCTTTTTGCGTGGTCAGCATGCCCACCGGGGTGACCGCGAGACACCGGGTCCATGCGGCGGTGTTGGTACTGTCGTGCAGCTGGAGGGTGACGATCACGACGGCGTTCGTCGATGCGTAACCCTCGCGATTGAAAGTCACCCAACTCAAGGCACCGTTGTCGGGCACGAAGGTGTCCGTGGAGGAGAACTGGCTCTGGGTGCGGACGACTTGCTCGCCGGGATCGACGGTCTGATTGCTGTTCGAATCCAAGAAGACGATCCAGCCGTTTTGCCAGGCTGGAGCGCCGCTGCAGGTCGGGTTCGCCGATGTGGCATTGTTCGAGGCGCACACGGTCACGGGTAAACCCTGCTTCACGGCCTCGCTGCGCGCGAACTGCAAGTCGCCGAGCAGCCCGTTGACTTCCGTGGAGATCCGGTTCGAGACGGTCACGTACTTGAACGACGGGATGCCGATCGCGAGGAGGATCGCGACGATGGCCACCGTGATGATGAGCTCCGTCATCGTGAAACCGGAGGCAGGCCGCTTGGATAGAGTCCGATCCATGGGCGGGCATCCTAATGAAGCAAACTTGCTTGAAACTGTCGGCGGAGGCAGAAAATGATTAAATTGCGACGTATCTCACGAATCTATTACCGCGCAGCCTCAGGAACTCGTCTTTGGTCTATTGACGCGCGGCAAAAATGCGATCGCATTGGCGAGCGGGCGAACCATATGTCAATCGCGCACCGCTAGGGTCCGGGGGTGCTCCGGCGGCGACGTGATCGTAGATCAGGGGAACCGCACCAGCACCTTCGTGCCGGTGCCGTTCGCGCCTGCCCCGATGGTGACCGAGGCGTCGTACAGCCGCGCGATCTCATCGACGATCGCGAGCCCGAGGCCGCTGCCGTGCCCGGGCGAGTTCGGAATCCGGTAGAAGCGCTGCTTCACGCGCTCGCGCTCGCTTTCCGGGATGCCGGGGCCGGTGTCCTCGACGGCAATGAAGCGAGTTCCGCCGCTTTCGCCCGCGCTCACCGTGACCGTGCCACCCGCGGGGGTGTACTTGAGCGCATTGTCGACCAGATTGCACAGCAGGTCATCGAGCAGCGAGGGATCGGCGATCAGGGTAACCGGCTGCACCTCCACGCCGAGATCGATGTCCGAGCGCAGCGCGCGGTCGAAGAACTTGGCGACCACCTCGCCGACGATCGTATCGAGCGCGACGGCCTGATTCTTGGGGACGAGATTCACGGAAGGGTCGGCGCGCGCCAGCATCAGGAGCTGGTTGGCCGAGTGCGCCAGCTGACGTATCGCTTCCTGCAAGGTCGCGAGCCGGTTGCGGATGGGAGCGGCCGCGGGTTCCGCGGCCAGCAAGTCGAGTTGCGCCTGCATGCCCGTGATCGGGGTACGCAATTGATGGGCCGTGTTGGCGATGAACTGCTGCTGAAACTGCACCCCAGTGCGCAGCATTTGGAACAAGCGGTTGAGCGTGACCACGACGGGCGCAATCTCCCGAGGCACGCTCGCCTCATCGATCGGGCGCAGATCGTGCGCGGAGCGGCGCGCGATCTCGTCGCGCAGCCTCTTGATCGGACGCAGCCCGAGCTGGATGCCGATCCACACGAGCACGAGCGTCACGTCGAGCTGCGCGAAATCCCACAAGAGCGTGCTGATGAGGCCGTAGCGCGCCGCGGGCTCGGAAGCCGCGCGCACGTCCGCCACGGTGAGGACCAAGGCCCCGGCGGTGGTGTCGAGGCGTTCGGTGAACGTGCGCAGCATGCGGCGCCCGACCTGGGTCATGGCGAACGCGGGATCGGTGCCCGGGATGACCGCGGGGATCTCGCTGGCCCCGAGCAGCACGGTCCCATCGGCGCTGCGCAGGGCGTATTCGACCGAATCGGGAGCCGGCATCGGCGGCTTGCGACCCGCGCCGGTGTCGAGACGCACCGCGCCGCGATCGATCTCGATCCGCGCCGTCAACGCGGCCGCCGCGTCGCGGAGTCGCTGATCGCGGCCGATGACACCGGGAGCGACGCGGTTGAAGTAGTGCACCAACGCGCCGCAGAGCGCGAGCAGCATGAGGGGCACCGCCAGCCAGAGGACCAACTGGCGGCTGATGGACGAGGTCACGCGGACTTCGCTTCTTCCAGGCGGTAACCCAAGCCGCGAAGGCTACGAATGACGGCGGCTTCGCCCAGCTTGGCGCGCAATCTCGAGATCTGCACTTCCACGGCGTTCGGCGTGACCTCCTGCTCCGGACCGGCCACCGCCTGCTGCACGCGCTCTTTCGGTACGATTTGACCGGTGCGCCGCACCAAACACTCCAGGATCAACCACTCGCGCGCGGTGAGCTCGACTTCGGCCTCGTCGATGCAGAGCCGTCGGCCGGTGAGGTCGACGCTCATGCGGTTGAGCCTGATGATGCCCTCGAGCGCGCCTCCGGAGCGGCGCATCAAGGCGCGGCAGCGCGCAGCGAGCTCGGCCGGCTCGAACGGCTTGGACAGAAAATCGTCGGCTCCGATATCGAGCGCCTTGACCTTGTCGGCCAGGGTGCAGCGGGCGGTCAATATCAGGGTCGGGATGGCGATACCCGCGCTGCGCAGACGCCGCACGAGCGTCAGGCCGTCGGCGCCCGGCAGGCCGACATCGATCACCGCGAGGGCGAATTCCTCGATGGCGATCGCCGCACGGGCCTGTTCGGCGTTCGAGACGCGGTGTACCGAATAGTTGGCGGCCGACAGTCCGCGGGCGATCGCGTCGGCGACGATGTCATCATCCTCAACGACTAAGAGCCGCACGGCCAAACGACCTTCGCGCGCCCATTATTCACCGGCTGCTTGCGCCGCGTCCGAGCCGTCTCGGTCCGCCGCAAACGCATTGCGGCGCTGGGGCAACCCGGCACGCAGCTTCGCTTCGAAGGTTTTGGCGAACGCTTCGGTGTAGACGTGGGGGAATCCGTCGGCGCTGCGCTGCGCCAGTCCCAAGAACATCTCCGCGTAGAGCTCCCAGTACCGTGCCTTGTTCTGGGTTCCGAACACGCTCTTTTTCGTGGCGCGATCGAAGCGCTCTTCCAGCTCTTTCGGGTCCACCCGGCCTAAAAATTCCTCGAAGGCCGCACGGCTTGCCGCGAGTAACGCGGCATTCTGCGCCTTGAGCTCGCCGTAGTTGTCGCGGATCGCTTCCACCGAGCCCAAGCGGGTCGAGGTGGTATTGAGCAGGCGCACCAGCGCCTCGTCGACGCCCTTGGAGAAATTGAGCGGCGATTCCGGAGCGTCGCTCGGCTGCGGGGCCGACATCCGGAATCGATTGCGAAGCTCGTTGCGGCTCTGATTCAGATCCATGAGGCCCAGGACCGCCTCGCGCAGTATTTGGCCGGCGAGCTGTAGCGCGTGCGAGCGCGCCTCCGAAGAGATGCTGCGCGGGTCCACGCCTGCGCCGCGGCAAAACGTCGCGAGGCCGAGATCGTAGTCGCCCTCGAACAGCGCCCCGCTGCCCGCCTGGATTGGGGGGAGCGACGACCGCAGCCCGGCCGCCGCGGCGGCCTCCGCCTTGCCCTCCACCTTGAAGGGCCTGGTCATCATATGCCAGGGCGTACCGGAATTTTCAGGGGAATGCACATGGTCCCGCTCGGCCAAAACGGACTGACCGTAGGCGTTGCGCGGACGGACTCCCGAGTCCGCGGCCAACTGATCGCTCGGCTCGAGGAGCTGCGAGAGGTCGAGGTCCGCACCGAGATCGTTGGCGGTCGATTTCTTGACCGCCGATGAGGCGGCCTGGCCGTCGTAGGCGACGATCGCGCTCTCATCGGGCGGGAAGTCGTTGCTCTTGTCGATGCTGACGAGCACTTCATACTCGCCGAGGCGCAGATAATCTCCGTCCTTCAAGACGTAGTCATGATACTTGCCAAGCGGCACCTGGGCGCCGTTAATGTAGGTTCCGTTGGAGCTGGTATCGACCAGTACATAGGTGCCCGACCGGAAATCGATGCGTACGTGTTTTCCCGAGAGGTAGCGATCGGGGTCGGGTAGAATCCAGGCGTTGTCCGTCGCGCGCCCGATGGTTCCGCCGTGAACGCCGAACACTTTGGTAGAGTGCTGGCCCAGCCGGATTCCATGCTCGCTGACTACGCTCAAGCGTAAGGTCATATTGTGTCCCTCCGGCGGGTCTAAACGACTGCGCTAAGTGCCCGTATAATATGGTGAAATGCTAGCAATGCTTGGAGCTCTCTAAATGGCCGCGAGTCACATTTTCAAAGTTCTCTTCGTGAACCAAGGCAAGGTGTACGAGATCTATGCCCGTAAAGTGAGTCACGGCAGCCTGTTCGGGTTCATCGAGGTGGAGGAGCTCGTGTTCGGCGAGCGTACCACGGTGGTGGTGGACCCCACCGAGGAGAAGATAAAGGCCGAGTTCCACGAAGTAAAGCGCACCTACCTGCCCATGCATTCGGTGCTGCGGATCGACGAAGTGAAAAAACAGGGCGTCAGCAAGATCGTCGCGCTCGAGGGCTCGAACGTGTCCCAATTCCCGGTTCCGATTTACACGCCGGGCGGCGATTCGAACGCCCGAAAATAGTCCTCGCTCGATCGACTCCGGGCTGAAGTCCCGGGCGCCGAACTCTGTTAGAATTTCGCATGTTCCGTTTGCTCGGCGCGCCCGCGCTGTCGCAATTCCGCCTCGAGAAGCTGCTGCAGTCCCTGCAAGTCGGGGACGGCCGAGTTCGCGCGGTCGCCTCTCGCCTGGTCCACTTCGTCGACGCGGCGCGTCCGCTCGACGAGTCCGAGCTCGAGTTGCTGGGCAAATTGCTCAGTTACGGTCCCCGGGCTCACTTGCAGGCGGAGCGCGGCCAGAGCGTGCTGGTGACGCCTCGGTTGGGTACCGTATCACCGTGGTCGAGCAAGGCCACCGACATCGCGAAGGTCTGCGGGCTCGATTGCGTGCGCCGCTTGGAGCGGGGTGTCGTGTACTTTCTCGATACAGCCGAGCCGCTGGAGGAGGTCGTGCTGCGCTCGCTCGGTGCGCTGCTGCATGACCGGATGACCGAATCGGTGTGGCTCGACACGCTCGAGCCGGAGCTGTTTCGCACCCGCCCGCCGCGTCCCCTGCGCGTGGTAACGGTCGGCCGCGAGGGCCGCGCCGCGCTCGCTCGCGCCAACACGGAATGGGGTCTCGCACTGTCGAGCGATGAGATCGATTACCTGGTCGACTCCTTCGGCACGCTCGGGCGCGATCCGACGGACGCCGAGCTCATGATGTTCGCCCAGGCGAACTCGGAGCACTGCCGGCACAAGATCTTCAACGCCGAGTTCATCATCGACGGCCGGCCGATGAGCTCGACGCTCTTCGCGATGATCCGCGCGACCTACGCCGCGAACTCCACCGGCGTTCTGTCCGCCTATCGTGACAATGCGGCGGTAATCGAGGGGGGGAGCGCGACGCGCTTCTTCCCCGAGCCGGCCACGCAGCGCTACGGCGGCCTGGTCGAGCCGGCCGACATCTTGATGAAAGTGGAGACTCACAACCATCCGACGGCAATCTCGCCGTTCCCCGGCGCATCGACCGGCTCCGGCGGCGAGATTCGCGACGAAGGGGCGACCGGGATCGGCGCCAAGCCCAAGGTGGGCCTCACCGGGTTCTCGGTATCGAATCTGCGCATTCCGGGCATGGTGCAGCCGTGGGAGACGGATTTCGGCAAGCCCGAGCGCATCGCCTCGGCGCTCGACATCATGCTCGCCGCGCCCTTGGGTGCGGCGGCTTTCAACAACGAGTTCGGCCGGCCCGCGACTTGTGGATACTTTCGTACGTTCGAGCAACGCGAACCCGATCGCCCGGTGATCCGCGGCTATCACAAGCCCATCATGGTCGCAGGGGGCCTCGGCAACGTGCGCCGTATGCACGTGGAGAAGCGCGACGTAGCCGTCGGCGCGCGGCTGGTCGTGCTCGGCGGTCCCGCCATGTTGATCGGTCTGGGCGGCGGTGCGGCGTCCTCGCTCGGCAGCGGACAGAGCTCATCGGATTTGGATTTCGCGTCGGTTCAGCGGGGCAACCCCGAGATCCAGCGGCGCGCGCAGGAGGTCATCGATCGATGTTGGGCGCAGGGTGAGGCGAACCCCATCCTGTTGATCCACGACGTCGGCGCCGGAGGACTCTCCAACGCGTTGCCCGAGGCAATCGCGCACAGCCGGCGCGGCGGCCGGATCGATTTGCGCAAGATTCCGAGCGCGGAGCCCGACCTATCGCCCATGGAGATCTGGTGCAACGAGGCGCAGGAGCGCTACGTGCTCGTGCTCGCGCCCAAGAGCGTCGAGCGCTTCGCGCGCCTGTGCGAGCGCGAGCGCTGCCCCTTTGCGATGGTTGGCGAGATCACGGACGACGGGCGCTTGCTGGTCGAGGATCCGATGCTCGCTGCGCGGCCCGTAGACATGCCCCTCGACGTGCTGTTCGGCAAGCCGCCCCGAATGAGGCGAGACGTGAGCAGCATCGCGAAGCGGCGCTTGGCGCTGCCGACTTCTGGGACGACGATCGCCGAGTCGCTCGAACGGCTGCTGCGTCTGCCGACGATCGCCGACAAGTCGTTTCTGATCACCATCGGCGATCGCACCGTCGGGGGCCTGGTGAGCCGCGACCAGATGGTGGGCCCGTGGCAGGTTCCGGTGGCAGATGTCGCTGTCAGCCTGTCCGATTACGAAGGTTACGGCGGCGAAGCCATGGCGATGGGGGAACGCGCGCCAGTGGCGTTGCTCGATGCGCCGGCTTCGGGGCGGCTCGCGGTCGCCGAGTCGATCACCAACATCGCCGCGGCCGACGTCCGGACCTTGAGCGACATCCGATTGTCGGCGAACTGGATGGCGGCCTGCGGCGAGCCCGGCGAGGACGCCGAACTCTACGCCACCGTGCGCGCCGTCGGCATCGATCTTTGCGCCAAGCTCGGCATCACGATTCCGGTGGGCAAGGATTCGCTCTCGATGCGCACCGAGTGGACCGATTCAGGAGGTGCGCACTCCGTGATCGCGCCCATCTCGCTCGTCGTATCGGCGTTCTCCAAGGTGTCGGACGCGGGGCGCACCCAGACGCCAGTGCTCGACGC
>Ga0182030_10003236_pt1 | contig 34753 bp, 23 predicted proteins | sample 812S3MmetaG_FD_121299 | JGI IMG/M metagenome (GOLD analysis project Ga0182030, IMG submission 121299) | Permafrost microbial communities from Stordalen Mire, Sweden - 812S3M metaG (Illumina Assembly) | ecosystem: Environmental > Terrestrial > Soil > Wetlands > Permafrost | place: Sweden...
TCTCGGTCGACCTAATGGCTTCCCTTGCCCGAGTGATGCGGTGCCGGGGTCGGCGGTGGCGTCGGATGCGGTCTCACCGTGGGGATCGGACGCGGCGTCGGCGCCAGAGTAGAGGACGGGACCGCGGAGGAGGACGAAGGAGCCGCCGCCGCCGACCCCGAAGCCGCCACGGATGGCGTCGTCCACGCCGAGCCGCCCGTGCCGGCGTCCGCGCCCGTCGACGGCTGCCGTGCTCCCAGCCAGAGGCCGAGCCCGATGCCCACGAAGACGAGCAACGTCAGCCACGGCAGGACCGAGCGGTTCCTCCGCCGCGGCAACGTCGGCAAGAGCGGCGCCGGCTCGAGCTCGCGCTCGCTCACCTCCATCGTCGGATCGCGCGGGGGAGGCAGCGGGGGCGGCTCGGGCGGCGCGGGCGGGGGCGAGGACCTCGGGGAGACCGACGCCGACGGCGAGAGCGCGATCTCCGTCCGCGCCACCCCGTCGATCTCCGCCATCGCCCTGCGCACGTCCTCGCGCATCTCGGCCGCGTTCGCGTAGCGATCCTCGCGGCGGAACTCGAGGGCGCGATCGATGACCCGCGCGAACGATTTGTTCACCTCGGGCGAGAACGTGTCGATCTTCGGCGCCGCGAAGTGCGCCATCTTCGCCACCAGCTCCACCGGGTTCGAGCCCTCGTGGATGCGCCGGCCGGTTCGCAGCCGGAAGCCGGTCGCCGCCAGCGCGAACAGATCCGTGCGCCCGTCGATCTCGTCGATGCGGCCGGCGGCCTGCTCCGGCGACATGAACGACGGCGTCCCCAGCGCCAGGCCGTACGAGGTGATCGTCTGCCCGTCCAGCAGCCGCGCCAGCCCGAAGTCGAGCACCTTCACGCGCGGCAGGTCGTCCCCATCCGCGCGCACGAGGAACAGGTTCTCCGGCTTGAGGTCGCGATGCACGACGCCGTTGTCGTGCGCCGCTTCGAGCACGTCGAGCACGGTCTCGGCGATCCCGAGGAACTTCCGCTCGCCCACCGGGGGCCCGCGCTCCAGCCGGTCCTGCAGCGACTCGCCCTCGAGGAGCTCCATCACGAGGTACGCCGTCCCGGCGTCCGGGCCGCCCGCCACCACGTCGTCGTCCATCACCTTCACGGCGCTCGGGTGCTCGACGCGGTTCGCGGCATAGCCCTCGCGGAGGAACCGCTCCCGCACCTCGCGGTGACGCGAGAGGTCCGCGTGCAGCACCTTCACGGCCGCCCTCGCCCCGTTGCGATGCCGCGCGGCGTACACCGCGGCCATGCCGCCGATGCCGAGCAGACGCTCGAGGGTCCACTTCTCGTTCAGGACGCTCCCCACGCGCTCCTGCGATCGGCTGTCGGCGTCCTCGGTCAAACGGGCCCGATTGTACCGTGGTACAAGGAGAGCAGCCGAACGGACGATGCGCCTCGTTCAATCCCTCTCGGGCGGCCTCAGCCCCGTCCACGAATTTTTCACCCTGAGGCGGGCGGAACGCACGATCCGCGCGTATGTCCCCGCCCAGCACGCCCGGGTCCACGCCCACGCGGACGCCGCCGACCGCCGCCTGTGGTCCGGGCGGCGCGTGACCCACGCCATCGCCGCCGCCGTCCTCCTCCGCGGCGCCGTCACGCACTATCTCTACGCGGCGGCCTGCGCCCGCGACCCCGGCGCCGACCTCGAGTCGCTCGATCGGGCCGCCGCGATGCCTCCGCTGCCGCCGGATCCCGCCCGTCCCCGCGCCGACCCCACCGACGACGCGCGCGTACGGGCCGCCCTTTCCTCGCACGACCCGCTCTACTTCGACAGCCTCTCGGCCGAGGACGCCGAGCGCGCACGGTGGGCCCTCGATCGCGCCGCGACGCTCGTCCGTCGCGGCGTCGAGGGACGCAGCCTAGCCTACGTCCGCGGCGCGCGCTGGGGCCGGCTCGCCGCTGCTCTGCTCATCATCGGCTACGCCGCGTTCGCCATCACGCGCGCCGTCGTGCTGCCCAAGAACATCGCGCTCGGCAAGCCCGTGCACCCCAGCAGCCGGAAGCTGACCCCCCCGGACGGGCACGAGCTCGTCGACGGCGACATCGGCACGAGCTACGGCATCCACACCAACATCGAGGACAGCCCCAACGTCGTCATCGATCTCCAGGCGAAGTACTGGATCGACTCGGTCCGGGTCTACAACCGCGTCGACGGCTGGTACGACGACTCCCTCCCGCTCGTCGTCGAGCTGTCCCAGGACGGGACCAAGTGGGACGAGATCGGCCGGCGCGAGCAGCACTTCGACGCCAGCCCGCCGTGGGTCGTCGACGGCCGCGGCAAGCCCGCATGGTTCGTGCGGGTCCGCGTCGCGCGCAAGAGCTACCTCGCCATCAGCGAGGTCGAGGTCTTCGGGAAGAAGTTTTAGCTACGGCAGGATCGTGAGCACCGTGTCGGGCCGGTTGTCGCTCCGGTGCGGGAACGCGGCTCCGTCGCGCGGGACCCACCGGCCCGAGTAGCGCTCGACGCCGATGCGGTGATTCAGGATCGCCGTCGTCACGTAGATGCCCCCGGGCTTCCACAGCTTGGTCGGCAACGGCTCGGACCACGACATGTCGCGATCGGCGGTGTCCGCCGGGATGAGGCTCAGTGTCGCCCGCCGCTCGATGCTCGACCGCACGTCGAACGTGTCGTCGCCCGCGAACGCCTTGCCCACTTCGAACCAGGCCTCCACCCGGGGCTCCACGCCGCCGACGACCCGGATGCCGATGAGCGCGAGGCCCGTGTCGAACTTGGCGGTCACCGTGCGATCGAGGAGCGCGTCGAGCTTCTCGCGCCATTGCTCGGCCAGGACGACCTGCAGGTTCGCGACGGCGACGTTGTGGGCGATCCGCATCTCGTCGATGGTCGTCGGCTGGCCGGTGGGCGGCGGCGCGTCCTGTCCGAGGAGCGTCCGCCACTCCCACGTCAGCCACGGGTCCGGCGCGGGGCCCACCGTGCGATGCACCTCGGTCGGATCGAACAGCAGCCACTCGAAGAAGTTGGGCTCGCGCTCGTGCAGCGAATACGCTTCGAGCGGCGCGTTCGGCTCGCGCTGGTCGACGAGCCAGGTGTCGCCGTAGATGCGAACATGCGCGAGGCTAACGAGCCTTCGCTGCTCGTCCGACGACATCCCGCTCGCGCGCGCGATCCAGAAGGGGTGCGACGCCGCCGACGGCGTGTCGACGAGAGGCGTCATCGCGTCCCTCCCGATGCCCTGGTACTTCCACATGTGCTCCCATCCCCACTGCGCCGAGGGGTGCGTGTCGATCGGCGTTCCCCGCATCGTCGCCGGGTTCACGACAAGCTCGACGACGCGGAGCATGTCGAGGTGGCTGCGGATGACGCCTCCGTTCTCGTCGTAGCGCCCGCCCGTCCGCCGCCACACCCACAGTGACGCGACGCCGTCGTGCGTCATCGCGGCGACCGGCACCAGCCCCAGTGTCAGCGTCACCCAGCTCGCCACCGCCGTGGCGAGGCGCCACGAGAAGCGCCGGACCACGAACCCCACGACGGCGCCGAACGAGCACACCAGCTGCGCCATCGCCAGCGCGAAGTACGGCGCGAAGTAGTGCGACCAGAAGATGTGGATGTCGGCCCCCTGCTTGAAGCCGATGTACTGGCCTGCGGCGCCGAAGAGAAGCGACAGCGAGTACGTCTCCTCGTCTCGCCTCGTCACGAGGCACCGCAGCAGGCACACGGGCGCCGCGATCTTGCCGAGCGTGACGGCGAGGGGGGTGAACGAGAAGTCGATCCAGTTCTTGCGCGCCTCGAAGACCGCCTTCAGCTTCAGTCCCTCGCCGCCGCCGCGGTTCTGGGCCGCCCCGATCCAGTCGTTGAGCTGGCCGGCGTCGTAGAAGAGGTAGAGCCAGAGGATGGCCGACCCGACCGCGATCGACACCGACAGGGCCCACCAGCGCGCGTACGGTCCCGGCTTGAAGCGGGGCGTGAAGCGAACGGGGAGGACGAAGGCCCGGACCAGCGCCCAGCCGAGCACCGGCGCGACGAGCAGGTAGCCGGCCCAGTCGCCCGAGCAGGCGAAACACAGGCCGACGAGGCTCGCGATGAGATGCCGGCGCTTGCCGGTCACCATGTGCCGCGTGTGCCCCCAGAAGAAGAGGAGCGCCCCGAAGATGCAGAACGTCTCCAGGTTGAGGAACTGCGAGAACCCGACGGAGATGGGGAGCACGACGTAGGTCGCGGCGGCCACGGCACCGGCCGCGACCCCCCACTTCTCGCGCGCGATTCCGTAGAGCAGCGGCGGGATGGCCGCGCTCATCAGCGCCGGGGGGAGCCGGACGACGAAGTCGTGGTGCTTGAACACCGCGAGGAAGACCGCCGGCACCCAGTACTGTCCGAAGGGGTGGTGGCAGATGTACGCGAGCTTCGGCGGCGGCTGGCCGTCGTACCAGTTCCACGCCGGGTAGATGATGTGCCACTTGAGCATCTGCTCGGCGGCCATCACGTTCCCCGCGCTCCCCGCGCCGAGGTGACCGCCGCCCGGGATGGCGAAGAGGCCCCAGAACGCCGTGAAGGCGAACCATGCGCTCGCGAGAACGACGACGACGCGGGCGACTCTCTCGATCGCAGCCGTGCCCTTCATGGCCCTGATGGCGCGGACGCTATCATGGACTCGCCATCCACTTGCCAACTATGCGTCCTTCGTCGCATCCTCCGCGCGGTTTGGTCGATGGTCCGCTTCGGGCGTAGGAAAGGCTCGTGCGCCTGATGGCGGGGCGGCTCAATCTGCGCGCGCGGCTACCGAAGTCCGGCCTCGGCTGGGTCTTCGCCGTGACGACGGTCCTGTCCTGGGCAGTCATCCTCGGGATGATCGGCTTCGTCCTCGCGCCGACGATGGGGGACCGTACGACGGTGGGCTCCCACGACTGGGACCAGATGGAGTCTCATCGGTACCTCGTCGACAAAACCATCCTCGTCTACCACCAGTTTCCGTTCTGGAACCCCTACGCCTGCGGCGGGCACCCCAACTGGGGCGGCTTCGAGAGCGGGACCACGGTCGTCTCTCCGTGGCTGCCGTTCTACCTGGCCATGACGCTGCCCCACGCCATGCGCGTCGAGGTCTGGGGGAGCGCGCTGCTCTCGGCGGTGGGCGCGTGGCTCCTCGCGTCGCGCTTCACGAGGAGCCCCGCCATGCGCGCGCTCGTCGTCGTCGCCTTCGCGGTGAACGGGCGCTGGGCGCTCCAGATCACCTCCGGCCACACGTGGCACCTCGCGTACGCGTGGACGCCGTGGGTCCTCTACTTCTACGACCGCGCGGTCGGCGCCGATGCCTCGCTGGGCGCGCCGCGGCGGCGCTTCCTCGTGCTGACCGGGGCGTGCCTCGCGCTCATGGTCTACATGGGAGGCATCTACCCTCTGCCGCAGACGGTCTTCGTCCTCGGCCTCTATGCCGTCTTTCTCGCGGTCACGACGCGATCGTTCCGTCCCGTCCTCGTCCTCGCGATATGCGGCGTCGTCGCCCTGGGCCTCGCGGCGCCCAAGCTCCTCCCCATCCTCGAGGTGATGGCGAAGCACCCACGCCTGGTCGACTCGACCGAGACCCTCGACTTCAGCGCGTTCGTCGACGTCCTCACGGCGCGCGAGCAGGACATGTCGAGCGGTCACGCGGGCGTCAGCCAGTGGGGGTGGCACGAGTGGGGGATGTACGTCGGCTGGGCCGTGGTCGTGGCGGTCACGCTCGGCGCCATCGCCGGACGCGGCACGCGCGAGTCGGCGCTCAAGTGGGCGGGCCTCGTCGGCCTCGCGCTCGGCTTCGGCGCCTTCGACCCGCACGCGCCGTGGTCGCTGCTCCACCATCTCCCGGTGTTCCAGTCGCAGCACGTGCCGTCGCGATGGATGTACCCGTCGCTTCTCGTGCTGCTCGCGGTGACGGCGTCGGCGTCGGAGCGGCTCCTCCGGCGTACAGCCTGGACCCGCGGCTGGCTCGAGGTGGCGCTCGTCGGCGGCGTCGCGTTCGTCGCGTACGACATCGCCACGATCGCGCGGCAACCGACGCGGCACATGTTCGCGACGAAGATGCCGGCGGTGGCCGAGTCGAGCGGCCCCTTCCACATCGAGCAGCACCTGCCGCGAGAGCTCGTCTACGAGTCCGAATGGGCGCCTTCGTCGCTGACCTCCGAGATGGCGAACGTCGGCACCATCGACTGCGGGACGTTCCCCGCGTTCCACAACTACTTCCGCGACGGCGAAGGTCACGTCCCGGGCCTCGGCGCGCACGGCGTGGGCGACAAGGACTACCGCGGCGAGGCGTTCATCCCCGAAGGAGCAGGCACCGCGACGGTGACGAAGTGGACGCCCAACGAGGTCACCGTGGAGGTCCACGGCGCGCAGGCGGGCGAGCACCTCGTCTTGAACCAGAACTGGGACCCCGGCTGGAGCGCGAGCGGACGCAAGCTCGAGAGCTGGCACGATACGGTGAGCGCCGATCTCCACGAATCCGACGGGGCCGTCGTCTTCCGTTATCGTCCGCCGACGTTCTGGCCGGGCATCTTCGTCCTTCTCGTCACGCTGGGGTCGATCGGCTGGGCGTACCACCGCGCGCGGAGGGTGGACACGTGATCGCGCTTCGCCCGATCGTCACGCGCGTCGCGATGTCGCTCCCGTTCCGGGCGGCGGTCGCGGTCGCGTTCCTCTTCTTCCACATCACGATGGTGACGCGCCTCGCGCGCGATCGCTTCGAATACAAGTTCAACGCGGACCCGGATCACGCGCCCCTCCTCCGTCACCCCGAGAGTGACCCGAAGCCAGAGCGGTGGGACCGGCTCATCGTGTCGCGATGGGACGCGCAGCACTATGAGGCCATTGCGCTGCGCGGCTACACCACGTGCAAGGACAAGTCACAGCTCCAGTCGGGCGAGCACCCGGACGACGAGCGGACGTGCGAGCTCGACTTCTATCCGACGTACCCCTGGCTCGGCATCGCGGTCATGAAGGTCACCCACCTTCCCGTCGACTACGCGCTCTTCGGCATCTCGCTCGTGGCCAGTTTTCTCTTCCTCCTCATGTGGACCAGCCGGCCCATGGTCGACGGGATGGGGCTCGGCATGACGTACCTGTCCTTGCTGCTGCTCAACCTCTTCGACACCGGCTTCTCGCTCGTGATGGTGCAGACGGAGCCGTGCGTGATGGCGCTCACGCTGGCCGCGTTCGTGTGCCTGCGCAAGCGCTGGCTGCTGGTCGGCGCGCTGGCGGCAGGAGCAGCCACGTCCATCCGGATCAGCGGCGTCTGCACGGGCCTGGCGTTCTGCGTGGCCATCCTCGTGCTGACGCTCCGCGAGCACCCGCGACCGCGATGGGTGTGGGCCTGGCGCGCGGTGCTCATGGCAGTGGCCGGCTGGGGCATCCTCCTGCTCATGGCGTACTACTGGCGGCGCTTCGGCGATCCGCTCATCTACTCCCACTCGCACGAGCGTCAGTTCCATCATCACCCGGACCTGATGAAGATCTTCATCCCGGACGGGCGCCTCCTCATGCAGTCGATCTGGGCAGAGCCGAACGACGGGGTCATCCTCGCGGCGGGGCTCTTCTGGTTCGCCCTCGGCCATCGCAAGGGATTCATCGGCTTCCCCGTCGAGGCGCAGGCGTACCTCTATGCCCTCTTCTTCACGATCGTCGGCATCAGCATGTACGGTTCCGTCGACTTCGCGTACGGCGGCAACTCGCGTTACCTCGTCACCGTGCTGCCGCTCTTCCTCGCGATGGCCGGGGCGATGCGGCGCCGCCCCGTGGTGCTCGCGCTCTGGCTCTTCATGAGCGTGATGCACTACTACCACGGCAGCATCTGCTTCTACGTTGGGCAGGACCACCCCGACCGCTTGCACCGCTGCAGCTTCGCGCGCTACTTCCGGTCCGAGGCGCTCCAGGACGGCAGGGAGTAGGGGCCCCCGCGCGCGGGGGAGGGATCACTTCAGGCGATCGGGGATGCCGAAGTACCTCTTGATGTGGGCGAGGAGCTGCTTGTCCGTCGGATGGTCGACGGTCTCGATCCCGACGATGCGCTTCTCGAGCGAGGCATCGTGCTTGTGGATGTACCGGAAGAACTCCAGCTTCGCGGTCGAGGGTCCGAGGAGCAGCACCTGCTGGGTGCCTTCGAGGGCGTGAGCGACGTCGGCGAAGAAGTGATGGTCGTCGTCCGGGTGGTTGTGCTCGTCGGTCCCCTTCTTGGGGTGGCGATGGACGTGGTGATGAGGCGCCTGGACGGTCGACTCGTCGGCGCTTCCCAGGGCCACGTGGTAGATGCGCGCCTCGTGGTGGTCGAGAAAGACGGCGGTACCAGCGGTAGGGCTCATGGGGTCAGTGACGTAGAGGATTCACGCGTGGGCTGCAACCGGGCGCCTCGGTCCTCGGCGGGGTTGACGCCGGGGCGTGGTCGCCTAAAGCCTCCTGGCAGGCTCATGCTCCTGCCCTCGCTCACCCTCGAACAGCTCCGGGAGAACGTGCGCGAGGCCGAGGCCTTGCTCCGCGTGGCTCGCCAGCATGCCCGCGACACCCGCGACGATCCGGAGAAGTCCGAGCACGCGAGCGCGCGCATCCAGTCCATCTGCCGCGAGGTCGAGGCGCTATTTCCCGGCCTCCACGAGCCGGCCCGGCCCGATCCTGCGCTGGAAGAGACCATCGCCGCGTTGCGCGTCGAGACGCAGGCGCTGCCCCGCGCGAGCACGGACGAAGAACAGGAAGAAGACGCGGACGCGGACGACGTCGCGGATGGGGAGGAAGCGGACGGGGAGGAAGCGGATGGCGAGGAGGACGAGGAGCAGGAGTGGGATATCGACTACGCGAAGCTCGCGGCCGCGATCGAGAACGAGACGCTCATGTCCGCGTTTCCCGAGCCGGGGAGGTCGGCGTTCAAGCGCGCGGCGCAGTACCTCGTCGAATCGCACGAGCGGCAAGAGCTGTTCGGACGCGTGATCGCAGGCTTCGAGGCGGTGTCCGTACTCGCGCAGCAGAACGTGGAGGACATGGGCCGCAAGCTCGCCCTGGCTCTGACGCTCGAAGAGCTGGCGAACAAGCGCAAAGGGTGAGGAGAGAGGGGGGCCCCTACTCCGTCTCGGCCGCCTTCGTCCGGACGAACTGCTCGAACACGGTGAGCGTCACCTTCGTCTCCGCCCCCACTTCGCTCATCACCCGCTTCACCCGCATCCAGTCGAGTCCACCGAGCCCGGACCCGATCCGCGGGAGCCCCACACGCTCGATCCCGGCGTTCGTCGCCAGCGTGACCATCTGGCGGAGCGACTTGGTCAGCGCCGGGAGCTGTGCCTTCTTCCGCCAGTGGAGCTGGATGCCCAGGTTGTAGATGGTCGCCGATCCGTCGCTCCACGCGAACACGTCGCCGAGGCCGAAGCGGCCATCCGCGCACCGCGCTGCGTACTCCTCGAACATGGCCGGCCACCGGCGCTTGAACTCGATGGCGATGCCGGCACCCATGGCGCCCGCACAGTTGCACCCGTGGGCGTACGCAGTGACGCCCTCGGCGGCGAAGATATCGCCCTTGGTAAAGACGACCGGCATGGCGGGGATGGTAGCGGAAGCCGGCCTAGCTGCGGTTTCTCTGACCGAAGATGCGCAGGAGGAAGAGGAACATGTTGATGAAGTCGAGATACAGCGTGAGCGCGCCGCGGAGGGCGAGGTTGCCGCCGGCGCCGGCGGCATAGAGGGCCTTGAGCTTCTGCGTGTCGTAGGCGGTCAGGGCCGCGAAGATGGCGATCCCCGCGAACGTCGTCAGCCACATGAGCGCGGAGCTGTGGAGGAAGATGTTCACGACGCTGGCGATGATGAGGCCGATCAGCGCGAAGAGCGCGAAGCGCCCGACGCCGGACAGATCCCGCTTGGTCACCGCACCGAACACCGAGATGCCCGCGAACGTGCCGCCGGTGATGAGGAACGTGCTCGCGATCGACGAGGACGTGTAGAGGAGAAAGAGGATCGAGAAGGTGAGCCCCGTGATCGCCGCATAGACGAAGAACATCGCCGCGACGACGGCCGTGGTCGACCGGGCTGCGACCGAGCTGAACGCGAACACCAGCCCGAGCTGCGCGAAGAGCAGCCCGTAGAAGACCAGGCGGTTGCCGACGAAGAGGTCGAGCGCGGCCGGCGACTGCGAGACCAGCCAGGCGACGAGGCCGGTGATCCCCAGCCCCACCGACATCCAGCGGTAGGTGACCCAGAGGATGTCGTTCGCGCTCTCGTTCTGCGCGGCCAGAGGACGTGCGGCAGCTTGGTAGCGGTTCACGCCGCCAAGGTAGGCACGAACGGGCGTCCGCGAAAGGTCCTCCTAGCGGAGAGACGCCTCGAGCTGGGCCTTCGCCAGCGCATCCGCTGCATTGGCGCTCTCGAAGTCGTTGCTCGGCTTGGGGGCAGCGGCCTTCGACGACGGGCGCGAGATGGGACCGCCCGAGTTCGGCGGGGTGACGTTGGCGAGCCACCCGCTGGAGCCGCCTTCCTTCGGAGCGGCGGCGGGCGCGGCGGCGGCGCGCGGAGCCACGCGCACCGGAGCTGCGAACGCGACGGGCGAAGGCCTGGGGGGAGCCGGGCGCGATACGGGGTTGGGGTCCGCGCCGGCGAGGCTCGCGGTCTTCACCTCGACCGGGTGCGCCACCGGCGGCGTGTTGACGACCACGGGCGTGGTGACCGTCGTGGCAGGGCCACCGGGATCGAGGCAGGCGCCGGGCGCAGGGTTCGAATCGGTCCCGAGCGGGGCCGTCGTCTTCCGCGATGTCTCGACGAACGACGGCAGGACAGCGGCCTGCGCGACGGCGCCGTTGGCGTGCGCCGCGGTCGCGTGCGACGGATCGACGATGCTCGCGGTCGCGTCGATGAGCGAGTCCGCGTCCCCGCGGGCCACCACCGCCGTGACCAGACCCACCATCGCGCCGAGGGCCATGAGGCCGACGGCCCACGACATGCTCGACCGCGAGCGCAGGATGCGCGTCTTGGCCGTGATCACCGCCGAGGGGGGATCGCCATGCGGGTCCGACGCCGCCGGCTTGCGCGCGTCGCTTCCGCCGGGCGCGTTGAACGCCACGGGGGGAGCGGTCTGCCCGGCCGACATCGGCTTCATGGGCATGTACGGCGTCGGCATCATGGCGGGCGGGCGCGCCGACGGAGGCCTGGGGGGGCTCGAGGGCGGGGCAGCCGCGGCCGGCGTGACCACCCGCTGCATCGACGGGGGAAGCGTGCTGGTCGGGCGAAGGATCGTGCGATCCTCGGTGTCCATGCGTCCGCGCGCCGAGCCGCGCAGGCTCTCGGGCGACGGGGGCCGCTCGCTCTGCCGCGTCAGCCCGCGGAGATTCATGTTCGGCGTCTTCGCGGCCTTGGCGATCGGCGGGGTGGCGACCGGACCCTGGATGCGGGGGGGAAGCATCGCCCGGATCGAGTTGGAGAAGAGGAGGGTCTTGTCCTCGTCATCGGCGGGCCGCTGGAAGACGCGCGGGCGCTCGGTCGTCCTCTGGGTCGCTACCCGTCGCTTGGACGAGGGGCCCTGCACCACTTCGAAATCACCCGTCCGGATGACTTCCGACGGTTCCTGGGATCGGGGGGGTCGCTTGGATGACGGCAGCACGGCTTCCTCCGCATTCGTGTCAGGGATGGCGCGCACGGACTCGTTGCAGGACGCGAGCCACCCGGGCGAGGTCTCGCTGCTTTCTCCCTTCGACAGCAGAATCAAGCGGTTGCCTCGGAGACGGGAGCCTCGCTCCAATGTGTGGAACACCCGATCGCCGCCAGGTGTCCTCTGGGCTGGGGGTCGGGCGATCCATGTCCCCGAGATCCGGCGCTCGTGTTCGACCGAGTCGGGACAACCTTCGGAAATCGTTCCGGCCTCGCGAGCGTAAGATGGAGGAGCCGATGGGCGAGCGCGAACGTTTCCACCCCCTCTTCGAGCACTGGGCGGGCGCCGTTCGCCGCCGGCTGGTGGCGCGTCGGGCCTTGACCGGGCTGGCGCTGGGGCTCGCGCTCGCCGTCATCCCGGCTCTCGTGGCGTGGAAGACCCGGCATGGCGCGCTGCGTCCCCTCTGCGCCCTCCTCGGCGTCGCCGGCGCGGTCGCGGGCCTCGTCGTCGCCCGCCGCAAGCGCTGGAGCGACGTAGACGTGGCCCTCTGGCTCGACGATCGCCTGGAGACGGAAGAGGCCATCACCACGGCCGTCGGGCTCCGTAACCAGGCCGAGGACGACGACGAGGCCCGCGCCGTCGTCGTCTCCACCGCGGCGACGGCCCTCGCCGGCGCCGACGAGAAGCGGGCGCGCCCGGGGGTGCTCCGGCCTCTGCATGCCCTGGCGCCGCTCGCCGTCGTCGCGCTCGTCTTCGTCACGCGCTCTCCGCTCCCATGCGCGCCGGTGGTGGCCCAGGCGCCGGGCGAGACGAAGGTGCAGATCAGCCAGGTCGAGGGGCTGAAGAAGGTGGCCCAGCTCGGGGAAGCGAGGGCGCGCGACGACGCGCAGAAGCAGAGGCTCGAGAAGATCGCCAAGGACGCCGACAAGCTCAAGGCGGACCTCGAGAAGGGCCTGGAGAAGCGCGAGGCGCTCGATCGAATCGCCAAGCTGAGAGACGAGATCGCCGCCGAGCGGCTGACGCTGGGCGAAGGCGAGAAGCGCGCGGGGCTCGAGGCGGCGGTCTCGAAGATGGAGGAGAACGACGCGACGAAAGAGGCCGCGAAGGCGCTCGGCGACCACGACCTCGAGAAGATGGACAAGGAGATGGAGCGCATCGCGAACGCGCGCGAGAAGCGCGACCGCGACTCGGCCAGGAAGACGCTGGAGGACGCGGCGGCGGCGGCGAAGGCGAACGGCGCGCCCGACGTCGGCAAGGCGCTGGGCGAGGAGAAGAAGGCGCTGGAGGAGCGCGAGAAGAGGGCCGAGGCGCTGCGCGATCTGGAGAAGGCGATGGAGGACTCGGGCGTGGCGAGCCCGGAGCAGAAGAGCGAGTCGGAGTCGCTCGACCGGAAGGGCGACGACGCGACGGCGAAGAAGCTCGCCGACGCGATGGGCAAGGCGCTGGAGAAGCTGTCGCCCGAGGAGCGAAAGAAGCTCGCGGAGAAGCTGAAGGAGAAGGCGAGCAAGGGGGGCTCGCAGAGCGATCCCAAGAAGCTGAAGGACCTGGCCGACGATCTCTCCACGCCCGAGGGGCAGAAGAAGCTGGAGGACGAGCTGAAGGACATGGCCCACGAGGACGACGAGTCCCCGGAATCGAAGGGCCAGAAGGGGCTCGACGACGCGGAGCAAGGGGCCGATGGCGCCGAAGGGGACATCGACGGTCAGGGGCCCGGAGAGAAGGGCGACGGGCCCGGGCAACCGGGGCAACAGCCCGGACAGGGCGAGAACGGTCAGGGTCCCGGACAGGGCGGCGGCAAGATGCCCATCCCGCTCCCGGGTCAGGGCAGCGGCAGCTCGAACGACGACGGCTCCAGCGGAGGCGGCCACCACCACGACACCGGAACGGGCCCACACGACGGCAAGACCGAGCCGGTCGGCGGGGCGGGCACCCTCAAGAGCCGCGCTCACGGTTCGATGAACAAGGCGCCCGGCATGCCCGGGACGAGCACCGGGTTTACCCCGGGCAAGACCGGCGGCACGGCGAACGTGCAGGGGACGGGCGCGCTGGGCGCGGCCGGCCCGACCGAGGTCGACGGCGTCGATCACAGCGACGTGCCTGAGGAATACCGCGAGCAGGTCCGGCAGTATTTCCAACCGTGACGGCGAGCTTGTCGAGACCGCGGGAGGACGAGGAGACATGACGAACGACTTCGAGGTGCGCCTGCAGCAGGCCAAGGGCGCTATTGGCATCCTCCGCGAGGCGATCGGGAAGGTGATCGTCGGCCAGAGCGACGTGGTCGACCAGGTGATGTGGGGACTGGCCGCGGGCGGTCACGTGCTGCTGGAGGGCGCGCCGGGGCTCGGCAAGACGCTGCTCGTTCGGACGCTGGCCCAGTGTCTCGATCTGCGCTTCTCGCGCATTCAGTTCACGCCGGACCTCATGCCGAGCGACGTGGTGGGGACCAACGTACTGGTCATGGACGCAGCGCAGCGCGCGGCGGGGTCGATGTTCCAGGTCCAGCGCGGTCCGATCTTCGGGCAGATCGTCCTGGCCGACGAGATCAACCGGGCGACGCCGAAGACGCAGAGCGCGCTGCTCGAGGCGATGGCGGAGCACGCGGTGACGATCGCGGGGCAGCGGCTCGTGCTCGAGGAGCCGTTCTTCGTGCTGGCCACGGAGAACCCCATCGAGATGGAAGGAACGTACCCGCTACCGGAGGCGCAGCTCGATCGCTTCCTCCTCAAGGTCGTCGTCCCCAATCCGAGCGAGGACGAGCTCTGCGAGGTGCTGGTCCGCACGACGGGCCGCGGGCCGGAGGCTCCTCCGCGCGTCATCGATCGGGACGCGGTGATGACGCTGCGGGGCATGTGCCGGGACGTCGCGGTGGCCGAGCCCGTGCTGCGGTACGCGGCGAGGCTGGTGCGGGCGAGTGATCCGTCGACCGGCGATGCACCGGAAGTGGCAAGGCGGGCGCTCCGCTACGGCGCCGGCGTGCGAGGAGCGCAGTCGCTCGTGCTGGCCGCCAAGGCCGTGGCGCTCTGCGAGGGGCGCGCGAACGTGTCGTTCGAGGACGTGAAGCGCGTGGCGAAGCCGGCGCTGCGCCACAGGTTGATCCGTTCGTTCGAGGGCGAGGCGGAGGGGACGACGACGGACGCCGTGATCGACGCGCTCCTCGCCGCAGTGGGGACACGCCCGGCGAGCGTCGAAGCGGAACGGCCACGAGGTGCCGTTTGAGTCCTCGCGGGGGGCTGGCCGTCGCCGCGCTGTTCTTCGCCGGTCTGGCGACGGGGGATCTCCAGGCCGCGCCTCCGGCGTCGTCCGGAGCGGCCGGGACACCGGCGTCGCACGTCTCGCTCCGAGCCTCGCCGGTCTTCGGGACGGACGCGGCGGCCGGCGAGGGATGGGTCGAGCTCATCGTCTACGTCGACAACGCGGGCGCCGCGCCTGCCAAGGGGACGCTGGAGCTCGCAGGCAGCTACGGCGGCTACTCTATGGCCTCCTCGGACAACCGCTTCCTGGCGCGCGCGCCGTTCCACGTGCAGCCCCACGCGGAGGCGATCATCCGCATGCCTGTGCGTGGTGAGACCTACTCCACTCCGACGTTGACGGTCTCGGCGATGGGGGATGACGGCGCCAAGTTCGCCGAGACGTCCGCCTCGCTGGGAACGTCGGAGGCGCCGCTGCTGGTGGATCTCGACGAGCCGTCGCGGCTCTCCGTCATGATGCGTGCGTGGCCGATGTCTCCGGGATGGCGCCCGTCGTCGTCGCCGTACGCCTCTGCGGGAACCTCCATGGCGCTGACCGTAGGCTCGCCGGCGGTCGACGCGACGACCGGGGACATGGTGCTCCCGGAGCACCCCGCAGGGTATTCGTCGGCGACGGTCGTCGTCGTGCCGTCCGAGCGGCTCGCGCGACTGCAGGGTCCCGAGCTCGACGCGCTGGTGGGATGGGTGCTCGCCGGCGGGACGATCGCGGTGTTTCCCACGCGGCCCGAAGACCTCCGCGCCAGCGTCCTGACCACGCTCGCCGGCGGCACCGTCGCTCTCGAGCCGCCGCCCTCGTTGATGATGACGCTCCCGGGCGCCTTTCGAACGAGCGGCCCTCCCCCCATCTTCGGCACGCCGCCGCCGTCAATGCCGTCCCCGTGGGCTCCGTCGGTCCCGTCCCCGGCGGACGCTGGCGGCGCGACGCCGATCGGCTGGTTCGTGCCCGTTCGCACGACGACGCTGGGGGCGGGCGCGGCCTCCGGGCCATCCAACGCGCTCCGCGGTAAGCTGGTCGGCTACTCGGGGGGTAACCTCCATCCGACCGAATACGGGGCGACCGCCGCCTACGGCCTCGGCCAGGTCCACGTCCTCGGCTTCGATCCGACCGCGTCGCCGGCGCTCGAGGACCCGTGGACGCACGGGCGCATCCTCGACATGCTCGGCGACGCCTGGGATAGACGCGCGCTCCAGGCCTTTCCGAACGGCAGCGGGAGCCGCGGGACGAACCTCTACGAGATCCATCGGGCGCTCGATCCCAACGAGAACTTTCGCCCGGCGCTCGGCATCGCGGCGATCCTGCTCGTCCTCTACTCCATCGCGGTCGGGCCGCTGACCTTCCTGCGCGCGCACAGGCGCGGCCGCCCGCTCGACCCGCTCGTGTGGGCGCCGGTCGCGAGCGCCACCTGCTTCGCGCTCATCGTGGTGGTGGGCCTGGCGGGCAAGGGGTGGAGCGGGCGCGCACGCCACATCGCCCTGGTCGAGGCGGGAGCGGGGATGTCGCGGGGAAGCGCGCGCCGCTTCCGCGGTTTCTTCGCGAGCCAGACGCGGGCCATGCGCGTGCGCGCCTCGGAGCCGACGAGCGTGCTCGAGGTGGTGACGACGGACTCGCGGTCGCAGGGCACGCCCGTGCTGCGCCTCGACAAGGATGGCGCCTCGCTCGAGGATCTGACCAGCCTGCCCTGGCAGACGGTGGTCGTCAGCGAGGACGGCTTCACCGAGCTCGGGAGCGGCATCGCCGTCCGCGAGAAGGGAGACGGGAGCGTGGTCGTGTCGAACCACACCGGACACGAGCTCAGGAACGTCGTCGTGTGGGCGCCGAAGGCGGACGCCAGCTTCTTCGCGACCGTCGCGGCGGGCGACACGATCCTCTCCAGCGGCGGTCGGACGCTGTTCACGGCGTCGGCGCGGCGGACGGTGGCGGCGGGGGCCCGTACTGTGCACCCGATCGACCTCGGCCGCATGACGACGGTGCTCGGTCACTCGTCGGACGACCTGGTGACCCAGTGGTCCGCGATGGCCTCGGCGGCCGGCTCGGCGACGGACTGGTGGCCCGACGATGTCCCCGTCGTCCTCGGTGAGATCCGCGGCGGCGAAGGGGTGAAGACGGACGCCGGCCTTCGCGTCGAGAGCGACGTCCTGCTCTTTCACGTGGTCGGCGAAGGCGGTGCCACGTGACCACCGACGCGATCGTCCCCGTCGCTCCGCCCAGGCCGGCCATCCGCGTCCGTCATCTCTGGCACCGCTTCGGCAAGCTCGACGTGCTGCGAGACGTGAGCTTCGACGTCCACGAGGGCGAGATCTTCGGGTTCATCGGCCCCAACGGCGCGGGGAAGACGACGACCATCCGCGTGATGGCGACGCTGCTGGAGCCCATGGCGGGCAAGGTCGAGATCGACGGCTGGGACGTGACCATCGACCCGCAGGCGGTGCGCAAGGTGATCGGCTACATGCCCGATCACGCGGGCGTCTACGAGCGCGTCACCGTGCGCGAGTATCTCGAGTTCTTCGCCGACGCGTACCAGGTCCCGACCGCCGGCACGACCTACGCCGTCGTCGACGCCGTGATGGAGCTCACCGACCTGACGAAGCTGCGCGACAAGCTCGTGGCCACGATGAGCAAAGGCATGAAGCAGCGCCTTCAGCTGGCGCGGACGCTCCTCCACGACCCCAAGGTCCTCATCCTCGACGAGCCGGCGAGCGATCTCGACCCGCGCGCGCGCATCGAGATCCGGGATCTCCTGGTCGAGCTCCGGTCCATGGGCAAGACCATCTTCCTCAGCTCGCACATCCTGACGGAGCTGGCCGACGTCTGTACGTCGGTGGCCATCCTCGAGCGCGGGCGGCTCGTCGTCTCCGGACCCATCTCCGACATCGCGCGGCGGCTGGAGACCGCGCAGGCGCAGGCGCAGCAGGCTCCCCCTCCGCCCGTCGTCGGCTCGGTCGAGACGGGCGCAGCGCCGCCGTCGGAATGGGTCGCGGCCGAGCCGACGACGGCGCCCGCGGCGGTGGCCCCTACGCGCAACGTCCGTATCAAGGCGCTGGCCCCAGGCGAGGCCGTGTACGCGGCGCTCGTGTCGATGCAAGGTATTCACAGCGTGTCGCCCGGGCCGGCCGGCTCGGTCGTCGTGAAGTACACGGGTGACGAGCAGACGGTGGCGGCCATCGTGCGCGCCCTCGTCCTCGGCAATATCCCCGTGGTCGGCGTCGAACCCGAACGCAACGAGCTCGAACGAATCTTTCTCGAGGTCACGAAGGGAGAAGTCCAGTGACCTCCCCCTCCCCCACCGCGCCCCTCCCCCCGACCCCCGGTCTGGTCGAGCGTTTCCTGCGCGATCCCAACGCCATCTGGATGCGCGAGATGCGCCAGTCGGCTCGCCTGGCGCGCACGCCGTGGGTGCTGTTCGCGCTGACGCTGACGCTCGGTCTCCTCATGTGCTCGATCGGCGGCTTGGCCGCGGCGAGCGACACGACGCCTGCGACTATCGGCGGCGCGCTGTTCCAGGTGTTCTTCTCGATCGCCTATCTGGTGGTGGTCCTCGTCGGGCCGGCCGTGGCGGCGAACGGCGTCGCCTCGGAGCGCGAAGGGCGCACCTGGGAAGCCGTCCTCCTGACGGGCCTGAGGCCGCAGGACGTGGCGCGCGGCAAGTTCCTGGCCGCGTACACGACCATCGCTCTCTACATCGTCGTCCTCGCGCCCGTGGGCGCCCTGTCGTTCCTCTTCGGCGGAGTCACCGCGACCGAGGTGGTCGTCGCCTTCGTGTTCCTCTTCCTCGTCGCGGGGCTGTCGGTGGCCTTCGGACTGGCCGTGAGCTCGCTCATGTCGAGCCTCCGCGGCGCGATCGTCGTCACGCTGATGCTCGCGATCCTGATCGGGCCGGTGCTCTATTTCGTCTTCGGGTTCGGCGCCTCCTTCGGCATCCACAAGCTCTGGAACGAGGTACCCGAGGCGTTCCCCATCTGGCTGCCGCTGGCGTATTCGCGCGGAACGCTCGGGCTCGAGTACGTGCTGCTCCTCCTGGCGGTGCCGCTCCTCGTCATCGCGACGCCGGCCTGGTTTCTCTACGAAGCGACCATCGCGAACCTGAGCGGCGAGGCCGACGATCGCTCGACGGGTCTGAAGCGCTGGTTCTTCTTCTGCACTCCGCTCATCGCCATCGCGTGCGCCGTCCCCAGCGCCGTGGCGGACGACGACGAGGCGCGGATGGTCCTGTCGATCATGGGCCTCAGCGCGTTCGCCCTCTACCTCGCGTTCTGTGCGTTCCTGTTCGCGGGAGAGCCGCCTGGCCCGTCACGCAGGGTGCGCGTGCACTGGCAGCGCGAGCGGGCGGGTCTGATGAAACGCTTCTTCGGGCCGGGTCTCCCCAAGACCGGCATGCTGGTCGCGGCGCTCGGCTTTGCATGCGTGTGGCTCATCGCCTTCGGCGACATGGGGCTCATCGAGCTCTTCGGATCGAGCTCGAAGCAGGCGAAGTACATCGAAGAGGTGTTCTTCTTCGCCCTGTATACCGCGGGCTTCTTCCTCTTCGTGACGGGGCTCACCGCGTGGCTCCGCTCGCGAAAGCAGACCCCATGGATCGCGCGGCTCATCGCGGCGGCGCTCCTGTTCCTCGTCTCCGCCGGGCCCTGGGTGGTCGCCGCCATCGGCGGGGTGCTCGCGCAGCACCACGGCGACGACTGGCTGGTCATCGGTGCGCCCAGCCCCTTCTACGCGCTCTACATGATGAGCTGGCTGGACTCGTCGTACACGCGAAGCGACGTCCCGGTCATCGAGATTGGCGCAGCGTGCTCGCTCCTGTGGGGCATGTTCGGGATTGCGCTGCTGGGAGCGGCGGCGCAGCGGTGTCATCGCACCGTCCGCGATCACGACGCCGCCGTGGCTGCGGCGGAGGCGGCCCTTCGCGCCGAGGACGCCGCAGGGGAGCCGACGCCCACCGAGGCGGCGCCCGTGGAGGCGGCGCCCACGGCGGTGGCGGCAGGATGAGCGGGACCCTGCTCGATCCCGCGTTCACACGGGAGCTCGAGGCGCTGCGCAGGCGGCTGCGGGTGCGGGCCCGCTCGGGGACGGGCGGGGACCACGTGGCATCCCGTCGCGGGAGCAGCGCCGAGTTCCTGGAGCACCGTCCCTACGCCCCGGGCGACGATCTCCGTCGCATGGACTGGCTGGCCTTCGCTCGCACGGGCGAGCCGGTGCTCAAGCTGTTCCGGGCCGAGGAGGACGTCGTCGTGCGCCTCGTGGTCGACGGCAGCGGGTCGCTCGACACCGGCGACCCCCCCAAGATCCAGGTGGCCAAGCGAGTCGCCGCGGCGATCGGCTACATGGCGCTGGCATCGAGCGAGCGCGCCCAGGTGCTGGCCGCCGGGGACGGCCTCGTACGCATGCGCGAACCCCTGCGCGGGCGCGGGGCGCTGGCCAAGCTCTTGCGCGAGCTCGACTCCATCGTGCCCGCGAAGGGCACCAACCTGGCGAGCGCCATCGACGGGGTCGTGCTCCGCTCCCCCCGACCGGGGATGCTCGTCGTCATCAGCGACTTCCTCGACGCAGGCCCGTTCGACGCCGCGCTCGGGCGCGCGGCCTCGGCAGGACACGATCTCGGCCTCATCCAGGTGCTCGCGCCGGAGGAGCTCGAGCCTCCGTGGGACGGAGATCTCGCGCTCGAGGACGCCGAGACGGGCGACGTCCTGGAGGTGACGCTCGACGCGCGCGCCGTCGAGGCCTACCTGGCGCGCCTCGGCGGCCTGATCGCGCTGCTGCGCTCGACCGCGAAGAGGCACGGGGCCACGTACGTTCGTCTGCCCACGGTGGAACCCCTCCTCGAGGCCGTGCGGCGGTTCGTCGCACGCGCCGTCGACTGAGCCGCGGGTGAGCATGGGAGGCTTTCACTTCCTCGACCCGAAGGGGCTCCTGCTGCTGGCAGGCCTCGTGCCGCTGGTCGTCCTCTACATCCTCAAGATCAAGCGACGGCGGCAGCGCGTCTCCTCGACCTGGCTTTGGGCGTCCGCGCAGCGCGATCTTCTGGCGAAGCACCCGTTCCGCAAGCTCGTCCCCGAGCTCCCGCTGCTCCTCGAGATCCTCGCGCTGATCGCGCTCGCCGTGGCCCTCGCCCGTCCCTCGACGCGCGGCGGAACGATCGACGGCGACCACGTGGCCGTCGTCATCGACACCAGCGCGTCGATGGCGACACGCCTCGGCGGCGCCGCCGGGACGACGACGCGCATGGACCAGGCGAAGCGTGCGGCTCAGAACGTCGTCTCGCAGCTGGCACCCGGGGCGGACGCGATCGTCATCGAAGGCGGTCGCGAGGCGCGCGTGGTGGCGCCGCTCGACCGCGACCCGAGGCGACTGCAAGCGGCGATCGCGACCGTCGCCGTGCGCGAGGTCGAGGGTGATCTGGCGGGCGCCGTGGCGCTCGCTTCGGATCGTCTGCGCTCGCTCGGCGGCCGGCAGCGGATCGTCGTCCTCACCGACGGCGCGCTCGCGCACGACGAGCGGCTCGTCGTGGGGGGCATCCCCACGGAGGTGATCGGAGTCGGCGACGACGAGGACAACGCTGGCATCGTGCGCGTCGACGTTCGCTCGGGTGTGGATGCAGGCAGTCACCACGAGCAGGTGCAGGTGTTCGCGATGATCCAGAGCTTCGGCGCGCGCCCCCGCGAGGCGTACGTCACGCTCTCGATCGAAGGGCGCACCGAGCCGGTCGCGTCGCGTCGCCTCCTCCTCGAGCCGAACACCAAGTTGCCCGTCGTGCTGACCTTCGAGCCGCGGCCGGAGGACCACGGACTGGGGCTCGTCGTGCAGCTTGCGCCCGGTGACGCGGAGCCCGTCGACGACGCGGCGTTCGGGCGAGTGCCAGGATCGCTCCGCATGCCGCTCGTCGTCGCCTCCGACGCGCCGTACTCGTGGACGACGCGCGCGATCGAGGCGGATCCGAACGTGGACCTGCAGCGGCTGAGCGTGCCCCAGCTCGCAACGGTCAACGTCGATCCGGAGGCGCTGGTCATCGTCGAGGGGGCCTGCCCGGCGAGCGTCCCCGGCCGAGACGCCCTCGTCCTCGCGCCCACGGCGGGGACGTGCTTCGGGGTCGGCGTCGGCGCGCCGGTGGACAACCCGCCCCTGACCTCGTGGGAGACGGGCGATCCGCGCCTCCGCTTCCTCACGCTGGATGGCGTGCACATCGCGCGATCGCTCGCGCTCGACGCGCACGGCGCCGGGGCGACGCTCGTTCGCTCGTCGTCGACGACGCTGGTCGCCGACGCCTCGCTCCAGGGACGGACCGTCACCGTGGTCGGCTTCGATCCCGGCGACAGCGACTGGCCGCTCAAGGCGTCGTTCGTCCTCTTCGTTCGCAACGTCGTCGAGCTCGCCCGACTGCATCGCGCGCAGGGTGCGGCCGGGCCGGCGCGCACCGGGGACCCGGCTCGCGTCTCGGTGCCGGACGGGACCACCCGGGTGCTGGTCGACGGGCCGGGCCTCCCCGAGCGCGAGATGACGGCGAAGGACGGCGTCGCGATCCTGCCCCCGCTCGATCGCGCCGGGCTCTACCACGTCCGCTGGAACGACCCTCATGTCGGCTCCGCCCTCATCGCCGCCAACCTGACGAGCGCCCGGGAGAGCGACGTTCGCGCGCGGCCCGTCCCCATCGCGGGGGCTCCCGCAGCCACCACGACGACGAATGCCGCGCACGTGCTCGACGCGCACAGCGAGTGGATCACGTGGTTCGCCCTGCTGGCCGCGCTGGCCATCGCCGCCGACGTGTACTGGACGACGAGACAACCGCGGGTCCGCCACGCCGGCGCGCTGCGATGATCCCCACGGTCGCCCGGCTGTGGATGCTCGGCGTGGGGGCCGCGTTCGTCGCGGGCGTGCTCGCCGTGGCGTTCGCGACCCGGCGGCGCGGAGTCCTCGACGCGAGCGGCCTCGTCGTGACACTGACGGGGGCGGCTCCGCTCGTGTACGAGGGGCTGGTCCTCGCGGGGGTTGTCCGAGAAACGTATCTGCGCTTCCTCCACCCGCAGGCGCTCCTCCTCGTCGCGGCGGCCGGTCTTTTCCTCGGCCTGCGCCTCTCGCGGCTGCCGCTGCGGATGGGCCGCGGGCGGCGCGGCGCGGTCATCGCCCTGTCGGCCTTCGCGGGCCTCGCGGCAGCACTCATCGTCGCGGAGCCCGAGCTCGGGAGGCCGCTCGATCGTCTGGCCGTCGTGGTCGCGCTCGACCGGTCCCGATCCATCGATCTCGTGCCGGGCGCGGACGCTCGCGTGCGTTCGGAGCTTCAGGTCGCCGAGAAGTCGATGCACGACGACGACCGCATCGGCACCGTGGTCTTCGGGGCGGAGGCAGCCGCGGAGGATCCCCCGCGACCCCGGAGCGAGGCAGCGCCGCCGCAGCGCGTGGAGGTGGGACGCGACGCGACCGATCTGGAGGCCGCCATCCGTCGCGCGATCGTCGAGCTCCCGGCGGACGCGGTGGGGCGCATCGTCCTGGTGAGCGACGGGGTGCAGACGCGCGGCGACGCGCTCGCGGCGGCGGCCGCCGCTGTCGCGGCGGACGTCCAGGTGGACGTGGTCGTGCTCGATCAAAAGCTCGTCCCGGACGTGCGGGTGGTGAGCGTGCGCGCGCCTCCCCGTGCCGACGAGGGCGAGCCTTTCGAGCTGCGCGTGGTCACCTCGAGCGCGGTCGCCACCGACATCGAGCTCCGCGTCCGCCGGGACGACGGCGAGGTCCGGGTCGTCCGCACGCGGATCGAGCGAGGCGAGGACGTCCTCCGGCTCCGAGAGACCGCCAGCGATCCCGGCCTTCATCGGTACGACATCGCGATCACCGCGCTCGACCCGAGCGCCGACGGCGCCCCCGACGACAACGTGGGCAGCGCCTTCGTGCGCGTGCGGGGCGCCTCCCTGGCGCTCGTGCTGGAGGGCGACACGGGGCACGGCGCGCCGATCCGCAAGGCTCTCGAGGCAAGCGGCTTCCGCGCCATCGAGCGGAGCACCGTCGGCGTTCCGGCCGACGTCGGAGGCCTCGCCCCGTACGATCTCGTCGTCCTCAGCGACGTCCGCGCAAGCGATCTGAGCACGACGCAGATCGACGCGATGGCTGCCTACACGCGCGACCTCGGCGGAGGTCTCCTCTTGATGGGGGGAGACCGCTCGATGGGGCCGGGTGGCTACGCGCGCACGCCGATCGAAGAGGTGTCGCCCGTCGCCTTCGATCTCAAGCAGGAGAAACGGCGTGCGTCGCTCGCCGAGGTCATCGCCATCGACTACAGCGGATCGATGGGGGCCATCGTCAGCGGGCACACGAAGCTCGAGCTGGCCAACGAGGCCGCCGCACGCTCCGCATCGCTCCTGGGCCCCGGCGACCGCCTCGGCGTCGAGCACGTCGACACCGTGGTGCGGTGGACAGTCCCGATGTCACCCGTGAAGGATCCGCAGGCCATCGGCGACGACATCCGCAAGGTCGGCGTCGGCGGCGGCGGCATCTACACCGACATCGCGCTGCGCGCGGGCTACGAGGCGCTCGGCAAGGAGAGCGTCAACCTGAAGCATCTCCTCCTCTTCGCCGACGGCGCGGACGCCGAGCAGATCGCCGGCTGCCGCGCGATCGTGAAGGAAGCGTACGACCACGGCATGACGACGAGCGTCATCTCGCTCGGCCGCGGGAGCGACTCGCCGGAGCTCGAGGTACTGTCGAAGATCGGCGGCGGCCGGTTCTACCTCATCGAGGACGCCACGAAGCTCCCCGCCGTATTCACTCAGGAGACGATCCTCGCGGCGCGAAGCGCGATCCACGAGACTCCGTTCAAGGTCTCGGTGGGGATGCCCGCCGCGCCGACGCGCGGGATCGACTTCGCCAAGCAGCCGCCGCTCGAGGGCTACGTGGTCACGGTGCCGAAGCCGCGTGCGAGCGTCCTGCTCGGAGGCCCGGAGGACGATCCCGTCCTGGCCGCGTGGAGCGTGGGCATCGGGCGCGCTGCGGCCTTCACCAGCGACTACAAGGACCGCTGGGGGCAGCAGTGGCTCGCGTGGCCGGAGGCCGCGAGGCTCTTCGGTCAGCTCGCACGCGACGTCGCCCGGAAGGCCGACGATCCGCGCGTGCGCCTGGAGGCCGACACGAGCGGCGGAGAGCTCCACGTCCGCGCCGACGTGGTCGGCGACGACGGCCGGGCGCAGACGTTCCGCCGGTTGACCGCGCACGTGGCGGGCCCCGACGGGTTCACGCGTGACGTGCCGCTGGAGGCCGTCGGTGCGGGGCGCTACGCCGCGACCGTTCCCCTGTCGCGCCCCGGGACGTACGTGGCCGCCGCGAAGGACGAGGTCAGCGGCGAGCCGGTGGGCACCATCGGAGCCGTGCTCACCGCGGGAGAGGAGCTGAGGCCGACGGGGAGCGATCGCGTGCTGCTTGGTCGCATCGCGTCGATGACCGGGGGCAAGGTGCGCGACACGCTCGCGGGCCTGTTCGACGATCGCGCCGCCCGGCGCTTCGCCTACAAGTCGCTGGTGCCCTGGCTCGCGCTGCTCTCCGCGCTGACCCTGCTGATGGCCGTCGCGGCGCGGCGTCTCGGCGTGCCCGACCTTGTCACGGTGCTCTCGGCTCGCGCAAAGCTGCGACGCGACGAGACCGTCCGGCGGCGCGCCAACGAGGCCGCGGAGACGGCGCGCTCGCAGGCGGTCGCCATCGAGGAGCAGCAGCGCCTACGGGACGCCATCGTCGCGCGTCGACACCGGGACGCGGCGGCGACGCGCGACCTGCCGTCCGTCCCCTTCGGGCCCGGCAATCTGACGCCCCCGCCTCCCGCCGTCCGGCCCGCCGCGCCGCCGTCACCATCCACGACGGGGATCACTCCTCCTCCTGCTCCCGCGGCTCCCGCCGAACGCCCTCTCACCGCGGCCGAGCGTCTCGCGCTCAAGCGGCGCAACCGGCGCTGAGCGCGCGACCCCGCCTCGTCAGTGCATCATCACGACGAGGGTCACCGCGCCGCCCACGACGAGCGCCAGGAGTCCCACGACCACGGGCAGAAGCCATCCCGGCTTTCCGGCGGGGATCCCCGCAGCCTCGAGGTCGTCGCCGCCGCCCTGAAACGGATCGGCCTCCTGCCGCTGGCCCATCGGCAGCGTCGACGGCACCGGGGGCGCCATGAATGGATCGGCGGCCACGTCGAACGCTGTGACCTTGGGCGCCATGATGCGAGACAGACTCTGGGCGATCTGCCCCGCGAGCTCCTGCTGCGGTGTCGTCGCCCACAGGCGGTGGTCGCCCCGCAGCCCGTAGGCGTGGCCGACCGCGTCCGCGAGCTCGCCCACGGTCTTCGTGCGTATGCTCGCGTTCTTCGCGAGCGCCGTCTCGAGGACCTCGTCGAGCGCAGGTGGCACGGGGTACTTCGCCGTGGCCGCCTTGACGCTCGGAGGGACCGGATCCTTCGTCATGATGGCGAGGAGGATCGACGGCCCGTTGTTCCCGGTGAAAGGCACCTCGCCGGTCACGCACTCGTAGATGACGGCTGCGAGCGCGAACACGTCGGCGCGCGCGTCGATGCTCTCGAGCCCCTGCGCCTGCTCCGGCGACATGTAGTACGGGCTGCCGATGGTCGTGCCCAGGACCGTGAGCTTCTTGCGGTTGCCGCCGCTCTGGTCCTTCACCGACCCGAAGTCGAGGAGCTTGACGTTGTCGCCCTCGCGCGTGCCGCAGAGAAAGATGTTGTCCGGCTTCAGATCACGGTGGATGAAGTTGCGACCGTGCGCCTCGTCGAGCCCGATGGCCACCTGCGAGAGCATCCGCACCATGCGCTCCGACGGGAGAACCTTCTCGCGCTTGAGCACGTAGCGGAGCTCCTCGCCGTCGAGGAACTCCATGGCCAGAAGCCACGTCGAGGAGACGATGTCCCGCTGGAAGTCGAGCACCTGGACGATGTGATCGTGGGGCAAGAGCGCACTGATCTCGTACTCGCGCTTGAATCGCTCGAGCGCGATCTCGTCCTTCGAGACGTCCTCGTGCAGCACCTTCACGGCGACGCGCGAGTCGGTCTGCTTGTCGATCCCCTCGTAGACTCTGCCCATGCCGCCGTCGGCCACCACGCGGCGGATCTCGTAGCGACCTCCGAGCTTCGTGCCGAGGCGAGGGTCGTCCGCGGAGGCCGCCACCGGCGCCATGCTGGCCGCGGTGAGCGCCGTCCCGTCCGCGGGGCAGAAGCCCGCGTCGTTCGGGAAGCTGCGCTGGCAGACGGGGCAGCTCTTCAAACCGGCCTCCCTTCGGGAGCCCGGTTCAGACAATCAGCGAGCGGGCTCGCTTCAATGTTCATGTCGATGTCGAGGTGCGCCGGGCGGACACCTCGGACGAGCCTACCGCGCGTCCCCACCCCAGCGAAAGGGCGGCGCGTGCGCGCACCCGCCCCCTCGAGGCGTACGTCCGTTCAGCTTCGGGCGGGGGCATCCGCCGCGGACGGGGGGGCCGCGAAGTAGATGATCCGGTTGCAGGACGGGCACTGCTCGAGCAGCGGCTCGCGACGGAGGCGGTGAAACACCTGCGGCGGGAGCGACATGTGGCAGGCCTTGCACGTGCCGTCGGTCGTCTGCGCGATGGCCGTCCCGCGCTTGGAGCGGATCATCTCGTAGCGCCTGTAGAGCGGCACCGGCAGCTGCTTGGCCGCCGCGTCCCGCTCGGTCTTCTTGGCCTGCTCCTTCCCCCCGACCTCGCTCAGCTTGGAGCTGATGTCGCCTTCGCGCGCGCCCAGCTCGTCGGCCAGCTTCTTGTGGTCGGCCTCGGTGGCCTCGATCTGCTGGCGGGACGCGTCGGCGTCGGCGGTCAGCTTGCCGATCTCCTCCTCGCGGTCTCGCACCAGCTTTCGCAGCTCCTCGAGCTCGCGCTGCGCGGCGTTGGACTCGCGCTCGGTCCGGGAGCGGGACAGCTTCTCGCGCGAGTGCTCCAGCTGCTGGTTCATGTTGCGCACGTCCTGGATCAGCTCGCCGCGAGTCTTGTCCATGGCGGCGAGGGCGGCGCGGTCCGTAGCGAGCTTGTCGTCGAACTTGGAGATGCCGGACTTCAGTCCGTCGAGCGTGGACCGCTCTTGCGTCAGCTCGTCGGTGAGTTCTTTGAGTTCAGCGTCGATCTGCGCGAGCTTCTCGAGGGCGCGAATCTGTTCGGGGATGCTCAATGCGTGACTCCGGGACAGGGAAGAAGGGGTATCGGGGTACATAGCGCACGCTGGGGGTTTAGGCGAAGGGGTGACGACGCTCGGCGGGAGGCCCGGGGGCCCACCGCTCGGGCTATGCGGTGGGCCAGTGGGCCCACCTGGGTTCGAACCAGGAACAGCCCGGTTATGAGCCGGGGGCTCTGACCGATTGAGCTATGGGCCCGCATCACGCATCCCTGCCGCACGTTCGAGGCTGGGGCGCGAAGTCGGGCGGCGGATGCCACGCCACGGAACGTAGTCGAAAGGGCCCCGGGACGGAAGGGCGCCGTCAGCGAGAGCAGGCGACCCGGCGGAAGGCGGCCGCGGCATCCCCCGGGAAGGCGACCAGCATCCGGCCGTCGCCACCCGCGGCGAGGGGCAGCGCCTCGTCCAGAAGAGGCTCCGCGCTGGGGGGCGCCACGGGCACGCCGGCCGCGTCGAGCGGGAGCAACCGCATCTCCTCGTGGGGGCCGATCCAGGCCAGCCAGGGAAGTGGCCCTTCGACGAACGACGGAGCGCCTCGGCCGAGTCCGTCGCCCGGGAACGCCAGCGGGGGATCGGCGCCATCCTCCCGGACGCGAACCCGGAGCAGCGCGCCTCCCGAGCCGTCCACCGCCTCGCCGTCGTCGCGGGCCACGACGAGCAGCGTCGGCCGCCCCTCGCCCGCGAGAGCCTGGACGTCGTACGTGGAGACGTGGCCCGACGTCGGCGTGAGGCGCCGCGTGGGCCCTACCGGAGCCCCGGCGGCGTCGAGGGTCACCATCTCGAGCCACGAGTACGCGCGCGGCTCGCCGATGGCCTCCGCGGCTGCGGGCGCCGATGCGTCGAGCGCGCCCACGGGCTCGGGCCGGCGCGCCATCCACAGCACGAAGTACCCCGCCCCGTCCGCGACGACCCTGGGCATCTCGGCGTCGGAGTCTGGCGACGAGGCGTCGCGCGGGGTCCCGGCGTGGTCGGCCGACACCTGCGCCACGCGGACGACCCCGCGCGGCGTCGGCCCCATCGTCTCTTCGTCCCAGGCGACGAGGCCCGGGCCGAGATCGAACGCGAGCGAGTCGTCCCGCTGCTGCACGATGGAGGCGAGCGGCTTCGCGTCGCCGCCCGCGCCGATGACCTGCAAGGCCAGCTCGCGCGTGTCGCTCTTCTTCGGCAGCGCGTAGTCCGCCACGAGGAGATCCTTTCCCCGCGGGACGAGGCGCGGCGGCGTGGCGTCTCCGAGGGTCACCCCGACATCGACGACGCGGGCCGTGGTCACGTCCCTGTCGACGAGCGCCACCGCCCCCATGCGACCCGCCGCGGTGCGGTGGACCATCGCCACGGCGTACCCCTCCCCGAAGACGACGGCGTCGCCGATCTCGAGCTCCTCCGGGCTGGCGACCGCTGCGCCGCCACCCGTCACCTGGCACCGCGACGGGACGATCGCAGGAAGCGCGGGGGGGCCCGCTTCGGCCAGTGCGGCTCCCGGCAAGGCGTCGGTGGCCCCCGCGGCGGCATCCGGTCCGCGGTGACACGCCACGACGGGCACCAGCGCGACCAGCGCGAGAGCCGTCACCCTCTTCATCGCGAATCCAGGAAACCGTCGACGACCTCGAGCGCGAGCTCGTACCGCTCGAGCGGCGGCATGACGTACGCGCCCGCCACGCGACCGCGCACGGCGGCCAGCATCTCGCGCGCGATGGCCACGCCCTCCTTGCGAGCCGCAGCGCCGCTGCCGGCCTTGCGCATCCTCTCGCGCACGGTGTCCGGGACCTGCATCCCGGGGACCTCGTTGTGGAGGAAATCTGCGTTGCGATAGCTCGCCAGCGGGAGCAGCCCGACGAGCACGGGGAGGCCGAGCGGCGCGACGTCGTCGAGGAAGCGCTCGAGGACGCGCGCGTCGTACACCGGCTGCGTCATCACGAGCTCCGCGCCCGCGGCCTTCTTCTCGTGCAGCCTCGAGATCTCGCGGGCGTAGTTGAGCGACGCCGGCTCGGCGCCCGTCGCCAGCACGAAGCGGGTCGTCGCCCCGAGCGCCTTGCCGCCGGGGTCGACGCCGTGGTTCAGGCGGGCCGCGAGCTTGAGGATGCCGATGGAGTCGAGGTCGTAGACCGCGGACGCGTCGGGGAAGTCGCCCATCTTCGGCGGATCGCCCGTGATGATGACGAGGTTCCGGAGGCCCAGGTCGTGCGCCCCGAGCAGATGGGCCAGCGTCCCGAGCAGGTTCCTGTCGCGCCCGCAGACGTGCACGATCGTCTCGAGGCCCACCTCTCGCTCGATCCGGACGGCCAGCGCGAGGTTGCTCATGCGGGCCTGGGCGCGCGCCCCGTCGGCGATGTTCACGACGTCGACGCCGCCCTCCTTCAGCATCTTCGCCGCCGTGACCGCGCGCGACGGATCGAGCCCCACCGGCGGGTTCACCTCGACGGACACGACGAAGCGACCGCGCGCCACCTTCGCGGCGAGGCTGCTCCGCTGGTCGAACGGCACGGGCTGGAGGGCGCCGGGGAGGATGGCCGGCACGACGCCGGTGATGTCCGCCCGCGAGAGCTCCTCTTCGGTCCGCGGCTCGCCCTCGGACGGCGCGGCCATGCGCGCGGCGGCGGCGATGCGCTTGATGTGCTCCGGCGTCGTCCCGCAGCAGCCGCCAACGAGGCGCACCCCCACGCGGATCATCCGGCGCGCGTAGACGCCGAAGTACTCCGGCGTCGACACGTAGACCATGCGCTCGTCGACCCGCCGCGGTAGCCCGGCGTTGGGCGCGGCGAGCACCGGCAGCCCCAGGGGAACCATCTTCTCGACGGCGGCGAGCACCGCCATCGGCCCATCGGAGCAGTTCACGCCGACGACGCTCGCGCCCCACTCCTTGACGAGGCGCGCGATCTCCTCGGCGTCCGTCCCGTCGGCCATGCGTCCCGACTCGTCGAGCGACACGCTGGCCACGACGGGGAGGCCCGCTGCGGCTTCGACCGCTGCCTCGACCGCCACGCGCAGCTCCGGGGTCTGCCGGATGGTCTCGACGAAGAGCGCGTCGACGCCGCCGTCGACCAGGGCCCGCGCCTGCACGGAGAACGCCGCCTTCACCTTCTTCAGGTCCGCCGCGCTCGCCTCTCCGAGGAAGTAGCCGCTCGGCCCGATGGCGCCTGCCACGTACGCCTGACCGGCGGCCGCCGCGCGCGCCACCTGGACCCCGGCGGCGTTGAGCTCGCGCACCCGCGCCTGGAGCCCGTACTTCTCGAGCCTCAGCGCGTTCGCGCCGAACGTATTCGTCTCGATGACCTGGGAGCCCGCGCGGATGTAGTCCTCGTGCACCTTGCCGACCAGCTCGGGGCGCGAGACGTTGAGCTCTTCGAAGCAGGCGCTGTAGAGGACCCCGCGCTCGTAGAGCTGGGTGCCCATCGCGCCGTCGACGACGAGCACACCTGCCCGGACGGCATCGAGGAACGGTCGCTCGGTCCTGGGGGGAGTGCTTGGCATGGATGAGGCGCGCGGAGGGCCCGGGGCCCGCTGGACCAGATAGCACGATGCTCGACCGCGTGTGCCCAGGCTGGTACACGCGGGGGGCATGCGATCGCGCGCGCTCCTCGTGGCCATGGCGGGCCTTTCGGTCGCCGTGGCCGCCTGCGGGTCGTCGACTCCCCCGCCGACGCGTCCGGCGCCGCCCATCGCCAGCGCAGCCCCCCCGCCGGACGCGACGGTCGCCGCGCCTCCCCCCGCCCCGAGCTGGCCGGAGCCGCTCGCCGAGGCGATGCGTGGACGCGGTGATCCTCACGCGCAGCCCCTCGCGCTCCCCAAGGACGCGCGAGGACGTGACCGCTGGCTCGTCTTCGTGGGGACGAGCGACGTCGCCGTCGGTGCGTGGCGCGTGACGCGAGCGTCGACCGGCGAGGTGCAAGTCGAGGCGGTCGAGCGGTGGCCGGCGGGCGTGCGCGTCGTGGGGGGGCTCGTCGACGGCGGCGTCGCGTACGTGCTGCTCGAGAGCGTCGCGGTGCTCGATCAGCCGGCGGGCCTCCGCGGCGTGTGGATCGACGGCGGTTCGCACGCTTCGCCCTTCGACGGCTCGCCCATGGCGCTCTCCGACGTCCCGGACGTCGCGGCCCTCGCGGCGCGCGTGTCCCATCCGCCCGCGGTGGGCTCGGCCGAGCGTACCGCCGTGGCCCTGCTCTCCACCCTCCGCGCCGCGAGCGCGGCCGCCCCGATGCTCGCGAGAGCCCTCGCCGCGGAGGGGGCCGACGTCGGCGTCGCGTGGCAGTCGGTGTTCATGCAGCGCATCGGCCGGCTCGACGGAGAAGGAACGGCCCCGTCGCCGCTCGCCGAGCGCGCGCTCGCCATCGTCCGCGCCGCCGTCACGACGCAGGCCTGTGGCGCCGACAGCTGCGAGGCGTGGACGGACGGCGGCCACGCGGTCGTTCGCTTCGTCGTAGAGGGCGGACGCTGGGTCATTCGCGCGCTCCTCGAGGATGCGCCGCTCGTGCACGGGCCGGCCGTCGGTGCGCCTCACCCCGTGCTGGCGGCGGCGGACACGGTGTCCACGGAGGCCCTCCTCCACGCACGCACGCGCGACGTGAAGCAGGTGCTCGGCGAGGCCGCGCTCACCGCGTCGGGAGGGACCATCGGCGTCGGGCTGACGGACATGACGCCGGATGTGCCGGTGATCGCGCTGCGCGAAGGGAACGCCGCGCGCGTCTTTCCGATCGACGCCGGGACGGTGCGCGCCGAGGCCTCGGAGGCGCGATGGGACGCCGCGTTCGCGGACGTCGACGGCGACGGGCGAACCGACGTCGTCGTGCGGATGACGGGCAAGCGCCCCGACGGCTCGCCGATCGCCTGGACCCAGGCGTTCCTCGCGCCGCCGGCCTCGGTGCAGGCGACCGCCGTCGAGGCCGATCTCGCCTCGTCCCTGGCGACGATGGACGCGGCCGACGCGCGCGCCGCAGCGCTGGCCGCGACGTCGATCCCCGCAGGCAGCGTCTCGCACGACGAAGCGTGCCGGGTGCTCACCGCGGCGAGCACGCCTTCCGGCTTCCGGCGCGTCGCCTCCTCCGACGCGCGTGTCCTCCTCTTCGACGAGCCGGGCATGCCGACGTGGCGGCCGAAGGTCGTCGCCGCGGCCAAGATCACCGCCGACGAGGTGCGCGGCCTCGGCGCGCACTGCGCGGAGCTCCTCTGCAACCCGACGCGTCCTTACTGCTCGTGGGCCTCCGGCGCGGACTCGCTCCACGCGTGGTTCGTCGGACAGGGCCAGCAGCCCGTGCTGGTCGGGGCGGCCGACTACCAGGGAGAATGAGCCGTGCCCGATCTCGTCCGCGAGCTCTCCCAAGCGCTGCCCGGGATGCGAGCGAGCAGCGGCGAGGCGGACCGTATCGCCTACTCGCGCGATCTCTGGCCCAGGCATCACCTCGACGTGCGCGCCGGCCAGCCCGCCGAGCACCGGCCGGGAGTCATCGTGTGGCCCTCGTCGACGGAGGAAGTCGCGCGCGTCGTCCGCTGGGCGCGCGAGCGAAGCGTGGCGCTCGTGCCGTTCGGGGCGGGCAGCGGCGTGTGCGGGGGGATCGCGCCGCGCGAGGACGTCGTGGTCGTCGACCTCAAGCGCCTCGACCGGATCCGGAAGCTCGATCCGGCGGCCCCGCTGGTCGAGGTCGAGGCGGGCCACATGGGGGTGCCCTTCGAGCAGGCCCTCGGGGGCGCGGGCTTCACGCTGGGCCACTTCCCGTCGTCGATCCTGTGCAGCACCGTCGGGGGATGGGTCGCGGCGCGCAGCGCAGGGCAGTGCTCCGGCGCGTACGGGAAGATCGAGGACATGGTCTCGTCGCTCGAGTGCGTGACGGGCACGGGGGACGTCGTCCGGCTGCGACGACGCGAGAGCGGTCCGGACCTCGTGCCCCTCGTCGTGGGCAGCGAAGGGACGATGGCCATCGTCACCAGCGCCGAGCTCCGCCTCCATCCGGCGCCGGCGTGCCGCGCCTTCGGAGCCTGGTCGTTCCCGACGACGCCGGATGGCTGGGAGGCGATGCGCGCCCTCTTCCAGTCGGGCCTCCGTCCAGCGGTGTCGCGTCTGTACGATCCGTTCGACGCGATGCTCGCCAAGCAGGGCGGCGTGAAGAAGGAGGACGGCAAGCGCGCCCGCCCGGCCAAGGGTGCCCGCAGCTTCGGCGGCACCGCCCTTCGCGCCGTCCTCCGTCGCCCGGGAGCTCTCAACGAGCTGCTGCACTCGCGCGTCGCGGCTCGTGCCCTGGGCGGCGCGATGCTGGTCGTCATCTTCGAGGGGACGGACGAGGGGGCGCAGCGAGGCCTCGACCAGGCGCGCACCCTCTGCGAGTCGATGGGCGGCGTGTGGGAGGGGGAGGCGCCCGCCCGCCGGTGGCTCGCGCACCGCTACTCCGTCAGCTACCGGCAGGCCCCGGTCTTCGCGGACGGAGCCTTCGTCGACACGATGGAGGTGGCGGCGCGCTGGTCGAGGCTCGGCGATCTGTACGAGGGCGTGCGGCGCGCGCTCGGTGCGCACGTCTTCGTCATGGCCCACTTCAGCCACGCGTACCCCGACGGCTGCTGCATCTACTTCTCGTTCGCCGGCAGCGCCGATCCGGGCCTCGTCCGCGAGCTCGGCTGGGACGCGGCGTGCGCGGCCACCTACGACCGCGCGTGGAAAGCCGCGCTCGCCGCCGCGGTCGAGGCCGGGGGCACGCTCGCGCACCACCACGGCGTCGGTCGCTCCAAGGCCCCGCGCCTCCGGTCGGAGCTCGGACACGGCGTCGACGTGGTGCGCTCGCTGATGAAGGCCTTCGACCCGGCGGGCATCCTCAA
>Ga0182030_10003237_pt1 | contig 34744 bp, 27 predicted proteins | sample 812S3MmetaG_FD_121299 | JGI IMG/M metagenome (GOLD analysis project Ga0182030, IMG submission 121299) | Permafrost microbial communities from Stordalen Mire, Sweden - 812S3M metaG (Illumina Assembly) | ecosystem: Environmental > Terrestrial > Soil > Wetlands > Permafrost | place: Sweden...
ACGTCGGCCGCCGGCAGCGCAGCGCGCGACGCGGGCGGCAGCTACTACGGCGTCGCCCCGGGGGCGAACTTCGTCATCGTCCGCGCGTTCGATGCCAGCGGCGCCGGGAGCTACAGCAACGTCCTGTGAGTGCGCGGCCACCGGGCGGGATGCCGTGACCGTTGCCGGGACGCGGCGCTTCGATGCCATCCTCATGGACATCCACATGCCCGACCTGGATGGCTGGAGCACGACCGCGCAAATCCGCCGCGCGGAGGAACATGGGCACCGCCTGCCCATCATCGCGCTCACGGCGGACGTCGCCTCGGATACGCGCCAACGGTGCCGCGACTCCGGCATGGACGATTTTCTGAGCAAGCCGCTCTCCCTCGACGACCTGCGTTCGACGCTCGCGCGCTGGTTGCCGACCGTGGCGGAGACGGAGACGGCGGCGGCGCCGGCGGTCCTCGGGGAGAAGGCCGTGTCGCGCATCAATGAACTGGACCGTGGCGGGAACGGCGGGTTCCTCAAGCGCATCACGACGTTGTTCGTGGATACTTCGGCACGACAGGTGGACGCCCTCCTCAAAGGCGTCTCGGAAGGCGATCTGGCCACGGTCCGGCGACAGAGCCACTCCCTCAAGTCGGCAGCCGCCCATGTGGGCGCGGAGGGTCTCGCGCAGGTTCTCGTCGACATCGAGCGCGCTGCGAAGGCGGCGGACGCCATCAGGGTGAGCCTCCTGGCGGGAGGCCTGCGCGCCGCGCGGGAGGCTGCGATCGCGGCGCTGCAGGCCGAGCTTCAGAAACGCATCGTATGAACACCCTCGAGGGCACCCGCCCGATCCTCGTGGCCGACGACGACGACATCAGTCGGCTGATTCTCGTCGAGACCCTCGAGCAGGCCGGATTCACCACGATTGCGGTGGCCGACGGGGCGGCGGCGCTCGATGCCATCGTCAGTCGGGACATGAGTCTCGCGCTGCTGGATGTCGACATGCCGCATCTCGACGGCTACGACATCTGCCGGGCGGTCCGCTCCGCGAAGGGGTTGCAATATCTTCCCGTCGTCATCATCACCGGTCACGATGACGCGGGATCGATCACGCAGGCCTACGAAGCGGGGGCTACGGATTTCATTTCAAAACCGGTGAATTGGACCCTGCTGCCGCATCGCGTGCGCTACATTCTCCGAAACGCGGAGGCGGATCGGAGGCTGCGCCACCTGGCGTATCACGACCCGCTCACCGGCCTCCCGAATGGCCAGGCGCTAGCCGGCTTGGTGGCTGCCGCGATCGCCGATGCCGGGCGATCGGGGACCCAAGAAGGAGTTGCGTTGTTGCATCTCGGAATCCAGGCGTGCGGGCGCATCCGCTCGATCTTTGGTCCGGACGAAGGGTCGGCGGCCGTGAAAGCTTTCGCCGCGCGACTCACGAGCGCCGTGGAGGATGCGGTGCGGCCGCCGGCGCACGCCGCGATCGCCCGGATCGACGGCGATCGGTTTGGAATTTGCCTGCGCGGCCCCGCCATCGGCCAGGCCGCCACCCGGTTGGCGGGTGCGCTAGGAGCAGCCTTCGGCGAGCCGGTGAAATGCCGGGATCATCAGTTCTTCCTCCCCCCTGCCGTGGGCATTGCGCTGCATCCCCACCACGGCCGCGAACCGGAGTCGCTCATCGCGCATGCCGCGGCGGCGAAACTGCATGCCCTGCGCATCGATGCCACGGTTCCCATGGTCTACTCGGACGATATCGGCAACGGGGCCCGCGAGGGTCTCGCCCTCGAGGCGGCGCTGCGGGAGGCGGTGCGGGCGGAGCGTCTGACCCTATACTTTCAGCCGAAGATCCGTCTGGGCAATGACTCCCTCGCCGGCGTCGAGGCGCTGCTGCGCTGGTTCGATCCAGAACTCGGCGACGTGTCGCCGTCCCGCTTCATTCCCCTCGCGGAAGAATCCGGGCTGATCCTCGACATCGGCCGCTGGGTCATCCAGGCCGCGTGCCGCCAGGTGATGAACTGGCGGAGAGAAGGCCTCGAAACCACCATCGCGGTCAACGTATCGGCCCACCAGTTCGCGCATGACGATCCTGCCAAGCTGATCCGATCCGGTGCGTCAGCTTGTGGCATCGAACCCCGGTCCATCGTCGTCGAGATCACCGAATCCGCGCTGATGGCCGACCTCACGCGCGTGCAGGCCGGACTCGCGGCCGTAAGGTCCCTTGGTTGTCGAGTCTCGATTGACGACTTCGGCACCGGCTACTCCTCCCTCGCCTATCTCAAGGGGCTGCCCGTCGATGAGTTGAAAATCGACCGCTCATTCGTCCGCTCGCTGGGCTCGGACACCGTGGACGGCGCGATCTGCGACGCTGTGCTGACGTTGGCCCGGACGGTGGGACTCACGGTCACCGCGGAGGGAGTCGAGACCGAAGCGCAGCTCGAGTGGCTGCGGCGGCATCGCTGCGACGAGGCGCAGGGCTACCTCATCGCCCGTCCTATGCCGGCGCACGACGTTCTGAAGCGCTATGCGCCTGCCAAGGCGATACGGTATGCGGGTCCCGGGGCCGCCTGACAGATGACTTCGTTCCGGTCAAACACGCCGCTTCGCCGCAGCAATCTGCATACGCAGACCATCGTCGTGTTGCTGCTCGCGTTCGTCGCGCTGGCTCTCGGACAGTGGGCCAGCGGACTCCTGCTCTACGACGGGAGTTTCGAGGCGGCGGAGCGCCGAGATTCGCTGGCTCGAGCGCGTCACGCCCAGGCGATCGTCCGCGACCAGGCAGACTTCATGCGCCGCGACGCCGGCGACAATGCGGCCTGGGAGGACGCCTATCGATTCATGGCCGGCTTGGACCCGACCCTCCCGGAACGGCTCTTTTCGGTCGAGAGCCACCGGTTGCTTCGGTTGAGCGCGTTTGCCTTCGTGGATCGGGACGGCGCCGTGAGAGCGGGGAGGCAATTCGACCCGGGGTCGGGGCAATTCGTCGATGCGAGCGCAGCACTGCTCGCGGCGATCGGTCGGGGGGGCGCCATCGGCCGACGTTGGCAGTCCGGCAGGGACGGGGCCGGCATAGCCCGGGTCGACGGCAGCATCTTCGCCTGGGGCGCCGCCCCGATCACGCACTCCGACGGCGGCGGCCCATCCGCCGGCAATCTCGTGCTGTTAAGCGAACTGGACCGGGCTTTTCTCGCCGAGGCATCCTCCACGCTCGACTCCAAGGTCGCCTGGGCGACGATGCCGGCCGACGGCGGATGCGCCAGTGCCACGCGCGCTCCACTCAGCGCCGGCGACGTTGCGTTTACGACCCTCGGCGACTCGGAGTTGCAGGCACGGTTTTGTCTCGCAGATCTCGGCGACGGGCGGGCACTCGATCTGATACTCGTGACCCCCAGGGTGGTTCATGCGACGGCGGTCAAAGCGTCGCGCTATTTCCTGTGGTCGACGCTGCTTTTCGGAACGGCGTTGAGCGCCCTGGCGCTGTGGTTCATCGAGCGACGTCTGCTGCGACCGGTGCAGGCGGCGAGCGAGGGCCTGGTGAAAATCGGAGCAAGCGGGGACCTCTCCATGCGCCTCGCGGTTCCGCCCTACAACGATCAAATCGGCGTGCTCGTTGGCGCCGCCAACCGGATGCTCGCCCAGCTGGAAAACAAGCGGGAAGCCGAGGCGGCACGCGACGCGGCCGTGGCCGAGAGCCGGCTGAAGTCCGAGTTCATGGCCCGGATGAGCCACGAGATTCGCACGCCGATGAACGGCGTCCTCGGCATGACGGAGTTGCTGGCACGCACCCCGTTGTCGCCGAAGCAGGCCCGGTTCCTGGAAGTCATTCGCCGCTCGGGTGGGTCGCTGCTGCACGTGATCAACGACATTCTCGACTTCTCGAAAATCGAGGCAGGCCGCTTGGAACTCGATGTCCGACCCTGCGATCTCGGGGCGCTGATTCGCGAAACGGTAGAATTGCTCGCGAACGACGCGTGCAACAAGGGCGTCGATCTCACGGTTCATGTCGCCGGCTCCGTTCCGCCGATGGTGGTCGGGGACGCGCCTCGCGTGCGTCAGGTTCTCACCAATTTGATCTCCAACGCGGTGAAATTCACCGAACGGGGCGTGGTGACCGTGGCGGTCGAGGGCCGGCCCGCGGAGACGGGCGCTCTGCGCATCGAGGTGACGGTGCGGGACACTGGGGTGGGAATACCCGCGGAGGCGCTCCGTCGGATCTTCGAGCCCTTCGGGCAGGCGGACATGACGGTCACCCGCCGGTTCGGAGGCACGGGCTTGGGACTCTCGATCGCGAGACATCTCGCGAGACTGATGGGTGGCGACATCGAGGTGGACAGCATCGTCGGACGGGGGTCCACCTTCGTGTTCAGCGCGCTGCTGGGCGTGGCGGAAAATGAGGCCACGTCGCGCGAGTTGGAGGGGCTCGTCGCCGGAACCGTCAGTGAGCCCTGTTATCCCCTGCGATTGCGCGTCCTGCTGGCGGAAGATAATCCAGTCAACCGGGAAGTGGCGTCTGCCATGCTGGCCGCCCTCGAGTGCGAAGTGCATACCGCAGTCGACGGTGAAGAGACGCTGTCCCGACTCGCCAGCTGCGACGCCGACGTGATTCTCATGGATTGTCAAATGCCTGTGATGGACGGATTTGCGGCAGCCGCTGAAATCCGCCGGCGCGACATTCGCCGCAACGGACGGCCCATTCCGATCGTTGCGTTCACGGCTCATGCCCTGCCTCGCGATCGCGAGGAGTGCCTGGGACGGGGCATGGACGGCTACCTGAGCAAGCCCTTCACTCTCCGTCAGCTTGCGGAGGCCCTTGAGCCATTCGTCCGGCCGGCGCGGAACGTCCGCGTCACCTGACCGCGGACGGCGAACTTCCGGACGGCATCGAGGTCTGACGTTCGAACACCGCAACGGCTTTCGTCTTGATCCCGCGTGCGTCCCGTATGTCCGTCGACAGGGTCAGCAGCCTGCCGTGATCGGAGACCGTTCTGATCGTGGTGCCGACGACCTTGCCGGCTTTTTTCATGACGCTCTTCGCCGTGGTGCCGTTTACCCGCCTCAACGCCAGCGTGTCGTAAAACGGCGCTCCGGTCATCTGGTAATCCTTGCCGTCATACTTGAAGGTCGAGGTGCCGGATACCGGCTTGCCGTCGGCGGCGATTCCGCTCAAGGTAAGCACGGTTCCGTCGGCGGATTCGGCATAGGTTCTCGACTGGGACTGGGGCGCCATGCCGTCGGGGAAGCGGGATCTGGTCAAGTCCAAGCGCCAGGAACCGATCACGGGATCCGCGCCCCCCGCGTCGGCCGGGGCGCCGCTCGCGGCGAGGACGGCAACCACGAACATCCACGTCAGGAGATACTTCATGGGGCTTCCTCATCGGACTGCGCGTACGCGGAACGCCAGTATGCGCCCCGCCCGCGTGCCACCTCAATGGCCGGCGAAGGCCGGGTTCAGGCCTGTTTCAGCCGTCCGCGGCGAAAATCGGCGATGATCTCGCGCGCCGCATTATGGCCGGGCGCGCCCGTGACGCCCCCGCCCGGATGGGTTCCCGAGCCGCACATGTAAAGGCCGGGCAACGGACCGCGGTAATCGCCAAACCCTAGCATCGGTCGAGCCGAGAACAGCTGATCGAGGCTCAACGCGCCGTGGAAGATGTCACCTCCGATCAGGCCGAAGGTGCGCTCGAGGTCGAGCGGGCTCATGATCTGCCGTCCGAGAACCGATGCCTTGAAATTGGGTGCATGCTGGTTCACGAGGTCGATCATGACGTCCGCCACCGCGTCGCGATGGTCGTCCCAGGAGGCGCCGTCGGGCAACGAGGGTGCGACGTGCTGGCAGAACAGGCTTGCCACGTGCTGTCCGGCGGGTGCGAGGCTGTCGTCGAGCGTGGATGGGATCAGCATTTCGACGATGGGCCGGCGCGACCACCCGCCGGCCTTGGCATCGAGATAGGCCCGGTCCATGTAGGCGAGGCTGGGCGCCATGATGATGCCCGAGGTGTGATGTTCCGCGGCCTCCCGGCCCGGGAGCACGCGGAAATCCGGCAGCTCCGACAGTGCGACATTCATGCGGAAAGTTCCGGAACCACAGCGCCAGTTGGCCATGCGTTCGCGGAAAGTGCGCTCGAGGACGGATGCGTCGATGAGGCTGCCGAACAGCAGCTTGGGATTCAGATTCGACGCGACACATCGCGCGCGAATCGCATCACCGTTCTCGAGCACGGCGCCCACCGCGCGGCCGCCCTCGACGATGACTTCGCGCACCGGACTCGACGTGCGGATCTCGACGCCGCGCTCGGCGGCCGCCCTCGACATCGCCTGGGAAATGGCGCCCATGCCGCCGAGGGCGTGCCCCCAGGCCCCCTTCCTGCCGTTGACCTCGCCGAACACGTGGTGCAACAACACATACGCCGAGCCGGCGGAATAAGGGCTCGCATAATTGCCGACGATGCCGTCGAAGCCGTACGCCGCCTTGATCGGCTCGCTTTCGAACCACGCGTCGAGATAGTCACCGGCCGACTTGACGAACAGATCCAGCAGTTCGCGGCGCATCGGCATGTCGAGGCGCGCGATGCGCCTCCCCAGCCGTGCGCTTCGCAGCAGCTCCGGCAGCGCCTCGAGCCAGCTCCCCGCCGTGACGTTGGGCGGAGTTTCGAGCACCAGGTCACGCAGCACGTCGGCGATGATGTCGAGCCGCTCGGCATAGTCGGCCAGCCGCGCCGCGTCTCGCGCGGAGAATTTTGCCACCTCCTGTTCCGTCTTGCCCGCGCCCACTTTCAGATACCGGGTGTCGTCCAGGGGGAGGAAATTCGAGAGCTTCCGCTCCACGACGCGCAGGCCGTGCCGGGGCAGATCGAGGTCGCGAATCACCTTTGGATTCAGCAGCGACACGGTGTATGCCGCGACGGAATTGCGGAAACCCGGATGAAACTCCTCGGTGACGGCGGCGCCGCCGACCACGCCGCGGCGCTCCAAAACCGTCACCTTCAGATTCGCGGCCGCCAGGTAGGCCGCGCACACCAGGCCGTTGTGGCCGCCACCGATGACGACGACGTCGCGAACGGCGGCGTCAACCATCCGGCTTGCCCGTGCGGTAGCGGGCCGACCAGCCGGGGGCTGGCGGGACGTCGAGCCTGCATTCCGGTATGAGATTCCGCATGCGGTGTCCGAAGCTGCGCAGCGACACCTCGTTCCGCCCCAGCGGGCCCCGGGCGTAGCTCCGCGAACCCATGCCCGTCTGCACCCGCTCGATGAGCGCCTTGTCCTCGACGCTCACGCGTCTGTTGATGCGCCAGTTCAGGTAGCGCGCCGCGCGCATCTCGCGCCGGGGATCCGGGTGCGCGTACGCGATTTCCCGGATCAACGTTTCGGTCGGCGAGACCGGAATCATCTGCATGAAATCGATCTGATCCGGATAAATGTCGAACGCCACGTTCGGCCAGAGCTTGAAATAGATCCACAACCGCTGCCGTTCGTCAGGAAGGTGTGCGACCCGCGGCAGGATGCGTTGGTACATGCGCTCGCTCCTCTGCGAGGAGGGGATGTCCCGCAGAAGGCCGGACATCTTGTCCACCCAGGGACGAGCCTCGATCGCGTAGCTCTGTCCGAAGAGGCGCGTCAGGCCGGGATGGGCCACCGTGATGTGCAGACCGTCCGAATAATTATCGGTGACGTTCTTCCAGTTCACAGCACGGGTGCGCAGCGTCACCCGGCCGACCGGCTGCAGCTCTTCGAGCCGATAAGCGGCCAGCTCATGCTCATAAGGCGCCAGCATCTCGGCGACACCGGGCAGTCCCGCCCGGAGGCGTACGAACACGAATCCCTTGTATATTTCGGTCTCGACGGGTTGGAGGCCGTGGTCCTCCGGTGAAAAGTCGGGAAACTCCCGGCGGTTGGGGACCCTGGCGAGGCGCCCCTCGAAATCATAGGCCCACGCGTGGTACGGACATACAATTCGCCCCGTGCAGTGACCGCGGCCGCCGTCCAGGATCCGCGCCGCCCGGTGGCGGCAGACGTTGAAGAAACTCCGCACGGTGCCGTCCCGGCCGCGCACCGCAACCAGCGGCTCGCCCAGGAATTCCAGCGTGTGGTAGTCGCCCGCGTTCGGCACGTCGTTGAGGTGGCACAGGATCTGCCAGGATGCGGCGAACACCTGCTCCTTCTCGGCCGCCAAAAATTCGGCGTCCCGGTAGATCCAGCCCGGAAGGCTGCGATCGTCCAAGGCGGCGTGCGCGAGGTCGTCGGGTTTCCTGGTGCGCCGTGCGTCCATGTTGAACGCTAGTATAACGAGCGTCCGGCAGGGCGACAGTGTCGTACGCCGCGCGTCATGGTTTGCGGCGCCGCGTCGGCATCCGCTTCGCTGTCGGCGCCGGCAGCAGGAGCCGGGGGAAGCCGCCGCCGCACAGGGCATTGACCCAGTCCTCGCAGAGTGCCGTGGCCTCGCGCGGCTTGAAGGTGGCGGGGCTCAGGGACAATTCGATCCACAGGCCGTCGAGCAGCGCCGACAGCGCGATGGCAGCCGGGCGCAGCCTGAAGCGCGGCGCGGCACCCGACTGGGCGAGCTGGCCGAGCAGCGACTCGAGGATGGCGCGATATTTGCCGTACGTCCGGTCGTGCACCGCGCGGATCTCGGGGGAATGCGCCACCATGCTCCAAAAAACGAGCCAGACGTTGAAAATCTGCGGGTCGAGGATCTCGGGCGCGAAGGATGCCCGAAAAAAGCCGCTGAGGCGGTCCCGCGGCGCTACGGCGCGATTCTCGGCCTGTCGCCGGATCGACTCCTGCAGCGATACCGCGAGCGTTTCGTAGGCCTCGGCGATCAATCCCGACTTGCTCGGAAAATGATGGTTGATGAGGCCGATCGACACTCCGGCCGCCGTGCTGATGCGCCGCACGGACACGCCCTCGTGACCGTGCAGCCGCAGGCAGCGCAGCGTGGCCTCGACGAGGGCTTCGCGCCTCACGGCAGGTGATTTGCGGTGAAACTTCGGGGGTGACTTCTTCGTCGCCATGCAATTCCCTGTTTTTCCCTGTTTGTGACTGCAGCATAGCCGACCGGACGGATTCCGGCATGTCGAGCTGGCCGACGCCCGCACACCTGTCGGGGATCAGACGGGAAAGTCCCGTGAGTAAGGCGCCGCAGCGACCGGGGCGTCGAGTTCGCGCGCATAGCGGTGGCCGCCATGTACCGCGTGCACGATCGCGCCGGGTGCCAGCGCGTCCCCGATCCGGGTTACGGAAGCGATGCCGGCCCGTTCGAGCGCCGCGCCCTGGGCGAGCAGCGCCTCGTACAGGTCATCCGTCGATCTGCGTACGCCGACGATCACGAGCGAACGGCAGCCGATCCGGCTTTCGGTGCCGGCGTACACGTCCGCCAGCGTCACCGCCGTGCCGTCGAATCCCGTCACACGCCGAAGCGTATGAATGGCCACACCGGCCTTCGTGAGCGCCCGATGCACGAGCGGCAGCTCGTTGGTCATGAAAGTCCATGCCGACGCATTCCCCGCGGGGGTTACATACGTGACGGATCCGTGAGCCGCCAGCTTTTCAGCGACGGCGCCCCCCATGTAGTAATTGTCGAAATCGAAAACCACCACGGGCGCCGGCGGCACGACGCCGTCGGCCAGGTCGTCCGGCGTATACACCCCCGGGACGTCGAGGTCGCCGACGGGAAATTCGAGCGTCGAGAACAGCATCTTGGTCCAGCGCGCGCCGGTGGCGATCACGACGTGCCGGTGTTCCAACCCCAGCACGTCGTCAGCGCTCAGCTCGCCGCCGGGATAGAGATGGACGTTCGGGCGCTCGCGCAGGCGCGCCATCCGCCAGTCGACCACCCGCCCCCACTCCGCAAGCCCCGGCAGACCCCGCTCGAAGCGCAGGCGGCCGCCGAACTCCCGGGCCGCGTCGGCCAGAGTCACCGGATAGCCCCGTCGTGCGAGTGTCACGGCGCATTCGAGACCGGCCGGGCCACCGCCGACGATGAGGATCGCCGAGTCGCTTCCGGGGCCTGCGAACCGTTCCGGATGCCAGCCGCGCCGCCATTCCTCCCCGGCCGTCGGATTCTGCGTGCAGCGCACGGGAACGCCGTCATGCCAGCTCGAAATGCAGATGTTGCAGCCGATGCACTCGCGGATCTCGTGCTCGCGGCCCTCGTTGATCTTGTTCGGCAGGAACGGATCGGCGATCGAGGGCCGGGCACCGCCGATCAGGTCCAGGATGCCACGCTTGACCTGCGACACCATGACGTCGGGCGAGGTGAAGCGGCCGACGCCGACGACCGGGCGCCGGGTGACCTGCTTGACGAAATTGACGATGGGCTCGTGGCTGCCTTCGGCGGCAAACCGCGAGGGCGCGCAGTCCGTGGGACTCGAGTCCATCTTCACGTCCCACAAATCGGGTATGTCGGCCAGCAGAGTCACGACTTCGTGGGCCTCCGACGGGGCGTGCGCACCGGGCCTGCCCCTCAGTTCCTCGAGGCTGATGCGCAGGGCCACGCCGCAGCGGTCGCCGACGGCATCCCGGGTCACCTCGAGCAGCTCCTTCACGAGCCGGACCCGGTTCGCGATCGGTCCGCCGTATGCATCGGTACGACGATTGTATTCCGGCAGCAGAAATTCGTAGGGCAGATAGCCCATTCCCGCATAGACGTACACGATGTCGAAGCCTGCCAGCATGGCGCGTCGGGCGCCGGCGGCCTGCCAGCGCAGCAGCTCGCGGATGTCCCCCGCGTCCATCGCGCGGGGACGAAGGTTTCCCATGAAACCCAGATGCGTGGAGAGCCAGGGCATGCCGGACGGCGAGAGGGGGGCGATCCGGCTCGTCCGATTCAGGGTGCAGGCACCGCCGTGCCACAGTTCGATGCCGGCAAGGGAGCCGTGCCGGTGCACGGCGTCCGTCATCAGCGCGTGCGCACGGATGTCCTTGTCGTCCCACAGCGATGCGAACGGCAGCGGCGAATCGTCCGAACTCGGGTGGATGGAGACGGCACCGGTGCAGACCACGCCCCAGCCGCCCTCGGCCTTCACGCCCCGGAACGCGGCGCGCACCTGGGGCAGCGCGTTCGTCATGCCGCTGGCGTGGGGAACCTGATAAAAGCGGTTCGGCGCGGTGACGGGGCCGATGTGTACGGGCTCGAAGAGCACATCGAAGCGGGGGTTTCGCGCCATGGGAAGGCCTCGAACGCGGCTGTACGGGAAAGTCGGCAGCGTAATTGATCGACCGTACAGTAGCAACCGGGCCGCCCGGCGGTGTGGGGCGCCGCGCTTCCGCCCGTACGGAAGCCGCGGCGCCTCGTGTCGGAACTGCGCCTAGCGATCGTGGACCACATCGCCGATGGCGTGGTGCGTTGCGCGCACCGCGGCATCGACGTGGCCGATGGCGCGATTGCGCAGTCCGCGGGTCATCGGATCGTCCTCTTCGCGGGCCAGGTCCGAATGCACCTTGTCGAGCAGTTCCAGAGCCTTGTGCAGGCGTCCCGGGCGGTCGCCGATCTCCTGAACCCCGACATGATCGTGAATGTCCTTGCCGTCATCGATGGCGGCACGCTTGATTTCGCGGATGGCCGCGTCGATTTCCGTGATCCCGACGTCTTCCTGCCCGCTGACCGCCGCGTCGCCCGGGCGGTGTTCGAGGAACCAGCGCGCCGCGCGCAGGTCGGAAAGCGCATGCAGGTAGAACGGGTGTTTGCCCGGCAGGTCGGCCTGGGCGGCGAACGGCAGCGCCACCATCAGCAGCAATGCCGACAGCATCGGTCTGGCGTGAATCTTCATCGTACTCTCCTTGATTTGTAATGATCTCTCGAGCGGCGTTCTCCGGGCGCGAACGCACACAGCAGGGGAACGTTCGCAGCCGGCGGGGGGTTGACGCCCACGCATTACAGTCGGGTCATCAAGGGGTCAGGCGGCCGCGAACACCCGATGGTCGAGGCCGAGCGCGTTCGCCACGGCTTCGTGCGCGAGTTTGCCGTCGTGTACGTTGAGTCCCCGCGCGAGTCCCGCATCCCTGGCAAGAGCCCTCTGCCATCCCAGGTCCGCGATCGACCTGACATAGGGCAGCGTGGCGTTGGTCAACGCAAAGGTCGAGGTGCGCGGCACCGCGCCCGGCATGTTGGTCACGCAGTAATGGATGACGCCGTCGAGCACGAAGGTGGGTTCTGCGTGCGTGGTCGGACGGCTGGTCTCGAAACAGCCGCCCTGATCGATGGCAATGTCGACCAGCACGGTGCCGGGCTTCATGGTCTTGACCATGGCCCTGGTCACGAGTTTGGGCGCCGCGGCGCCGGCAATCAGCACGGCGCCGATGACGAGATCGGCATCGCGCACCAACTCCTCGATCGCATGCGCGGTCGAGTACACCGTCTTCAAACGGCTGTCGAAAATCGACGACAACTCACGCAGCCGGCGGACCGATCGATCCACGACCGTGACGTCGGCACGCAGCCCGACCGCCATCTCCGCGGCATGAGTTCCCGAGACCCCGCCGCCGAGGATCACGACCTTGGCGGGCGCCACGCCGGGCACGCCCCCCAAGAGGACGCCGAATCCACCATTCGCCTTTTGCAGACAATTGGCTCCCACCTGGACCGACATGCGTCCCGCGACTTCGCTCATCGGTGTCAACAACGGCAGGGAGCCGTCGGTGGCCGTGACCGTCTCATAGGCGATGGCGGTGGCGCGCGACGCGAGGAGCGCGTCCGCCTGCGCCCGGTCCGCCGCCAGATGCAGATAGGTGAACAGAACCTGTCCGGCGCGCAACTGCCGGCACTCCGCGATTTGCGGCTCCTTCACCTTCACGACCAGATCTGCGGTCGAGAACACATCCTGCGCCTTCGGGGCGATCTTGGCGCCGGCAGCCAGGTAGTGCGCGTCGTCGAAACCGATGCCGGCGCCGGCACCCGTCTCCACCACCACATGATGGCCGCCATCGACCAGTTCGCGCACGCCCGCCGGCACCAAGCCAACCCGATATTCGTGGACCTTGATTTCTTTCGGGACGCCGATTTTCATGTGAGGGTGCTCCGCGATGCGGTTGAGGAAGGGTGGTTCAGCTTAGCGGGGGCGTGCGACGATACATTGCAAACGATGCCCTGGGATTCAATTATTTTCGCAGAAAAGTTGAAAAAATAGCGATTCGGCGCAAGAATCTGCCGCTGTTGTCAGGGAGGATCGCATGGAACCGGAACTGCGGATCAAGCTGGATCGCTACGATCGCGCCATCGTGCGCGCGCTGCAGCTCGACGGGCGCATCACCAACAGCCAGCTGGCCGACAGCGTCAGTCTGTCCGAGTCGGCTTGTTTGCGGCGCGTTCGGGCCTTGGAGGAAGCCGGTTTCATCGAGGGCTACACCGCCGTCATCAATCAGCAGAAAGCCGGCTGCCCCGTCAATGTATTCGTCAACATCACCCTGGAGCGCCAGGAGCAGGCGCATTTGCGGGCCTTCGAGGAAGCGGCCCGCAGCGTACCCGAGGTGATGGAGTGCTACCTCATGTCGGGGGAGTACGACTATCTATTGCGCGTCGTGCTCGCGGACACCGCCGATTTCGAGCGCCTCCACAGCCAGCACCTCACGCGCCTGCCGAACGTCGCCCGTGTCCATTCCAGCTTCGCGCTGCGCACGGTGCAGAAATCGCGCGAGCTGCCCGTGCGCTGAGGCGGCGGCTCCTACGATTTGGGTTTGAGCGCCAGCGAGAACGATACCTTCACCAGATCGGCAACCCATTCGGTGCTTTTCCAGTCGCCCTGTCCGACGCCGAACTCCAGGCGCTTGAGTTTCGCCGTGCCGTCCAGCCTGGCGCCTTGCGCGCCCGGCACGAATTGAAAGTCGATCGGTACGTCCCGCGTGACGCCGCGCAGGGTCAGTGCACCGACCGCGGAATATCCCGCCGCAGTCCGGGTCACCGTGCGCGTCACGTAGTGCGCGGTGGGGAAGTGGGCGACATCGAAAATATCCGCCCCGCGCATGGTCTGGTCGCGATCCTTGTCGCCGGAATCGAGCGAATTGAGCTCGATCAGGACGTCGATGCGTGCGCCGGCCGGTGCATCGGGAGCGAGATCCACCGCCGCGGTGAACTTGTGGAAGACGCCCTTGAATTCCGCGCCCGCCTGTACGCCGGTGAACTCGAGCTTGCTCGCGGCAGGATCGGCGGCATAGCTCGAACCGCTTGCGCGCGCAATTCCGGCACACGCGAGCAGGCTCATGATCACGCCGGTCACGGCGGTGCGTCTCATCATAAATGTCTCTCCGATTTGGTGAATGGCAGCATGCGCAGCAGCACGCCGTCACGATTCCAGAAATGATGCTTGAGCGCGGCCAGCACATGCAAACACGCAGTCACGAGCAGCACGTCGCTGAGGAGGTCGTGGGTCGACTTGAGCAGGTTGAAGGCGGCTTCGTTCTGGCCGATGAGATTGGGCCAGGTGAACAATCCGAACCAGCTGACCGAATAATTCTTCGCCGACGACATCATCCAGCCGGTGAGCGGCATGACGAAGAGCAGAACGTAGAATGCGATGTGGGTGGCATTGGCCAGAAGCCTCTCCAGCGAGGTCATGCCGGCCGGCAGTGCCGGGGGACGATGCGTGAACCGCCACGCCAGCCGCAGGACGGCCAGCATGAGCACCGTCATGCCGAAACTCTTGTGGCGCGCAAACACGGCCAGCTTGTGCATGCCGGTCGGCAGGTCTACCGCGGTCCAGCCCAGAACGAACTGGGTCACGATGAGCGCGGCAATGACCCAATGAAATGTCTGGGCGACCGGGGTGTAGCGCAGGGGGGGGCGGCTGTCTGGCATCAAGTGGCTCCGGGCGCAAACCGCGCCGGCGGTCAGTCTACCAAGTCTGCGTTCACCGGGCCTGCCTGCGGATTGGCAGGGGAGCGCGCCGGGCGCAGACTCACACGTCCATGAGGCGCACGATCAGGATCCCCCTTCTCGCCGCGGCGCTGCTGTCCGCCTGCGGCGCGCCGGCGCCGCGCCCTTCCGTCAATCCCGGCGTCGTTCCGGCGCCGCGAATCCCGGCCGGCGCGGCGGCTTCCATCGTTGCGATCGATGCGGGGCGATCGCAGCTGACCATCCGTGTCTATCGTGCGGGGCCGCTGGCGCGGCTGGGACACAATCACGTCATCGTCGCGCGCAATCTGGCGGGCCAGGTTAGCGTGGGAGACGACTTCTCCGCGGCGACGCTCGTGCTTTCCATACCGGTCGCGGATCTGCTCGTCGACGACTCGTCGGCGCGGGCGTCGGCGGGCGCCGACTTTGCCGAGACCGTCGCCGAAGACGCCCGCGTGGGGACCCGCCGCAACATGCTCGGAGCCGCCGTCCTCGATGCCGAACGGTTTCCATCAATCACGGTCGCCTCTGTCGGCGTGAGGCCCGCCGACCACTCGAGCCACCCATCCACGAATCTGCCGCTGCAGTTTTCGGCCACGCTGAGCGTCGACGTCGCCGGACACCGGTCGATCGTGGAGGCCCCATTGACACTCGAGGCCGTCGATGGAGCGCTCATCGCGTCCGGAAGCGCGGTGCTGCGCCAGTCCGAGATGGGCCTTGCGCCGTTCAGCATTCTGTTGGGTGCGCTCCAGGTCCAGGACGAATTCAGCGTCGAGTACCGTCTGGTGGCCGCGATGCCGGAGCGCAACGCCGCTCACGGGGCGGATGTGGGCAGGCCCTGAAATGTGGGCAGGCCCTGACTAGTCCGGCAATGCGTCGTTGCCGGCGAGCACGTTGCGCAGGGCGGCTTCGTCGAGAATCGTCAGCTTGCCGCGACCCAGATCGACCCAGCGGCGCGCCTTCCAGTGCTGCAGGTATTGATTGACCACCTGACGTGAAAGTCCCAGGAAGCGGGCGATCTCCTCCTGGGAAATCGTGAGATGAGTGCCGCTGGGCGTTTCGCGGCCATGGAATTTTCCGAGGCTCAGCAGGCGTCTCGCCAGGCGCGCCGGCACGCCCAGCAATGCCGACTCCTCGGCCAGCCCGCTGGTCCAGCGTATGCGCTGGCACAGAAGCTGAAGCAGGTGGGTCACCAGCTTGGTGTCTCGATGCAGCACGGTGAAGAAGTCGTCGCGCGTGATCACGGTAAGCTCGGAGGGTGCCGTCGTCGTGGCGGTGGCAGTGCGGGGCTGCCCGTCCAACAGCGCGATCTCCCCGAAGGTATCGCCGGGCTCCATGATGTTGAGAAATATCTCCTTGCCTTCCTGCGAGCTCGCGCTGATTCGAATCTTTCCCGTCACGACGCCGTACAATGCGTCCCCGGGGTCGGTCTGCGAGAAAACGATCGCGCCGGTCTTGTAGGTCCTCCGCAGCGCGACGGCGCACAACTGCTGGATGGTTGCCGCCGGCAGTCCACGGAAAAGGTGGTTTCGCTCCAGGATCGTCTGCGCGGTCAAGGCCACTCGGGGTCCCCATTGGTCTCGTTTGACGGGAGTGTACGGGTTTCAGCGCCGCGACGAGAGGGCGAGCAGGCGTACCCGGCCGAAGTCCTTGGCGAGGCTGGTGGTGCCGACATACGTGCAACCGAGGTCATCGGCACCCTCGAGGCTCAGCTGTGCGGCGAACGCCTCCGTCGCGAGGACGCTGCCGGGGGGCGCGACCGGCACGATCCGCGCCGCGAACGACAGCTGCGGTCCGAAGAACGATGGCGCCTCCTCGACGGGATCGACGCCGTTGTCCGCCGCTCCGAAATGAACCGCCACGCGAAACATCAGCCTGCGGCCGAAGGCGAGCTCGTCCGCCAGCCGCGCTGTCGCTTCGGTCATCTCGAGTGCGGCACGCGCCGCGGATGTCGCGGATTCGAACACACCGTGCACCGCATCGCCCCAGGTCTTGCGGAACAAAAGCGATCCGGCGTGACGCTTGAGCACGGCCGCGGCGGCATCGGGCAGGAGTCTGGTCCAATACCGCCGCGTGTCGGCCGCATTCAGGCTCGAATAGCCGACGGCGTCGGCGAAGAGAAACCCGTAGTTCGCGCGGCCCGTGGCAGTGCGGCGTATGGGAACCGTGCCGCTACCGGACAGGCCGCGGTCGGGGGACCGATATTGGCTCCAGCCCCTGTCCGAGCGACCGATGACCACCCACGGAGCGTGCAGCGCGTCCGCATGTCCGACCGACAGGCCGAACGCCGTATCGGCGCACGTACGCTCGTTGTCGTTGTCATCGCCTTCGTCCAGCAGAAGGCTCGACCAGGTGAAGGAACCGCGTTGTCCGGATGCGCTGCGGTTCACCGTGAGCTGTCCGGGAACGATGCCGGCCGCGTCCGAGGGGCTGTTCGCGACGATGACGTGCATTTGAATGCCGGTGTCGGCCAGGGCAGCCCATCCGGTCTCGCGCTCAAAACCCGTGGCGTAGGCGAGTGCGGGAATATCGGGGTTGCGTTCCAGCGATTCAGCCGCCGTCGTCGGCGGCGGCTGGCCCTCGGCGAGGATGTAGGCCACCGAGGGCCGAAACCAGCGCGCCACGATGTCCGCGCAATCCGCACGACTGCGCGTCAGCCGCCGCAATTGGGCGAAGGTACGCGTGCGGGCCCACAAGTTTCGCCGGCTCAGATGGTTCGCGCGTAGCACCGCTTCCGCGAGTGTCCGGCGGTCGCCCAACACAAGGGCCGCTTCGGCGAGGGTGGCCCAATGAAAATACCCCGCCTGCTCTTCGGCGGGAACGCCGGCCCGTGCGAGCTTGGAGATCACGGAGCGGGCAAGGCGCTCAGCCCGTTCAGTGGCACCGGCCAGTGTCCACAACAGCGCCGCATTCTGCGTGGTGAAAGTACCGCCGGTCCGCTCCGCAATGCGCTCGTAGGCGGTTGCAGCCTGGATGAGGAGCGCTTCGCCGGAATCCCCCGGACCTTGAAAAGCGAGGTCCTTCAGCAGTCGCGCCTCGAGGGCGAGATAGTCCTCGTCGGCGGTGACCGACAGCGAGGTCGCCCGGTAGGCGGCGAGCGCGGCATGGGTCGATCCGCAGGAGGCGAGCGCAAGAATGGACAAATGCTGCAGAGGCTGCGAATCCGGCCGCCGCAGCAACTCCTCCTGGGCGCAATCGAAGGCTGCGACGAAATTGCCGCTGCGCTGCAGTTTCCAGGCCGCGGCCAGCGCCGATGCCTCGCCCTCCGCGTCAGGCCGCGTCATGGAACATCGCAATGAGTGGCTTGCATGTCTGGCGTGTCGTCATTGATTACAGCGCTGATGGCATTCCTCCCACGACTGGTGCTGAGTGGCGACACTTGTCAGGCCGATCGAATGGCATGATTCTAGCGTAGCCGCCAGGCATCGATCGATGTTCCCACCCGAGTCATTGTAGACGAGGCAGTACGTGCGCCCCGCGAACGGTTTGTGGCTGTTGATTTGCCTCGCGACGACCGCTTCGATGAGCGGCTGCGGCGGCTCGTCCCCGGTCACCACCAATGCGCCCGCCTCCCCGACCAGTGTCGCGGCCGGGGCCACCGCCCCGACGATCACGACTCAGCCGGGCAATCAGGCGGTAACCGCCGGTCAAACGGCCACGTTCACCGTCGTTGCCTCGGGGACGGCGCCTCTGCAATATCAATGGCGCAACGGGGGCACGGCGATTGCCGGCGCGGTCGGCGCCAGCTATACCACGCCGGCGACGGCGACCACAGACGGCGGCTCGAGCTTCACCGTGGTGGTCAGCAACACGGTGGGCAGCGTGACCAGTGCCGCCGCCGTGCTCAGCGTAACGACCGCGGCCGCGAGCACCGCCGCGGCGGGAACGGATGTGGTGACCTATAAGTTCGACGGCATGCGCACCGGACAAAACCTCACCGAGACCACCCTCACGCCCTCGACCGTGACCGCCCCGACCTTCGGCAAATTGCGCAACCTCATGGTCGACGGACTGGTGGACGCGCAGCCTCTTTATCTGTCGCAGCTGAGTGTTTCGGGCGCCGCGCACAACGTGGTGTACATCGCGACCGAGCACGACTCCGTCTATGCGTACGATTCCGATACCGGCGCCATCCTCTGGCACGCATCCGTCCTCGGGACCGGCGAGACCACCAGCGATGACCGAAATTGCAGCCAGTTGACGCCCGAGATCGGCATCACCGCAACGCCGGTGATCGATCGCGGTGCCGGGATGCATGGCCTCATCTACGTGGTCGCGATGTCGAAGGATGCCGCGGCCCATTACCACCACCGGCTGCATGCGCTCGACGTGACGACCGGACAGGAGCAGTCAGGCAGTCCGACTGAAATCACCGCGACCTACGGAACGACGGCGTTCGATCCCGGCGCCTACGTCGAGCGCGCGGCCCTGCTGCTCGGCAATGGGGCGATTTACACCAGTTTTGCTTCGCATTGCGACATCGGCCCCTACGGCGGTTGGGTCGTCGGCTTCGACGAGGCCACGCTTGCGATCAAGAGCGTTTTGAACCTCGCGCCGAACGCGAGCGGCACCGGCTTCGCCAGCCAGGGGCCGTCGATTTGGATGAGCGGCGGCGGTCCTGCGCTCGACACCGACGGTAACTTTTATGTCCTGACGGCGAACGGACGGTTCGACACCACCCTCAATGTCCAAGGCTTTCCGACCGGCGGCGATTACGGCAACTCGTTCGTGAAAATCGCCCCGTCCGGGGCTACGCTCGCAGTCGCGGATTTCTTCACCCTGTCCGGCGAGATCGCCGAATCCACCAACGACGTCGACCTTGGGTCCGGCGGGGTGATGTTGCTGCCGGATTTGACGGACAGCCAGGGTACGGTGCGGCATTTGGCGGTCGGCGCGGGCAAAGACGGCAATCTTTATGTCGTGAATCGTGACGCGATGGGCGGCTTCAGTTCGGTCGGAAACAATATCTGGCAGGAACTCGACGGTGTTCTCGGGGGCGGCATCTGGTCGACTCCGGCGTATTTCAATTCAGCGGTGTACTTTGGCCCGGTAGCCGGTCCGCTGGTGATGTTCCCGGTGACCAACGCGCGCCTCCCGACCGCACCGACGTCGCAAAGCGCCCTGAGGTTTCCGTACCCCGGCACCTTTCCGGTGGTTTCTGCCAACGGCACCTCTGATGCGATCGTCTGGGCCTATGAAAACTCCTCGCCTGCGGTGCTGCACGCCTACGCGGCGGCCAACCTCTCGACGGAGTTGTACAACAGCAATCAGGCGGCCGGCCAGCGCGACCAATTCGGCTCGGGCAACAAATTCATCGTGCCGGTGGTCGCCGACGGCAAGGTGTTCGTCGCAACGACCAACAGCGTCGCCGTCTTCGGGCGCCTTCCCTGACGCCATCGCACGGCGAACTAGAGAGCGGTCGCCGACGACCAGCTCCCGGGTCCCCCCAGCAGAATGAAGGTGCCTTCGGGAGCCGTGAGCATGGCCGCGTCGGCATGCCGCAGGGGCGCCGGCAGGTTCAGGTTCGGCGTAAACCCCGCCTCCCTCAGCCGGGCCACGCTTTCGCTGAAATTGGCGACCTCGAACAGCAGGGTCGGCTCGCGCAGGTGCGCCGGGTCGTAGAGTCCGACATCCACGGTGTCGCTGGTGCAGGACACGTGCGGCAGTACGGCATCGGGCTCGTCCATGCCGACGAAACCGATCCGTTCCCAGTGTCGTTTCGCCGTTTCGACATTCGGGCTGGGCAGCGCTATCTCGATGAAATAGCCGCACATGGAGGTGTGGATCGTACTGCGCTTGCCCGGGGAAAAGGTGCGCGCCTCGAGCAACCGGATCAGATGGCCGGACGGATCCAACCATCCGATTTCATTGAAGACGTCGTTGCCAAGGCGGCGAAATTCCAACTCGAGGCCGCTTTCCTCCAGTCGGTCCACATGCCGGAGCAGGTTGGGCCGGACGAAAGTCGTGGACGAAGCGAACGTCGGCTCCTGGTGAAGCCCGAGACAGATCCTCCCGTCGGTCAGAACGGCGTACGGGTGGGCCCATGCCTCGCCGACCTCCGCCTCCGAGAAGCCGAGCCTGTCGTAAAATTCCAGCGAGGCACGGATATCGGGCGTGACGACGGAGAATTCCAAAAACCGGCCGATCACGAACTAGGAGCCTGGCCTAGCTCACCCCGCCGACACAGACGTATTTCAATTCGGTGTAATCGAGAATCCCGTACTTCGACCCTTCCCGGCCCGTGCCGGATTCCTTGACGCCACCGAACGGAGCGACTTCCGTGGAAATGATGCCCGTGTTCAAGCCGACGATCCCGTATTCGATCGCCTCGGAGACGCGCCAGCTGCGTGCGAGGTCACGCGTGTAAAGGTAGGCGGCGAGACCGAATTCAGTGTCGTTCGCCATCGCGATGGCCTGCGCCTCCGTGTCGAACTCGAAAAGCGGTGCGATCGGGCCGAACGTCTCCTCGCGGGCAACCAGCATCGACGGGGTGACACCGGTCAATATGGTCGGCTCGAAGAAGGTGCCCCCCAATGAGTGTCTCTTGCCGCCGAGTGCAATTTTCGCACCTTTCTGCACGGCATCGGCCACATGTTCCTCCACCTTCGCGACCGCCTTGGCGTCGATCAGCGGACCCTGGTCGGTGACGCCGGCGAGACCGTCGCCGACCCGAAGTTTGCCGACCGCGGCCGCGAGTTTGGCCGCGAACGCCTCATACACCCCGGCTTGGACCAGCAAACGGTTGGCACAGACGCAGGTTTGGCCGGTGTTGCGGTATTTGCTGGCAATGGCTCCCTGGACGGCCGCATCCAGATCCGCGTCATCGAATACGATGAACGGCGCATTGCCGCCGAGTTCCAGTGACAGCTTCTTGACCGTGCCCGCGCACTGCGCCATCAACTTTTTCCCCACGTCGGTCGAACCCGTGAAAGTGAGCTTGCGGACCTTCGGGTTCGAGGTCATTTCGCCGCCGATGGCGGTCGCCGAGCCCGTCACCACATTGAATACGCCTCGCGGAACGCCGGCGCGATCGGCGAGCTCCGCCAGTGCGAGCGCGGAGTAGGGGGTTTGGGTGGCCGGTTTGCATACCATCGTGCAACCCGCCGCAAGCGCCGGGCCGGCCTTGCGCGTGATCATCGCGGAGGGAAAATTCCACGGGGTGATGGCGGCCACCACCCCGACCGGCTGGCGCAGCACGAGAATCCTCTTGTCAGGCTGGTGCCCGGGGATGATGTCCCCATACAGCCGTTTGCCTTCCTCCGCGAACCATTCGATGAACGACGCGGCATAGGTAATCTCGCCCTTCGACTCCGCCAGAGGCTTGCCCTGCTCCGCGGTCATCAGGATGGCGAGATCCTCCTGGCTGGCGAGAATCAGGTCGAACCACTTGCGCAGGACGACCGAACGGTCTTTGGCCGTTCGGGCCGCCCAGGCCGGCAGTGCGCCCGCGGCCGCTGCGATTGCGCGCCGGGTTTCCGGCGCACCCATGTTGGGGATGACGCCCAGTTTTTCCGCGGTCGCGGGGTTTTTCACGTCGATCGTGCCGGCGCCGTCCGCGCCGACCCAGCTGCCGTCGATGTAGCCGAGTTCGCGGAACAATCTCTGATCTTGAATCTTCATGGTGTTGCCCCGGGGTTCAACCGATGTGCCGACGGAAAAAATCCACGCTGCGCTCGTAAGCCAGCTGCGCGCTCGCCGGATCGAAGCTTGCCCGATGTGTGCAGTTGAAACCGTGTTCGGCCGGATATAGGTGATAAATTCCCTGCGGGTAGGCGGCCTTGATGGCGTCCACCGCCGTCAGGGGAATGTGGGTGTCCCTTTCGCCGAAATGGAACTGCGTGGGAACGCGGGGCAGCTCGTCCAGATGTTGCTGGATACCACCCCCATAGTAGGCGATCGCTGCGTCGATGTTGAGCCGCGACGCCGCGAGATACGCCAGCCTGCCGCCCCAGCAGAAGCCGACCACCCCGACTTTTCCGGCGCTGCGGACGCTCTCGACCGCCGCCCCGACATCGCGCAGAACGTCGTCGAGTTCAATGGCCTTCACGTAGCCGTAGGCCCGCTGCACGTCCGTATACGGCACGTCGACGCCTGGTTCGACGCGGTCGAACAGGGCGGGCGCGACCGCAACATAACCGGACGCCGCGTACTGATCCGCCACGTCGCGGATGTGACGCGTCACACCGAAGATTTCCTGGATCACGACGATTCCCCCGCGCGGCCTGCCGGCCGGTTCGGCGAGATAGGCGGACAGCTCATGACCGTCAGCGGCGGTCAGTTCGATTGGATGGCCCATGGAACTCCAGGATCCGTCAAGAATGGTTGGCCCTAGGACCGGTGAGGATAACGCGTTCTTTCGCGGGGGCTCAAGAAACCTCAGCGCTCGAGAATCGCCGTGACGCCCATGCCGCCCGCCGTGCAAATGGAAATCAGGCCGCGTCGACCCTTTTTTTCGTCCAGTATCTTGGCCAGGGTGGCGACGATCCGGCTGCCGGTCGCGGCATACGGATGTCCGATCGCAATGCTGCCGCCCATGACGTTGAGTTTCGACCGGTCGATGGCACCCAGCGCCGCGGGCTGGCCGAGCCTTTCGCGGCAAAACACCGGGTCCCTCCAGGCCTCGAGCGTGCACAGGACCTGGCCGGCGAATGCCTCGTGAATTTCGTAAAAATCGAAGTCCTGCAGGTTGAGCTGTGCATCGCTCAGCATGCGGGGTACGGCGTAGGCTGGGGCCATCAATAGTCCCTCCTTCCGGTCGATGAAGTCGACGGCCGCCGTCTTGCCGTAGGTAAGGTACGCCAGCACCGGTAGATCGCGTTCACGTGCCCACTCTTCGGTTGCGAGCAGCACGGCCGACGCGCCGTCGGTCATCGGGGTCGAATTCCCCGCGGTCAGTGTCGCGGCAGCGCCCGATTGAAACGCCGGCGACAAGCGTGCGAGCTTCTCCAGGCTGGTGTCGGTGCGAATGTTGTCGTCCTGCGTCAGACCGAGGTAGTCCCTGACCAGGCCGGAATAAAATCCTGCGGCATAGGCCGCAACCGCCTTCTGGTGGCTTTCCAATGCGAGTTGGTCCTGGGCCTCCCGGGTGATGCCCCAGGTGCTCACCATCAGCTCGGTGCTTTCCCCCATCGACAGGCCGGTGCGCGGTTCTGCAAGACCGGGGAGCACCGGCCGCAGGTCCTTGAGGCGCAGGCCGAGCCACGGTGAGAAACGCTGAAAGCCGGTCCTGCCGCGAAAGCTGTTCAGCAGCAGTTGTTGAAAGCTTTTCGGAAATGCCACCGGCGGATCGCTGACCGTGTCCACGCCGCCGGCAATCGCGCATTCGATCTGCCCGAGGGCGATCTTGTTGCCCAGCATGATTGCGGCCTCGAGGCTGGTGCCGCACGCCCGCTGCAGGTCGCAACCCGGCGTTTCCGCCGACAGTCCCGAACCGAGAACCGACTCGCGCGTCAAATTCCATTGGTTGGGATGTTTCATCACGGCGCCCGCGGCGACTTCGTCGATGCGCTGACCTTGCAGGCCGAAACGGTCGACCAGGCCCCGTAACGCGGCAGTCAACATCTCCTGTGCACCGACCTGTGCATAGGCTCCGTTGCCGCGCGCGAACGGTATGCGAGTGCCGCCGACGATCGCCACCCGGCGCGCTTTCGTTCCGACCAACATAGATATGTCCTCGTTAAGGTACCGGCTGTCGCCGGCTCAAGCAGCGAATTATGGACCCACACACCGGCCTATAATCGCCTCATGAACCGTTTTTCTCATTTCGCGACGCTTGCACTGGCCTACGGGGCCATGGCGGGATGCGGTTCGCCGGCCGCGCCGCCGGTCTCCGGCATCCCCGCACCGGCGGTCCCCGCCGACCGGTTGCGTGGCATAGTCGAGCGCTACTGGGACGAAAATGCCGCGCGCATCCCGTGGTACTCGTGGGGAGGATCCGACCTGCAATTCGGCGAGACCGCCGCGGAGAACATCTCCCCGCAGGCCCTGGCGGACTCGCTCGACATCGAACGCCGCTACCTGGCGGAAATGGCGACGGTCCCGCGATCCTCATTGGGCGACGATGGCCGCCTCACCTACGACGTGTTTCGCCGCGAGAGGACGCTTGCGATCGAGGGCTTCACGTATCCCCTCGAGCTGCTGCCCATCAACCCTTTCGGCGGGATGCCCGAGCAGTTCGCGTTGATGATGGCCGCTGCGGAGCCCCACGCGCTGTCGAGCGCCGGGGATTTCGATCGCTGGACCGGGCGCGTACGGAGTTTCGTCAACTGGACCCAGCAGGCCATCGTCAATCTGCGCGATGGCCTGCGGCGGGGTGTCGTGATGCCGCGGGTGCTCGTGGAGCTGGCGATTCCGCAACTCGCCACATTGGGTGGGGACGGTCCGGCGAATGTGTTCTATCAACCGCTGCTTGCAGTTGCCGACGCCGACCGGGAAGGGCCGCGTCGCAAAGCGGCGATGACGAGCCTGTTGAAAGAACAGGTCCTGCCGTCGTATCGCGCTCTGCACGATTTCCTGCAGCGGGAGTACCTTCCGCGGTCGCGCGGAACGATCGGCTGGTCGGTGCTGCCCCTGGGGGAGGCCTGGTATGCGTATCGAGTGCGCCGGGCGACCGGGGTCGCTTCGACCCCGGCCCAGCTGCACGCTCTGGGAGTGACCGAGGTCGAGAGGCTGCAGCGAGTCCTGCACTCGATCCTCGCGGAGGCTTCTTTTCCGGGTACCGCGCAGGAGTATCTCGAGGGGATGTCCCGCGATCCGCGCTTCTCTTACACCAACGCGGCCGACCTGCTGCGCGCGGACGAGGATCTCAAGGTGCAAGCCGCGGCGGCGCTGCCTCAATTGTTCTCCTCAATTCCCGGCGGCGACTATGTCATCCGCAGCGTCGAAGCCTTCCGGGACGCGACGGCGCCGGCGCTGTCGTATCGTCCCCGCGCGCCCAACGGATTCACGCAACCGACGCTCTATGTCAACACGGCCCTGCTGGATGAACGGCCCGCCACGTCGGTGACGCCGCTATTTCTGCGCGAGGCCGTCCCCGGTCATCATTACCAGATTGAGCTGCAGCGCGAGCGCACCGATCTGCCGCGATTCCGCCGGTTCGGCGGGGTGCCGGCCTTCAACGAGGGTTGGGGCTTGTATGCACTGACGCTCGGGGAGGAGCTGGGCCTGTACCACGACACCCAGGCCAGGTTTGGGGCGGCCCTTCAGGAGCTGCGCTGCGCGGCCGGGCTCGTGATCGACACCGGAATCCATTCCCAAGGATGGACTCGGACGCAGGCGCTCGACTATCTCCAACACCAGGTCCCGATCGACGCCGCCGCTGCGCGGTTCGCGGTGGACCGGACCGTGGCGCTGCCCGCGCACGAGCTGGCCTGCACGGTCGGGTACCTTAAAATCAAGGCTCTGCGCGCATCCGCGCTGCAGGCATTGGGTGCCCGCTTCAATCTGCGTGAGTTCCATCGCGCAATCCTGGGGGACGGCGCGCTGCCGCTTGACCTGCTCGACACCAGGATGAAGGCATGGACCGCGAGGGAGCTGGCCGCCCCGCCCAAGACACCCGACTCCCCTCCGGGGGAAGTGGCTGCGGGGTCGAATTAGGACTAGCCTTGAGGACCGCCTGTCGGTGATCTGCACCAGACATCGGAGTCCCCTGGGAGTCAGACTAGATTGTGCGTTCAGCCTTATTTGTATTGTGCTCATTGGTCGTGTTGTCGGCACGCGCAGAGACGTGGACGCACGAGGCCGACGAGCGCGGCGACATCGATCTTCACGTGGCGCTCGACCCGACTGAACAGGCCGGCAGGGCGACCGCGACCATTCGCATCCACGCCAGCCGCGAGGTCGTGTGGCCCCTCATCACCACGTGTCCGGAGGCGCTGAAGACCGTGCCGGGTCTGGTCGCGTGCACCGTGCTGGATGCGGCACCCGATGGGTCCTGGCAGCGCCTGCGACACGTCTTGGACTATTCGTGGTTCATCCCCAGGCTCACCTACGAAATCCGGGCGACCTATGACAAACCATCGCGGGTGTTCTTCGAACGCGTTTCCGGAGATCTCAAGACGCTCCGAGTGGCGTGGGTCCTGCAGAGCGACGGCGACGATACGATCGCGAGGTATTCGGTGGATCTGGCGCCGGGTTTCTGGGTGCCCCACTGGCTGGTGCGCAGCGCGCTGAAGCGCGATCTGCCGAAGATGCTGCGGGCGGTGCGCGGCGAGGCCGAGTCTGCCAGGATGCACCGATGACCGGTTTCCGGCCTGCCGTTCCGAGGCCCGGGACGCCGGCCCTCGCACTGGCGCTCGGGCTCCTCCTCGGGGCCTGCGACCGTCAGCCCCAGCCGCCTGCGCCCCGGATCAAGCAGGTGTTTCATCTCAACGAGTACGAAAAGGATTTCGGTTATGCGCAGGCGGTGCAAATCGACAAGACGCTGTACGTTTCGGGATCCATGGCCGCCGATGCCAACGGGCGCCTGGTCGCCCCGGGCGACATGGCGGGTCAGATGCGCGCGGCCTATGGGAACATTCAGCGCACGCTCGCCGCGCATGGCGCGACGTTCGAAGAGGTCGTCAAGGAGACCATCTATACAACCGACATGGATGCCCTGTTGAAGGCTTCGGATCTGCGCTTCGAGTACTATGACAAGGAACGATTGCCGGCGACGGCCTGGGTGCAGGTCCAGCGCCTGATCGACCCCGGGTTTCTCGTGGAGATCGAGGTCATCGCGGAACTGCCCTGAGCCGCCTTCCGTGACTTCGAGTATTCTAGGAGGCTGTCTGCATGATCCGCGTGGCCGCGGGTGGATCATTCGGACACGCTCCAGGCTGGTCCTCAAAGGTGTGCGGTAGTGCGTAACGTGGTCGACAGAAAATTCGAGCGTCGGCTCGCGGGGCTCATCAACTCGGGCGAACGCGGCGTTCTGCGCGGCGGCCGCAAGGGCGTGGAAAAGGAGTCGCTGCGCGTGTCGCCGGACGGTGAGATCGTGCAGACGCCGCATCCCGCGGCCCTGGGCGCTCCGCTCACGAACGAACACATCACCACGGACTTTTCCGAGTCGCTGATCGAGCTGGTGACACCGCCGTTTCTCGAGACCTGGGAGTTGCTTCAATACCTGTGCGACATCCATCAATTCGTCTACCGTCACCTGGGTGACGAACTGCTGTGGGCGACCAGCATGCCCGGAGCGGTCGAGGGCGACGAGAGCATCCCGCTGGCGCAGTTTGGCCGGTCGAACGTCGGCCGCATGAAGACGGTGTACCGGCATGGTCTGGGGGTCCGATACGGGCGGGTCATGCAGGCCATATCGGGCGTGCATTTCAACTACTCGTTTTCGGAACGCCTGTGGGGGGTGCTCGCGCACGTCAACCAGTCGGCCGACGCACGGCAGGATTTCGTCTCCGAGCAGTATTTCGGCGTGCTGCGCAACTACCGGCGTTATGGGTGGCTGGTGCTGTATCTGTTCGGTACGTCGCCGGCGGTGTGCAGGAGCTTCTTCGGCGCCCGTGAGATCGATCTGCCGGCGCTCGATGCCGATACGGTATACGAGCCCCATGGCACTTCGCTGCGCATGAGCGACGTGGGCTACCGGAACAAGAATCAGGCGACCGTCAGCGTGTCGGTGAACAGCCTGGACGAGTACGTGCGCGATCTGTCGAAGGCGATCGGCACGCCTTACCCTCCCTACGAAAAGATCGGCGTGAAGGTCAACGGCGAGTACATACAGCTCAACGCCAACATTCTGCAGATCGAGAACGAGTATTACAGCTACATCCGGCCGAAGCGCGTGGCCCGATCCGGCGAACGTCCGACCAAGGCATTGCAGCGGGCCGGGGTTGAGTATGTCGAGGTGCGGGCCCTGGATGTCAGCGCCTTCGATCCGGTCGGCGTGAACCAGAACAAGCTGCGCTTCCTGGAGGCGTTTCTGGCGTTGTGCCTGTTGCGCGAGAGCGAACCCATCGGCCGCGGCGAACAGGATGCGCTCGATGCGAATCATCTCAAGGTTGCGCGGCGGGGCCGCGAGCCCGGGCTGACCCTGGATCGCGGCGGCCGCAATTTCCCGATGATCGACTGGGCGCGCGAGCTTCTCGACGCGATGCAGGGGATCTGCGAGATGCTGGACCAGGATGAGCCGGCACGGCCCTATACCTCGGCGCTGGAGGCGCAGCGCGCCAAGATCGACGACGTGGAGCGCACACCCTCCGCGCGGCTGCTCACCGAGATGCGTCAAACCGGCGAATCCTTCTTCGCCCTGGCGCAGCGCATGTCCCGGCTGCACAAGGATTATTTCCTGGACTTGTATCCGCCGAACGAGCGGCGCCTCGCGGACTTCGCGGCGGCCGCCGCGGAGTCGCACGAGGCCCAGGCGCGCATCGAGGCGGCGGACAAGATTGATTTCGACACGTATCTGGCTCAGTATTTGGCGGATTGACGGGAGGATTACAGGCCGCCGCATTTGACATAAGCAACAAACTCGCGCGGACGCTTATTTCTGAAAGCTGTGGCGCAGGTCATTGAGTGCCGTCCGCCACATCGGTAGCTTGGGTTATATGTTCATCGCCAACCGGTTCTCCGTAGAGGATCTCCCGGACCTTCCGCATGTGCGGCAGCTGCGGGCCGGATTTCCGTGGCTTACCTTTGCCCCGGACCTCGAATTGGAATTCCGCCAGATGCATCTCGACGAGAATCTGCATCACATCCGCATGAATCTCAGCCTGGCGGTCGTCATCACGCTCGCCTTTTCGGCGGTCGAGGCGATGGTCCTCGGACCGGGACTCAACCGCATTCCCAGCATGATCCACCTGCTGGTGATGATACCCACGATCCTGGTCGCGCTCGCCGCGACGTTCTCGCAGAGCCGCCAGCGCGCCTACCCTCCGATCGCGATGGCGGCCGGCGTCCTGCTCGGCGTGTCCGTCGTCGCGATCGAATTGATCGCCTCGCTCGCCGGCATATCGCTGCTGTTCCCGTGCCTGCTGCTCACGGTCATTTTCACCTACTTCATGGGCGGCCTGATTTTTTACCACGCCCTCGCCGCAAACGTCTTCGTCGCCCTGGTATACATCGTGGCAGGCTCCTCCGTGCAGCTTCCGACCCACGAGTTCGGGTACGACGCGATCACCGTCGTCGCCGCCAACATCTTCTGCGCATCCGTGGTCTACATGCACGAGAAAACCGCGCGCATGCGCTTTCTCGAGGCGGCGCTGCTGCGCGAGATGGTGGCGCGCGACGGGCTGACGGGCATTCAAAATCGCCGCATGTTCGACCAGCACATCCAGCGCTCCTGGCAGCAGGGCGTTCGCGAAAAGAAACGCGTGGCGGTGCTGTTGGTGGACATCGATTGCTTCAAGAACTACAACGATCGCTACGGCCATCAGGCCGGCGACGAATGTCTGCGGGCCGTCGCGGTATCCTTGAGTCAGTGCGCGCGCCGGCCGATGGATTTCGTCGCCCGATATGGCGGCGAGGAGTTTGCGGTCGTGTTGTTCGAGGCCAGCCGCGAGTACGTGGCGGAGGTTCTGACCCGCATCCAACGCTCGATTGCGGAGCTCAACATCCCTCACGAGGCGTCGATCGTGGCCGGCCGACTTACGGTCAGCATCGGCGCGGCCTATGTGCAGCCCGGCGAGAACCGGACCCATGACGGGCTGGTCCAACTCGCGGACGAGGCTCTGTACAGCGCAAAGGAGCAGGGTCGCAACCGCGTCGTCGTGATGGAAACCGAGTACCAGACGCTGCGCACCGGCCGATTCGACCTGAGCCGCGGCCGCCGCATCGGCTGACCGCTGACGCTGTCTCTCAGTCGCCGCGGTAAATGTGCACCTGCGGTTCGCCGCCCTCCTTGCGGCAGGCCCGGAACATGCCCTCGGAGTTGAACTCCATCGATATGTTGCCGCGGGCGTCGATCGCCACCACGCCTCCCTCGCCCCCGAGTTCGACGAGTTCACCGAGCACGACGTCGTTCACCGCCGTGGCGAGGTCGATTCCGCCATAGCGCATGCGTGCGCCGATGTCGTGCGCGACGGCGGCGCGAATGAAAATTTCACCGTGCCCGGTGGCCGACACGGCGCAGGACCGGTTGTCGGCGTACGTGCCGGCGCCGATGAGCGGCGAGTCGCCGATGCGGCCGAAACGTTTGCCGGTCATGCCGCCGGTCGACGTGCCTGCCGCCAGCCGGCCTTGACGGTCGAGCGCCACCGCCCCCACCGTGCCGACATGGGAAATCGTCAGCGCGGAGAGCTCATCATCGCCGGAGCGGATTCTTTCGAGCTGCTGCCAGCGGGCCGGCGTATGAAAATAACTTTGCGGCACGAAATCGAAGCCCTCGGTCAGCGCAAACTCCTCGGCGCCCGTACCGCTCAACAGCACGTAGTTGGACCGGTCCATGACCGCGCGCGCGAGGGCGATAGGATTGCGGATATGGGTCACCCCGCAGATCGCCCCGGCTTTCAACGTGGTGCCGTCCATGATGGACGCGTCGAGCTCGTTGCGCCCGTCGAAGGTGAACACCGCGCCGTGCCCCGCGTTGAACGACGGATCGTCCTCCAGCGCAACGATGGTGATGCACACCGCGTCGAGACTGGAGCCCCCGGCCGCCAGAACGGCGTCGCCTGCGGACAGCGCCCGTTCGAGCCCTGCGCGGTAGCGCCGTTCGAGCTCACTGCTGAGTTCGGCGCGCGGCAGGGTGCCCGCGCCGCCGTGAAGTGCCAAACCGTACGCACGTGCCATCGATGCTAGGAGCCTGTCTGTGTATTTTTCGTGAGCCGCGCAACGCCGCAGACGCCCCTCTGCCGGCCAACCCGTAGTACCCTCGTGGATTTCCCCTCACTCATCGTTGTCGCCTCCTCGTTGGGTTAAACCCAACCGCGTCGGCTCCGCCTCGATTGAGGGGAAATCCGCCGCGGTCGCGGCCACGGAAAATACTCAGACAGGCTCCTATTCCGTGACCCGCTGCAAGGCTATCATCATTCACCAATGAATCCATTGCCCAAGCCGGCGTCGATCCGCAGCCTCCTCATCGCGAACCGCGGGGAAATCGCGATCCGCGTCATGCGTGCGGCGGCTGAACTGGGCCTGCGCACCGTCGCCATACATTCCCGCGAGGACCGCTTCTCCCTGCACCGGACGAAGGCGGACGAGAGCTATCTCGTGGGTGACGGGAAGGGGCCCATCGAGGCCTATCTCGACATCGAGGACATCATCCGGATTGCCATCGAGGCGCGCGCCGACGCCATTCATCCCGGGTACGGATTCCTGTCCGAAAGCCCGGAATTGGCGGAGGCCTGCGCCGCGGCAAACATCATTTTCGTGGGTCCGCTGCCGGACACCATGCGGCGTCTCGGAAACAAGGTCGAGGCGCGCAACCTGGCGCAGGCGGCCGGTGTCCCGGTGATGCCGGCCACGCCGCCGCTGCCTGCCGACCCCGCGGCGATCCTGGCAATGGCGCGGGAGGTCGGTTTCCCGGTGATGCTCAAGGCGAGCTGGGGCGGCGGCGGCCGCGGTATGCGGGTCGTGGAAGACGACAGCGAACTCATCGAGACGGTTGCGGCGGCCCGGCGTGAGGCCAAGGCGGCCTTCGGCAAGGATGAGGTGTACCTCGAAAAACTGATCCGGCGAGCGCGTCACGTCGAGGTGCAGATCCTCGGCGATTCGCACGGCAATCTCGTGCATCTGTACGAACGCGACTGCACGGTGCAACGCCGCAATCAAAAAGTGGTGGAGCGGGCACCCGCCGCATTCCTCTCGGATGCCGAGCGGCACGCGCTGTGCGAGGCGGCCTTGAAGATCGGCCGGGCGGTGCAATACCGGGCGGCCGGGACGGTCGAATTTCTGCAGGATGCCGACACCGGCAAGTTTTATTTCATCGAGGTCAATCCGCGAATCCAGGTTGAACACACGGTCACCGAATGCGTCACCGGAATCGATCTCGTCAAGGCGCAGATCCGGATCGCGGCCGGCGCGCGCATCGGCACTCCGGAGAGCGGCGTTCCGCGCCAGGAGGACATTCGCGTGAGCGCGCACGCCCTGCAATGCCGGGTGACGACCGAAGATCCTGAAAACAACTTCGTCCCCGACTATGGTCGGGTCACCGCATACCGCAGCCCCGCCGGCTTCGGCATCCGGCTCGATGCCGGGACCGCCTACGCCGGCGCGATCATCACGCGCTTCTACGATTCGCTGCTGGTCAAGGTGACGGCCTGGTCGCCGACCCCGGAGGAAACGATTGCGCGCATGCACCGCGCCTTGTGGGAGTTCCGCATACGCGGGGTGGTGACCAACCTGCGTTTTCTCGATCAGCTCATCATGCATCCGCGGTTTGCCGCATCCGACTACACCACGAAATTCATCGACGAGACTCCGGAGCTGTTCCGCATTCCGCGCAAGCGCGACCGCGCCACTCGTCTGCTTGCGTACATCGGCGATGTCATCGTCAACGGCAGTGCCGAGGTCAAGGGCCGCGCAATTCCCAAAACCCCGGTGTTTCCGCGGCTGCCGCGCGTCGTGCTGCCCTCGCCGCCGTCGCCCGGGTCGAAGCAGCGGCTGGATGAGCTCGGTCCCGACCGATTTGCCGCGTGGATGCTCGCCGAGAAGCGCGTCCTGCTGACCGACACGAGCATGCGGGATGCCCACCAGTCCTTGTTGGCGACGCGGTTCCGCACGCACGACCTCGCGCTCGCCGGCCCCTTTTATGCGGCGTTGCTGCCGCAACTGTTTTCGGTTGAGTGCTGGGGCGGCGCCACGTTCGATGTCGCGATGCGCTTTCTGAAGGAGGATCCCTGGGCGCGGCTCGCGGCATTCCGCGAGTCCATGCCGAACCTGCTGCTACAGATGCTGCTCCGGTCCGCGAACGCGGTCGGCTATACGAATTATCCGGACAACGTCGTACGGCACTTCGTGGACCGCGCGAGCGACGCAGGCATCGACGTCTTCCGTGTGTTCGATTGCTTGAATTGGGCGGACAACATGAAGGTCGCCATCGAGGCCGTCAGGGCGGCGAATCGTCTGTGCGAGGCGGCGATCTGTTACACGGGAAACCTGTCGGATCCGCGGGAGACGAAATACGGCCTCGCCTATTACGTTTCCCTGGCGGCAGAACTGAAGCGCATGGGTGCGCACGTGATCGCCATCAAGGACATGGCGGGACTGTGCCAGCCGCGGGCTGCCGCCGCGCTGGTCAAGGCGCTCAAGGAGGAGGTCGGTCTGCCGGTCCATTTTCACACCCACGATACCAGCGGCATCGGGGCCGCCAGCGTGCTCGCCGCCGTCGACGCGGGTGCGGACGCGGTCGACGGAGCCATCGACGCGCTCTCCGGCCTCACCTCGCAGCCCAATCTCGGATCGATCGTCGAAGCTCTGCGCCACGGTCCCCGGGACCCAAATCTCGACCCGGAGAACATCCGCACCATCTCGACCTATTGGGAACAGGTGCGCCGGGGCTACGTGGCCTTCGAGAGCGACATCCGCGCGGGAGCGTCGGAGGTATACGTGCACGGCATGCCGGGAGGGCAGTACACGAACCTGCGCGAGCAGGCCCGCGCGCTTGGGTTGGACGACCATCGCTGGCCCGAGGTCGCCAACGCGTACGCCCTCGTGAACGAGATGTTCGGGGACATCGTCAAGGTCACGCCGACGTCGAAGGTGGTCGGGGACATGGCGATCATGATGGTCACGAGCGGCCTGACACGCGAGGCCGTGCTCGACCCGGCAGTCGAAATCGCGTTTCCCGAGTCCGTGGTGCAGATGTTCCGCGGCGATCTCGGCCAGCCTCTCGGCGGGTTTCCGGACGCGCTGCAGAGAAAAGTGCTTGGATCCCAGCGGCCGATGACGCGCAGGCCGGGTGAGCTGCTGCCGGCAGCCGATCTCCCGGCGGAGCGCACGGCGGCCGAGACGAAGGTCGGCCGTGCGATCACCGAGACCGAGCTCGCGTCCTACCTCATGTATCCCAAGGTGTTCGTCGACTACGCCGCC
>Ga0182030_10003239_pt1 | contig 34736 bp, 41 predicted proteins | sample 812S3MmetaG_FD_121299 | JGI IMG/M metagenome (GOLD analysis project Ga0182030, IMG submission 121299) | Permafrost microbial communities from Stordalen Mire, Sweden - 812S3M metaG (Illumina Assembly) | ecosystem: Environmental > Terrestrial > Soil > Wetlands > Permafrost | place: Sweden...
AAAGGAAAAAAGGTATTTGCACAGAAAAATATCAAAAGAGGAGGGGGGGGGAGATGGTGTGGGGGTAGGGGGGGGTGGGGGGTTGAGTGCCTTGAGTGTGTAGATACAGAAGAAATGCATGTAGGAGCGATGTTTCCATTTGATGAGCCTATGGTCAATTAGGTGCAAGGAAAGGAGCCTTGCATACTGATTCACACTGGGGGAAAGGAGGTATTAAGAGATCTCGAAAGATGAAAGAATGTCATGTGATGCTCGTTGACGCACAGGATGTGGGTTTTTTAATAATAGAATATCACTTGCATTTGTGGTATCTCCTAACTCCCCCACAAACAAGGGATATCAGGAACAACAATCGACACCAAGAACTCTTGTCCTCGCAGATACAGCATCCAGTAGTTATAGGACACTTTCATGTAATTCCCAACGCCATAAACTATCAACTTGTTTCACAAATGTCGACAAATCTTTACTCATTCTGTGTACCGTCGTCGCCCTTTTCTGTCCTTATTTAACGAGCAGTTGTTTAATGGCTGATATTCTTCTTTGTTCTCAAGACCTTCATACCATCCCTCCTCAATTAACGCTAATTCTGTATCATGCCAATACTGCTTCTTATCCTTAGACTTGAGATCAAGGTCGCCAATGCGAGCTTCAATCTTAGCATTCTCATCTTCGGGGAAACGAACAAAGACAGTACAATCTCGCAAAGTCATAGCACGAAGGAAGTCCTTGTCTTCGACTGGAGCATTAAAAGGTCCCACCTTGTCGAAGAGATTTTGGTAGTTCCGAAGTCGCTTTAGGAGAGTGTTGGATTCCAACCACTTCGCAAAACGAATGATTTTGTGTTCGCTTTCTACAGGTTGGCCGTCACTGATGGGTGCAAGAAGGATACGAGCAACATTGACAAGATCTCTGCGATCTTCGGAGACGAGGTCAAGTGGGCAGAATGTCTTAGCGGGCTTTTCTCGATTTCTAGCTCGCTCTGCATTTTGGCGTGCAACGCGTGCGCATTGTCGACAGCGTTTGGAGTTCTCGGGGGCGGAAGGGGACTGAGTGAGCCATTTGGGTTTGAATTCGATGACTTCCTCTTCAGTGCTCTGAGGTGTCATGTCTGTGACCAGTAAGCCATGTTCATCATCGGCGAGATAAATCCCATGACGCTTAGTAGGTCTCGCATCAAGATCTGGTCGAAGACAGCCCTTCATTGGATAATCTCGTTCCCAGCCTCGAAGCTGTTCGTTGAGGGTTTCGATGACATTGGCTGGGCGAAGTTCGACAAGAGTTTGGTCAACGATTTGATCGGAGCTGAATATGGGGGCGATGAGATCTTGAAAGGCTTCTTGAGCAATTTTGCATGGAACAGTAGTTGGAAGATCCTTGCGGACTCGGAGTAGCTTCTCTAGAAAGGTCTGTCAGCGTTGAAGAAGGCAGCACGCTCTTTGCGATGACGAGGCTGAACCAGCAGCGTGACGCAACTGGCCGACGTTCAGTCTCAAGCTTTTGAACAAAAGTTTGCTCAACTTACTCTCGAACGGTCCCAAGAGGTAGGGGATTAGATCAAGGTCTTCTGGAAGTGGTTCTCCATCTTCATACTCGTCTAGGAGACTGGGTAGCGGGGTTCTAGGAGGTATGGAGATTCGGTAGACGATATTGGCGGCTCCTTCATTGAGATACTCGAAAGTGGTCCCTATCGGGAAGGCAAAGTTATCATCTGGAGCCATCGCTGGGTCATCAATCCAACGTTGGCGATGGTATTGTCGTCGTCGCCGCCGTGAGGCTGAGAAGGCTGAACAGGAGGAGGAGTATGTGCAAGATAGGTAGGTCACCGTAGTTTAGTGCTCCACTCACGTGATTAAAAGGGATAAATCGGAACTTACCTTATGCAAGGTCGCACGATTCTTGCATAAATCGGGTGATGACGCTTGGGCTGCTCTTATTTTGGATTTCACAAGCTGCCGAGAAGAACTTTCTCTCCGTTCACCCATAATATTTACGACCAATTCACCATCGGTCGATAACGAACCTAATTAATCACAAGAGCTTCGACTCGTAATACGACTCATCATCCGGGCTCTTAATTGATCCTGGTGACTTCTCGGTGTACGAGCCGGTCATTCATTCAGCCTATCCTTATCACCAGGCCAGGCCGAATCCTACGCGACAGAAACTTCGACCAGCAACTACGAATTCCTCATTGATACAATCCTCCTTCTCAGATATCTAATGCCATCTCAACATGGCCTTCAATTTCAACTGGTCACCTCTGACGGCAGATGCGGACTTCTATTCGCGGGCCCAGGAGATGCTCACAACCGCTCTCAATAAATCTCCCAAACCTCCGATAATCGTCGATGATATTCTTGTCAATGAGCTCAATTTGGGGAGTGTTCCTCCCGAGCTGGAGATTCTAGAGATTGGGGATTTGGCAGAGGATAGGTTTAGAGGGATATTCAAGATGTGCTACTCTGGAGATGCCTTCTTGACTCTGAAAACAAGGGTCCAAGTACGTCGCACAACCATTCTTCAGCTTCGATATCATCGCATACCCCTATTCTACGAGATGCGCTGTCTTTGGATGCATTTTGCGCTGGGATACGCGTGAAATTATTTCCCCACACTATCCTTGAATATGGTATATCAGAATGCTAATATATCAACAACAGGCGAACCCCATGAATACATATCTCTTTTCAAAACCGTCTTTTACGTCCCCTGAGCCTCTCGCAGCAGCATCTGGGTTAACGATACCGCTCCAAATTACCTTATCGGAGATCAAGCTTTCCGCTTTTATAATACTCGTCTTCTCCAGGCAAAAGGGGCTTACCCTGGTTTTTCGAAATGATCCTCTCGAATCCCTCAAAGTCTCCTCAACCTTTGATTCGATACCATTTGTTCGAGATTATCTGCAAAATGAGATCGAGAAGCAATTACGGACTTTGATGATGGATGAGTTACCGGCGATCATACATAGATTATCCTTGCGATTATGGTGCCCAGAGTATAGAGCGAAGGAAGACCAGGAGGAGGCCGAGAAGAAGGGGAAACCAGAGGAGGAGGAAGTCCCAGTGGATCCCTTCTCAAGTCCACCACAAGATGCTGTCGATGCACGAGGGAACATTCTGGATGCTAGTGAGATTTCAAACTTAACTCTGGATGGCGGATCAGAGATTCATTCTCTTTTTTCGCAAAAGAATCTTCTCCGCTTGGCGGCTCTTACAGATTCTCATCGGACCTTATCGCTATTTACGCCTTCGATTCGAGATGCTGTATTCAGAGCTTGGGCCGGGCCATCAGAGCGTGGTGATACGGCGGGAACCTCCACTCCAGCAACTCCAAGCTTGATGCGGTCTCATTCCACTCTCGGAAGCACTAGTACGACCTACACATTCGGGAAAGGGTCAGATGATGGTAATGGGAGTATTCCTTCCAGACCTTCGCTCGTCAATATGCACTCGGCAACAACCGGGCTCTCTCTCGGAGCCGGGCGTCATTCAAGGTCACACGCTGGTCGCAAGAAGAAAACCCGTGTTGTCAACTTGCGGAAATCCAAAACAACAGACGACATTGGTTCCGAATCAGGGGACAGCGAAACATCGTCATCCGCAGCTCCTGCATCGGAGCCAGTATATACTACGCGTATTCCAGAAGAACCAGAAGACAACATCGCCACGCCTCCTCGATCGCCATCCGGAAGGGTCAGATTCCGCACGAGTAGCATTGACCTTGGTGATACTCCACGCAAACTACGTATATCTACTGCCGGCCGCCCTGTTCCGAGTTTGAGTTCTACAACTGTCCCAGAGCAGGTCATTCTAGACCCTACACCGTCCATCGAGAAGGACGAGCCTACAGCTCCGATTTACTCTCGCTCTCACAGACCGTCATATGCACCTTCATATCCGGAAGAGAAAGCTGGCAGTTCAAGCTCAGCGCCATATCTAGAGCCAGCTCCAGTGCTAAGTGAAACACCCGGCATTTTAGAACAAGCTTGGGTTATGAAGATGGCAGGCGAGATCGCCCGCCGCGCACGCGATGAGAAGTCCGCGCAAGGCTTCTGGAGCAACTCTGACAGAGAGGAAACCCCTCCTCCTGCATATCAACCGAAGGCATAGAGGCCTTCTAAATCTCTTTTGTTACTGGCATGGCGTTTGGATGGAAGGACAACTTTAAGACTCCTCTCTTGTGCTTCTATATTTGAATGCGATCTAGCGTGCCTTTTCTTCGATCGTTTGCTTGTATAAGACCTGGGACCGGCTGGCTGGAAAGGTTGGCGGATAAGGTCTGGTTTGACCTTGGGTTGGGTTTGGTGGGGTTGGTGGTAATGGGCGGACTCTAATCGAGACCCTGTATAAAATTATCTTCTGCATACCCGATGGAGAGCAGGAGGTTCAGCGTTTTACCGCAAACACAGACAGACTATTGTCTCGTCGAGACGAATTTCTTTTGTTCAAAAATGGAGACGAAAAGATCAAAGTGGAGGAGATACCACTGTACCAATAGTGTACTGAGTAGAGCAACCCAAGCAATATTGAAGATGATACCCTATGACCTCGATCATGTGGCTGAGCTATGCCATTACTCATGAATTAGCCAAACATCCATTGTGACTCTGGTTCACACGTCAACAGACTGCACCGCTGACTCGGTCCGTGCCAAGCGCAAGGCTACGACATCGATTCCCAAGCCTCTCCTCGAACTATCCACCTCATCAACATGATACCATAAGAGATTAATCCTCCATAAAACCTTACAAACGTACCCAAAATAATATCATGGATATAAATCCTCTAGCCCTAACTAAAAACACCCTCCCCAAATCCCCACAATCATCAAAACCACCCTCCTCGGTCTCTTTGGTTACTCTTCCAACGCCTCATCCCAAGATATCCTCCCAGAACTAATATGTCTCTTCGCCCGCCCTATTCTCAGTACGCCGGCTGCATTACTAAAATCTCAAACGCAATTAAAATATGATCTTGGCGTTTTCGACCGGATGTGGATTGCTAAATACACTATCCCCGCACCTGAAAATCACTTTCGAGGTCGAGGGCCAAGGAATGGTAGGGAAGAGACGAGGCGGATTAGAGAGGCGGTTGGAATGGTGATTAAAGCGTGAGTGATGGGAGATTTGGAAAGGATACGGAGCGGCGAATGGGGTGGGGGAGTGGTAGATTTGGTGGACGTAGAGCTTGAGTAAACGGGGTATTGAGGTGGAGTGAGCCATTTTTATAGGAAGGAGGATTGGGAGATGTATGAGAAGATGGTGGTGGAGGTTGATGATGATGCGCCTGTTATTTTGTATTTTCATGGTGGTGTCTTTTGGTATTTCTCAGTCATAAACTAGAGTTTAAAAGTTACTCATACAGCATAGTTTAATAGACCCCGCAACCCACCGCTGGACAACCTCCTCCCTAGCCCAAAACACCCGCGGCCGCGTCCTCTCAGTCCGCTATCGCCTCTCTCCCCCAAAGCCCTTCCCAGCCGCCCTTCTCGACGCGCTCGTCGCCTACCTCTCCCTCATCTCCCCTCCCCCAGGCTCTTTCCACTCCCCCATCCCACCAAGTAAAATAATTCTAGCAGGCAACTCCTCCGGCGCCTGGCTCGCCGTCTCCCTTCTACTCCTCCTACTCACCCTCCCCCGCCTCTCCATCAATGCCCTCCAACTCCCCACCATGCCCACCCCAATCTCCCTCCCCGCAGGCCTCACCCTAACCTCCCCCTGGTTCGACGTTTCCCACCCCCTTCCCTCCGTGCATACAAACGCACGCTACGATATCGTCGCTCCCCCATCCCTAGACCTTACAATCCCTCACCCAAACTTTCCAGCAGATGAAATATGGCCGTCTAAACCGCCGAGAATGGAAACGTATTGTGAGGCTAACACAGTGACGCATCCGCTTGTTAGCCCGTTAGCTACCAGGAAGGAGGATTGGAGGGGTGCGTGTCCGGTTTTTGTGGGGGTGGGGTGGGAGGGGATGATGGATGAGGGGGAGGTGTTTGGGAGGAGGGTGACGATGGAGAATTTGGGTGGGGAGGGGGGGAAGGTCGTTTTTGATGGGTGGGTAGGGATGCCGCATTGTTTTAGGTGAGTCACAACGTATGGTTATTTGAAAAGTGAGGTTTGCTGATTGGGAATAGTATGATACCATGGAACCAATTCGGCAGATCAGCAATCGCGAACTGGGCCGCGTTCTGTCGGCAAGCTGTAAATGGTGGGATCAAGAGATCGAGTGCTACTTGGGCGGATAAATATGGTAATGTGAAAGAGATTTATATCTCAGAATTGGGTATGAGTGCTAGGTCTGGGGAATTACATGGCAGGAAATAGATTTAGATGATACTACGGTAGAGAAGATGCTTTGGGAGCAAAGAGAGTGGAGAGTCAGGCTGGAGGCGGATTTGGGAAGGAAATGGAGGGATGATACTTGAGGAGGCCCTGGAGAATACGTATACCTTTGAGTATAATAACTAATTAACATCATGAGTAGTGGCCCTCACTATACATCGTACTCTTGTCCAATAAGACTGGGTACTTTCAGCTTCATCCTACATACGAGTGACCATGGAAGCTTTCCTGTGATTCGGCGCAGTTGCATTGGTTGTTGAAGGGAGGGAGGGTGCAGTTGGCGTACCCGAATGTAGATCAAAAGGGGATTTTGGATAAAAATAAAGCAGAAGCTGCGGTTCGTATCTTGACTTGGGTCAAACGCTTTGGTTCTTATAGTTGTGTTAAAGAATAGAGCTAAGAGAGTAAGGACGTTGATTAGCGATGATGTTAATTGGAGGGCAAGTTTGAGATTGATGATTGTGTATGCCAGGATGTAAGTCTTACATTGTGGTAGAGGACTTTGCAAGTCTGAGGGCAATGCCGACAAGTGCCTTTGACAGCGTGAATTGGAGCTTGTTTATACCTCATAAATAAAAATCAATTACACCATTCGATTGGTTGGGAGGCGTAATAGAAATTTCAGTTAAGTAAGAAAAGGCAAGCAGATGGCTACTAAGGACGATGCAGTTCATTGGATATGGAACCACGTAGTAGCTCCAATACCTTGACTCTTTCCAATACTCACTCACATAGAATCACAATCATCTAACTCACTTTTTGCTTTCTCTTGATCCGTTGTCGTATCGCAATTTTGAACAATTGCGTATCCTGTTTGGTGCGGTCTCGATTTTGGATCTCGCCTTGCGCTGCTTCAAGCGAGTAGATTATGGAAAGGTTGGTGTGCTGACAGGTGATGAATTGTTTTGCTCTGTCAAAGTCAATCTTAGTTTTTTATTAAATTTAATTATGCTCTTATTAGTCTATTTATTGTTGTTGTTGTTGGGAAGCTTAGGCAGAGAGTGAGACGTAGGCTTTATTGATATATTTTAAGTGATATTGCCGATATTTTGTTGGTTGATCTGGTTTGTTAGTGGTTAGGAGGATCGAGCGAGTTGCTAGGGCTGATTTTGTATAGGAGTAGAAGTTATATTTTGTTGCTTAAAAGAATCAAGTTCCAGAGTTGGCTCGTTGATATAATAGCTCTCCTTGACGTTATATTATAAGATGGATGTATTAGTGAACTAGATCTGTCCAGAGGCGGATTTTAATATCGTGAGAGATCTTTAGAATCCCATTCTGCTCAATATGCTAGTACTGATATCACTAGAAGCGTTTTCTACCCTGTCTTACTCGTTGTCTTCGAGAATTATGGGTGAATCTGCGTGTAATTCGCAGGCCACTAAGTATTAAGGATAGCTGGGCCATCTATATAAACTGTCGTCTGACATTTGTATAGTCCTGGTTTTGTTCGATGGTCTTGTATTTCAACCGAGAAGAGCCGGTTGTTTCCGACGTTGAAGTGTGGGCTTAGGCTTTGAAGCTATACCAGCAATATTTTGACATAAAATCGCACTCAATCACAGGCTCTACTTGTCATTTTCGTGAGAGGCTGATCCCAAAGTCCTTTGGGAATCTTTTCATGGCCAGCCTTCGGTTTACTGATTGTGTTAGTTAAAGTGGGATATAGCATGAGGACTTTAGCCCCCTAAGCGGGGTGACATCGGGAATCGGCATGGGGATTCCCACCCTTGCCATTTCCCCCCATTACTAATTAACCCTCTTTCCTCTTGTCCCTTCCCGACTTCACCTTAGTTGTTCATTTCTGAAAAGGCAATGGCAACACAAACTCAAACAATTACGCTTGCAGCCCGGCAGACCGGGTCCCAAATCGAATCCGAGTCAGAATCAAGTCAACGGGTGCCAGCTTTGCCACCAATATCACACAAGAAACAAGCTGCAGTGCTCTTCTCTGCCTTCGCTACTATAGCCCTTACGATAGGGTATAACCAATGCTTTGGCGTGTTTCAAGAGTATTACCTCTCGTCCAGCCAAGATGTTCTAGTGCCCTCTCCTTTCCAACAGGTCTCGTCGCCGACGGCACTGCTCGCCTTTGTAGGCACGCTGTGCTATGGGCTGACGTGGGCAGGCGGAATACTCGTGAATCCCGTGATATCACGCATTGAGCATGGAACGTGGGCCACAACCACGCCCTCAACTCAGCTGTGGCGCCGCAGGATCCTGCGCCTGTTGATGCCGAGGACAATCACCATCTCAGGGGTGCTTATGGTATGCGCTGGGTTCACGCTGGCCTCCTTCAGCAGTTCTATATGGGAGCTCCTGTTTACACAAGGCTTTCTCGTTGGCCTCGGAATGTCGTTGTTGTACTTCCCGCTTCTAGCTCCTGCGCCTGAATATTTCACCAACCATCGGGCCACGGCCATGGGCTTTGTAAGTGTTCTTCCCCTGAAACTCCCCAGAGTCGAGTATACATATATGCCTGCAAGCATTTATATATATGCTAATGCACTTAGATCCTAGCCGGCGGCGGCACTGGCGGTCTCATATTCTCACCCGTGATCAGGGCGCTTCTCAGCTCCATCGGTGGTCGTTGGACCCTCAGGATCTGGGCCGTCTTCAACCTGGTTGCTGGATTGCCAGTCGCCTGGGCAGTGCCGCGGAGCCGATATGCAGCTGTTTCAACGGCAGAAGGACTGGAGAGGCGAGACACGCACGTCTCACGCGCCTTGGCCTCGAGACCGGCCTTCCTCTTCTCTGCTGTGGCCGCCTTTCTCCAGGTTAGTACTCAATGCTTTATTTTCCTGGTATAACCGTATCAGCTATGACCGAAACCAACCCCTGCAGGCGGCTGGGGCCCAACTGCCCCTCGCCTTCATTCCCTCTTACACGGTCCGCCTCGGCTTCACCGCCTCCAAAGGCGCCAATCTCCTTGCCGCAAGCAACGCCATCAACGCCGTGTGTCGCGTCCTGACGGGCTACGCTGGCGACCGCCTCGGCCGGCAGAACACGCTCATCCTGACGCTCCTCCTCGCCGCATCCAGCGTCTTTGCCTTCTGGCTCTCTAGCGTCCTGGCAACCTCCACGTCGTCCTCCTTCTCCCTCTGGCTGGCTTTCATCGTGTTCTACAGTGTCTCTGCCGGTGGATACTATGCGCTGTTCCCGGCCCTCATCGCCGAGGTCTTCGGCATCCGCCAGTATGCTGCTGTGAATGCATTTATCCTTTTCGCCAGGGGGTTGGGCACTATGTTTGGGAGCCCTGTTGGCGGTCAGCTGCTTGGGAGTTCGGAAGAGGGGACGAGAGCGTATGCTAGTATTGCGTATTGGGATGGCGCACTCTTGATGGGTGCGACCGTGTTTTGTGTTGGCGTACGGTGGGCTGATGGGAAGGGGAAGGGATGGAAGTGGATTGCTTGAGGCTGATATAATAGTGAAACCGGTTAGCTCAGATGATAGTGACTCACTCGGCTCTTTTACCCAGGTGTTGAATGCCATATGAGTGAAGCCTCGCGTCCCGACTGGGACCGTTAATTAGGTATATGAATGATAGTATATCTAATGAATAGTATAGTTATATAGGTGGTGTATATAGTCGAGGGTGCCATTTAGTTTAGCCTATTCTGCCTGTCCTTATGTCGAATATTTATATTTTAGATATTCGTTTGAGCTGATTCAAACAAAACAGAGCTCTGCAAGCTAACTATTGACCGAGATCCTAGCTTAAATCTCAACTATTTACGCACCGCTGTATAGGTGGAATCAAGTATCACAAATGAGCTCTAAGCCCTCGAGATTAAATTCGAAAAACTCTACACAAAGTAAAGTATTTGATAATATCATAGATAAAGTGTTGGAAGGGAAGACTTGGCTCGCTATTAATAAACGCACTCATGCTAAGTTCTCTTTTCCATGTGGGATGTACCGCTCAGCTTGGTGTATCTAGCAAGGCAGAGGCTGCTGTCAAAGTTCCCCAATGCGGCAGTATAGCATGGACGGGAGGGGTGGTAGACTTGGTCAAGAAGACCTTAAGTCCTAGTTAGGGGATGATAGACAATGAGAATCTGGGGAAGAATAAGCTGCTGACAGATGTCAGTACCGAGGAGACTGTTATGAAGATTGAGGAGAAAGAGAAAGAATTAGCGATGATCTGCAAATTCTAGAGCGGGCATGGCCATAAAAGTGGACTATGCAATACCGAGGCTACAGGGATAAGACGCTATACGAGTACCTAAATTACAGGGCTTACGGTTATGGCTTAGCGAGCCATATGGCTACTGGGACAGGGGCATTACGCTTACTTCATTCGTTATTTTACGGGGTAGTATAGCGTCCCTTCAGGGCCTACTAGTACTCAATAAGCACGGCGGGTTTTTTGCCGCAACCCCCCGTGTGGAGAAGATCTGCGTTCGCATTCCGAAAGCAGGGCAGATATTTTTGTGCCCAACTCGCAGCCGCCGCTTTCAATTTTCTTCTTCATAAGCAAATTGTTCTCTTCTCATTTCACACAGCGCTGATACAATTCTTATTATTGTGCCTGATATGTTGAACATATCTCACGTACTTCATCACCTTTAGCTGTTTGTGCAGAGTTGGCCGATTTGAAATGGCTCAGCTCCAGAGTTCAGATATCTCCCTGGAACGCCACTTACGAAGGGATCTTCACGCGGCGATGTAACATTAATAAACCTTCTCCACGCCATCTCCCGAACCGCTTCATTTCACATGGGTCAAACAGGTATATAAGCGGGTCACCTCAACCTCGAAATGAAATTCTTTTGAAGAATCCTTCATTCACTTCAAGTCATCGAGATGTTGTTCTCAATAGTCTCCCTCCTGGTTCCCTCTGCCTTAGCCACAGTTGTTTCTCAGCGGCAAACCCTGTCTGGAAGTACTGTCTGCCAGCAGATCGCAGGCAATATTACGGGCCAAGTGTATTACCCATTGAGCACCAATTACAATAGCGATGTATTTCATTACTTCGCCTCTTCTGCTCAGTCGTCCACCTGCGTCGTCGAAGTTGCCACTCCCGAAGATGTGTCCAGCGTTCTGAAGATCGTTGGTTCAACCAGAACGCCTTTTGCTGTGAAGTCTGGTGGACATAGCTCGAATCAAGGATTTTCAAGCACAACTGGCGTTCACATCTCGCTGGTAAGGATCAGCCAGATTATCTTATCTGCAGATAAACAAACTGTAGAGGTGGGCCTTGGGAATGTAAGTTTCTCCCTACGTCCCTGTAAGTCGATGCACTGCTTATGCTGCTACTAGGTTTGGTCGGATGTGTACACTGCTCTTAACGGCACGGGTGTCAATGTGGTCGGTGGTAGAGTGCCAGGGCCAGGAACCGGTGGCTTCTCCCTTGGTGAGTACCGTTTTCCCGAGTATAATTTCCTATTGCTCCTGTCTTGATATGCTTTACCCAGTGCTTCTAAGGCATTAAATCCTCTTACTCACTAAAGACGGCAAACTGACTCGGAATTCCGAATGCTAGGAGGTGGTTATTCCTGGCTCACTAACCAATATGGTCTTACTTGCGACACTGTCAACACGTATAATCTTGTGCTTCCGAACGGAACTATCACCACGGTTGATTCCACAAACGAAGACCTGTTTTTCGCCCTCAAGGGCGGACTGAACCGGTTTGGAGTTGTCACAAGCATTGTCTACAACACCGTTCCTCAACCGGACTTAATCTACGGAGGTATTCAAGTGTACGGTGCCGACGCGATCCCTGCACTCATCAACGCCACCAGCGAGTTCCAGGCCGAGAACACAGATCCCAAGGCCCAAGTTCTTTTCACTATAGACGGTGGTCTCGATGCCAGCGTTGTCTTACTCCTGTTCTACGACGGACCATTTCGGCCCTCTGCTTTTGACCCGTTCAACATCACTGCTATTCCACTTCTCTCCACCCTCGCAGTCCAATCCTTCGCTGATTTCGAGAACGCCATCCCCTCCAAACTAACGGGAGGCCAGCGAGGCGCGTATCATACGCTTATGACCACGAGTCTGACGCAGAATTTCCTGACCGCCGTGTACAACGAGTCCAATTATTGGGGCGACCTCTCCGCTGTGCATGCTGGCACCACAGTCTCGTACGATATTGAGCCTTTCATGAAGTACGGCGAGCACGCAACCGATTCCGCCTTCCCACACGCAAATTCCCCCTTGCCATTGAATCTATACTACGCCTGGCAATTGGAAGCTGATGATGTGTTCTGGCAAGGTGTTATGCAGCAGTCGGTAGATCGACTGACGCAGGTAGCTATCGCGGAGGGAATTCATGACCCGAATGCGTATGCGTATGTCAACTATGCGCTATTCACGTACTCTGGAGAGCAGGTCTATGGACCGACGAATTTGGCGAGGTTGAGGACTATTCAGGCCCAGTATGATCCTAATGGAGTCATGGAGCTTGCTGGTGGGTTTGCCCTTTAGATGCCTTCTAGGATTACAATGAACTCTATTGTCTCACATAAAATTTGTTCCATCGTTTCAACTGCATTGGACTTAGAAAGACTCCCCAATGTAAGATCTGATATCATAAAATTTAGAAGTTTGATTTTGTATCAAAATAATGCTTCCTTATGGCGATGTAAGCTTTACTTCGACTCTTCGTCACTATCTATCTTTTCAGATCATCCTTAGTCCCCTTCTATCATCCGATCAAACTACATGCTTGATATTTTAACCTTACAAGTCGGACTGTTAATGACGCGCTCTCTCCTTTTCAGCGGCTCTAACTGGCATCCTTAGCAGGCATTGAGAAAAACTCTGAATCCACCAGGTCATCCAGCGAAATATTCGGGGATATGTCAGAATAAAGTTTCCTTGGTTGTGGCAATTTTGCCGCGTCGCAATCAGGGAACAGATCTGGTCCCAATGTGTTGACAATCTCCGTGACTTGTCGAGAGAGTTCCGCTCTCTGTTCCCGTAGCTTAATAAGTGTACCAGCAGAGAATGGAGACAGACAGAGTAGCAGTGGTCGTAATGATTTGAAAATGTCCATGCCAACTTCGCCAAGACGTAGAGCCGCATAAGTCAGCATTGGGAAGACGACATACGCCGCGAGGATAATGCTCCAAATACGGACAGAGTTAGGCACGTAGCCGTTGATGTGGTTGTAGTGCGTCCAAAATGCAAGGATGACAGCATAGTAAGTGTATAGCAAAGGTGCCAAGCCGCCCGCAACGAGAATCTTCCAGGTAGCCATAACATCATTACCTTGAATCTTGACGCTTGAACCCGCTAAAGCTTCTTTCGTCTTCTTGTGAGAGTAGTATCTCGCAGCAATAAATACGGGCGAGAAGAGGAGTAAACCAGGCAAAGTCCCGATAGCGAGGATGGATAGCTTGCCGACACGATAGAGTAGTGTTGACAGTACCCTAACAATTGAGAACCTGGCATACTCTACCTGGTGATCGCGAAGCCCAAGAAGTTGGAGTTGCTTGTTATAATCTTTGATTTCTTGTGAGACCTTCTCGATTCTAGCGTCGCCTTTGTATTGGGTGTAGCCCTTGACAAGACGTCTGTTGATCTCGATGGTGGTGGATAGAGGAAGACGATGTTTCCTCGACGAATATAATCTTCTTGCAGCATGCACAAGCTGTGCCAATGTCAGTCAATCCCTCCAAGCCTGTAAATCGGAGTTATACAGACCATCAGGGTATCGAAATCGGGCGCTGTCATAGTCACTGCGGAGAGTGATTGAGAAATAGACCCAAGTAGAGTTCCAACACTCTCGCGCCTTCTACCGCTCTTGAAATCATCGACAAGCTCAGGCTGAATCTCTACCGGATCTCCAAACTCCACCACAGCTCGCGAGCGAAATTTGTGTGCGTGAAAATAGTTCATGCCGGTGGGAACGACGGTCAGCTTCGTGTTCTGAGCGAGGGCACCAAGAGCCATGATTGCAATGCCAGCTTCCAAACTATCAGTTATGATGTATAAAGGATGAAAATTATCGCTTACCTTTCAATGGAAGAAGACTTGGGCGATCGTGACTGCCGCCTTCCGGAAAGATCCCAATACATCCAGCTTTACTGAGCCGCTCAAACACGGCATTGTACACCGCCGCCTGGTCAACGTGCGGTGCAACTTTGAACTTGGTGCCATTTGGTCCTGCAAGTTGATCAAGCGTGTCTTTATGAGTCGGTGCTACCTTGAGAAGGATCTCTTTACGGCCGCAGATTTGGGCAATGTCAAGCTTGTGCGATTCGCCATTGATAGAGGGTAAGTAAATAGATCCACCGACTTCAAACTCAGGAACATTAAAGTTCGTGCCGATACCTCTTAATAATCGTGGTTCTTTGACAGGTTCAGGTAGATACACCGTCCCTTCAACAGCCTTCATATTGTCCATCGCTCGCGCGACAGGTACCACGCCGATGAGGCGTGCCAAGGGTCCTACAATTGGTGCACTGAAAGATTTCGCAGCCATAAGCCAAGATATACGACGATTCAGAGAACTCATAATACGCATTAGGACTAGGGAGTCCACGAACTGAGGGAGATGTTAATATGTGATCACGTGAACTGAGCGAATACGAACTTGATTTGCGTGTGGAGCTGCCACGAGAATGATGGCGCCCTGAGACGGCACTCGCCATGCTCCACGAACTTGGACCTCTCGGAAGAAGAGGTCGAGCAAGGGGGCAAATATACTAAGAATCAGGTCGTAGACCCAACTGGCGGTTGGCGCCAACGATGGCTTTCGTGCCATGATCAGCGGTGAGCTGAAATTGGCTCAGCTGGGCACCTCAAGCTGCTTGAGGATCTCTCTTTTTGATGTCCTGTTCACGGAAATAATCTCTAGAAGTAGTGTAATTGAAGTTAAACTTTTGATATTTGATGGTCTTATTTCCGCTGAAAACGTGATGGCTGAGAAATGAAGTTACCCAGGATAATATGAGGTCGAGATCCTCGGACGCTAAAATTTCGGTCTCCGTATAAATTCTCAAACTTTTACAGCGAGTTCAGCGCTCTCTATCGCTAAGAGAATAGGGGCTTGAAGCCAGGTACATAACAATTTCAGTGCTTCATTGCTTTTGAAAAGTCGAGACATATTCTATGAATATGAGAATATTTATGGCGAATAGATTGCATCTTCATAAAGTTTCAAGAAGAATATGAGGGGAGCCCCTTCCTGTCAGTATTTAGCATTTGGACCAATAATGTTGCACGCTTCGTAAATTCCTTATTCTTTGCGCGGTCAAAAGTAACTGTCAATAGAGGTCGGAATACTTGAAAATCCCCCTAAAATTTTAGCCTCAGTGATTTTCTATTGAAGTGAGCCTGAGAACATTTTATTCAGCATTTTTGGTACAGTGATCAATATTAGCAGGCGAATCAACCCTCTGAAAATTTCCTAGCTGCATTTCGGACTTGCAATATTTGGAGCACTAAGAAAGAAAGAATAAACAAGATTCAATCAAGTCTTTTGTCCGAACGAGACTTGATTTTGGACGAAATCAACTATAACTGCTGGGTGCAATTCTGATGACTGACCACAAAGGTAAGAGAGGATACATCCATCCCGCATTAAACTCGGACATTGATCCTTGCCATGAATACCTCTATTAACAATTTGACCGCACATTTTACATGGCTCACAGGATACTTCAGCTCTGCGTGTCAAAACGCGTACACTTTTCCCGGTCTCTGGCCTTCTCTCATTCGACGCTGTAGGTTGAGTACCTAGTTTGGGACTTTTGACCTGACTCGATGCAAAAATAAGACGAAAGACGTTTGATCCGGAACACGTTTTGGAGAAACTCTTTATTGCAGCATTTCACCACTCCTGAAGACCTAATCTTTCATCCTATAATAAACTTCCAAATGGCCCTGGTGAATACCATCACGTGTTTCATGACACCTCGCTTGTCAAAAAGGGGTCAGGAATTTGCAATTGCCTCTCTGTATAGGTACAGAACGCCGTTTTGAATAAGGAAGCGTATCATAGCTGCTCCTATTTCAAAGATAGGATGAAGTTTACAGCACTTTTAGGTTCATCTTAAGGACCTCAGTATGCGTGAATCTCCCTGTGCAACAAAAGTTTCACGTTACCTATGTCTCCACCCTCATTCTATGCACTATTTGAATTAGGCTAGATCCTGGTGCATACTTTTGAAAATCTTAGAAGATAAAAGGAAATCACTGAACTACGAAAATATGTGATGATCATGTCTTTTATGCATTTGGCAAGAACCACCGACTGCCCGCCTTCCATTTTTGCGTATCCTCGCTTAGGTAATTCTTCAACAATTCTGACTTCTCTCATTTTTTTTAATCTTTTTTTTTGTCGTTGCAGCAGACTAAGCATCAAATTAATCGTCGACCACATTATCGCAATTGTATTCTTAAATAGGGAGGAGACGGTAATGATTCCGTCATCCGCTGCATCACATATACCGCCCGCAATAACCAGCAGCAGCAACGTTCATTTAATTCGCAGCTGAATACCCCTTCTTCATGTCTTCCGCTCCGCCATCGGCCAAGAGGCTCAAGATCGAGCATTTGAGCTTCTCTGAGTAAGGCTTCCATCACCCAAACCACGAGTCCAAGAGATTGACAAGGTGATTTAGGACGTTTGGGACGGAAATGGTGGAAATCTTCGTTGGGCCCGAGGAACAGCTCTTCCGTGTGTACAAGAAGGTTCTTTGTGACAAAATCGACTACTTCGACAAGATGTTCAACGGCGGTTTTAAGGAAGCAAAAGAAGGAAAAGCTACTCTTCCGGAAGATAAACCAGAATCCTTCGACCTCTTACTCGGCTGGGTTTATCACGGAACAATACGGCCGCTTACCTTTGCGCGCAAGGAAACTCGAAGTCGTTATTCCTGGTGTCCGATCAAGTTTTACATCCTTGCCGAAAAGCTTTGCCTCCCGAATCTCCAAGACCGGATAATGAGCGCAATGATGGAGACGGATAACACGGGAAATACTCTGAAGGCTGGTTGTCATGCTTCCCTTATATATCAAGGAACGCATCCAAACTCTCCTCTGCGGAAGTATGCTATTGAAGGCATGGGATACTTACTCCTCAACGAGCCAAATTGCCCAACGTCGGCTTTCCTTGGGAGCTTAAACAATAAGGATCTTGCACAGGACTTCCTGGAGTCTTTGCGAGGACAATCTTCCAAAAAGGTTCCAGATCCGAGGTATTTACCGAAATGTGACTTTCACTGTCATGAAAAGGGTGCAGACTGCCCCGACAATGCCTGAGGAAAAGTTGCTACGGCATTGGCGGGACGTTGAAAGAGATTTTATGGCGGGATGAGGTTTCGAACATACTCAGAGCAGATCATTTATAGATCTGTATCCTTAGCTTATCTCAGCACGATGATTCAGCTAGCCTCTCAAGCAATGAAGCCATTCTTGGGCCATGGCACATTTCTAGAAATGAATGCGTGAATTGATGATTTCTTTTCCTTTAGCCATGTGACAATTCTTTATACTCTTTGAAGTATCGTAGCACGCACTATCTCTCTTGTTTTTAATGTTGGTATTCGTGAACCAGTTCAACTTTCTCGCGGAATATTGATTACGTGCAATTAAGACGGCCATCCGGCGGATGTTGAAAAGGTCATACTGAGATAGAACGCTGAGTATCTTGAATGTAATCCAATTTCTATTTGATTCCATACCTCTTTAAGTTTAATAAGACATATGGCTCGAAGCTTCATGCTTGCTATTCACTTCTGTAATTCTCTGCTGTGCCCATTCATTTCGATTTGATAAACGAATCACGCTTTCCGCTTCTAAAATTTTCCTGCGCACCGCTCGAATTACTTTCTGCTACAAACTTCAATACAATCAAGGGACTCTAGAAATTTTAAGTTGCCGGAAATAAACCCTTGATTGAGCTACTTTTGCTAATTTTACTTCTCAAGCCAGCACAGAATAGCGCCCAACAAAATGGAATCCCAGAGGAGCAAAGCTTTGCCATCCGCGATCACGAATAAGCCCGACGAGGAAAACCCTTCTCAAGTCAAAACGGGCAAGAAAAGATCCTTTTCTGAGTAATATTTCCCCCTGTTCTTTTCTCTGAATAATTGCGTTTTACTAATCCTCGCGCCAGAATGCTCGGTTCCGAAATGATCGACATCTACCCGACGTTGGACCGACCAAGAAACTCTTTAGAGTGCACAAGGCTATTTTCTGCGAAAAGATTCCATATTTCAATAAGATGTTCTCTGGAGGGTTCAAAGAGGCCATTGAGCATTCAGCTACTTTCCCTGAGGACAGTCCAGAGGATTTTGAAGTCATCTTAGAATGGGTCTACACTGGCTTCTTGAAGCCGCCGGAAGTCATTGACGTTGTCGACGGTGTCGCAATTCTATCACACTATGTATATTCCACTTATGCACTTGCAGATAAGTTTGGCCTCGAATCATTAATGGATCGGATCATTACCGCTCATATGAAATGTGAGGCCCAGCACAATCTCATAGCGACTTTCAACGCAATAGAAACAAGTTATAATACTACTCCAGTTGGATCCCCACTTCGAAAATACTTTGCTTGGTTGCTATTCTTCATCATATATGAGGGGCGATATTCAAACGCTGAACAAACGTGGCCTACAGAGAGTGTCAAGAAGATCCTGAAGGAAAACGACGACCTTTTTTCGGATCTTCTGAAGCTTATGAGAGAAAATACACCTGGTACTAGATTTCAGAACCCTTGTAAATCACCTTTCTGTAATTTCCATTGTCATAAGGAAGGAGAGCCTTGCATTGACGATGGTAAAGCTTTGGATAAGGCTTGAATCGCTGTGGTTTCGAGAATTTGCAGGTCCGAGGACTTCACAGTATTACATAGATAAAACAGGGCATTTGGTACATCAATAAGCACATTTTCATGTTAATACCATTAAGGTGTGCGTTTTATGAGGGGACCTTTTCTTTTTGTAGCACTGACCGAGGATTCAAGTTTGTGCTGGGGCAGAGTAATGGAAGGATATTGGGGACTCGGTAGCTATCGCTTCTTAACGAGACTTTGCCTCAAATTCTCGAATGACTTTAAAATTGGTGAATTGTAATTTATGATGAATATGATTGAACCAACTCAACTGTGGTACGCATAATCGAACCTACATGCAGTTTGAAATAAGTAGGAATATGATGCGGTTGACACCACATCAAAGGCTCCTTCCCTTTCAACACACCACGCACGCTAAGTTTAAGTTCAAAAACAACCTTCCCATTTGACCAAGCAAAAAATATACAAGTTTCTCCTTCGCAAATCATTTGCTTCATTACTTTTCAGTAGCAGCAGATCACACTTGCCGGACCGACAAACAATTTATTGTTCGGATCGCAACTGGAGAAGCAATGAAGTAGTACGTCAAGCCCTTCGCATCCTAATCAGAGCAATTCGAATAACCACAAAAGCAGTAACGCTTACTGGAGCAAGATCGGGCACTCAGCTCGAAGAAACAACACCACGGTCCTCGCAAAATCTTCCACAGCCTTAGAAGAGCAGCGGTCCTTTGGAGACCAACTCTGCCAATTGATCCAAGAAGAACTGCTGCAACAAGAAGAGGAAGAAGAACAGGCTCTAAGAGTTGCATCAAATCCTTCGTTCGATAGAGCCATGGGATCACATATCGCTTTAACTGGCACTGCTTCTCCAATTGTTGAAGCAACAACTTCGTTCCTCAGGTAGGTTTAGAACAGCATTCTCATAATTAATGTACACTAGCTAATTTAAAATAGTTCTTTGGGTGTAGACATGGTGCACCTTTACATCGGCAAGTCCAGAGCCCACATTCACGTGCACAAGACCATTCTCTGTCGCCGGGTGGAATATTTCGATACCATGTTCAACGGTGGTCTCAAGGAAGAAAACGATAACTCAGTATACTTTCCAGAGGATGATATTGAAAGTTTTGACCTCTTGATGGAATGGATTTATACCGACACACTTCGTCCACTTTCCATCGTCGCGGATGATGAGACTGAAAAAACCGTGTCTTGGGATCCAATTGGTCTTTACATTCTAGCTTATCGCCTTTGCATTACAAAGCTCTCTAATCGTGTGATGGATTGCTACAGATTGCTACATGTGGAATCAAATACAAGACCTTCGAGGCGCGCAATCTCCCGCGTATATTCGAACGCACCTGTGGGCTCTCCTATTCGGCTTTATTGTGTTCAATTTTTGGGTTATTTCATTCTCAAATTCCAAGAAGAAGAGATCTCTTCTACTTCAAGGATGAAGAATAATGATATCTATGGCCTCCTGTGGCAAAACGAGGATCTAGGAAAGGATTTCATTACCTTGATTCGCGGACAGGGAGGTAAAGCTCCTGTGGATCCGAGAACTTTGCCTCGGTGTTTTTATCATACACATGAGGCTGGCGAGTCATGCTTGTAGAATTTCTGCCAGGAGCTGAGGATAGTTCATCATATTGTAATATTTTCTTTTATAAGTGTTTGTCAAAAACATAATTATTGGTAGCATAGCCGGTCATCAATCAAAATTCCTTGGGAGGTCTGTTCATAACAAGTGCAATTCAGAAAGACAGTTACAGCTTCTAGCATAAAGCAAACGATGTGTCTTTAAATAGTAATTCGTTGGATAATGAACCTCCACATTCTTTAGCTTTTGGAAATTACTTTCAGCAATGGAGTTATAGCCCTGTTATTTCACCAAGCTACCCCACCATCCAATATTGGACATTCTAACCTTCCCCCAACATCCATAAAATCTGTGTTCTCCCCAACTTCTATCCCAGCTCTCATCAAACCGCCCCATGTCAAAAGCCTGTTCCTCTATGCTGCTTAGACACCCAGCCTCTTCCTTCCTATCGAAACGCAAAAATGCGTTGATCATTCGCCCTCCCACCATCGTCGTTATCATCCTAACCCAAATCTCCCCAGTGGCTCAACGGCGAAACTTCTCACCCATCCCCACTTCACACTTAACCCCCCCCCCCAACAAACTGTCGCTCACAGCTCTTGACATGTACATCTATGCTGACGTGACAAAAAAACCAGGTTGACCCTCTGTATTATATGTCCCCCCCTCCTCTGTGCTGTGTGGGTCATCAGTTACTGACGCAAGAATGTAGTTTGATGATGCCAATGGTGCAAGAGTACGTATTATTTCCTTGATCCTAAACGGCATAAAATTCACATGGATGTGAGGTGAGAATGAATGAGAAGTATTTTTTTCTTCCCCTTCTCTTTTTGGGGCAATGAAAGTGTAAAGGTTTTGATTGTCTGACATATTTTGACACAATCAAATAACTTTTGTTCATTCACTCCAACTATGAAAAAATTCTTTGCAGATCTAGATTTTGATTGTCTTACAATTTGTGACACAATCAAGTATCCTCATTCAAACCTGTCCAAGCCCAGTGAATTATTGGATAGGCAGTACCAGCATTGTGCATTCAGGGGCTCGTTTAAGGTCACCAACAAGGCAAGTGGGGAATGAAATTGATTATGTAATAAAACACTAGGCTAGACTCTGTTCCTCGCGATCTGAAGACGCATGCTCAATTATATTCCACGCACGTCAATTTTCCAACCCAACGGGGCAATTGGAAGTCCTGTTAGGGACGTAGGCGTGGCTTGGTTTGAAAATTGTAATGGTCTTTAAGGGGAGGCTGAGCCGTGGATGTGAAACTTGCAGGTTGGTGTCCTCCATGGAACCCTTCCATTTATTTCTGATGAGTGTTGTCTAACAAATTCTGCGTAGGGCGCAGCATACTAAAGCTAGTGTGATCTCTGAGACTAAATCGAATGATGGGCTGATTTATATTAGTGTGATGAAAAACGCCCAGAATGTTCGCGCTGTTTGAGGATGAAGAGGCGTTGCAGTGGCTACAGAGAGGAAGCCGACCTCATGTTCCGCCACGCGGATGCCAAATTGATGCAGGAAAGCCGAAAGCCAGGATTCAAGGACAGCAAACAGCTCTCTGTGACTGCAAGTCCCAAGTCGTCACATGACCGCGCTTGGATGCGGGCTGGAGAGGAGAGTCAATTTCTCCTGAGTGGAATTGGTCGGTCACTACTGCCCTCAAAAGAGGATCTGTCAATATGTTTCTTTTATCAGACTACATTGGAGTCCTTGATAGATGTCCATCATTCTCTATACCTCCATCTTCAATTGCCGATTCTCTTCTCTCACAGTCAAGCAGGTTCTGCTTTGCATTTGGCCACGCAGGCAATCTCTCTCGCTAATTGGGCCAGATCGCGGCCCAACGATATTAATGCAAGCCGTTTATCGAGAATGCGTTATTCTCAATCGCTCTTAGCAATGAAGTCAGCTATCCGAGACCCAGCCGAAGCCAAGAGTGACGAAACTTTATATACTGTTCTTCTTCTCTCTGGATACGAGGTTCGTCTTCTCCAGCTTGAGTTTTGGTTTATGTTTCCTTTAATACACCCTGATGAATTCTCATACAATGCTACATGTAGACAATCATGTTCGATTCAGAAGCACTATCTGCATGGGGTACACACATTGACGGCGCCGTGGCGTTGGTCAGAAACCGTGGCAAGGAGAACTTTTGCACGCCGCTCGCATGCAACATGTTTCTTTTTATTCGACGAAACGCGGTAAGTTTACTCCTATCTACTGGTTGCAAGCTTCTGATACTGCCGTTACAGATTCAAAGTCACTTACAAATCTCGAAGCCTATGGACCCGATCTTCGGCGAGTCTGGTGAAATTTTATCGCTATACTGGAACTTCGAGGATCGACTTCTTTCAGAGACCATGGGTATCCCTAGGCTCCAGTCTTTGACTAATAGCCTTCTTTCCCAGCCTAGTTGTGGCGTTAATGTCAGTGAAGCGTTCGAACTCATCCGAGCTGCTGAGGACGTAGATTGCGCACTCGAAAATTGGGCTAGGCGGGTTCCCCTCAAGTGGTCTTACACAACTGTCACCCGTATAAGACAATCTCTGAGTCCACAACTTTTGGGCTCGAACTTCATTCCAAATCAGATCGATCGGTATCCCAATCTCTACACGGCACGAGTCTGGAACCTGTATCGTGTTTATCGTCTGATTATACAGTCGCTTCTGTTCCGTGTCTCCTCCTACGTTGATCTCTGCCATAATCAGGACTGCATGGAAAAGATCAATAAGAACATGGTAGAGGGCATGTGCGCCAGCGTCCCCTTTCTTTTGGGCTACGACTTATCAGAACTGAAGAATTCTTCCAATAGTCTTCAAGACGAAAACTTCCTGTGGCCACAGACCTCAATGGACAAAGCTAGTAGTTCTGGACATACGGGTAAATTTTCCCTCATATGGCCCTTGTATATTGCGTGCAGCGTGCCCTCCGTTCCCGCAGTACAACGGAGATGGATGCGTGCACAGCTGCGATGGATTGCTGAGACTGGTGAAGCCCAAGCACACTTTGTTCAGGATGCCGAAAGCCAGACACTTATGGGAGGACCCGAGAGCTTCAGATTTGATTGTGTGTGAACAGTGAGGTTGGCATGCAATGCGAATCAGGGGATCAGGAGGAGTAGGGGGAGTAGGGGACTGTATGGTCAATCTAGCGTTCTAAAGACCGGGCTCAATTGGGCTACGTGCAGTGGATGCATAAGGGTGCTCGAAACCGCCAAAGCAGTGGCAACATTTCACTATGGAGGGAGTGTAGGTAATATTGGTGAAATCCATCCATGATTTACACTATGTACATATCCAGCGATGTTTGTCCATGTCGTCGACAAGAGACCTTCTCTCAGCCACCAGCGACAATCGTTCTAGTATCTAGAACAAATTTCCTCCTCCACATCCTTGGGGGTCATGACATGGTCCTGGAATGTCCCTTTGTATGAACCCCCATTCATTAGCTGGGCATCCTGCACCGGCGTATTCGCCGCAGTAATATCTTTCAACATATCGGCGTTGCCCGCACAAGGCACAGTAGTACCCAATCCAGTCACACATTTTGCTTGTAGAAATTTTTTTGGGGCTTTGCTGATACAAGATTTTATTGTATTCTTTCTTCGGGAGTTGGGTCTTCGAAGTTTTCTGATATATATTGAAAGAAAAGTAGTTCTCCACAGGGACAATGGCCTAGGCTTATATACCTTTTTCTCTTTTCGTGTTGGTGAATCATCTTGTTATTGTACTGAGGGGAGGATATTTAGTACAACGAAGTTACACTCAGAGTGGGTTTGAAACCTAAGAACCGCTCTGGATTACGCTATGCACCGCCTTCCTAAGATGTAGCGCCTTGCGGACCCCGAGTTTCGGTCATTAAATGCAAACGATCAGGCATTAATTTCAAGTGATTGAGCATCAAATCACAGAGTGACTCAACATCTCCAAGTTCTCTTTGTGGCGCAGCCGTCCTCCTGACGCCCGCCATCACCCTCATCACCCTCGCCATGTTCTCCAAAACCAGCGTCTCCATCCATATTACAGTTTTGCGATAAAAAGTTCCCATTAACCACTCATAATATCCCCCAACGCCCTCTGTATGTTGCCCTCCGCCCCCATTAGTAACACCACCACAGGTAATCTCATCGCGTTAAACATTGGGAGGGTACTTTTTTTAATGCTGAGCTCGATTTTACTCTTTGGCCCCTCCTTAGAAGATCACGAGTCTCAAGCAGCATGGAACTGTCGTTTCATAGAGCTGACACATAGGCCTGAGCGTATATGAGAATATCTCTGACCCTCGGACTGCCAGTAAAGGGTTTCTATATTTCCACGTAGGTTAAGCGCCAGGTGCCCAAAGCGCAGGCTCGCGTAGGCTATAGAAACCGGATTACAATCAGTTTTTAATACAGTTTTAATTAATTCAAAAAAATATATTCCTTTTCTAGAAAGCTCCCACCGCCCCCCAGACCCCCAGCAAACCCTAACTTACCTTAACCACTAACCCTAACCGTCGCTACTGCAACAGCTTATATAAAAATATAAAATTAAATTAGAATTGATTAAAAACTGATTGTAATCCGGTTTCTATAGCCTATAAGATAGCCTACACAAAGCTTGCGCTTTGGGCACCTGGCGCTTAACCTACGTGGAAATGTACAAACCCGCCAGTAAAAGTTGCAGCAGCCGCAAATGCGCCCCAAACACTTCTTCTAACCATAATAGGAAATTATTGAGATGGCCAATCAGCGGTTAATACTACACGTGACTCGAGCATCTGAATCCATAACCAACCCTCGATCCCCAGTGTATTTTCCCACTTCCAAGAGATTAAATTGAGGATGGCAATTCAATTGGTCCTACATTCAGCTGCCACTTGGTGTGACCGTCTCGGCAGAGACTTCGGAATTGCGAGCTACTTCGACAGACGCGTTCGACTACCCGTACTTAAAGACCCAGCTCCCCAGGTTTTGGAAATCATGATTTCCTGTCAAACAATCAGTTCAGATTCATTTGTTGTAAAGTTCGTGTCTTAATTTTTTCTGATTTTTTTCCGAGCAGCAGAATGGCTTCCAGTATCAATGAATCTCAAGCGGCAAATTTCGAAAAGTCGAAGTCTCACCTTGTCGCTATTGGAGACTATGATTTAAAGCCCGACATATCAGTGAAGCAGAAGCTATCACCTTTGGATATGAACATGCCAAGACTTTACGGCTCTCGGTGGATCCTCTGCTTCCCTCTGTCGAAGGGCACAGATAAAGCTCAGGTGTAAGGACTGAACCCCTTGCCATATGGCTTCTGACGTGTTCTGCATCCAGCTTTGAGAATCTGAGAAATGGTCTGGCGCATACGATTTCTTCCATACCTTGGATTTCTGGAAATGTGGTATGTTCTTGTGGCTACTGATATTTCGAGTTTTTACTGTCACTTCCACAAAATTGAAGGCTGATATACAACCGCTTCAGGGACCCGAAGAAGGCAGTGACCCAGAGAATGGTCGAATCCAGGTGGTAGAAGGGGCGGGGGGCGTTGAATTCCGGTATTGCCATCAAGATTTTCATATCCCGAGGTTAGCTGAAATAAGACAGATACAAAGACCTCACCGGGGTCCTGCCATCATACAATGAGCGCAAGAAGAACGATTTTGAATTCTCCAAGCTCACGACTCCGCTCATTTCTCCACTTCAGGTCATAGAAGAATCACAACCTGTCATGGCAGCACAAGCAAACTTCATCGACGGCGGACTCCTCCTTACGGTTGGAGTCCATCATTCAGTTTGCGACGGTGGGGCACTGGATCATATCCTCGAAACCTGGGCGCACAACATGAGCGTCATCAACGGCTCAGAGTCATTCAGCAAGTATGATCCTGTCTCAAATGACCGCACACCTTTATGTAAAGGTCTTCCAGCGAACAACGTGGCCGATTTTCCTGAATACGTCCTTATGCCTACACCACCCGCTGCCGCAACTCAGATGGCACCGCCAACTTTCCAGTTGCCTCCAATGACAGCCAAGATCTTCTACTTCTCACCCGAACATCTCGCAGACCTCAAGACAGCAGCAAAAGCATACTCCACCAACGATGCTCTCGGTGCATTCTTCTGGCACCACATGACTCTCGCTCGAAACCCATCCCACGATCCCACCGAAGATGAGAAAACATCCACTATACTCTTTGCAGTGAACATCCGTGGCCGCACAAGCCCCCCACTTCCTCCAACCTATTTGGGCAATGCATTATTTGGAGGAATCGCACCACGACTCTCCATAGCCAACTTGAAAGATCCCCAGACCGGGCTTACTCAGGCCTCAGCAGCGTTGCGCAGTGGTCTCAACGCCATCCACAATCCAAGCCGAGTCCCGCTGACAATTGGCCTCCTCAGCTCGCGGCCTAATGCTCAAGATTTCAAGTTCGCCGCTCATGCATTCTTGGGTCCTGATATTACGATGACTTCGTGGGCTGATATGGGTGTTCTTAAGAGAGAATGGGGCCCCTTAGGCAAACCGGAAGGATTTCGTATCCCGTATGAAGCGGCGGATGGCGTGATTACGGTTTTCCCGAGGTTGGAGAATGGCGGGTTGGAGGTTATGGCGGGGCTGGAAAGTGAGTCTATGGAAAGGATGTTGAAGAATCCCGGATTTCGGAAATTCGCTCAGTAGGAGTAGAGTGAAGTGAGAGATTCTTTTGTGGATGGGAGGTCCAGACCCGCTTTTTTTGTCGCTTCTTTTGATTCTGCAAATGAGTTAGTTATTGCAGTTCTTTTGTGCTAGATATAGAGCTTCCTAACCCACCAGGAGATATTAGCTACTCATTCCTCGTTTAATATCACAGGCGAATGGACTAGGGTACAACTGCCTCCCGTGTGGATGAGTCTCAGGTGCCATAACTTGCGTAGGATACATTCCCACGCATTCATTGGAGGGTTTAAAGAAGATCTTATCGGACATTTCCCTCATTTCTTATACTCAATCAACCAAGCTCCAGCTTTGAGCTTCTTAGGATACACAGCTATAGCAAGTCGGACCTTTTCACAACTGATCCGTCCTCAGCCACCAACACGTCTTCAATATCCCCGTTTCCCGCGTCCTCGCTCTTTCCACTACTCTAGAATATTAGTATTTCCCCCTATATTGCAACGAGCCACACTTACGCATCCCGACGCTGCAGATACACCGCCAGCGTCAGAGTTAAAGCAGCACAAACGATCAACCCCACGGCCACCGAATTACCCACCAAGAACCTCGGTGCCTTCGTCGTATTATAAGTGATCAGCGGGATCCAAGCATTGAACGCATACGCCACCGAATTCGTAGTCCCCAAAATAAACTTCCTCTCCAGCGTATCCGTCGCACAAGCCTCATTAACCATCGTGAGAAAAATCGGGCCCGATCCCTGCGCAAAGCCCGTCAGGTAATAGGAAGCCCATTTTAGATGGAAAGGGACACCATCCCAAATGGCTAGGTTCGTGGCTGCGAAGAAGCAGACTGTGAGGGAGAAATACACGATTGGGCTGCGGAGTTGTAGCGCGTCGGATGTCCAGCCATAGGACAAGGTGGTTACGATTGTGATGGCGTTTATTACGGTTGGATAAGTGTTTACTTCTGGGACAGAGTACCGCTTTAGACTTTTGAGCCAGAGATTCATGTATCCGCCTATGTTCTCGCTGCAAATGAAGAATCTAAAATTGTCAGCTCAGGAGGCGATTCAGATAGGAGTTTCACTCACGTGTAGTAGGTGGTGTAGAACCAGAAATGCCATTTCCCAAGGATCCTTTTGATATCTAGCCATGTGATCGGTACATCTACGCCTTTGCCCGCGTCTATCATTCTTTGCTGGGCTAGTTTCCTCTCTTCTGGGCGCAGCCATCTGACTCGTGTACTTACTGGCAGATCTGGAAGTGCATAGTAAGCTGTGAACAGGTTAGCATAAACTTCTTACCACAGCGGAGGGATATCCAAACCCCAAAGTGCCATCGGGAAAGTAATGACACCATCAAAAATAAACAACCATCTCCATCCCGCCAACCCACCCGTCCCATCCATCCCCGTATACAACGCAGCTTGCAAATACCCACTAAACATACTCCCCACAAACGCACTCGCGAAGAAAATCGGCGCTCTCTTGCCCAACTCGCGTTTCGTATACCATCCCCCCAGTATCGTATGCACCGCGGGATAAAACGTTCCTTCCGCAAATCCCACCAGGAAACGACAAGCATACAACTGATGAGGGGTCTTCACCGCCGAGGTCGCAAAAGTGACGATTACCCAGATGAGTTCCCACGTTGGGCACCAGAGTGACGGTCGAACGCGAGTGCAGATTAGCTGGGAGGGGATCTGGCTGAGGACGTAGCCGATGGTCCACATGGTGGTGAATGTTTGATATTCATTTCCGACGTCATTGAGATCTTCTTTCATGCCCGAGACGTAGGCGTTAGAAATGTTATTTGAGTTGAGATTTTTAGAGAAGTAGGTGAATCCAGCCCATGTTCTACAAATAATGTTAGTTTTGCTTCTGTGTTTGTGGGTTTTCTTACAGAATGAAGAGGTCAAGCTTGAAGATGAGTCGGCGCTCTTCTGGTGAGCGGTCGAGACTGTCCCATATGATCTCTCTGATTCTATGTCTGAGGGTTTTTTGCTCGGATTCACGGATTGAAGCCGATTCTGGAGATGAGATTTGAGTCTGAACTCCATCTTTCCGCATACCTAAAGACATTTCGTATGGAAGCCCTGCTTTTCAACAGGAAGGTGCGAGGGTTTTACATTATGTAGTGATGATCTCTACTGGATTCTTTTCGTCGAGACTTCTCAAGCACGAAAAATGGATCACGAATGACAGAATATCTTTGCCTTCAAGAGTGGGAACCATGTTCTTTGAAGTGAAGAAAAGTCCAGTTCCGGAAGGGTTGGCATCACGTGAGATACAATTAACAGAGCGATACTTATAGAAATGAGGGCTTTGGATGCAACCATCCACAATTATCTCAAGCTCTGCAAGGAATCCGAGGCAGCAAGACAGCGATGTGGAGTGTTGAAGTTCAGCATGCTTCCGTCCAAGAAAATGAGATCACTTTGACCCCGCAAGGCGTGCTCAACCGTGCTCGAGAAACGAATGAAATACCCCGTCGACCTTTGTTATGGATCTCCAAAAGCACCAATCTAAAATTCCTCAAGATTTCACCCACTTTACTCTAAAGCAATTGGTCATCGCCTTTGCTCGCAAAGAAGGCCAATTCTTGGTATGGCAAGTAACGTGACTAAATTGAGATTGACACCCGACGTTCAAAAATGTCGACGTCCAACCCACACTACCCCTCATAGGTTTATTTAAAATTTTGTAACTTTAGTCATGTCTCCAGCTACTGCCATGAAACCGCTTCCAGATTATGAGTATCCAAAGCAAACTAGAGAGGATCGTAAGTGTAGTCACTGCCTTGCTGGAATAGGTTTCTGATATACGCTTTAGTTGAATGGGCTGATCTTGAAGCCCTCGATATTTCCAAACTCGAACAGCCAGGAGGAAAACAAGAATTAGCGTCTCAAGTCCTCAGTTTCATTGATAAAAACGGTAATTACCAATTCTCGGAAATGATTGCTCCTCCTGAGAAAAACTAGGGTTCTTCTACGTCACGGGCCATGGACTTTCAGACGAGGACGTGAAGCGCCAATATGCACTTGCGCAAGAGTTCTTCAATCTTTCACTTGAAGAAAAGAACAAGTACCTTGCGAACACAGCTGCAGGTGACTTTCGAGGCTACAAAGCAAAAGCAACAGGAGAGCTTGCGTCAAAAGATAATGATGAGAGATACAACATTCCGAAATTCACACCTGAGCACGAACGTCCGCACCCTCAGCTAATTGTTGACCACTACGAAGAAATCAAAGAATTCTCATTGGTTTGTAGATAATTTCTACGGGCGTTATTTCCGGTCCGACTGAACAACACAGCACATCCACAACAAGATTCTCCTCCCACTTTTGCGAATCTTCGCCTACGCGCTTGAAATCGACGAGGAATACTTCATCAACCGTCACCGCTACGACGCCGAAGGACTCGAGTACCTCCGCTACATGAAATACCACCCTGACCCCCGAGATCTCTGGTCCAGCGGACATACCGACTATAACACATTAACATTCCTCTTCCACCAACCGATCGCAGGCCTCCAAGTCCAAACCAAAGACGGCTGGAAATACGTGCGCACAAATCCAGATTCCATCATCGTGAATGTGGCAGACGCACTTGAGTTCCTTAGTGGAGGATATCTAAAATCGACTGTTCACCGCGTTGTCCGGCCTCCAGCGGACCAAGCTGATAAACCGAGACTTAGCTTGATATATTTTGCGCGGCCGGAAGCGAAGGTTAAATTGGAGCCAGTGAGAAGTCCGTTGTTGGAGAGGTTGGGGTTGCAGAAGCCGGTTGAGGAGGGGTTGAAGAGCGTGACGGCGGAGGAGTGGGCAAGGGCGAGGATCGCGAAGGATCATAGGTTTAGAGCTGGGATTGCGAAGGGCAGGGAGACGGAGATTATTGCGGGGGTGCATCAGAAGTATTATGATTGAATGGTGACAGTAAATTGCGAGGTCATTTGCATCTGAAACTTTTCTCTCGGTGACATGCCGAGAAATCCGTATGCATGAGTATACTTTTGGCTTTAAACTCAACATAGATCGTGTTTTTGCCCCCCAGGATGAGGAGTAAGACTGGCAAAGACTAACTCCCGTCGCGAACACAGCGCATATGTTCAATTATTCCCCAAAACCTGCCTGCTTACAGGTTTCATCAACTGCTCAGTAGACTCACTACAGCACCTTGCCCTGAAACCCTTAAGATCATCAATAAAGGTCATTTATCAAACAAACACCTAACTCTCAATCCTCCTGGACACTTCCGCTCCTCTGGCATTCTCTCTCTCCAGCAACGTCTCCTCCCTCACCTCCTTCAAAGAACAGAGCCCGACCGGCAAGTTCCACGCAGTGGGCCACTCTCTCGGCGGATTCATCGCACCTGAACTCACGCGCCGCAATCTAGAGCTCTATTTGGAGGCGCGTAGAAGTGCTTAGCTGAGTATCCGCTCGTGTTGTGTCCGAATTTTGCGGGATGGCTCTTTGGATGCCCGATTTTGTTTGTTGGTTTCTGTATCGTTGACTAGGTAGGGGTCGTGCAACACGAAGAGTTACGCGCCGAGATGAAGCTGACTGTGGCGATTGATTTGCTAAGGAAAGGGTATGGTGACGGGTTAGTGGCGGGGATGAGGGAGATCGGGGTTTTTGAAGTGAGGACGGCGGTTATGGTGGGAGGGAAACAGGATGATGTTGAGGGGAGGCGTTTGTTGTTAGATTTACGGTGTATGGTGGGATTTGCAGTTTCTAGGGCCGTTTGCGCAGGGCTTGAGGGCTTGGATTGGGAAGATGCTGGTGGAGGATGAGGATTTGAATTGATAGCATATGTCGTGAAGACTTTCTGAGGAGCTCTCAGTCCATTTCAGTCGTCAGCTGTGAAAGAGCAACATCTTAAAATTACAAATCCAATTTAGCAACGCTAAGTAACGACCGAAATAAACAGAAGAAAAAAAGAATTAGGTGAGAACAGTCTAAGTGATTATAACTGTCTGTGTCTGTGCGTCCTTGAAAAATTGGTCAGGTGTATTAAACACTAAAACACCAATACGTTCCAAAGTTCCCCTATTTGTTGTTGATCGCCGGAGGCCCAGTCCAACGCCTCTTTGGAGTATTTCTCCCTCATTAATCCGAGTGCTAATGATCGAGTCCATTAATAAACAGTAAATATGTCCGCCGTCCATGATGCGTCCTGGCCCCTCCCTTCTTATATTGCAGTCTGTAGTTAGCTCTCCCTCGGGTCTGAGATAATCGATTCCATTACCATGGTACTGACCACTAGTCGATGAGAGTTCTACACTCATCGAATAAGTACCATTGATAATATATCGTCCATATCTCAGTCTACCTAGAACTAGAAGGCCACTAATCTTTAGTTCCCCGTAACTAACGTCACCAAACTTATCAGAGCTTCCCAGTAAACAGTATGCGTTCATAATCTCGACATCGGGATGTGCTATCATCTTGTGCGAGGACCTTAGACCAGGGTGATGGTAGACGATTGAATCGGAACCCTGCAGAGAGAGTGAAGCCCAAGACCAGGATGGAGGAGCGGGGGGACACAGTCGACTGGTCGATGGAGACTGTATTTGGGCATAACCGTGCACTTCCCATAATAGCTCGGCTATAAATGCCGTCTTATCTATATTCCATAGACCGGCTAGGTACTGCGGATCGCGTTCCGAAGAACTCAGACCTTTGTTGAATCTGAGAGCAATGCCGGACAATGCTGGTAAACGATCGCTGTCCCGGGTGAGTCTGAGAGTCGTATACTCAGCAATCGTATATTTCCACAAAAGGAGAAGTTGAATCTCAGATATTGTGGCATTCTCATTTTCTGCACATAGTATCTTCAATCGAGTACTAGCCGGCGAGTTCTTAGCCTATTCCATGGCTGCACCTAATTTATCAAGCTCTGTACACTCGCAACGTTGCATACTGATACACTCCCATAGCATCTCGGAGGCGTGGAAGTGTACCGTTCGAGGAGCCAGATACCGCTCTTGAAAAACCCATGCTCGCGTCAGAAGTGGTGCTGACACTGACGCCTTAACTGGCTTATCAACAGGATAATAGGTAGTGGGCCGATTTGCGATATCCGTCGTAAATATTTTGTGGGTGATGGTCAATGGGATACGGGCAAAGACTTTCAATGGGAGATCCGCCGATGATCCATCGATTTCTATAGACTTAACAGGACATATCCAGGTGTTATGGTCAAGCTCAACTTCTTGTTCGCAAAACCGCTCAGAGAAACACCCGCTATGACCGTCTGCTAACCGAGTAAGAGCTATATTGATGTATGAATTTGCATAGATTTCGGCCATCTTGCTCGATTGTTCACTCCAATCTGTAGCATCATCTTGAATAATGCATAGAGAATCAATCCAGAGATAACGGATTCCCAGCTCAGCAGTTGCTGTTATGGCGTCTTGAAAGGATAGCGGTAAGTTTTGCCAAAATATCCCAGCATATCTTTCTGGTAGTGTGTCTTAAGTCGTCGTTATCATGGATTGCTCCCCCCAGCAGTGACTCAGGGTAGCATATCTTCCGGTCTCGCCCCGAGGCTCGAATAAACGTATCAGCCTTGAAGTAAGTCCTTCGATGTCAAGAACTCTCCTGGGTAGCTGTGTTTTGGTATGAGTCACGCAGCTGTGATGCTTCTCGTCGCAATCTTTCAGCCATCCTTTTATGACTCTTTGGCGGTATCGAGCACTCAGGCTACTCGGAACCGTTCTCCCAGCTCCGAAGGCAGGCCATATCACAGATTTATCTATGTTGTGTTCCGTAAGTACGTGGCCCAACAGAGAGGCGCAGGAGGGTATACTCTTTGCGGTGAAGAATTCGAGTTCAAATTTAAATGTCTTGTTTGTTGCTAGCACCTCTGTGTCACTTCTCACAAGAAAATAAACATAAGCGATAAGATGGAGAGGATTTTGAGGCTTGATCTTCACATAGAGCCAATAAGGGCGGTCAATGTCCAATTCTACTGTTGCCGGGGGACGAAAGCCTTGCAAGACAGCTTTGATACCCTCGAGGAGAATGTGACATGGACGATAGCCTTTGGCTGAACTATCATGGAGGGAAGTAGATCTGATGCGCCGAGCTCTGTAGTCGAAGTTCTTGTTGGCAGGGTAAAGGTCCCATTTAAGGTCTAGGCAGACATAGCACCAATCTGGGTTAGTGGACATGGTTTAATCCATGGCAATTAAAAAGAATATATAAACCCGAATGATTAAATTCGGATCGCTTTCAGTGAACGGTAGATTGCGAGAGCAAATTATTCTGTCCACAGATCAAGTGTATAAATAGTTGGTTGATAGTCCCGTTGGTAATAACGACCAAACGGCCAATTGAGAATTTAAATATTTTGAATTGAAAATTCAAAATTTAAGAATTTAGAAATATAAATTTGAAAATTAAGA
>Ga0182030_10003240_pt1 | contig 34733 bp, 32 predicted proteins | sample 812S3MmetaG_FD_121299 | JGI IMG/M metagenome (GOLD analysis project Ga0182030, IMG submission 121299) | Permafrost microbial communities from Stordalen Mire, Sweden - 812S3M metaG (Illumina Assembly) | ecosystem: Environmental > Terrestrial > Soil > Wetlands > Permafrost | place: Sweden...
AAAAAACGTTGGAAAAATTGCACTCTTTTATAAGTTTTGGTCTGTGAGTCAGCATAGAGAGACTTGTAAATGTGTGAAATGTGGCATAATAAGAGCCGTTATGCCTTACGGTTAATATTTAGATTCTCCTTTTGAGTTAAAAGATTATTTAACAAATCAATAGAATAATATTGAGATGCTCTTCACCTGATCCATTGTTTATCATGTGACGTATAATCAAGGACTTTAATATCAAGAGCATTGCCGATAAGGATTGCTTTCTGAAGGGCTTCTTTCTTTCTGGCGGATAATATTTTTATATACCTGATTTTTTTATTGTCAACTATCAGGTTGATGTTATAAATAAATGAACCTGTTGTTTGTCGTGATAATGTAGCTGTTGCACCGGAAAAAGATTTCGCGGATTCTTTCATTCTGACAACTGAAACATATTTAACAGGAGGTAATAATCTCCATTTCCCAAAATCATGACCCAAAAGAATCATATTTCTTCTGAAACGATTATTTGTAACATCAATTTCAACTCCCGTTTTTGTTGCAACAAACATATAAGTGATTAAAGCAAGTACAACGCCCAATATGATATGAATCAGAATGGCTGCCGCCAGGTATAAGACTAAGAAAAAACCGATTAACACATATATCAGAATATGGGATTTTTTTTGTTCTATATCGGTCTTATAATATTTTACTGATTCCATGGACTTTAAATTTGAATAAAGGCATTCTGATCCAGTATACAAGGGTTTCAGCTTAGAAAACCTTCTATTTTAGAATTCAGCATTTTTAGGTGTTCTCGGGAAAGGAATCACGTCGCGGATATTTGCCATTCCGGTAATGAAAAGAATCAATCGTTCAAATCCCAGTCCGAATCCTGCATGTGGAGCGGATCCATATTTTCGTGTTTCGAGGTACCACCATAAATCTTTCATAGGAAGTTTTAACTCTTCAATGCGTTTAAGAAGTTTATTATAATCGTCTTCACGTTGTGACCCTCCGATGATTTCACCAATTCGCGGGAACAGTACATCCATGGCGCGAACCGTTTTTCCATCCTCATTTTGTTTCATATAAAAGGCTTTGATATCTTTTGGATAATCGCTGAGGATAACCGGTTTTTTAAAATGTTTTTCCACAAGATATCTTTCATGTTCGGCTTGCAGGTCAATACCCCAACTGACGGGGAATTCAAAATTTTGTTTTGAAGCCATAAGAATTTCCACTGCTTTGGTGTATGCCAGTCTTTCGAACTGGTTATCTATTATGAATTTCAATCTTTCAATCAGTTCTTTATCGTACATATCATTGAGAAATTTCAGATCATCCATACAATTTTCAAGTGCATAATTGATCAGTGATTTCAGAAAATCCTCAGCCAGATCCATGTTTTCTTTAATTTCATAAAAAGCGATTTCCGGTTCAATCATCCAGAACTCGGCCAGATGGCGTGGTGTATTTGAATTTTCGGCACGGAAAGTAGGACCAAATGTATATATTTTAGATAAAGCCAGCGCTCCAAGTTCGCCTTCAAGCTGACCGGACACGGTAAGATTCGTTTCTTTTCCAAAGAAATCGTGAGAATAGTCTATCGTGTTGGCTTCATTTTTTGGCAGGTTATTCAGATCCAGAGTGGTAACCTTGAACATGGTTCCGGCACCTTCGCAGTCAGAACCGGTAATGATTGGCGTGTGAAGATAATAAAATCCATGATCGTTGAAATATTTATGAATGGCGAATGCCATGGCGTGACGAATTCTTAATATAGCTCCGAAAGTATTGGTGCGTGGGCGCAAATGTGCAATTTCGCGCAGGAACTCCATCGTGTGTCCTTTCTTCTGTAAAGGATATGAGTCAGCATCAGCAGTCCCGTAGACATCAATTTCTTCAGCCTGAATTTCCACAGGCTGACCTTGTCCCGGTGATTCAACTAATTTGCCTTTTACTGCAAGACATGATCCGGTGGTTATATATTTTAGTATTTCCTCACTAAATTTGGCGATATCTACAACGATTTGAATGCTGTGAATGATTGAACCGTCATTTAATGCAATGAAAGCGACGTTCTTATTTCCGCGTTTCGTTCTTACCCAACCTTTAACAATAAATTCTTTTCCAAAATCCTTTGATTTAAGGATTGTTTTGATTTCTATACGTTCACCCGTTATCATAAAATTAATATTTTGAAGATACAAATGTAAAACTTTTTTTGAAAACTTGCCCGCCTCAAAAAATCCAGTTTTTAGAGATGTCCCCAATCAAATAAATATTATTTTTACAAAAAATTGTGATATGTCTGTTGTAATAGAAAATGTAAGTAAAATGTACGGCCGGCAAAAGGCATTAGATCAGGTTTCTTTTGAAGTAAAAACAGGAGAAATAGTTGGTTTTATCGGACCCAATGGTGCAGGGAAGTCAACCTTAATGAAGATCATCACGGGATTTTTGCCTCAGGATAAAGGCAATATTCTTGTCAACGGGCTTAATATAAATGAAAAACCTCTCGAGGTAAAGAGAAATATCGGATATCTGCCTGAACACAATCCTTTATATACCAACATGTATATTCAAGAATATCTTGAATTTGTTGCCGGATTGTATCATCTTGATCAAACGAAAAATAAAAGGATTGAAGAAATTATTATCATGACAGGTTTAACACCGGAAAGGCATAAAAAAATTGGTGCTTTATCAAAAGGTTTCCGTCAGAGAGTTGGCCTGGCGCAGGCTCTGATACATAATCCTTCGGTATTGATACTTGATGAGCCTACAACGGGACTTGATCCGAATCAGATTGTTGAAATCCGAAACCTGATTTCAGATATTGGCAAATTAAAAACGGTCATGCTATCAACGCATATTATGCAGGAAGTGGAGGCTATCTGTCATCGTATTATTATCATCAATAAAGGTCAGATAGTTGCCAATGAAGAGAAGCAAAATATTTATTCCCAGTCGAAAGATTCAACAATTACTTTGTTGGTTGAATTCAATTCAGAAATTGATGAAGGAAAGATTAAGCAAATGGAAGGTGTGTTAAGGCTGGCCAATATTAAAAAATATGAATGGCTTATTGAAACTATTTCCGGAAGGGATTTGCGTCAGGATATCTTTAATTTTGCAGTAAAAAATAATCTTATAGTATTATCCATGCAACGTAAAGAGAAAAGTCTGGAAGAAGTATTCCATGAATTGACAAAATAGATTAATAATAAATTGCAGTTAAAATACAAATGTGATTTGAATACACGTCAAATTGAATAATATGAGAGCACAAAATTTATTATACATACTAATGATTAGCAATATGATGATATCCTGTAATGATTTTGAAAAGAAAAAGGAAAATAAAAATGCCGGTGAGCCTTTTGAATATTTTCTGGAGCAGTTTGCCGACCTTAAAATTATGCGTTATCAGGTTCCAGAATTTGACAGTCTGAACCTGAAGCAGAAAAAATTAGTTTATTACTTGAGTCAGGCGGCGCTGTGTGGGCGTGATATTTTATATGATCAGCATTATAAATATAATCTGGCTGTTCGTCGTACACTGGAAACCATCTACGAGACATACAAAGGCAACCGGAATACGCCGGAATTTAATAAATTTCTCGTGTACCTGAAACGGGTTTGGTTCTCAAACGGGATACACCATCATTATTCAACCGACAAGTTCTTACCGGAATTTTCTTCGGCCTATTTTGGTGAGTTGCTTAAAAATATTGAAACATCAAAACTTCCATTGGAAAGAGGAGAGGCAACAACCGATTTTATTAAAAAAATCACCGATATTATATTTAACCCGGAGGTGGCATCCAAAAGGTTAAACCAGGATGCTGCTGTGGACATGGTTCATCAATCGGCCTGTAATTTTTATGAAGGTGTTACGCAAAAAGAAGTGGAAGAATATTATAATAACATCCGCAATAAAAATGATACAACGCCGGTTTCATATGGTTTGAATTCTAAAGTGGTAAAGGAATCGGGAAGGGTAGTTGAAAAGTTGTGGAAAGAAGATGGTATGTATGGCGCAGCAATTAAGCAAATAGATATGTGGCTTGAGAAAGCGGTATCTGTGGCAGAAAATGAAAAGCAGAAATCATATATTGAAAAGCTTATTGCATTTTATAAAACTGGTGACCTGAAAACATGGGATGACTGTAACATTGAATGGGTTGAAGATAAAGATGCTGACATTGATTTTGTAAATGGGTTTATTGAAGTATATGCCGATCCGATGGCGATGAAGGCTACCTGGGAATCGGTGGTTAATTTTAAAGACAAGGAAGCTACGCGTAGAACAGAGATCATCAGTAAAAATGCGCAATGGTTTGAAGATCATTCTCCTGTTGATCCTAAATTCAGGAAGAAAGAGGTAAAGGGAGTGACTGCCAAAGTCATCACTGTTGCTCAATTAGGTGGTGATTGTTATCCATCAACACCGATTGGGATTAATCTGCCCAATGCGGATTGGATTCGGAAAGAGCACGGGTCAAAATCGGTAACGCTCGAAAATATTACTTATGCATATGACAAAGTATCGTTGAAAAGTGGTTTTCTTGAAGAATTTGCTGCAAGCGAAGAAGAAATAGAACTGACACGAAAATATGGTACACAGGCAGGAAATGTTCACACCGACCTTCACGAATGCCTGGGACATGGTTCGGGACAGATGTTGCCGGGCATAACTGCAGAAATGTTAAAGAGTTTTCATTCCACCATAGAAGAGGCGCGCGCGGATCTGTTTGCCTTATACTACATGATGGACCCGAAAATTACAGAACTGGGCATTCTCCCGTCAACGGATGCTGCAAAAGCTGAATATATGGGTTATATACGCAATGGCTTACTGACTCAGATGGTTCGCATTCTTCCTGGAAAAGACATTGAAGAAGCGCATATGAGAAATAGACAGCTTATTGCCAAATGGTGTTATGAAAAAGGTCAGAAAGATCATGTCATTGAATTTTTTAAAAAAGAAAATAAAACATTTATACGGATTAATGATTATGACAAGCTTCGGCAGTTATTTGGCGAATTGCTGAAAGAGATACAGCGTGTTAAGTCGGAAGGTGATTATGAAGCTGCGAAATCATTAGTGGAAAACTATGGGATTAAATTAGATCCGGCTCTTCATGCTGAAGTTTATGATCGTTATAAAAAACTGAATCTTGCTCCTTACGGAGGGTTCATCAATCCGGAATTAGTACCGGTTGAGCAGAATGGTGAAATTATTGATGTGAAAGTTCTTTATCCGGATGATTACTCGAAGCAAATGCTTGAATATTCAAAAAAATACTCGTTTCTCCCCACTTATAATTAGAGAGGAGAATCTATTTATAAATTCTGAACCTAAGCCGTTTAACTTCTAACTTTTGTATGGTCATCCTTATCTGTTTAAATGAGGAAAGATTTAACGGAATTCTTTTGCAAATTTTATAATCATTTTTTACTTTTACCTATTAACTACAACTAAATATGATTATGAAAAAACTAATAATTTCTGACCATAGTCATCTTGCTATGTTATAATTCACATGCTCAAACGATGCCCCCGCTGGGAATGAATCTTAATGGGTTATGCGACTGGGATAATGAAATTCCTTTTCAGGATCAGTTTAAATTATCGCGAGCCTGGATATCCCAGGTTAATGGTGGTGGATGGGGCACGGGTCCTACACCGTTGAATCTGGACTCTAACGGATATGTAAAATCATTAGCATCAGCAAATGATTATGTTACCACAGTTATTCAGGATGGTGTACCAGATATGCCTACCGGAATATATCACTTCTTTTTTGATGGAACCGGGACATATAGTTTTTGGGGAGTTAGTGGAATGACATCCACATTGGTAGCTCCAGGACATGTTGAAGTGACTGTTCCGAGCGTGGGTCCTATTTTCTGGACATACTTACAACTGATCCGGCAGGAACTGGAGATTATATCAGAAATATCCGGTTTGTAGCGGATCAATCATAAAACCAGAAGGTTTTACTATTCCGTATGATGTTTCTAAAATTCATGGAATATCTACGGACAGAGCAAACAAAGAAGGAATAGACTTGTCTTCTGTTTTACTCGAATTTCAATTAATGATTAATCAAGCAAAGTTTCTTGTAGCGCATAATATGAGTTTTGATGAAAAGATTGTTGGTGCAGAATTTTTACGATGTAAATTGACAAATAGTCTTCCGACAAAAAAGCGGATATGTACAATGGAAAGCACAACGAGTTTTTGCGCTCTTAACGGACCATATGGATTTAAATGGCCGAAACTTTCGGAATTACATTATAAACTCTTTAGGACAGGATTTGATGAAGCACATAATGCAGCGGTTGATATTACCGTGACTGCTAAATGCTTTTGGGAATTAAAACGACTTAAAAAAATATAGCGTGAACGTGCAAAAGGATGATGTCGTAATTTGGCCTAAAATTAAAGATGCAACGCGAACAGAATAAGGTATGGAAACAATTTGATGGATAATAAAATCAATATCTAATATCTTATATTAACAATCAATTAAGACCGAATAGGGCAATTTAAATTTTGCATGTAATTTTTTAATCATGTTCAGGCTTAAATCTCTTTGACTGTTAAGCACTCGGGAAACAGTTGTTTTATTGCCTAAAATACCCACAAGGTCATTGTTTTTCAATCCTTTTTGCTCCATTAAAAAACGAATAATATCAACAGGTTTGGCAGAAGGTATCGGATAATGTCCCTCCTCATATTTTTCAACCAATAATGAAATTAATTCCAACTCATCAAATTCTTTTGTTCCTGGTTTACTGTCTAAAATTTTATCAATTCTTTTTAAAGTTGAATTATATTCTTTTTCGTTTTTTATAACTCGTAATCCGAAGGTTTTCATAATATTATATTTTTATTTTTAATTATTCTCTAAATAGTATTTGCATTGATTTTATCGTATTCTGCACGCGTACCAATGAATCGGATATAAACAGTTTTTGTAATAAAAATAAATTTAACCATTAACCTGTATTTATTCCCGCCAATATTAAAAACCATTCTACTATTTTTTAACAGGCTTAAATAGGGGAATAACTGTTGTAAATCACCAAAACTTTTCCATTCTGCCCCTTGCGCAATATCAATCCAAGCAATAATATCATTTTTTGCATCTGCATGTTTTAGGTAAAATTCTTTTAAAGTTTTTGTTTTTATAATATGCATTTTAAAAACTAATATTTCTGTAAAGTTATGAAATAGTTTCCAATTTGGAAACTATTTAGCAAAATATTTTAGTTTATAATTAAAAATAGGTTGTTCTAAAAGAAGTAATGTCATCAGAAATGAAGACATATCAAAAATATCGGTAGTTTTCAAAGTGCTGGTATAGATTTTATTCTTTTATAAATTTAAAGAATTTACTGGTATCTCTGGATTTGATATAGCCGAAATAAATACCCCATGACAACTGACTGATATCAATGCATAAAAAGTATCGCTATAAGGAATCTATAAAAGGTTCCCGTATTTATTAAAAATAAAAAAGGCATCTCAATAAACCGTATGTCTTAATTTTTTATGTTTTTCAACATCCTTTTCACAAGTATAGCATATTAAGCAACAATGTATTCATTCTTCAAAAGAAGAAGTTTTGAAAAAATTAAATATAAGTGTTATAAAATTAACAAATAATTATATTTTTGTATTCGGTAAAAATGTGTTTTAAAAATTCTTTTATGGCTGAAGTAATTGGCGAAATCGTTCAGGTTATAGGACCTGTTGTGGATGTGATCTTTGAAGAAAAGGGTGTCGAAATGCCCAATATTTATGATGCTCTGGAGATAACCAGAGACAATGGTGACATTCTGATTATTGAATGTCAGCAACATATAGGTGAAAGAACCGTGAGAACCATTGCAATGGATTCATCAGACGGTTTACGCAGAGGGATGAAAGTACGCGCTACGGGTTCTGCAATCCGTATGCCCAATGGTGATAAGGTTAAGGGGCGTTTACTGAATGTTACCGGACTTGGTATTGATGGTATCGGGAAGGTTGATAAAACCGGCGGATATGAAATACATAACAAACCTCCTAAATTCGATCAGTTGTCAACCGATTCAGAAGTATTGTTTACAGGTATAAAAGTAATTGATTTGCTCGAACCTTATGCAAAAGGGGGTAAGATTGGTTTATTTGGTGGAGCGGGAGTTGGGAAAACCGTTATCATCATGGAGTTGATTAATAATATTGCAAAAAAATATGCAGGTGTTTCTGTATTCGCGGGTGTTGGTGAACGTACCCGTGAAGGGAATGACCTTCTCAGGGAAATGATTGAATCCGGTGTTATTCGTTATGGCGATGCTTTCAAAAAGAGCATGGAAGCCGGAAGTTGGGATATTTCAAAAATAGATCATGAAGAACTTGAAAAATCACAGGCTACGCTCGTGTTTGGTCAGATGAACGAACCTCCCGGAGCGCGTGCTACTGTTGCTTTATCTGGTCTTACAGTTGCTGAATCGTACCGTGATGGAGATGAGAAAAGTGGTGGAAGGGACATTCTCTTTTTCGTTGACAATATATTCCGATTTACACAGGCTGGCTCTGAAGTATCAGCTCTGTTAGGTCGTATGCCTTCAGCGGTTGGTTACCAACCTACTCTGGCAACTGAGATGGGAATGATGCAGGAACGGATCACTTCAACCAAACGCGGTTCAATCACTTCTGTTCAGGCTATTTATGTTCCTGCTGACGATCTTACAGATCCTGCTCCTGCAACAACATTTGCTCACTTAGACGCAACTACTGTGTTAAGCCGTAAAATATCTGAATTAGGCATTTATCCTGCTGTTGACCCCCTTGATTCCACATCCCGTATTTTAACTCCTGAAGTTGTTGGGAAGGAACATTACGAAACGGCACAACGGGTTAAAGAGCTATTACAACGATACAAAGAACTCCAGGACATCATTGCTATTCTTGGTATGGATGAACTTTCAGAAGATGATAAATTAGTTGTACACCGCGCACGCAGAGTACAGCGTTTTCTTTCTCAACCATTCCATGTGGCTGAACAGTTTACAGGTCTTAAAGGTGTTCTTGTTACTATTGAACAGACCATCAAAGGTTTTAATATGATCATGAACGGTGAAGTTGATAAATATCCTGAAGCAGCCTTCAATCTCGTTGGAACAATTGAAGAAGCAATTGAAAAAGGAGAGAAACTTTTGACCGATTCAAAAAAATAATATGTAAAAAGGAACTTTATGTTACTTGAAATATTAACTCCCGATAAAAAAGTGTTTTCAGAGGAAATCAAACTAATCCAGGTTCCCGGAACAAATGGAAAGTTTGAAGTCCTGAAAAATCACGCTCCCATCGTCTCAACGCTTGAAAACGGAAAGATTAAGATTATTGCCATGGATGGTAATAAAACTTTTTTTAATATTCAAAAAGGGGTGATTGAGGTGCTTAAGAATAAAGTTATCGTACTAGCCGAAAAAATAATTGAATAGGCACCGGTTGAAAAATATTATCGGAAGAGTTCCTGAACTTTTTCAACTATACCGTTTTCATCTATTAAATTCATGCAATTAAAGTGCTTTTTGGGACATTTGTTAAAACCAAGTTTGGAACATGGACGACATTTCAGACCTTTCACTTCAAAGATAACAGAGTCTGCATCGGGTAAGTAAGGACTCATTCCAAACTCTGGAATCGTGTTCCCCCAAACTGAAATTATTTTTTTCCGGAATGCAGCAGCTATGTGCATCAAACCTGTATCGGATGTTATTACAACTCTGGCCTGTTTGATCAGTGATGCGGATTGATTTAAATTATATTTTCCACAGGCATTCATAACATCCCCTTTTAATTCCTGCACTATTATTTCTGCTTTTTCAACATCATCCAATCCACCCAGAAAAATTACCGGATGTGATATTTTCCGGCAGACCGAAATGATTTTATCCGCCGGCATTTGCTTGGTATAATGCTTGGCACCTATTACAAAGGCGATATAACCCCGCTGAAATTTTTCAGGGAAGGAATTTAAATTTACTTCATCATTTTCAGAAATAAAATAATCAAGTCCTTTGTTATCGTTCACAACGTCGAAGAGTTTTACCGTATCAAGATACCGGTCAACGATATGAGCGGCAGGAAGGCGGTTGATTTTGAAATGTACCATCAACCATTTTTGAATATTCAATTTATAATATGAAAAAGCAATGAGGCGTAATTTGTATTTTATTCCTGCTGTTCGAAGATTGTTATGTAAATCAATGATATAATCAAATTCTTCAGCTTTAAGATTTTTCACAAGCGATGAAATGCTTTCGTCAAGTACATGCACTTTATCAATATACGGATTATTTTCAACAACCGGTTTGAATTGTTTTTTTGTCAGAAAATGGACTTCAGCCTCTTCGACCTGCTTTTTTAACATTCTGACAACCGGGGATGTAAGTATGATATCGCCGATAGAACTAAAACGTATGATTAAAAATTTTATAGCCAATTAAAAGGAATTTGAACCAAACTTCAAAGATATTGTAAAATCGGGTAAGTGAAATAAAAAATCCGCCGGATTTCTCAGGCGGATTTTTAAATATTTCTATTATTAGCGGACAAATAATAACTCTCTGTATTTTGGGAAAGGCCATTTGGCATCGTCAACAATCATTTCAAGAGCATCAATGTGTGTTCTTATAGTTTCAAAATAAGGAGCTACTTTAGTAGCAAACGCTAATGCTTTATCCTTGGCATGATGTTGTTCTTCTGCTTTTTCTCTGGCAACAACCATTTCCTTAGCCTGTTTTTTAATTAAAGATATGTGTTTGGATATTTCTTTTATTAATTCCAACCTGTTTCCTGACACTTCTATAAATTCTTTTTCAGAAAAGATTTCTTTTAACCCCTTTACATTTTCAATTAAAGTTGTTTGATAATCTATAGCTACCGGAACAATTTGATTCATGGCAATGTCGTAAAGAACACGAGCTTCAATATCGAGTTTCTTTACATATATTTCATGTTTGACTTCTGTTCTGGCTTCTATTTCAACATCAGTAAATACTTTGTTGTCAATGAATACTTTTTTATTCTTAGGAGTTAAGAATGAATCATAGATTTTTGGAACCATTCCTTCGTCATTCAATTTCCTTTTTTTAGCTTCAGCCAGCCATTCTTCGCTGTAGTTGTTCCCATCGTAACAGATAGGTTTACTTTCTTTAATATATTTTCTGATGATCAGTAACAACGCTTCATCTTTTGCGATGTCTTTGGCAATAAGGGCATCAACTTCTTTCTTGAATTGTTTTAATGTTTCAGCCAAAGCAGTATTTAAGGTAGTCATACCTGAAGAGCAGTTTGCAGATGAACCAACTGCACGGAACTCGAACTTGTTACCGGTAAAAGCAAAAGGAGAAGTTCTGTTTCTGTCGGTATTATCGAATAATAATTCAGGGATGCGGGTAAGTTCAAGCTTAACTTCATTATTTTCTGTTTGGGAAGTTTTATGATCCGATACTTTTTCTTCAATCTGATCAAGTAATTTAGTTAATGAAGAACCAAGGAATACAGAAATTATTGCAGGAGGCGCTTCATTAGCGCCCAAACGATGTGCATTTTCTGCAGTAGCTATACTTGCTTTTAATAAATCCTCATATTTGTGAACAGCTGAAATCGTATTTACAAGGAAAGTTAAGAACTGAAGATTGCTCTTTGGATTCTTTCCGGGTTGCAATAAATTCACGCCTGTATTAGTTCCAACTGACCAGTTGTTATGTTTTCCTGAACCGTTAATCCCTTTGAATGGTTTTTCGTGTAACAGGCATTTTAGGTTATGTCTTAAGGCAATTTTCTCCATTAAAATCATAGTCAGCAAGTTATGATCTACGGCCAAATTACATTCTTCATAAATAGGGGCAAATTCAAATTGATTGGGAGCCACTTCATTATGTCTTGTTTTAATAGGTATTCCTAATTTATAGGCTTCTATTTCCAGATCTTTCATAAAAGCGGACATTCTTGAAGGAATAACACCGAAGTACTGATCTTCAAGCTGTTGATGTTTAGCAGATTCATTTCCGATAAGGGTTCTTTCGGTAAGAACAAGATCGGAGCGGATGTCAGCCAATGCTTTGTCTACAAGAAAATATTCCTGTTCCCAACCTAAGTATGAATAAACTTTAGTTACATCTTTGTCAAAGTATTGACATACTTCAGTTGCGGCTACATCAACTGCATGTAAAGCTTTTAATAAAGGGGTTTTATTATCGAGAACTTCGCCGGTATAGGATATAAAAATAGTAGGAATACATAATGTATCATCAAGTAAAAATGCGGGTGAAGTCGGATCCCATGCTGTATAACCACGAGCTTCAGCAGTACTGCGGATGCCGCCACTGGGAAAACTTGATGCATCAGGTTCTTGTTGGATAAGGATTTTTCCGGAGAAAGATTCAATAACTTTTCCATTACCTACAAGGTCAATAAATGAATCGTGTTTTTCAGCGGTTGCTTCTGTCAAAGGCTGGAACCAGTGTGTATAACGGGTAGCGCCCATCTCCAAAGACCATGCCTTCAAACCGGCAGCAACCTGATCAGCCACTTTGCGTTCGATTCTTGCTCCTTTATCAATAGCGCTGCTAATAGCTTCAAAAGCTTCTTTTGAAAGGTATTTATGCATCTTGCTCTTGTCAAACACATTTACACCAAAGTAGTCAGAAGCTTTACCTTTAGGATATTCTACTTCTACAGGCATTCTGGATAGAGTAGCTTCCAGTGCCTTCATTCTTAATGTTGCCATAGTGATAAAAATTTAAAGTTAACCTTGCCAAAAATATATAAAAAATTATTTCTACCCCTGAAAATGTATATAAAAATATAAAAATATCATAAAAATACAACAAAGTGATTAAAAATATGGGGTGAAATATAATAAATTGATATTTTACTGATAGGAATTCCAGAAATCTGATTCCGGAATTTCGATCCGATTTGTTAGAATACTTTCAAAATGGAATCAACAGGTGTTTCAAGTAATTTTAACGATAGCTCATTTAATAATTTCATATCTCCTTTAAAATGGAATGTTCTATGTGTATGGATCAGGCTTTCACCTGATTTTAATTCTTTTACAGGGGATGAACTTTCAATTTCGTAAAAAGGTCCCATTTGTGTTCCGTTATCTACCGGTCCATCGTTATAGGAGTTGACAGCATCACCGGAATAAGGGTTTTTATGAATTTCCCATTTCGAATTGACATATTCACCAGCTTGTTCCGGGAGAGAGAAGTTAGCGATGGTTAATACTTTATTTTCAGCATCATAACTGCCAATGAATGGTTTTGCTCTCAATGGGGTCAGACCAATTTTACCTCTTTGTTTACCGTCAGCTTTATAATAGATTTTTCCATTGGCGATTTTTAACCTGTTTTCCGGAATTTTTCCGAAATAATCGTCATTTACTATTTTCCCGGGATTGACACTTTCCTTATAGGGTACGACAACTGTAGTCGTTGGGGAGGGTGTAAGCATACTCAATATCCATATTGATAAAAGACCCTTATCTTTTGTCCAATTCTCTTTACCAATATTACATATAGTATTATTGGTTTCAAAACCTACTGATTTTATTTCATCACTGATGGGTAGACCCAGAATCTTTTCAATATCTGATTTTGATAATAGTTTTATTTCACGGGTTACTTTTAGGTCGAATTTGGTTCCGGAATAATTTACCAGATGCATCTCTCTTTCGAATTTGGCTGAAGTTTGAGATTTACTTACAACCTGAAAAGGTTCATTATCAATTTCTTTTGGGACATTCCAGTTGTCAAAAACAAACTTGTCACCCTGTTTAAAAAAGATGGAGTATTGTCCTCCCTCAGGACCCAGCCAAAAACGTTCTTCACCTCCATAGGGATTAAAATGAGATACGGTTTTTTTCTCGTTAAAAAATTTATAATTGATCCATCCGAAACTGGATCCATTCAATCCTGCTGCTGTACTTGTCATTACTCTACCCTGTAGAGCCGGACTGATAATTACCTGTGAATTGCCGGTTGAGTCCTGCAATACGATAACTTCCTGGAATTTTTTAAGAAATTCCAGATCATAACCAAAAGTTCCTTGTTGATAAGCCATGTTATTAATTGTTTTGATGTTGTTATTATTTATATTAGTACATGACAACGATATCATTACCAATATATAAACACTAATTTTTTTCATTTTTGTAATATTTAATTATTAATTTTTTCCTTGTTCCCGGGATCGTTCACATTTTAGATAATTTTTAATTTTACAGGTTCGGGTTATAAGTGAATATTTTATAATTCAAAATTATAACCTTTAGCTACTAATTTATTGTATTCCTGTTTATTGAATTTATAAAAAAAAGCACCTCGTTTTGAGGATTCTTTGTCTTTCTCTTTTTGTTTTTCAAAAATATCCATCGCGAGAATTTTCTTTCTGAAATTTCTTTTATCTAATTTTGTCAGATAAATTGATTCGTAAAGCTTTTGAAGTTGAGGAAGCGTGAACTTTTCAGGAAGAAGTTCAAGGCCAATCGGTCTGTTTTTAACTTTTATCCTCAGCTGTTCAAGAGCTTTTTCAAATATTATATTATGGTCGAACATCAACTTTGGAATATTTGTGATTTTCCTTCGGAAAGCGTTATGTTTTGATACCAATTCTTTACCATAATCGTCAATTTTTATTAAAGCATAATATCCGACTGATATAATCCGGGCGCCCGGATCCCTGTTTACTTCGCCAAAAGTATAAAATTGTTCCATATAAATGTCAGACAAACCTGTCAGAGTGGTTAATATTCTTTCAGAAGCCTTATCTAGGCTTTCTTTTGGTTCAATAAACCCTCCCGGAAGAGCCCATGCACCAAGTCCCGGTTGAAAATTTCTTTTTATCAATATTGTTTCCAGATTTTCCCCGGTAAAACCGAAAATAACACAATCCAAGGCTACATAATATTTTTTAAAATTAATATAATATTTTGCCTTCGTCATTAAAAAAGTTTTTTAAAATTTGGATTTCTAAATAAATGTTTTAATTTTGTTAAAAATTTATAAGTGTAAAAATAACACTTATTTTTAATAAGCAATTAATAATAATAAAAAAATGAGCAAAAAGAATCATTCTCTATACGGTGTTTATAAAAGCCGGCATCCTAAAATAGGTATCAGACCGGTAATTGATGGCAGGCTGGGAGGAGTACGTGAATCACTCGAAACCCAAACGATGGGGATGGCAGTAAATTTAGCCTCTTTTCTGACTGAGAACCTCAGGCATCATGACGGCAGTAAGGTTGAATGTGTGATTTCCGATACCTGTATCGGGGGAGTCGCTGAAGCAGCAATGACAGCTGAAAAATTTGAGCGTGAAGGTGCTGCTATTTCCATCACGGTAACTCCATGCTGGTGTTATGGCAGTGAAACAATAGATATGAATCCGATCATTCCTAAGGCCATTTGGGGATTTAACGGAACTGAACGACCGGGAGCTGTTTATCTTGCCGCCGCATTGGCAGGACATTCGCAGAAAGGATTGCCGGCTTTCAGTATTTACGGACGTGACGTTCAGGATTCAGGTGATAAAAAAATACCTGAAGATGTACAGGAAAAAATAATCCGTTTTGCAAAAGCGGGTTTGGCTGTTGCAACGATGCGTGGTAAATCATACCTGTCAATAGGGTCTGTTTCCATGGGTATAGCCGGATCCATTGTTGATGACCATTTTTTCCAGGAATATCTTGGTATGCGGAATGAATATGTGGATATGAGTGAAATAAGCCGTCGCATCAGCAAAGGTATTTTTGATCAGGATGAATTTAAAAAAGCGCTAACCTGGACAAAGAAATATTGTAAAGAAGGAAAAGATATAAATCCGGTCAGCAATCAATATTCGCGAAAAGAAAAAGATAACACATGGGAATATGTTGTAAAGATGACCCTAATTGCCCGTGATCTGATGATTGGCAATCCGCGTTTGGCTGAGTTGGGGTATAAAGAAGAAGCCTGGGGTCACAATGCATTGGCAGCAGGTTTTCAGGGACAGCGTCAATGGACAGATTATTTGCCAAACGGTGATTTCATGGAAGCGATATTAAATTCATCATTTGATTGGAACGGGATCCGGAAACCATATATAATGGCAACCGAGAATGATTCATTAAACGGAGCAGCGATGTTATTTGGTCATCTGCTGACAAACGCAGCCCAGGTTTTTGCAGATGTCCGTACTTTCTGGAGTCCGGGTGCAGTAAAACGCGTTACAGGTAAAAAATTATCAGGTTTAGCTGAACATGGAATCATCCATCTGATCAATTCAGGTTCTGCCTCATTAGATGGGTCGGGACAACAAACCAAAGCAGGAAAACCCGCCATGAAACCATTCTGGGAAATATCACAACAGGAAGTTGATAAGTGTTTGAATGTTACAACCTGGGATCCGGCAAATACAGGATATTTCAGAGGAGGAGGGTATTCATCCTGTTTCACTACAATGGGAAATATGCCGGTCACGATGTCACGGATTAATATGATCAGAGGGCTTGGTCCTGTTCTTCAGATAGCAGAAGGATTTACAGTAGATTTACCAAAAGAAGTTCATGAAATACTTGATAAACGTACCGACCCGACATGGCCGACAACGTGGTTTGCACCACGACTTACCGGTAAAGGTGCATTCAGTGATGTTTATAGCGTGATGAATAACTGGGGCGCTAATCATGGCGCATTTAGCTATGGTCATATCGGATCTGACCTGATTTCAATGGCTTCCATGCTTAGGATACCGGTGTGTATGCATAATGTGAAAGAGGATGAAATTTTCAGACCAAGTGCCTGGTCTGCTTTTGGAATGGATACAGAAGGGTCGGATTACAGAGCATGTGCAACGTATGGACCCATTTACAAATAAAGTTTGACTAAACACAGAGACACAAGGGCACAGAGATAAAAATTTGAGGTTAAGAAGTTAGATGAAGAGAAGAAAAAGAAAAATAGATTTTAATAATTAAAAATGTTAAGCAGATGAAAAAGTTAGTTCATGTTGGTTTTACTCTATTATTATTGTTAGGATTAACAATAAACAGTAACGCTCAGAAATACAATTATAACGGTATCGAGGGCGGGTTGCAAAATCTTTATCGTTTATCAAATGCTGAAAGTCGTTCTATCAGTCCCGAGAATTTCAAAGGAGAAAAAGGGAAAGGAGCATTGGCAGACACGGGTACAGGGTCAGGGGCATCCCGTGAACTGGGAAAAGGATGGAAAGTCAGTCCCTGTATAAAAATACTATCGGGTCAGACGGTTACCATTGCCGATATTAACGGGTCAGGAGCCATAGAGCATATTTGGATGACACCCACGGGGAACTGGAGATTCACGATTATCAGGATATACTGGGATGATGAAAAAGATCCCTCCGTGGAAGTACCGGTAGGTGACTTTTTTGGAATGGGCTGGGGAAAATATGCGCCCCTCGTGTCACTACCTGTATGCGTGAACCCGGGAAGCGCTTTTAACTGTTACTGGATCATGCCATTCAGAAAAAAAGCGAGAATAACCATGGAGAATATAGACAAAAAAGAAATGGTGATCTTTTACCAGATTGATTATTCAGTAACGGAAATTCCGGAGGATGCAGCCTATTTTCATGCCCAGTTCCGAAGAGTGAATCCTTTACCTTTTAAAGAAGTTTACACCTTACTTGATCATGTGAAAGGAAAAGGTCAGTATGTTGGAACCTATATGGCGTGGGGTGTTCATAATAATGGTTGGTGGGGAGAAGGAGAAATAAAATTTTATATGGACGGGGATAAAGAAGCCCCGACTATTTGTGGTACAGGGACAGAAGATTATTTCAATGGATCGTATGATTTTGAAGATCCGAAAACACATCAATATGATGAGTTTAATACCCCCTATTCCGGACTTATACAGGTGATCAAGGGAGATGGATTGTATAATACGCAACAACGGTTTGGATTGTATCGCTGGCACATCAGTGATCCTGTCCGGTTTAATACAGATCTGAAAGTTACCATACAGGCTTTGGGTTGGAGAAGTGAAGGTCGTTATCTGCCCTTGCAGGATGATATTTCATCTGTCGTATACTGGTATCAGACCGAGCCACATCAAAAATTTCCTCCTTTGCCGGGAAAAGATCAGCTTGAAGTGAATTAGTTAGTGTTTGTCCATATTCAAACACTAATTTTAAAGACATATTCAAATAATTTAGAAACGATTTGTGAAACAATTAAAATGTAAACGAATGAAAAAAGCAGCTATTATTATTTTAATGTTTATTTTGACAGTCACCCTCCAAGCTCAGAATGTAGATCCAAAGATGCAATGGTTTAGTGATGCGAAACTTGGTATTTTTATTCATTATGGCATTTATTCCGTTAAAGGAATTGGTGAATCATGGTCGTTTTACAATCATGAAATAACGTATGAAGAATACATGAAACAGGCTGAAGGATTCACAGCTTCAAAATATGATCCTGCTGCCTGGGCAGCTTTGTTTAAAGAAGCGGGGGCGCGTTACGCGGTACTTACAACCAAACATCATGACGGTTTTGCCTTATGGGATACAAAATTTAGTGATCTGAATGCTGTAAAAAAATCCCCTGCCAAACGTGATCTTGTGGGACCATACTGTGAAGCATTAAGAGCTCAGGGATTAAAAGTAGGTTTGTATTTTTCACATCTTGACTGGTCAAATCCGGATTATGCAAGTGTGGAAACGGACAAGAAAGGCCCCGTTAATGAATTTTCCTATGCAGCACCGGGTAAGGGAAACAAAGAGGCCTGGGAACGGTTTATCAAATTTCAGCGTGGACAATTAAATGAATTACAGACGCTGTATAAACCGGACTTGCTTTGGTTTGATGGAGACTGGGAACGAAGTGCAGAACAATGGGGGATGAAAGAACTTCGCGACATCCTGTTAAAAAATCAACCTGATGTAATTCTTAACAGCCGTATGCAGGGCTATGGCGATTATGCAACACCGGAGCAGGGTGTACCGGTGACAGCGCCAAAAGGACCATGGGAACTGTGTATGACCACGAATGATTCATGGGGGTTCCAGGGAAGAGATAACAATTATAAATCGTTAAACTACATCATCCAGATATTTTCAGAGTGTATCGGGATGGGAGGAAACCTGTTGTTGGACATTGGACCAAAACCGGATGGCACCATTGATGGTCCGCAGACAGCCATTTTAAAAGGTCTTGGTCGCTGGACTAAGAAACATCAGGAAGCAATATGGGGAACAACGGCAGGATTACCATTGGGTCATTTCTATGGTCCAACGACAATATCAAAAGATAAAAAAACGATCTACCTGTTTTATTTTGGCACCCCTAACGGAGAGTTGGTATTGAAAGGCATCCGTAATAATATAAAAAATATCCGTATCGTGGGATCAAATACTTCTTTGACATGGAAACGTAATGGTGGCGCTGCATGGAATCGTGTTCCCGGGAATATATTGATGGTTTTACCACAACAGGAATTGGATAATAACTGTACCGTTATCGCTGTTGAGATGGAAGAAGAACTGGATCTGTTTCATGGAGCAGGGGGAAATGCAATAGAAGCGAATTAATACTGAACACAGAGACACAGGGGCACAGAGGTAATAAAGAGAATATTTGAGTGAATGGGAGTTTAGGCGCACAGTCAATTCAGAACTAATTTTTAAATAAATAAAAATATGGCATCAGAGAAGCATACATCGTTGGTGAGGTCGGAGGAAGGTGTTAGTTATCTTTATCCATTTGTTCTGGTTACCAGTTTGTTCTTTTTATGGGGTTTTTCTCATGGAACGCTGGATGTTCTTAATAAGCATTTTCAGGAAGCTTTACACATCAATAAAGCACAATCGGGATGGATACAGTTTGCTTTTTATGGAGGATATGCAATCATGGCCATACCTGCGGGACTGATCATGAAGCGGTTTGGATTTAAAAAAGGAATTGTCATGGGTTTGTTTATTGCTGCCACAGGTGCTTTTTTATTTTATCCAGCTACTATATCCAAAGCTTACCCGTACTTTTTAATAGCTTTATTTATCCTTGCCTGTGGGTTGACCTGTTTGGAGACTGCAGCAAATCCTTATTCCACCATACTTGGACCAAAGCATAGCGCGGCGAGGCGAATCAATCTTTCTCAATCTGCCAATGGATTGGGTTGGATCATGGGACCTCTTGTTGGTGGCGCACTTATATTTGGATTATCATCGGGGAAAGATCAGTTCTCTGCTTTAAAATTACCCTATATCATTGTAGGAACATTAATATTGATTGTTGCCTTCCTTTTCATTAAGGCTAAATTACCGGAAATAAAAGAAGATGGTTCACATCATTCCGCGGAGGGGGCTTCACAGGATCACGTGGTGAATCCCGATAAACCTTTATATATGCAGTGGTTCTTTGTTGGGGCCGTCGTGGCACAATTTTTATATGTAGCGGCGCAGACCGGCATCAATAGTTTTTTTATTAATTATGTTACCGAGTCCATACCTAATTTAACGAACCAGGAAGCTTCAAGGATTCTTGCCTTTGGGGGTATGGGTTTATTTTTTATAGGAAGAATTTCCGGCAGTTACCTGATGCAATGGTTTAAACCAAATAAGATGCTTGCTATCTATGCCCTATTCAATGTGGTGCTGATGTTACTTGTGATTCTTGAGCTTGGGTGGACATCAGTGGCAGCGTTATTCATCACCTATCTGTTTATGTCAATCATGTTTCCGACCATCTTTGCATTGGGAATAAGAGGACTGGGAGAGAAAACAAAATTAGCTTCCTCTTTTCTTGTGATGGCTGTCGCAGGAGGTGCTATCTGTCCTTTGTTCATGGGATGGATTGCTGACCATCATGGGATGGCAGTAGGTTTCTGGGTTCCACTGGTCTGCTTTTCAGTTATTGCTTTATATGGATTGTTTGGATATAAGAATTCAAAATGATTGTTATAGATATCTTGACTTAGATGATGAATCTAAAATACTTGCTGATTCATACATTCAAGAGAAAATTTTAAACAAATCTAGCCTTGACGATGCTTACCATATTGCTATTGCTACTGTAAATAGGCTTGATGTTTTAGAAGTTGGAATTTTAAACATATTGTCAATTATGACAAAATTAAACTTTTTAACTCTATAATTTACGATTAGGTTATCCTGAAATTGATATACGTTCTCCTAAAGAATTTGTAAACATATAACAGGAACAGACAGATTATATGAAATTCGAATTGAAATTCAGAGTAATATTTACAGAATATTCTGTTGTTTTGATGAAGATAAATTGATCGTGTTGTTTAATGGATTTCAAAAAAAATCCGTTAAAACACCACTGGCAGAAATAGAAAAGGCATTAAAAATTAAAAAAGAATATTTTCAAATAAAATTTAATAATAAAAATGATGGCAACAAAAAAACAAAAAAATAAGAATATAACTACTTTTGATGAATATCTTGACAGGCGTTATGGGAAAATAGGTTCCTTAAAGAGAACCGAATTTGAAATAAAGGCAAAAGCATTTTCAATTGGAGAAGTTATCAAAGAACAAAGACGGTTATCTTTTATGACACAGGAACAATTAGCAGAAAAAACTGGAACAAAAAAAAGTTTTATCTCAAGAATTGAAAATGGGCATAGTGCTATACAATTATCAACGCTTTACAGACTATTAGAACTTGGTCTTGGACGGAAGATTTCATTAAAAATCCAATAAAAACGAACAGATAGTAACAACACCTAAAATTCGTGCCTTGCCTTGTTTCTGTCGTAACCAAAGATCTATGTTTGGAAAAGTGATATTTTTTATTTAATTTCGTAGGAGAAAGCGGCACGAGTTTTAAGCTTCAGGACGTAAGCTAGCATCAAAAATACAACGAGTATAATGAGAGCATTATTAATAATTGACATGCAGAAAGTATCATTTACCCCAAAGACTCCAAGACTCGACTCAGAGGGAGTTATTAATAGAATCAATATTCTTTCTGATAAATTTCGAGAGAATGGAGATGCGGTTATTTTTATTCAACATGAAGGTTCTAAAGAGGGTTACTGGATCTTTGGTACCGAGGAATGGGAGATTCTATCAACTTTAGTTATTAAATCAAGTGACTTAATTATTTCAAAAACAGCAAACGATTCATTTTATAATACAACTCTTAAAGATAATTTACTAAAGTTGGGTGTCGACAAAATTGTAATAACAGGATGTGCGACTGATTTTTGTGTTGATTCGACAGTAAAATCTGCTTTGATCAATGATTTTAATGTTACTATAATTTCAAATGGACACACAACTTCTGAAAGACCAAATTTAACAGCAAAGCAAGTTATTGATCATTACAACTGGGTTTGGACTGAACTGACACCAACAAAAGGTAAAATAGAAGTGATTGATTTTAATAATTATTTGAAAAACGAATAATCAATGCTCGCGAACAGCTCCTACCTGAAAGGCGGGGTTTTGTGTTACAAACAGTGTATTGTAGTTAATCAAACATTAAATCAAATATTGAGGCAAAAGGCCAATTCTTTGTGTAGCTTCAAACCGTTATGGACAATGTTAGGGCTTACGCCATCATGATTTGGCAAAATGTTAAATTATTTTATCTTTATAGAAAAAATATTGATAATTCAGAGCCTCCATTCCAAATTGTTGTTGAAGGATATAAAACCGAAAATATTGAAATACATAATCAAATTACTTACAATAAAATTGTGAAAAATGACAAAAGAAAATATAAAAGAATTGCGTTCTAAAATTATACGAGGGATAGAATTATCGTATAACAGATTATTAATTGCTAAGCAAAAGGAAGATGGTGAATTAGTTATTTCTCGAAATGGGAAAATTGTTACAATAAAAGCAAGAGACATAGCTAAATAAAATACATTAGCGTACACGGCGCCTAAAACTAATGCCTGACATTATTTCTATCATAGCCAAGCCAAATTGGTTTGGAAAAGGGATACGTTTTAAAAAAGTGCTATAATTGCAAAAAATATTGCCCTCTGACTTTAGGTCTAAAACAGAAGGCAAATATAAACATTTTCTAATGCTCTCTATACAAAGTCGTTGCAGAACTCTTAATAGAAATTAAAAATTGTTATCCGCCTTCATATTACCTATTATTAAAAGCAAAGGGTTCGCTTGGTTTAATGATCTTGAATGCCCCGTCTTTGACCCATTCAATTTCAGTAAATCCCAATTTGAAATAATGAGTTTTTCCGAAGACACCCGACCGGTACCATTTCCCTTTGTGGTTGAGCATTTCTCCGGCAAAGCCGATTTCAACATTTTTGCCGTTAAAAGTTCTGTCGTATTCTTTAACCTCACATTTCAAAAATGATAAGGGGTTGTCTGAAACAGCATAGTGCTGATTGGCCATAATAATCCATTCATTCGTTAAAGGATGACGCATCACCGTTGTGCTTTCTGCAAATCCTCCTCCGGGAAATATAACACAGGCACCCCAGAAATTCCAGTTGAGAAGATCCTTTGAACGTGAAACAAACACTTGTCCCGTTTGATCTCTGTTGCCCGGTCCCGTGGAATAAAGCAACCATTCTTTTTCATCTTCGTTCCAGACTACATGAGGATCACGACCGCGAATGCCAAGGCCAATCTCCACATCAGCGACTTTTACCCAATCGGTTAAATCCTCGGAAATAGCCAATCCTTGGGTTTCCTTATGTCCTTCGTATATCCATTTATGATCAGGTCCCGGTTTACCATATGTAAGTGGACGATGGGGATGAATAATCCCCGCGTAAAACATATAGAATTTTTCATACGCTTTCAGACAAAAGGGCGCCCATACTTCATGTTGATCAAATGCTCCCTTTCGTTGTGATGCATGTAATATATGACCTCTCATTTCCCAATTTACCAAATCCTGACTAATACTCCAGGAAACAGTTTCTTCATTCCCGTTATTCCCGTTATAATATCCTTCTGTTCCACTGATTGAAAAGAAATGGTACCATCCATCCTGAAAAATAAAGGAATGATCTACGATATATTCCCCGGCTGGTGCATAATTACATCGCGTTGGATCGGGATCAGATAAAATATTTTTGTTTGTTTTTCCAAATAAAGGAGCAACTGAAGCTACAGCTATTCCTCCAAATATTTTATAAAGAAAACTTCTTCTGCTGTTATTCATACACTTTATGATTATTGGTTACTGTTTAGGAGTTAATAACATAATCAGCAATACAAAAGTAGAAAAAAGATTCATACCGAAAATATTTTTTGAAAGCAATAAATTTTAAATTATATTTGACTTTGCATCACTTCGACTTTATATATTCTATCGAATTAAATTATGGCTTACAAAATTAATAAAGGGATAAAAAATTTTTCGTATTTCAGGTTTGTCGTTTTTAAAATATGAAAAAGCGTTTATAAATACTGTATCTTTGTAAAAAATATCAATAATGAATGCAAATACAAAGAAAAGTTAATAAATCGAATAACCAAAAAACATATATTCTTTTAAAGTAACACAATGGATAATTGGGATAAAATAGAAAATTTACTTTCACAATATCGGAAACTTGATATTGAAAAAGTATTGGATTATAATAAATATTCTATTTATTCAATTGTTTATAATTCAACAGCGTTGGAAGGTTCAACTTTAACTGAGCTCGAAACGCAGATTCTTCTTGATGATGGACTATCAGCCAAAGGCAAACCCCTTGAACATCACCTGATGGTTAAAGACAACTACAATGCACTTATAAGTGTTATTGAAAAGTCTAAAATAAAAGCTCCTCTGACACCTGAACTAATACGCTATTTTAATAGTTTAAATATGAAAAACACCGGGCATATTGTAAATACTGCCCTATGTAATTATGATGGTACAAAAGGTGACTATCGTCTTAATCCCGCTTTCTCCCAAGCACTCGGATATTATCTTGACCCTAAGAAAATTGAATCTGCGGTTGTTACGTTTTGTAATGAAGTTAACTCCCGGCTTGAAGCAGTTAAGACAGATAAACAAGCTTATGATCTTAGTTTTGACTGCCAGTTTAACTTAATTTATATTCACCCCTGGTCGGATGGCAATAAAAGAACATCAAGGCTATTGACAAATTATATTCAAAATTATTTTAACCTGCCTTTATCAAAAGTTTTTTTGGAAGATTTACATGATTATCTCACAGCTCTTAAAACATCAAAATCAGAACAAAATACAAATGCATTCAAATCTTTTATGTATTCTCAGCTTGAAAAGTTTTTATCATACGAAATCAATTTGTATGATAAAAATAATAAATCCACAGGATTCATGATGATGTTTTAATGGTTTCGCTGAGGGTTTTTAAAGTGAACCGTCATCCGCTTTATAGATATCCTGTATAAGTGTTTTGTATTTTTCTGAGATTACCTTTCTTTTCAATTTAAGTGAGGGCGAAAGCTCCCCGGTTTGCGGAGACCATTCTTCATCAACGAGCCTGATTCGTTTGATATGTTCCGTTTGTCCCAGATTTTTATTGATGTCATTGATGGCTTTCTGAAATCGCCTGACGACAACTTCGTGGTTGATGAGTTCTTTGTTGGATGTATAATTTATTTTATGATTCTCCGACCATTTTTTCATAAAGGTAAAATTTGGAGAAATAAGGGCGCTGGCGAATTTCTGGTTTTCGCCGATCACACACACTTGCCCGATAAAATGAGATTCTTTTAATTTGTTTTCAATAACTTGTGGTGCGACATATTTTCCACTTGACAATTTGAATATTTCTTTTTTACGGTCCGTAATTTTTAAATAGGTATTGTCAACCCAGATGCCAACATCACCAGTATGAAACCATCCTTCAGCGTCAATGACTTGTTGGGTAAGATCGGAGGCATTGTAATATCCCAGCATGACATTATGACCTTTGCAAAGTATTTCGCCATCATCAGCTATTTTTACTGTAACGCCATTTAATACCTGCCCGACTGTCCCCAACTGTATTTCTTTTGAGTTTGGCCTGTTTACGGCAATTACAGGCGATGTCTCTGTTAGACCGTAACCTTCAATAATGTGTATTTGTGCAGCCCAGAAGATTTTAGCCATACGTAGTTGCAATGAAGCTCCTCCTGATACGACCAATTTTATTTTTCCACCCATCGAGTCCACCCATTTGGAAAAAATGATTTTGCGGGCAATAGCCAGTTTCAGATTATAGTATAACCGGTATTTTCTTTTTATGTCAAATCGTTGACCCAGACTCACTGACCAGAAAAAGATCATCCGCTGCAGGAAGGGTAACTCGCGCCCCTTTGAAATAATTTTATCATAAAACATTTCTAATATTCTGGGTACGGTAGTGAAAATTTCCGGTTGCACTTCTTTCAGATTGTCAGCGATGGTTCCCATGTTTTCAGCATAATAAATACTGATACCTTTGAACTGGTAATGATAATTCATCATACGCTCATAGATATGACAAAGGGGTAAAAAACTGAGGGCTTTATCACCATAACCCACATCATGGACAATAGCTGTTTCTTTAAAATTAGAAATAATATTATTATGCGAAAGCATCACACCTTTTGGAAATCCCGTAGTTCCGGAAGTATAAATAATGGTTGCAACATCATCTGGTTTTATAGAAGATTTTATTTTGATCAGTTCTTCTTTCAATTTATCCTGATTGATTTTTCCAAGTTCAATAATATCATTCCAGTTGGAACATTTGTCTGTGATATTGATAGTATAAATGTCTGATCTTTTTTCAATCTGTTCAAAGACTGGTTTCATTTTTTCATACAGGATATGATCTGAAAGTAAAATAATTCCAGGTTGAGATTGTTTAAGAATATATTGATAATCTTCATTGCTGATTGTAGGATAAATGGGAATATGAATGACACCGATCTGTAACACTCCCATATCAATAAAATTCCATTCCGGTCTATTGTTGCAGATGGTTGCAATTTTGTCGCCTTTTTTGTATCCTAACGCGAGCAGACCGTAACTGAAAAGATTTGATTTTTCAATATAATCCTGAGAATTATATGATTTCCATTGTCCGTTTTCTTTTCCGGACAAAGCTACATCCATAGATGAATAGCTTTTATAATTTTCTAACAAATCAAAGATTCGCGTTACTTCCATAGAATGAAAGATTTTATAGGAAAAACTTATAATTCGCAATATTGTCCATCGTCTGACAGATTTTTACAGGGATATCGCCAGGTAATGCCGGGTTTGTCGAACAAACCATCAGGCACCTCAGGTCCCCATGATCCGGCCGGATAACCGTACATTTTAATTTTATCATTTTCAGCCCATGCTTTTTGGATAGCGGAGACGAAACGCCAGGTAATTTCTGAAGCATCACCTCTGAGATATAACGTTGAATCACCTTGCATACAATCAAGCAGCAGTCGTTCGTAAGCTGTGGGTAACTGTACATCAGATAAATCAGCATAATGAAAATCCATATTCACAGGTTGTACCTGGAATCCTGCACCGGGTATTTTCATTCCAAATTTTAACAATATCCCTTCATCGGGCTGAATACGTATGATAAGCTGGTTGATCTGATTCTGAACTTCAGTATTGGTGCAGAAAATTAAATGAGGGGCCGGTTTAAAATGAATAGCAACTTCCGTAACTGTTGTTGGCAATCTTTTCCCGGAACGTATATAAAAAGGAACACCACTCCAACGCCAGTTATTTATAAATAATTTCAAAGCCACAAAAGTCTCTGTTCTGGAATCAGGATTCACGCCTTTTTCTTGTCTGTATCCGGGTATTTTCTCTCCTTTAACTGAAGAGGAAGTATACTGTCCCCGGATTACATATTTTTCAATTTCGCTTTTATGAAAGTGTTGAAGAGATTGAAAAACTTTCAGTGTTTCATTCCGGATTGAAAGAGAATCAGCAGCAGTCGGTGGTTCCATGGCAATCATGGCAACTAATTGCATCATATGGTTCTGAACCATATCGCGTAATGCGCCCGAGTCGTCATAATATCCTCCCCGGTTTCCGACACCTATCTTCTCGGCTGAAGTAATTTCCACCCTGTCAATAAAATTCCTGTTCCAGAGAGGTTCGAAAATACCATTGGAAAACCTTGTTACCAATATATTCTGAACCGTTTCTTTTCCCAGGTAATGATCAATCCTGTACAATTGATCTTCATTAAAAAATTCAAGAAGGTCGGTGTTTAATTTTTTTGCAGATTCATAATTATATCCAAAAGGTTTTTCGATGATGATTCGCTTCCATTCGTTACTATTTTCAATCATTTTATTCAACCCCTGATTACTGAGATATTGGACAATAGAGGTATACAGAGATGGAGGTGTTGCGAGATAAAAGATCAGGTTACAAAGCATATTGTTTTCGGCAGCCAACTTTAATATGCGATCCTTCAGTTTTTCGTAATCGGAGGAATTTTGAGTGTTGATAGAGATGTAATATAATTTTTTCAGAAACGAAACAAGCAGTTCCTCAGAAGGTACCAATCCATATTTATAAAGACCTTCTTTGGTTTTATCGCGTAATTGTATGTCGGAAAATTCGGTGCGACCTACGCCCAATACTAAGAATTTTTCAGGTAGAAGATTTTTCTGATGCAGATTAAATAATGCCGGCATCAGCTTTTTCTCTGTCAGATCGCCGGAAGCTCCAAATATTACAAGGATATGATCATTAGGTTTCATTTGCATATAAATAATATTTAATTTTTAATTGGTTGCCCCTTTCATGCTTTCTGTCTTCACGTTAAAAACAAAATAAATGTTGTAATTGTTTAATAATGTTTACCATTGGGCAGATAAATATTAAATTTGCTTTAATTCTTGCAGTTGCTTTTATGGTTAGTGTATTTTTGATCATCGTTGCGATCAGAATGTTTTTTCCAAAATAGCATCTATTTTGAGAGAATCGAGACACTGCTTGAACATCTTGTGCTATTACAGTGATAGAAATATTGATAAGAAAAGCGAGAAAAATAAAATAATATTTTAATGAAAAGAAAGGTTCAGTCTTTATTGTCATTGTTCAGAATCTATGTCTGTAGTTAGTTTGTCATACTGTTCGGTTGTCCTGTGGAGCTAAGAACGTTGAACCACAATTCGCTGTCAGTTTCAATTTTTTTACGGGATTCGGTAGCAAGCGGGATCGGGAGGATGGTAAATTCATCAGCCCAGTTGCCTACCACAAAGCCTGTACGGCCAGCCATAGCAGCATGAACAGCGTTTTGAGCCAGCTGGTTACAAAATCTACTGTCGCTGGCTATTGCGGGAGCGCTGCGAATGATATAACTCGGATCAATATATTTGATTGTAAATTCCATTTTCCGGTGTGTAAATTCTTCGTGGATCACGTCTTTCAGATATACGCCAATGTCATTGTGCAGTGTGTTTCCGGAAGCATCCTTTTTTATCTCTGCATTTTCAAATAAAAACTGACCAGCGCCTTCAGCAACAACGATTACAACATGATGCTTTTGTTCAATTCTTTTTTTCAGGTGAGAAAGGAACCCATTATGTCCGAACAGATCAAATTTTATTTCAGGAATAATAACAAAGTTCACTTCCTGGATAGATAATGCAGCGTGAGCAGCGATAAATCCGGAATCTCTGCCCATGAGTTTAATGATTGCAATGCCATTGTATGCGCCGCGGGCTTCATTATGCGCATAACTGATTATGTCGGAAGCTTTAGTAACAGCAGTTTCGAATCCAAAAGATTCTTCGATATAATTAATATCATTGTCAATTGTTTTAGGAACGCCGGCCACAGCTATTTTCAGGTTGCGTTTTTCTATTTCAATTTTAATATCGTTAGCTCCGCGTAATGTTCCATCACCTCCTACGCAAAAGAGTATGTTAATATTCATTCTTTCCAGAGCATCAACAATCTCTCCACTGTCATGGTTTCCACGTGACGAACCTAAAATTGTTCCACCGTACATATAAATATCTTCCACAACATCAGGTGTAAGGTCTATAACAGGATGATCGTACTTTGGGATAAAACCTTCAAAACCATATTTTATGCCAACAATACGGTTGACATTGTACCTGTAATATAATTCATGAACAATACTGCGAATCACATTATTCAATCCGGGACATAATCCTCCGCAAGTAACAATAGCCACTTTCGTTTTAGAGTGATCAAAATAAATAAATTCGCGGGGACCGGCTTTTTCAAAAGAAACAGGTTCTATATTATTATCTTTACATTGATTGAAACTTTTCAAAGTTACATCATGCAATATTCTATCCTCATCAGTAATAAAATGATATACGATGTGATCGTATTTTCTCAAAGTGTTCAGAGGGGATTGAATGGTACATTTACCTAATGTATTTACAATATATTTTTTATCCATATCAGAATGTATTGTTTTTAAACTAACAAATGTAAAGTTAAAATTTATTCTAAATTAAAATTGTAAGTTAAAAAACAGTTATATTGACTTATTAAATAAATTGTTTCATCCAAACCAAAAAATCTTTTTTGTTAGTACTTTACTATTTAAAATTTGTATTTACATTTGATGTTCGTAGTTTTGTATTGATAATTTTCAACAAGAAATATCAAAATTAAAAAACATCAATTCTAATGGGTAAAGTATTAATGATAGGCGCAGGAGGTGTAGGAACCGTTGTCGCGCATAAAATGGCTTCAGTTCCTGAAGTTTTTACAGATATTTTGGTAGCCAGCCGGACCAAATCCAAATGTGATACGATAGCAAAAGCAATAGGTAGCAATAAAGTCAGTACAGCACAAGTAGATGCTGAGAATGTACCCGGACTGGTAAAGCTGATAAAAAGTTTTAAGCCTGATCTGGTAGTTAATGTTGCTTTGCCATATCAGGATTTAACGATCATGGATGCTTGTCTTGAAACAAGAGTGAGCTATCTGGATACTGCCAATTATGAGCCAAAGGAAGAGGCAAAATTTGAATACAGCTGGCAATGGGCTTATCAGGAAAAATTTAAGAAAGCAGGTATTTGTGCTATTCTTGGTTGCGGATTTGATCCCGGAGTAACAGGTGTTTATACTGCTTATGCTGTCAAACATCATTTTGATGAGATTCATTATCTTGATATTGTTGATTGTAATGCGGGCAATCATGGCAAAGCTTTTGCCACCAATTTCAATCCGGAAATAAATATAAGGGAAGTAACCCAAAAAGGGAAATACTGGGAATATGGCAAGTGGGTTTATACAGAACCACACGAAATACACAAACCTTTAAATTATCCGGAGATCGGGCCCAAAGAATCATATTTGATTTATCACGAAGAACTGGAATCGTTAGTTAAGAATTTTCCAACATTGAAACGAGCCCGATTCTGGATGACCTTTGGGCAGGAATATCTCACGCACCTGCGTGTGATACAAAATATTGGAATGGCAGGCATACAACCAATTCTGTACCAGGGAATTGAAATTGTGCCTATTCAATTTCTGAAAGCAGTACTGCCAAATCCGGGAGATCTAGGTAAAAATTATACCGGCTGGACTTCCATAGGTTGCCGTATTAAAGGCATAAAAGATGGCAAGGAAAAAACATATTATATTTATAACAATTGCAGTCATGAGGTTGCTTTTAAAGAAACAGGAACGCAGGCTGTAAGCTATACAACCGGAGTTCCTGCTATGATCGGATCAATGATGTATCTGAACGGATTGTGGAAAAAACCCGGAGTTTATAATGTTGAGGAATTTAATCCGGATCCTTTTATGGAAGCACTGAACAAATATGGATTGCCATGGAAAGAACTACATAATACGGATTTAGAACTATAAGTCCGTCCTGACAGGGATCATTTTATTTTTTAATAAATTCAGCGTTAGCAACGATTGAAACCTCATTACTTATTGCAGAAGAAGCCATTGAGGTACCAAACCCAAAATCGGAACGTTTTAGAACAATAATATACCTGATTTTGTTTTCACAGTGTTTTCGGATGTATTTCAAATTAAAATGGTTAAAAAAATTAAAATATTTATTTTTATTAGTTAATTTTGTATTTTTAATACCGTTTAAAGAATAATATCTATTTAAAAATAGATAATTTATTCTTTATTATTTGTTTCATTGCTGTTATTTTTTTAAAATGCACATGAAAATAAGATTGTATATAATTATAATTTCTGTTATTATAGGAATTTCTGTTTACAGCCAAAGTACTATATCATATATAACAGGTTCCTGTGTGGCTATGGGTAACGGTTCAAATACCAATTGTCCGGCAGGTATTAATTTTCTCTATTTAGGAGATACTTTAAAAATATATGGGACAATCAGTGCCAGTTGTTGTGGAACGCATCTTGCTGTGATTTCCAGCAGGTATGATTCAATATATATTATACAAAAAGATTCTGGTGTCACCTGTGAGTGTATTTGTAATTATTGTTTTGAAATAAAAATCCCAAAATCATTAAATGATTCTATTGTATCAATTAATGAAAAAGCATATTTGATTCAATCTGCAAGTGCAATAAATTCAAATAATGCTAATACCAATTTTAGAATTTATCCAAATCCCACTACAGACTTAATTTTTATAGATTGTGGAAATAATTACAATGGATATAAAATAAGAATCACGAACAGTTTAAGTCAAACTATTTATAAAACCCTTATTACCAAGCAAACTACTGCAGTAAATCTTAAAACATGGACTGGTAGAGGAATGTACTTTGTTGCATTAATTGATGAAAACAACACTATAATTGAAACCCAAAAGATAGTTTTAAAATAATTTCCTGACATTTAAACGCTGACTACCCACAAACACTACTTCATATATTGATAACTATAAGCAGGACATGATGCTTTGTATTTCCCGTACCGGGTGGTAATATTTGAAGATTTGCAGGAGTATGATGCAAATATGATGATTATTACGAAAGTTATTTTCATAGAAAGCATAATGAAGTTAATCTTTTTCATGGAATAGATTTTATTGAATTTAACGGAAAGAAAATATAAAGTTTTAAAAGTAACATGATCAAATCATTATTATTATGTTATTAATACATGAAGAATAATTGTATTTTGAGTTAACATTGATCAGAAAATTTATTTTCATAACCATTAGAAAATCAAGATTTAGTGTAATTTTTAGTAATTTTTAGCAATTAACTTTGAACAATATTTATAATAATCCGTTTATCTTGTAATTAAAATCGTTTTATTTTAATTATCAGATATTTATTTTTCATATTGTTTAAGGGTTAATTAGGCATCTGGTGGTTCTTTCAGGATCACCAGATTTTACATGTAAAAATTGTTTTTCATAGTTAGATAGTTAGTTAGTTAATAATAAGGCAGGGTTGTTACCTGCTTTATTATTTTAATCAAAAAATGATTTAAGAAAACCCGGAATACTTCTTTTTTTATTATTTTACCTTTTGTGGAATATCTTGTGTTATCTTTGCCTGAGTTGTAATAAATATGTACAAAGCATTCATTTCCAATTAAACGAATGTCAATCAATTATTCAAAAATACCTTCACCTTGCTATGTGTTAAATGAGCACTTGCTAAGACGGAACCTTGAAATTATAAAAAAAGTTCAGGATGAAGCAGGAGTAGAGATAATACTTGCTTTTAAAGGTTTTGCCATGTGGAGTGTTTTTCCAATCGTAAGGGAATATATTAAAGGAGCAGCGGCAAGTTCTGTTAATGAAGCTCGTTTGGCTTATGATGAAATGAAAACAGAATCGCATACGTATTCTCCTGCATTTAAAGAAGGAGATTTTGATGAAATTGTTAAATACAGCAGTCATATTACTTTTAATTCAATGAACCAGTTTTATCGGTTCTTTCCCCTATTGAAGAAGGGTTCAAAAAAAATTTCTGTTGGACTTCGAATCAATCCTGAATATTCCGAAGTAGCCACCTCTTTATACAATCCCTGTTCGCCCGGTTCAAGACTTGGTGTTGCTGAAAGTCTTATTGGTAGTGAGTTACCTGAAGGAATAGAAGGTATTCATTTTCATACTTTATGCGAAGGATATTCGCATGATTTAGAAAAGACATTGTTCGCGGTTGAAGGCAAATTTGGTCATCTTTTGTCCAGAGTGAAATGGGTTAACATGGGAGGCGGACATCTTATGACACATAAGGATTATGACACGAATCACCTGATTGAACTACTTAAGAAATTCAGGAAAAAATACAATGTTCAGGTAATACTTGAGCCAGGTGCTGCTTTTGCCTGGGAGACGGGCATACTTATCTCAACTATTCAGGATATAGTTGAAAATAAAGGTATCAAAACAGCTATTCTTGATGTTTCGTTTACAGCGCATATGCCGGATTGCTTAGAAATGCCGTATAAGCCAAAAATAATTGGTGCAACTGATGAGATAGCCGGCAAACCGACCTATCGAATGGGTGGAAATAGTTGTCTGTCAGGAGATTTCTATGGAAACTGGTCTTTTGACAAAGATTTAAAAATTGGAGATCCAATAATATTCGAAGATATGATTCATTATACCATGGTTAAAACATCTCTTTTTAATGGAGTTACCCATCCTTCAATCGGTATATGGAATGATAAAACAGGTTTTAAATTGGTGAAGAAATTTGCTCACGGGGATTACAAATCGAAACTGAGTTAATTGGTATGAAAAACCTTTTCCTGACTTAAAGTTTGATTGTTGGCATAATCCACGGCGGCAATAATAATTTTGTATCCTGTATTTGGTTTTAA
>Ga0182030_10003241_pt1 | contig 34732 bp, 28 predicted proteins | sample 812S3MmetaG_FD_121299 | JGI IMG/M metagenome (GOLD analysis project Ga0182030, IMG submission 121299) | Permafrost microbial communities from Stordalen Mire, Sweden - 812S3M metaG (Illumina Assembly) | ecosystem: Environmental > Terrestrial > Soil > Wetlands > Permafrost | place: Sweden...
TCGTAACGACCAGCGATTCGCGGGCAACTCGGGTGGACGCTCGCACGTCGTCCACTCCCCCGTGGCGCTCAGTGCGTGTTCCTGTGAGTGCACGTCCGCGCGATGACCTTCGAGCTCCACCCACGTTCGTTCGCCGTCCCAGAGAACAGCGGACGGCTTCAGCACCACGGTTGCCACGGCGAAGGGATCGGCGTCGTACGACGTGATCCAGGTCGAGACCGGAGGAATCGGGTTGGTTCTCAAGATCACCTCGCCGATGAATCCGAGCGTCCCGAGGGCTCCGACCATCAGCCTCGCGACGTCGAAGCCGCTGACGTTCTTCACGGTAGGACCACCACACTTGATGATCCGCCCCTCGGCCGACACGTAGTGCATCTGCAACACGCAGTCCCTGACGCGGCCCCGACCAAGGACGCTCACGTCGTTTTCGCCGACCGCGAGGGCGCCGCCCACGGTTCCGGCGCGCCTGGCGAGCGCCGTTCGCTGGCCCCGCAGTTTCAACTCGGCGTGTAGATGATCAACGCTCGTTCCGGCGAGCACGCGAACGATCATTTCCTCGGGTTGATAGTCGAGAACGCCCACGGGGGCGCGCACCATCCGCGCGCCCGGCGCGAGATCGCCACCCACGTGCCAGCGAGTTCTCGCGCCCTCTACGGAGACGGCGTCGGTGTCGCCCACGTCGGCCGCAAACTCGGCGAGTCGGACATCAGTCACCACCGTCACCCCCACACGCCCGTGGGGATGCTGCGCAGTGCTTGGATATCGGCGCAACTGTGCGAACTGGGAATGACCTTGCCAGGGTTCATGCGACAGGTCGGGTCGAAGGACCGCCGAAGCCGATTCTGGTGATCGAGGTCGTCCGAGGAGAACATGAGGCTCATGTACTCCTGCTTTTCTACGCCGATGCCGTGTTCGCCCGACAGGACTCCCCCGACGTCGAGCGACGCCAGAACAATCTCTCGACCTGCTTCGTGGACGCGATCGAGGATACCGGGCTCACGCGGATCGAACAACAACAGGGGGTGAAGGTTGCCGTCACCCGCGTGAAAGACGTTCACCACGATCAGATGGTGGCGCTCGGCGATCTCGTACACCGAACGAAGCACGGCGGCGAGTGCCGACCGAGGAACGACCGTGTCGTGCAGATAGTACGCGGGGGCGATCTGCGCGACGGCGCCGAATGCCGTTTTTCGCCCCTTCCACAGTTTGGACCTCTCCTCCTCGTCCGCGGCGACCCGTATGCTCCTCGCCCCGTTCGTTCGACCGACCTCGGAGATCCGCTGTGCATCGATGTCGACGCCCGCGTCCAACCCGTCTACTTCGGCGAGCAACACCGCGGCGGCGTCGAGGGGGTATCCCGCATGTACGAAATTCTCCACGGCCGCCGTAATGGCTTGGTCCATCACTTCCATTGCGGCGGGCACGATGCCCGCCGCAATGACACCACTCACGGTGTTGGCCGCATCTTCTATGGAGTCGAACGCGAGGAGCAAGGTGCGAACGGCGGGCGGCGTGGGCGTAATGCGAACCGCGATGCGAGTGGCGATGCCGAGGGTTCCCTCACTGCCGACGAAGGCGCCACGAAGGTCGTAGCCATCGGGCTCGGCGTCGAGACCACCGAGAGTGATGATCTCACCGTCGGGCAACACCACGTCGATCGCGAGGACGTGGTGGCTGGTCACGCCATAGGCCAGACAGTGCGGACCGCCAGAGTTATTTGCGACGTTCCCACCGATCGTGCAGGCCTGCTGGCTTGAGGGATCTGGGGCGAAGTGGAATCCGTAGGGCCGCAGCGCTCGCGTGAGATCAAGATTGATGACTCCAGGCTCGACCCAGGCGATGCGATTCTCCACGTCGACCTCGAGGATCTTCGTCATCTTGGTCGTGACCACGACGACCGGTGCGCCGAGTGGAATGGCGCCTCCGGCTAGTCCGGTCCCCGCCCCTCGCGGAACGATCGATCGCCCGTGAGCCGCACAGATTTGCGCCACGCGCTGAACTTCCAACGCCGTGACCGGAAAACAGACCGGTCCCGACACGCCGCCGACGAATACTGAGGCGTCGTGGGCGTAGAGGGAGCGCTCGGCGCTGTCCACTCGGATGCGATCGGGACTGAGGGCATTCACGAGCTCCGAGAGAAGAGGGTCAGAGCGGGGTCGCAACTGGGCCTGCGACTGTCCTCGTGAATGGGTCAGGCTCACGGTTCAGCCCGTTCGCGCGTCGAAGCCTGCGGCTTCGATTCCCGCCACCGCAGCCGCTTCGTCATTGTCCGAGGCATCGCCGGTCACTCCGACGGCGCCAACGATCGCCTGTTGCGAGTCAACGATGAGCACGCCCCCGGGGACGGGAATAAGGGCGCCACCAAAGGCGGCGGTGACGGCAGCGATGAACGAGGGCTGCGCCTCGGCGCGGGCCATCAAGGCGCGCGACCCCACACCCATGCCCAGTGCTCCGTACGCCTTGGCGTGAGCGATTTCAAAACGGAGATTCGACGCTCCGTCTTCGCGCTCGAACGCCTTCACGTGCCCTCCGCCGTCGAGTATCACCACCGACAGCGGGGCGAATCCTTGCTGACGGCCCTCGTTGATCACGCCCGCAATGATCGTTCGAGCTTGTTCCAGGGTGATGGGGTTCATGTCGTGACTCCTATCTGTGACTTTCGTTGCGCCCGTCGCGCGTGAAGTATTGGCTCGGTATAGCCAGAGGGCTGGTTCGTCCCCTGGAACACGAGATCGCACGCGGCGCTAAACGCCACGCCGTCGAATTGAGGGCCCATCGAGCTGTAGTCAGGGTCTCGCGCATTTTGACTGTCAACGACTTCCGCCATGCGCCGCATCGCGGCCACCACTGTCTCGTGATCAACAACACCGTGATGCAGCCAATTGGCGATGTGCTGCGACGAGATCCGACATGTCGCACGATCTTCCATTAGCGCCACGTTATGAATGTCGGGCACCTTCGAGCATCCGACCCCCAGATCAATCCAGCGAACCACGTAGCCCAGGATCCCCTGGGCGTTATTGTCGAGTTCCTCTTGCACCTCCTCGTCACTCCACTTGGGTTCGATGGCGACGGGAATCGTGAGGAGGTCGTCCAGAGGGCGGCGCTGTCGTTGCGCGAGCTGCACTTGACGTTCGTGGACGTTGACACGGTGATAGTGCGTCGCGTGCAATGTCGCCGCGGTGGGTGACGGCACCCAGGCGCACGTCGCGCCCGACAGCGGGTGCGCAATCTTCTCACGCAGCATGTCGCGCATTAAGTCGGGAGCGGCCCACATCCCCTTGCCGATCTGGGCGCGACCGGGCAGTCCGCAGGCGAGCCCCACGTCGACATTGCTGTCTTCATACGCCCCCAACCACTGCTGGGACCTCATCTCAGACTTTCTCACCATCGCGCCGGCCCGCATCGAGGTATGGATCTCGTCGCCCGTGCGATCGAGAAAGCCGGTATTGATGAAGGCGATTCGGCCACGCGCGGCGCGAACGCATTCGGCGAGATTGAGGGTCGTGCGTCGCTCCTCGTCCATGAGCCCGATCTTCACCGTGAGCGGCTCCAGTCCGAGAACGCGCTCGACGGCCCCGAACACGTCGCTGGTGAAGGCGACCTCTTCCGGTCCGTGCATCTTTGGTTTGACCACGTAGATCGAACCGTGTCGCGAATTCTTGGCGTCCTCGTTCCGATTGAGATCGTGCCGGGCGCCGAGCACCGTAAATATGGCGTCGAGCAGCCCTTCGGGAACTTCGCGACCCTGACGATCCACGACGGCATTCGTTGTCATGAGATGCCCCACGTTGCGCACCATCATCAGCGCGCGACCGCTCAGCACCACCGGCTCGCCCTCGGGTCCCACAATCGTGCGATCGTCGGCTAACCGACGAATGAACGTCTGACTCCCCTTGGTGACGTCGGTGCAGAGGTCGCCCTTCATGAGTCCGAGCCAGTTGCGATACACCTGAACTTTGTCCGACGCGTCAACGGCGGCGACCGAATCTTCGCAGTCCATGATGGTCGTCAGCGCCGACTCGATCACGACGTCATTCACTCCCGCACCGTCGCGTTGACCCACCGGACCGTCTCGGTCGATCACCAACTCGATGTGCAGACCGTGATTACGAAAGACAACGGACGACGGGTTCGACGAGTCGCCCAGATATCCCGCAAACTGAGAGGGATCAACGAGGCGCGAGGTGCCGCCCGTGAAGTGCACTACGAGTCCCCCGTCGACGACGTCGTAGTGCGTCGCGTTGACGTGTGACCCACCATTGAGCGGCAGAACGTCGTCAAGGAAATGGCGGACCCATTCAATGACACGTGAGCCACGCTCGGCGTCGTAGGGTCCCGGCGTGGGGGCCGCACCGAGTGCGTCCGTTCCATACAGAGCGTCATAGAGCGAACCCCATCGCGCGTTGGCCGCATTCAGTGCGTATCGCTCATTCGTGACGGGGACGACCAGTTGGGGACCCGCGATGGTCGAGATTTCCGGATCGACGCCGCTCGTTGAGATCTCAAATGGCTCGCCCGACGGTACGAGATATCCAATGTCCTCGAGAAAGCGTCGATACTGCGCTACGTCAAAGACGTGGCTTTCGTGCCACGAGTCGATCTGTGTCTGTAGCCAGGCACGTTTCTCCAACAGCGCGGCGTTCCTCGCTCCAAATTCGTCGATGAGCGCCGCGAGACCCGTCCACAGTGCGTCCTCGTTCACCCCCGACTGGGGAAGCAGTTCCTCCGCCACGAAACGGTACAGCGACTCGTCGACCCGAAGGTCACCAACGTCAACGTAGGCCATCCCTAATCTCTCCTTGTTCCTCGGTGTTCGAGAACCAAGACCACGTCCAGTCGACGAGGGCCGTGGACTCCTTCGACGCGTTCCAACTCGATGTCCGACGTCGCCGAAGGACCGGAAATCCAGGTTTGCGCCGCGTCGGACTCAAGTTGCGCGATGGCCTCGGGCACAATCTCGACGACCTGATCTTGTCGCACGACGATGATGAGATGATCGGGCACCAGCGATAACGCCCGGCGACCTTGCGCCGGTCCGGAGTCAAGGACGATGGTTCCCGTCTCGGCAATGGCGACCGCGCATCCCGTGATCGTCGAATCTATCGAGTCCAGCTGTTCCGTCGTAAGTGCCGGTTGGTCGCGGTGCACGTGCGTGTCAACTCCGATGAGCCACGATGGTGGGAGATCCGTGGGTACCGCGACCGACGAGCTGCCCCGTTGCCTGAGCAATGCTGCCACCGTCTCGGCGATCTCGTCCTCGGTGACCTCGCTCACGCTGGCGTTGTAGTCGATAAGTCGCTCCTTCAGCCGTTCTAACTTCTCGTCCTCGCTCATCGAGCCCCGCGTGCGGTAGGCGCGTTCTTCCGTAGTGGCCTCGCCCATCGCGCGTCCGCCGAGCGCCTGGCCGATCGATGCGAGAATCGCCTCTCGCCCACCATCGTGCCCGTCGGGCGGTGCACTCGAGGGGCGCTCCGGCTCCGAAGGAGTTGGTCGCGTGGTCGCGTGGTTTCGGTCACTATTCACCGGGGCTTTTGCGGGGTCGGTGCGGCGCGTGGTCGCGAACCACGTGCGAAATGACTCGACGGGAGGCAGCGGCGCGTCTCGTGATCCACTCCACTGATTGAGGGGCGGCGGGAGGCGGCGCAGTGTGCGGCGCTTGGTGACGCGGGCGACGACGCCGCCCGCAGCGATGATCGAGCGAAAGACACGCGGGGACGAGAAGCCCTTGGCGAGCGCCTTCATGGCGACGAGTTCCGGCTCGAAGCGGTGCGCGTCGCGCTTCTCGTCGACGATCTCGGTGCGAAGCCGAACGAGAATCTTGGGAATGTTGATCTTCACCGGACACGCCTCGTAACACGCACCACAGAGCGTCGAGGCGAACGGGAGGGAATCCTCCAGAGGAGTGCGCGCGCCCCGACGCAGTTGCGGCACCAGCACCGCGCCGATGGGACCGGGGTAGGGATTTCCGTAGGCGTGACCGCCGGTGCGCTCGTACACCGGGCACACGTTCATGCAGGCCGAGCACCGGATGCAGCGCAGAACGTCGCGCCCGTCGGGTTCCGCCAAAGCCGACGTGCGCCCATTGTCGAGCAGCACAAGGTGAAAGGCGGACGGACCATTCCCTTCGCTCGCGCCGGTAAAGATCGACGTATAGGGATTCATCCGCTCCCCCGTCGCGGAACGCGGGAGCAGCTGGAGGAAGACTTCCAGGCTTTGCCAATTAGGGAGAAGTTTCTCCACGCCCACGACCGAGATAAGTGTCTCGGGCAGCGTCAAGCACATTCGTCCGTTGCCCTCGGACTCCACGACCACGAGCCCACCGGAGTCGGCGATCAGGAAGTTGGCCCCCGAGATCGCCACCTTGGCCGAGAGAAACCGATCGCGCAGGTGCGCTCGCGCGGCGGCGGTGAGCTCGGTCGGATTGTCCGAGAGATCGGCCGGAGCGGCCAAACCGGACTCGCCCATCTTGTCGAGGAATATGTCACGAATCTGCGAACGATTCTTGTGAATGGCGGGCACGAGGATATGCGAGGGAAGATCGTCGCCGAGTTGGACGATTAGCTCTGCGAGGTCGGTCTCGTAGGGCGTGATGCCATGGCTCTCAAGCGCCACGTTGAGCTCGGTTTCGGCCGTGGTCATCGACTTCACCTTCACGACGCTCGACGCACCGGTCGCCTTCACCAGATCCACCACGATCGCGTTGGCTTCGGCGGCGTCGCGGGCCCAATGGACGACCCCGCCGTGTCGGGTCACGTTGCGTTCCAGTTCGACCAAGAGCTCACCCATGTGCTCCAGCACGTAGTCCTTGATTGACGCACCGGCGTCTCGCAACTGCTCCCAATCGCCCAGTTCCGCAACAACCCGCAGACGCTTATCTCGAATCGTCGACGTCGCGAGGGCCAGATTTCTCCGCAGTTGAGCGTCACCCAACTCCTTTCGCGCGAGCGTCGGGAATGGGAGTGTGGTGTCAAAGACCCTAGACACGCGAGTCAGCTTCTTCTGAGGCGAGAATCTCCGCGAGGTGCATGACTCGTAGTCCCGCGCGCTCTCGCGACGCGAGGCCCCCGAGGTGCGTGAGGCACGAATTGTCGAGGGCGCACAAGACTTCTGCGTTGGTCGTGCGAATCGCGTTCAGCTTGTCTTCGCCAATCGCGACCGAGGTATCGGCGTTCTTCAGCGAAAACAGTCCCCCGAAGCCGCAGCAGCCACTCTCTTGGGGAATGGTCACAAGTTCGAGGCCCCCCACGTGCTCGAGCAGAGTCTTCGGTCTCTGCCCCAGACCAAGGACGCGTAGCGAGTGGCAGGTCGGGTGGTAGGCCACGCGATGATAGAAACTCGCCCCGACGTCGGTGACCTTCGCCACGTCAGTCAAGAACTCGGAGAACTCAAAGACGCGCCCGGCGATGTCCACGAGGTCCGCTTCGAGCGCGCTGTCGCCCACCGCGTGGGCCGAATCGCGGTACAGCTCGCGAACCGTGCCCACGCACGAGGCCGACGGCGACACGATCACGTCGTAGTCGTCAAATACCTGGCGGAATCGCCGAGCGAGCTCCAGGCCCTCTGGTCGATATCCCGCGTTGAGGTGCATCTGTCCACAGCAGGTCTGCTCGGTCGGGAACACCACCTCGTGGCCGAGACGCTCCAGCACCGTCACCACCGCTTTGGGCGTGTCGGGGAACAGTCCATCGTTCACACAGGTAATGGAGAGGGCAACTCTCACCGGGTCGACTCTCGTGAGGGGGGAAGTCCGCAGCCTGGCGGAGTGCTCGAACTCAGTTGCATAACGCCAGCAAACGACAGGTGGTCGCCACCGCTCGTTCCAAGTTAAGGGGACCCTCGGCGAGCGCTCGGGTACGGTCGCTCACGCCCTGGGTGATGGGAACGAGCGCGTTGAATCCCAACGCGTACAGCGTCTCCGCTCCGTCTCCGATCGCTCCGGCGAAGGCGATCACCGGCACTCCATGTTGGGCCGCCACTTCGGCCACGCCGAGGAGTGTTTTGCCACTGGCGGTCTGCGCATCGACACTTCCCTCTCCCGTCAGCACGTAGTTCGCGCCGGCGATTCTGTCGGGAAGGCGTTTGACGGACATGACCACGTCAATTCCTCGAAGCAACTCTGTCTGAAAGAACGCGAGGAACGCGAAGCCGAGTCCTCCGGCCGCACCCGACCCGGGCAGGTGCGCCACGTCACGGCCAGTGGTCACCGTGACGACCTCGGCCCAGTGGCCAAGAGCGGCGTCGAGTTCAACAACGGTTGCGTCATCGGCCCCCTTTTGCGGCCCGAATATTGCGCTCGCGCCGGTAGGCCCGAGTAGCGGGTTCGTCACGTCACTCGCGATCTGGAACTCTGCGGCGGCGAGACGCGGGTCGAGCCCGGAGAGGTCGATCTGATCGAGACGCGAGAGGGCTGCGCCGCCCGCGAGCAACTCGTCCCCCTCGGCGTCGAGCAGGCGCGCGCCGAGGGCTTGGAGCATCCCGGCCCCACCATCATTGGTGACGGAACTCCCGAGCCCCACGATAAATCGGTGCGCACCACGATTGAGCGCGTCGACAAGGAGTTGCCCCACACCGAAGGTGCTGGCCACGCGCGGATCGCGGTCGGCGACGGTGACCAAATCAATCCCGGCCGCGGACGCCATTTCAATAATTGCGAGGCGCTCGTCAGCCACGAAGCCGTACTGAGCTCGTATCGGACGACCGAGGCCGTCACTGGCGTCCGCCACGACGAGCTCACCGGCCATCGCCTCGACCAGCGCGTCGACCGTGCCCTCTCCGCCGTCGGCCATAGGCACCAGGACGCATTCCGCGTCCGCGAAAATGGAAAGAACGCCTCGTTCCATTGCGGCGGCGGCAACACGGGCGCTCATGGACTCCTTAAAGGAATCGGGGGCCAGGACGAATCTCAGAGGATGCGCGGTCATGCCGATGGACTCAAAACTGGCGGAATGTGAACTCAACTCTCAAAATTATGCTGACGGCAACACCTCGGAGCTGGCGTCTCCCCTGCGCGGATACAACCGAGCGCAACAGGGGGGACGTCAGTTCACTACATCTGGTCAGTGCCGAAGGGCCGTAGGGAGACGGAGACCTTTCGGCACTGACCACCGCGGGGGGGACTGCCCTTGCCTACTTCTTCTTTATTGTCACGACGCTGCTCGAACCGAGCTGCTCTGAGACCAGCGACGAAATCGTCGACAGGGCCGAGGCCACCGTCTCGGAGTCCGGGTTCTGGGCAAAGTCACCCGTCACCGTGTTGAGCGCCCGCGCGTAGACCGGAAAGTTCGTGCTGTTCGGCAGCGAGATGCCGTCGGCCGCGTACTGGCTGAACTGCAGCTGGTACAGAGACGACTTCACGAACGATGACTGGGCGCCGACACTCGTGTCCGGCGGAACGAATCCCGCCCCGATGGCCGTACTCAGCTGGTTGGAGGGAGACTCGGCGAGCGTGATGAACTTCCACGCCGCTGCCTTGTTCTGGCACGCATTGGTGATGGCGAACGCCCAACCACCGAGCGTCGTCGCAACATCGGGGGCCTGGCCGTTCTCAGTGGGGATCGGGGCGATGCCCACATCCTTGGCCGCTGCGGGCCACGCGGCACCTGAACCCGGCAGCCAGTCGCCCGTGTACCAGTTGGAGCCGAGTGAGATGGCGAGCTTGCCTTTCTCCATGAGCTGCGGTGGGTTGCCGACCGAGTCAGAGGGAAAGAGCTCTGAGGTGGGCGCGCCCAGCCCATCCTTGAAGACGGTCTGGTAGAACTTCAACGCCGCGGTGAGTCCCGGGCTGTTCACTACCCACTTGCCACTACTGGTGATCATCTCGGGGTTCGTTGAACCGTAGATGAGATTCCCAATTCCTTGCAGGATGTTGGTCGGGCCTGCACCGACACCGGCACCGATCCACAACGCGTAGACCTTTGGATCTACCTTGTGCACTGCCTTCGCGGCGGTGATGATGTCGGCCCAGTTCTTCGGGTCCCAGGGCATCTTGATGCCTGCCTTCTCCAACATCACTTTGTTGTAGACGAGACCGGAGTCATTGTTGCCAGCGTTCACGGCGTACACCTTGCCACCGATGGTGCTCATCGCCTTAACGCCCGCGGGAAAGCCCGTCCAGAAGGCCGGCGCCGATGAACCGTTGACGTAGCTGTTCAACGAAGCGAGATACCCCGAGCCCGCAAACTGACCGACATAGGTCGTCGGTAGCTGGATGACGCAGGGGGTCTGGGTCGCGCTACGAAAGAGGATCGCGGCCTTGTTCATCTCGTCAACGTCGGTCCCACCGGTACCGAGCAAGGTAAGTTTGGTCGACGGGTCGGCCGCCTTCCATTGATTGGCGATGGACTTCCACCACGCCGCGGCGAGCGCGTCGGTGTCGAACACGTAGTTATTCGTGTATAGCACCGAGATGCCACCCTTTGAGGCTTTGGACGTTCGCGAAGATGCAAACGCCGCGCCTCCCCCGGCGACGACCACCGCTGTTGCCACGAGAGCACTAGCCGCGAGCGTTACCCCTATCTTCTTAAATCGCATAATTTCTCCTACTCGATGGAATAAAAATAAACATTCGCCATGCTGACTTTCTTGTACTTCTGTAAATCGCCTTCCCCCCTATTCGATTTAGTTCAAGTGATTGGTGCTCTCTTTGTCAAACAACTTCATTTGCAAGACATCGAATTCCAGCTGAATGACATCGCCCGACGAGAGACCCGTTCGAGCGGGGAACTTGCAGGTGATGACCTGATCTAGAACCCGAGCCACCACGTTCGTCTCCGATCCGAGCGGCTCCACCAGTTCCACGGTCGCCGAAACCACGGCAAGCCCCGCCACGTCGCGCGGAGCCAACCGAATGTCCTCGGGTCGGAAACCAACGGTGACGTCATTGATTGGGAGCTGGGACAGCTTTGCGCCGAGAGCGCCGTTGAGATGTTGCGTGCAGGAGAGGAAGTCGAGTTCCACGCCCGAGTCTCCTCGCCGCAACGTGCCCGGAAAGAAATTGATCTTCGGTGTGCCCACGAATGACGCGGCGAAGATATTCGTCGGCTGTTCGTACAGCGTCTCCGGCTTGGCAATCTGTTGCAGGCGGCCGCCCTGCATGAGTGCCACACGATCCGCCATGGTCATGGCCTCCACCTGGTCGTGCGTCACGTAGATGGTCGTCACCGGATACTGCGCGTGAATGCGCTTCAGCTCGACGCGCATCTGCGCTCGCAGCGCCGCGTCGAGGTTGGATAACGGCTCGTCGAGGAGGAACACCTGCGGTCGGCGCAGCAGTGCGCGACCGAGCGCGACGCGCTGGCGTTCTCCGCCCGAGAGCTCGCCGGGCTTACGCCCGAGTAGGGGGGAGATACCGAGCATCCCGGCAATCTCCTCCACTTCCTTCTTGATGGAGTTTTTCGGCGACCGGCGAATCTTCATACCAAAGGAGAGATTCTTTTCAATGGTCATGTGCGGAAAGAGCGCATAGTTCTGAAACACCATGGCGAGGTCGCGGTCCTTCGGCTGCACCTGGTTCATCACCTTGCCACCGATGCGAATGGTGCCCTTTGTAGGGGTTTCGAAGCCCGCGAGCATTCGCAGCGTCGTCGTCTTACCGCAACCCGAAGGCCCGACCACGACGACGAACTCACCGTCTTCGACTTCGAGATCCAGGTCGTAGACGGCCGCCTTTTCCCCTTTGAAGAATTTCGACACTCCGTCAAGAACAATGTTTGCCATAGTCGCTCCTACGCGTTGACTCTTGTGCGCACTGTGGCACTTTTTAACTGCACGATCATGTTCAACCCTTCACCCCACCGGCAAACGCGAATCCGCCATTCAACCAACGAGAACAGATGAGATAGAGCACTACGACCGGTGCGGAGAAGAGAATGGCGTACGCCGCGAGCGGCCCGAAATGAACCGCGCCGTTGGCGCTCATGAACTGATAAATCCCAAGAGCCCCCGGTTGATCGTTCGGGTTGGCGTCGAGCACGAGTGGGATCAAGAAGGCGCCCCATGAGTTAATGAACGTCAGGATCGAGGCCACGAGGATTCCCGGCATGGCGAGGGGGATCACAATCCGCCAGAGGATGCGCAACTCGCTCGCGCCCTCGATGGCTGCGGCTTCTTCGAGCTCGCGGGGCACCTGATCGATGAAGTTCTTTAAGAGCCAGATGGCGAACGGTACCGACGTGGCGGCCAGCACGAGCGAGGTATAGAAGGGCGAGTCGACCCACCCCAGGTGCACGAAAATCTCGAAGATGGGGATCAGCAGAAGGGTCACCGGCAGACCGGTCAGAAAGAGGATCACGAGCAACAGGCTGGCCTTGAACGGTACGCGACGACGTGAGAGGGCGAAGGCCGCGAGTGTCGACACCGCTGTCGCGACGATCGTCGAGACAACGGCCAGGTACAGGCTGTTCTTGATGGCGCCACCGGCGCCCGCGGCGAGCGCGGCGCGATAGTTCGTGATGGACCACGCGGGGCCCGACAGTGCCGCCGACGCGTGGGGATTCAGCGACGCGTCCACCAGCCAGATCAACGGCAACAGGAACGCCGCGCCGAGCACCAGCAAGAGAAAGTTCACGCTGATCCCGGGAAGGACTCCCGGCCTGATGCGGCGAGCCCTCGGTTCACCATCGGACCCGTGCGAATCGGTCACGACTAGTAAGTCTTCCAACTGTTCTTGTTCAGACGTCACCGTGCACTCCCCCGTTGAACGGAGGTGTCACGTGCGTGTTGCCGCGCGGACACCATCTAGCGGACCCTTCTCAGTTCGGGCCGCAGCTGGCGGACATAAACGATCGAGAGCAGCGCGCCGATGACGATGAGAGCCAGCGCGATCGCGGTGCCGTACCCCAGATCGTTGAACTGAAACGCTTGGATGTACATGTAGACGGGCAGGATCGCCGTCTCGTTGCCGGGACCACCTTGGGTCATGGCATAGATGAGCGTAAAGTCCGAAATGGTGCCGATCGTGATCAGCAGCATGTTCGTCATGATGGTTGGCCGCATGATCGGTATGGTGACGCGAAAAAGGCGCGTCCAGTAGGAGGCGCCTTCGAGTTGCGCCGCTTCATCGACTTCTTGGGGCACATTGCGTAGGCCCGCGCTCAGGATCAGCATCGAGAATGCCGTGCCGCGCCACGCGTTCGCCACGCAGACGATGAGCAGTGGCACGGTCGAGAGCAGGTCATCGCCCGGGTGGCCGATGAGCTGGCTGAGCGTACCTCCCGCCTGTCCAAACGAGTACCAGATAAACGCCACCGCGATCTCGGGCAACACCCACGCGAGTATGACGATGGACCCGACCGAGGCTCGCAGTGAGAAGTGGGCACGCTGGCCGAGCAGAGCGAGGGCGAATCCGAGAACGGTCTGGGCGATGATGCCCGATCCAATGACAAAGATGAGTGTCAACTTCACCGACGACCAGAACACCGGATCGTGAATCAGCTGTTTGATGTTGGCGAGTCCGGTGAAAGAAAAATGCTGCGCGTGAGGACCGAGCAACTGCATGTCGGTGAAGCCGATGTACAACGCGTACAGCGTCGGTAAAACGAACAACGCCATAACAAGGATGCCGGCGGGCGACAGCCACAGAAAGGTCGACGCCTTGACCAACTCCCGGTCGTCGCGATCTTCGGGGATCTCCTCCAGTTCTTCTGGGGGGGCTTCGCGCAGGGTGGTCATCGCCCGACCCGTTGACTGAACAAACGTGGACAGCGTGATCGCGCACCGACCCGTGGCATCTGATGGGCGTTAAGGTCGAAAGAGTTCGCCGTGTACTTTGACTCGCGCGAGGAAACAACGCGCTCGCACCCACCATCCCTCACCGATGTGTGAGCGTCAGTACACCAAGACCCCATATTGCCCCCTGTGCAGTCATCGCCAACCTCTCTGAATTCCAGAGTTGTCATCGATGAACATTTGTTCACTGCTTGAACAGTTAGGACGACTATACGTGAGTGTCAACCGCGTGTCAACACGCTCGCCAAAAAATTTTTCCGGTATCTTTTCCCTCGCTTCTCGGTCTCTTCACCGCGGCACACCTCCACATCACCGAGGACTCAGCTCGTCTCCCTTTGTCGATTTGCGCATTCCGTTGATGTCCCTAGGTGTCGACAGCGCACTGTCCTCAGGGTCGTAGTTAGTCCAGGGGACGCTCGTCGACGATCGGTCGCTCCGACTCATCAGCACGAGCGTTGCTTCGCGCGGTGTGGACGTCAAGCGCGCTCGTGGAATCAACCTGATCGATCATTCCGTTCGACCACGACACCACGACACCACGGTCACGAGCGTCGGATTATGCCGACATGGTTCGACCGAGGCGAGCGAGACGCGTAGATCAGTCGTCACTACTTTCGACGCGTCTTTTGATACGTTTCGCGTACAACGAACGATGAGGTCGTGGCACGTCATCGCGTCGCGACGTTCGCTGTTGCGCGAGCTGTCGTCGTTGATTCGAAAGTAGTCGCGCCAGTGGTGGTGCTATAACATGTCGCGTATGAATTCGACCTACGCAGATCAGTTACTCACACTCGGTTCCGCGACACTCGGCGAGAGTGGCGCCGCGCCCTTGAATCCCCGAATCCGTGCGGTGTGGCACGGTGCAGCTGTCGCCGCTCCGGCCTTCACCGTCGCGTGTGCCCCGGGAGACAACTTGGCGATTCACGCGGGCGTCGCGCGCGCACCGCGCGGCCACGCACTCGTGGTCGCCCTCGAGGACGCGACGGAGCGCGGGTACTGGGGTGAAGTGCTGACGACGGCGGCCGAGGCCGCGGGAATCACCGCGCTCGTCATCGACGGCACGGTGCGCGACGTGGCCGCGCTCGAGCGTCACCACTTTCCGGTGTTCGCCAGGGGAATTGCGCTCCGTGGGGCGTCAAAGGGTGGACCAGGATCCACCGGGGGGGCCATCGTGATCGGCGACCACACCGTCAACACCGGCGACTGGATCGTGGCCGACGCCGACGGGATCGTGGTCATCACCGCCGATACCCTCGACGCCACCCTGGCGACCGGCTTGGAGCGAGCCGCCAAAGAGGAGCACTTCTTCGAGGAGCTTCGAGCGGGTCAGACGACGGTCGCCCTACTGTCGCTCGACGTCACGTCGATCTCTACCCACTAACGCGCCGGTTGCGCCGCTGTCGCGTGCACCGGGTTGACCGGCGCCTGTCCGTCGAGTACTCGGCACACATCGTCGCAGGCCAGCAGCGCCATCTTCGAACGCGTGCCCCACGTGGCGCTTCCGATATGTGGCAGAAGAATCAGATGGGGTGCGCTAAGGAGTCGAGCGTCCACGTGGGGCTCGCCCACGAACACGTCCAGACCGGCGCTCGCGAGTTCACCACTCTCCAGCGCGTCGACGAGCGCGTCTTCATCGACGATGCCACCGCGCGCGGTATTGACCACGGCCCCACCTCGTCGCATCAACCGCAGTCGCCTCGCGTCGATCAGTCCTGAGGTCTCTGGCGTCAGCGGCACGTGCACGCTGATGACGTCGGACTCGCTCATGAGCTGATCGAGATCGGCCACGAAGCCAGGTCGTCCGCTGTCGTGGCGAGTATGGTGCAGCACCCGCATGGAGAATCCGTTCGCCCGGCGCTCCACGGCGCGCGCGATACGGCCGTAGCCGACCAGTCCGAGCGTCGAGCCTTCCAGGTCGCTACCGAGAAAGTTCGTAAGTCCCCAGCCGGTCCACGCGCCCGAGCGAAGCGCAAATTCGGCGGCACTCGCCCGCCGCGTGCAGGCGAGAATGAGGAACATCGTGACGTCCGCCGTTGCCGCATCGAGCACGCCCGGGGTATTGCAGACGGCGATGCCGAGTTCCGCCGCACGCACCACGTCGATGTTGTCGTAGCCCACGGCAATGTTGCCCACCACGCGCAAGGATCCCCGAGCGCCCGACTCCAGGACGGCGGCGTCAATCGGGTCGGTGAGAACCGAGACGATCGCGTCGACCTCGCGCGCCTTGCCGACCAGCCCGTCGTGATCCAACAGACCCTCACCGAGCACGATGTCGTGTCCGACTCGTACCAGCGGATCGAACCACTCCTCGGGCATCTGCGCGGTGACGAGCACCTTTAAGGGCATTGTCTGTCCCTCTCGCCCGCTCGAGCGCACGACGGGCGACGCCGCACGTCGGTGCGCTCCCGGCGCATCAGTTCGTGTAGTTGATCTTGCCGGCGTCCGCAAGGGCGATCGCGAAGCAGAAGCAACGGATCGGGGCGTAGTCACTCGAGGCGATGAGGCTGTGCACGACATTCGGCGGAATGTAGACGAGATCACCTTGGGCGATCTCTTGTTCCTCGTCGCCCACGATCATCCGGCCTTTCCCGTACAGCACGTAGTAGTACTCGTGTGTCGGGTGCGTGTGGGGATCGACTTGGCCGCCACCCACAATCTCAAACTCGTTGATGAGTTCGAGAGAACCGCCTTGGGTGGCCTCTCGCAACGAGCCCGGCTCCGCCAGGTACCACACCGGCGTGGTCCCGTTGTGCTCCACGATCGGCTTCACGGCGCCAATGTTTCGAATATCCATGCTTTTCTCCTGTCTCGCTTATCTTTCCTACGGTGATGCGGTAACTCATCGGGCGGCCCCGACCCAGACCAATCACGTTCCTCGAGCGAACTCGCCGAGGTCCGGCGTCAACGGCTATTCAAACTGTGGGAGGTAGCGCCGATTGACCTCGAACATCTCCTCAGTCAGTGCGTCAATCGCGTTGGGTTCGAGCGTCGCGCTCAAGAGCGGATCAACCATCATGGCCTGACGCACGAGCGCTCTGTCCCCACTCAGCGCGGCATCCGCCGTGAGCTCCTCGACCAGAGCGTGATAACCGAGGAAGGCCGCGAGTCCCGTGGGTATGTTGCCGATGCCGAGGGGGTGCACACCTTCGGCGTTCACGACGGCGGGCACCTCGACGGCCGCTTGAGGAGGGAGATTCGGTATGAGGCCTTCGTTCATTACGTTGACGATGAATCGCTCGTTGCGGTCATCGACCACCGATTCGATGACTTCGGCCACCACGATGCCCTTGTCTTCGGGGCCGTAGGGAAGGTCTGCGAGTCGGTGCGGACCCGAGTCCGCCGACCACTTCTGGGCGACCCGCTCCCACTGACGGACGCGCTCTTGCTGAAGGTCCATGTCGTAGACCTGGCGGCCATAACGCATCGCGAGACCCTGAGCGCGTCCCGTGTAGGGCTCTTCCAGCCGTTGGAGCTGAGGAAAGAACTCCACCCAGTGGGTCCAGCAATAGGGAATAACGCCGAAGGTGTCAATGGCCCATCGGGTCACCTCATCACTGGTGCGTTCTCGCACGATCGGCATCGCATCGCGTCCATCTTTGAGCTTCAAGGCAAAGATCCCGGTGCAGTGATTGATCCCACCGACGTAGCTGGGCTTGACGATCTCGTCCACCGGTACTCCGACGAGATCCTCGAGCCAATCCGCACGGTAGGGATAGGGCGAGCACGAGCACAGCGAGAGCGAGCGGACTGAGGATGACTTCGCCATCGCGATGACATTGGCGCTCGCGGGGTTCGTGTAGTTCAAAACCAGCGCATCAGGCGAGAGTTCCTCGAGGTCGCGAGCGACGCTGGCGACGATGGGGGTGTTGCGCAACGCTCGGAAGATTCCGCCCGGTCCGATGGAGTCGGCGATGTGCATGAAGACACCATGCTTTGCGGGAATCTCGATGTCTGTCCCCCAGGCCGCCATCCCACCAACCGAGACCGCCACGATGACGAAGTCGGCACCACGCAGTGCGGCCGTTCGCTCCGTCGTCGCGGTGACCGACAACTTGCGGTTCTCTGCTGCCGCGAGTTCGTTCGCGAGCTTCTCCATGACGCCGACGCGCTGAGCGTCGACGTCCATCAGACGAAGCTCGGCTCCTTCGAAACAAGGAATCTCAAGAAGCCGCCGCACCAAGCCGGGGACGAACATGCTGCTACCGCCGCCGATCACCGCAATTTTCACTGTCATCTCGCTACCCTTTCACGACGCCACTAGAGGTGGCATCGGCACGTCGACTGTTCGAAGAACTCCACACTTCGTTCACACACGACCTAGTCGCTTCTCCCACATTTCGCGAATATCCGCGTTGCGCACCGCAATGGCACTCCAGTCAGCGTCCGCGTCATAGAGTCCCGCAATCGCTCGCAACACGATCTCCCACTGAACGTCGAGGACCTCAAACGCGGCACCGGCTAGGTGGGGCGTGAGCGTCAGGCGAGGGGTGCGCAAAAGTGGATCCGATGTCGATAGCGGTTCATCGGGAAAGACGTCAAGCGCGGCCCCACCGAGTCGGCCCGACGTCAACGCGTCACGCAACGCGTCATAGTCGAGGACCGTCGCGCGGGCCGTATTGATGAGATAGCTCCCCTGTTTCATCTGCTCGATCTCGGAGCGCCCTATGAGTTGTGTGTCACTGCGCGCGTGGATCGTCACCACGTCCGCGCGAGAAAGCGCCTCGGCCAGCGATGACGCAACATAGCCCGACTCTTCGATCGACTCCCTGGACACCGCCGGGTCAACGACGCAGATCTCGCCGACCAGCCCGCGGAAGCGCCTCGCGACGGCTCGGCCGACCGCGCCGAAGCCCACCACCGCGACCACCAACTTCGATAACTGGTGACCTTTGTAGAGCACGTAGGGAATTAGCGCCGTGGGATCGTCGGGGCGCCAAATGACGTCACCCTTCGCTCGTTGTATTCCGTCGACGTGCTTCGTGGTAGTGAGCTCACCCGACAGGATGGCGTGGTGGGCCACCGCGATGTTGCGCAGCATCGCGAGACAGAGACCAAGCGTAAAGTCGGCCACCGCCTCCGCGTTGCGTCCCGGGGTATGGACCACGATGACCTCGTGAGCGCTGGCCGCCTCGACGTCAATGTTGACTGGCTCGGAGCGCAGGCAGGCGATCACCTCGAGATTCTCCAGAAGCGACAGGATCGCCTCGCCAATGGGCTCTGTCTCAACGAAGATCGCCGCGACCCGCGCACGCTCGTCGGGCGTCATGGTGTCCAGTGCCTCTCGGATGCTCGAGACTTGGCGCAACTCCCAGGTTCGTTCGTCGTGGAGTACGGACTTGGTGTAAGCGGGCAGGTTAGTGCTAGCGAGCGCAAGCATCAGCTGTGACGTCCTCTTCAATAGATCGGCTACTAGCAGTGCTGTAGAGGTTTAGGTAAGTCTCGTACTCTCCTTCGCGTCCATGCGACGCGAACTGCGACGGTACAAATGTCTCCTCGACAATCTGCGATGTGTCACGCAGGAGGTCCTCTCCGACTACTAGCGCCGCGCCGGCCAGTCCGGCCACCTCGTCGAGGGGACGTACTCGTACTTCCGTGTCGGTCGAGTCGGCCACCGTCTGGCACCAGCGCGCACTCGTACTCATCCCACCGGTCAAACGAATGAATGGCGGGGGTGATGTCAGACGAGACACGAGCGTGGAAAGGACCGACCGCACTGCGTAGCCGCCTCCCTGTAGCGCAGCGTCAAACACGTCGGCGCCGTCGTGGCGTGGACCGAGTCCAAAAATTGTGGGGCGAGCGACCGTCGCCCAACCTTCTGGACCAAAAAATGGATTACCACTGATGACGGTCAGTGGAACGTCAGCGCTGCGGTCCAGTGCGAAACCGCGGCGCACGAGCGCCTCCTCGAGCGAGCGACCCGTCGTGCCCGCGAGATCGGCGGTTCGTCCGACGATCCCCCCCGTCGCCCCCGAGTTGCTCTCGAGGGCCCATCTCCCCGCCAGTACGTGTTCACTGAGGAGAAGTGGAAAGCGCTCCTCGGCGGGCGGAACGTAGCCCAACGTCGCATGGATAGGTGCGGTCGTTCCGGCGACGAGGACGGGGACACGAGGGTTCCACGCTCCCGCAGAGATGACCGACAAATGCGTGTCGCCCCCTCCGACGTGGACGGGTAGTCCCACGGGCAGGTCCGTAGTCGCCGCGACGGCGTCGACGAGCCCCCCGATCTGAGTTCCGGCCTTGTGCAGTCGCGGGAAGCGACTAATTGGGAGTCCGAGACTGTCGAGCAGGTCCGTCGCCCACTCGCCGTGCGCCACGTCGAGCATCTGGCTCATCGCTGCGGAGGACGGCTCACTCGCCATGACACCCGAGAGCCGATAGATAAACCAGTCGTGCAGCTGCAGCACCGTCGCCGTCGAGCGCCACACATCAGGATGCGTCCGGCGAAGCCACAACAGTTTGGCCAGTCCGAACTCCGGTGCCGCGAAATGTCCCGTCGTCTCGTAGAGAGTTGTCGCACCGACAGTCGCCACCACGTCTGCGACGTCGGCGAGTGCCCGGCGATCCTTGTTGAGCAGGCTCGGGCCGACAGGTTCTCCCTGCTGGTCGATCAGCACGAACGGCATGCGGATCGCGCTCACGGTCACGCCGAGGTAACTCGAGCTGGGCACGCCGAGCTTCTGCACCAGTGACGCGAGTGCGCCCACCGCGGCGCCCCACCACTCGTCGGGATCGAAGGAACCCCGATCCGCGCCCGCGCGGAGCTCGGGATACGACACTGAGACCTGACCGAACGCCCGTTGACTCACGACGTCGAACGCGTACGCCTTCACCGCGCTACCGCCAATATCGATCGTGATGACGAGACCGGGGTCGCTCACCGTCCGCCCTTCGCGGACGACACCAGTCGTCGCACCGATGACGGCAGCATCACGCAGGCTTCTTCCGATATTTCGCGAATACTTCGTCCATCTGTTCGTCACTGAGAATGTTCGGCTCCCCGATCGCGAGTGACCGGTAGTAGAGGCCGGCCAGCGTCTCGACGGCCTGTGCGGCGTCCGCCGCCTCCTTGAGCGTTGAGCCCACCGCGACGAGCCCGTGGTTCGCGATCAGGACCGCCTTCGACGGGGCCACGAAGGCGTCGCGAACATTTTGCGCAAGCTCCTCCGTACCGTAGGTGGCGTACGCGGCGACCTCAATCGTCGTCGTGCGCAGCACAGCAATCATGTAGTGCACCGCCGGGATGCTCATCCCCAGGACCGCCAGGGTCGTGGCGTACGGAGAGTGCGTATGAACGATCGCGGAGACCTCGGGCCGGGTTTCGTAGACGAGACAGTGCAGCGGTGTCTCGGACGAGGGAACACGCGATCCCTGACGCACCTTCTCGTCGAGTCCGACGACGACTATGTCCTCGCCGGTGATCCGGTCGTACTCCATTGACGAAGGGGTGATGTAGACGTCGTCGTTGGGCAGTTTGATGCTGATGTTGCCCGACGTCTGGCTCAAGAGCCCGAGTCCGAGGAGATTACGCCCACACTCCACCAGTTCGCGGCGGGCCGTATCGCCGAGCGTCTCGGTCGCCGACGAAGTCTCGGTGGTCACTGCGCCTTCTTATGAGCGAGCAGTAGTTCGACGGTCCCCTCGGTGTAGAGCTCCGAGTCATTGGAAATCGGAAGATCCACGAAACGGTTCACGTCGGTCGACAAGTACGCGGCCTGAGCCACCTCTAACGTGCGCCGTCCGTTTTTGCCCGTGGCGGGATACACGTCGCGAACCCCCGAGACCGTGTCGACGAGGTCTTCGTATAGCTCGGGCGTGAACTGGGTGCGACCCGGAGGGATGTGATACGAGGTCGTAGATCCAGTCGCCGAGCCAACCCGTACTGAACGTACGGGGCCGCCGAAATAGCCCATGTTTTCGTCGTACACGTAGGAAATGTAGCCGGTCGTCCCGTTGATTTCGAACTTCGCGGTGCCCTCTCCCCACGTCACGTTGATGAGCGCCGTGCTGTTGTGGCCGGCTCTCATCTGACAGTACGCGTGGTCGTCCGCACCGGTGTCCATAAAACGCATCGACGCGGCCACCGACTCCATAGGCCCCGGGAGAAAGAGCTCCGCCAAGTAGATGGCGTGCACCCCGATGTCCATCATTACGCCACCGCCCGCCATCGCCGGCTCGAAGCGCCAACCGGGACGAAACCCCTCGGTTCCGAGCCACGGCCTCGATCCACCGGCGCAGATCTCCACGGCCACTACGTCACCGATTGCTCCTTCCGCGATGAGCTTCTGAGCCAACCGGTGTTCGCCGTAGTACAGGTAGTTGTGGTACATGAACAGCTTGACGCCGGCGGCCTCGCACGCGGCAATCATCTCGTCTGCTTCGGCGAGTGTCAGCGCGAACGGCTTCTCGCACACGACGTGCTTTCCGGCGGCGGCGGCGTCACGAACAATCTGCACTCGAGTACTCGGCGGCGACGCCACGCTGACCAACTCAACGTCATCTTGCGCCAGCAGGTCGCGGTAGTCGGCGTAACAGTCGTCCGGCTTCAGACCGGCAATGCCTCCCACCAGACGGCTGCGCTCCTCCGAAACATCCGCGGTGGCGACGATCTCTACTTTGTCGCATTTCAACATCGCGGGTACGTGATCGCGCTCAACAATCCACCCGCATCCAATTAGTCCAAAGCGCATCCCAGATCCCCTTCGCCTCTACACACCCCACCACGAGTGGGTGAACATTTGTTCACCATATGAGTCGTATGTTCCAAACTATATCTTCGCGCACGTCACTGTCAATGGGCTTTGCCGATCGCGAGTTCCTGCAGTCACAAATTCGCGTGGAGATTCTCGCGAACGGGCGGCTCCTCGCTCGACGTCGCTGACTGGTTCAGGTGAGACGCCGTTGACGTATTTTCAACCGAGCATTCACGTACGTTCGATGAGGCAACGGATGATCAGTCCGCCGGGAGCGACGATCACGCGGGTGAGTTCTGCAGGACCCACTCAACGGCGCCGCGCAGGTGTTGTAAATAGGTACCGTCCTCGTAGGCCGTGATGAAGTGGCCCAGCACCGTATAAAAGGATCGGAGCGGACCTCTCTCGATGCACCAGGAAATCGGTAAGGTCACGACGCCGCCCTCTTCTGATGGCGTTCCGAACTCGACGCCCAGCAGAACTCGCGCATCGTGACTCAACTCACGAAAGAGATAGAGCTCCTCTTTGAACCGCCACGGGTTCGGTAGGTGTGCGGTCGCTGGATGGTTCGCATCGACAACGTGGATTGGCAGGTCGCCGGTGACCGGGTGGCCGTCAAATCGGGCCCCGATGAGATCTCCAAACGCGGGCCAGTCGTAGGCCGAATCCGTCGCCGCGTGCACACCGATGAGTCCGAGATGGCCATCCGTGACACGTTCTTCGATCACGAGGCGCTGCTCCAAACTCCACGGAGTCTCACCAATCGTGAACAGCACGAGCACCCGGGCACATCGGAGCAGTTCGTCGGTCGCGTCACTCGCTCGAGTCACCTCGAGAAACTCCAGCCCACTGAGAAGACCAATCTCCTCAAACGCTCGAGCGGCAGAGCCCAATGACTGGTGCACTCCCGCGACTGTTTGATGACCGCTGGGACTCAGGTAGGGAGAAACGTCAGAAACGTATAGCAGCAATCCGCTCATTGAAGCCCCCTCTCAACTGGGAATCAGTGCGACCACGGCGATCTCAACGAGGATATTCTTCAGCGCGGTTCCCACGGCAGCTCGTGCGGGAAACGGTTCTGTGAGAAACGTTCGATAGGTAGCGTCGAACGCTCCCCAATCTCGGTTGAGCTCGGCGAGATAGACCGTGCTGTTGACAATGTCACTGAAATCGCACCCCGCGGCGAGTAGGGAGGCACGGATGTTCTCCATCGTCTGCACGGTTTGCTCTTCCACGGTGGCGCCCACAATGACGCGGGTGACGGGATCGTACGGGCCGACTCCCGCCACGAACAGAAATCCGTTCGCCACGATGCCCTGGGAATATGCACCAGACGGCTTGGGACTGCCCTCGACCGAAACTGCTTGGGGCTTCATTCATTCTCCTTAGATGTCATGCGTTCTATGTTCATGATGCAGGTCGTGCAGCGTAGAGCGGCGGGTTCGCACGCTCAGTGGTGAGACGTTGCGTTTAGCGTCCCGATGCCCAGAGCATGCCACGCTCGACGATGGTTCGAGCTTCGGGCACATCAAAGTCGGACGCTTGGTGGCCCCATGAGGTGTAAAAAACACGACCCTTGTCCCAGGGACGGCGCCAGACCGCCGGGATCACGACCCGCTCGATCCACGGAGCCTCCTCTGGACGTTCGAAGGTCGTCGTGGCGAGTACTTCCACCACGGGATCCACCGCCAAGTAGTACTGCTCAGAGACAATGTCGAAGGAACCGATTCCCTCGACGATTGAGACATCGGCCGCATCGGGAGCGATGTCGATGGTGTAGCGCGCGTAACTACCGTTCGGGTGGGCCAGCCACTGACCGCCCGTCATGAACTGATAGGCGGGAAGATGGCGGAACGCGTCGCACAGACCGCCGTGCCAGCCCACGAGTCCCGCACCGTCGCGCACTGCCCGCGAGAGTCCCTTGAACTGATCAAGAGTGAGGTCGCCCGTCGTCCAGTTCTGCACGATAAGTCGGACGGAGGACATCGTCTCGGGATCGGCGTACACGGCGAGGGAGTTGACGACTTCCACGTCGAAGCCCGCTTCTTCTAGGAACGGAACAAACTTCTCGACTGCCTTTTGTGGTTCGTGACCTTCGTAGCCACCCCACAGCACCAGAGCCTTCTCACCGGACATCGATCTTTCTCCTTTGGTCATCGAATCGAACGTGGAGGCGAACCTCCCTGACACCACTACAACGAACCACAGATTCGCGAGAACGCAACGCGCTCGCTACGCCGACGAAACACCGAACGTCGAACTACTTCACGACGTGAATCGCCTGTACTTCAGTAAAGCTGAGTAGTCCCCAGGGGCCACCCTCGACGCCGATCCCACTCCACTTCACTCCGCCGAAGGGCTGACCCGGCACCGCAGACTGGTGCGTGTTCACCCAGACAGTTCCCGAGTCCACTCGCGGCGCCAGCGCCGACCCGCGCTCTGCGTCACTCGTCCAAATGGAGGCACCGAGACCAAAGTGCGTGGCGTTCGCACGCTTGAGCACCTCGTCGATTCCGGAATAACGAATGACGGGCAGCACGGGTCCGAACTGCTCTTCGTCGACGATGCGAAGTCCGTCGTCCACGTTGGTCAGGATCGTCGGCTCAAAGAAATAGCCCGGCCCTTCGATGGCGTGTCCTCCGGCTGCCACGAGCGCACCGCGGCTCTGCGCATCACCGACCAGCTCGCTCACGCGATCGAACTGCATCTGGTTGCACAGTGGTCCAATCTCCGATGCCTCGAGTCGGCCGTCTCCCACCTTGGCGGCTTTCGCACGAGAGACGAGTGCATCGACTAGTTCGTCGTGCAACGCGTCGGGCACGTAGACCCTCTTGATAGCGACACAGACCTGACCGCAGTTCGCAAACGCGTTGGCGAACAGAGCATCCGCAATGTCGTCGATCACTGCATCATCAAGAACGATCGCGGGGTCATTTCCTCCCAGCTCAAGGGTTACTCGCTTGAGGTCGGGCGCGGAGGCGGCGGCGATGCGCTTGCCCGTCGCGACGGAGCCCGTGAAACTCACCATGCGCGGCACGGGGTGCTCGGTCATCCACGACCCGACTTCGTTACTTCCACTGAGGACACTCAGCACTCCGGCGGGCAAAACCGAACGCGAGAGTTCCCCGAATCGGAGGCAGGAAAGTGGCGTGTACGGTGATGGCTTCAGCACGACGGTGCAGCCAGCGGCGAGTGCCGGAGCGATTTTGGCCACGGCGGTACCGAGCGGAAAGTTCCACGGAGTAATCGCGGCAACGGGCCCAATCGGTCGACGCAAGACTCGAACTGCAGTTCGCTCGTCGTCACGAATAATCTCCGCAGGGACCTCGAGCGTCGAGAAGTAGCGAAGATCGTTTACGACATCACCGAGCTCCGAACGAGACTCGCCGAGCGGCTTGCCCTCTTCCATCGTGATGACTTCGGCCAGCTCCTCAAGGTTGGCCTCTACCGCGCTCGCCAGATCCTTGAGAGCCTTTTGACGCAACGGACGGTCGTGCTGCCACGACTCGAACGCTCGAGCGGAGGCATTCATGGCTTCATCAACTTGCGCGCGCGAGGACTCCGGAGCCTCCGCCATGACTTCTCCGGTGGCCGGATTGGTCACGGGAAAAGTCGTCTCCGTCGCCGCCTGGCCGCCATCGATGGTCATTGAAAATTCGGACATCGCAGATCCTTTCACCGCCTAGAAACCTAGGAACCACATAATTGACAATCAGCACAATAGCCTCATACACTGTACAGATATTAGAGCACCTGAACAATTGTTCACCGCAGGTGTCCAGGGAGGAATAATGTTTCGCCTTATCGCCGAGCCCCTCACCGAAGTCGACTGGAAGCCGTACGGTTGGCTTCAGCGCGCCGACACGGACCCCGCGGATGGAACGGACCGTTTGCACTTCGAGTGGGACGACGTTCACGCCAACCTGATTCATCACCGTCGCGATGAGGTGCCGGCGACCAGCGAGGGTCTGGTCTGCGAGATGCTCTTTCGACACTTGACGCACACCCAAGCGCTGCTCGTGCTCAACTGTGCTTGCGTCGTGGTCGTCGCGGAACCCTCGACCGAGTTCTCGTCACCCGACGACGCCGAGCGTCTTCGCGCGTTCCTTCTCCAGCCACATGACGCACTCGTGCTGAGCCGCGGCACGTGGCATTGGGGACCCTTTCCCGTCAGCGAGCCCAGAGTCGATATGTACAACGTACAGGGTCTTCGCTACGCCGACGACAACGACGAAATGAATCTTGTCGCTATCGGCGCGGCCACGGAAGTCATCACGCTCGAATCCGCGTGAGGTTCACGCTTTCTTGAGGAGATCCTGAGCGGTCTTGAAGTCTGTCACCAGCACCGTGGCGAGGTGTCCGCGTAGCACGGCTCGAACAGCAACTCTCTTGGAAGCCCCACCCGCCACGATGAGTCGCGTGGGGATCTTTTGCAGCTGTTCTAGGGTCAATCCGATCACGCGAGAACCGACGTCGTGCTGCACGGTTCGTCCGTCCTTGTCGAAGTAGCGCGCACACATATCGCCCACCATGCCCGCGGCACCGAGTTCCTCCCACTCGTGAGGTTCCAAGTAGCCCTGACCCGATAGATCGATGCGATCAACGCGACCGCCCACCCCGGCTAAGAGGACGTCCGCTTTGGCCGCTCGCTCGAGCGACTGGGCAATCGCGGGGTCCCGCATGAGTTCGAGCGCCACCGCTTCGCTGCGAACAATAATGGGCGCGTGAAGGTGTTCGACTGATCCGCCGAACGCCTGGGCCAACATGGCCGACGCCCCGAACGGACTGTCACTGCCCGCGCCTCCTTCTCGCAGCGAACCAACGAGTGAGACGAACGCGGTCGACCGGCGCACCTGAGTATCGGCCGCGGCGAGCCGGGCGGCTTCTCCGATCGTGCGACTGAGGCCCACCGCCACCGTCATGTCGTCTCGAAGGATCCGTGTGATGTACGACACCGTGCCGAGCGCCAGCAGCGATCGCAAGTTCGCCGCGTCCGCACTCGGTGACGGAACCACAATGACCTCGGTCAGTCCAAAGCGCTCCATCATCTCTTGTTCGAGTTCTGCGTACGGACTGGCGTCAGAGGCAATAGTGATCTTCACCAGGCCCGACTGGCGTGCTTGCTTGACCATTCGAGTGACCTTGACGCGCGAAAGACCGAGACTGTCGGCCGTCTCTTGATGGGTGAGCCCGAACTCAAAATGAAGCCGCGCCACCCGAGCGACCAAGTCAGCCGCCTCGAGTCTGGGCTCTCTCGCCTTGCGATCGCTCACGCGCTCCTCGATCTCGTCACCATCGCGCACCACGCAGTCGACCTGAACTTTCCTCAGAGTTTTCGAGCGTATGCCCCGTTCTCCCCTTTTGGTTCACGTATCTTATCTTCGGTCCACGCGAACGCGTCAGTGTCCACTATTGACTTCGCCCGTCGCGTCATCGACACATTCTCGTGTGGCGTGGACTGTTAGGTTGATCGTCGCGCAGCCCACGCCGCGCGACGATTTCTTCTCTCGATACAGGAGGTTCACGACGTGCTGCCCATTCCCACCCGAACTCTCTCCGACGGCCGTTCCATTCCGGTCATCGGATTCGGTACGCACCCGATGACTGACGAGCAGTCCGAGACCGCGGTCGCGTCCGCGCTCGATCTCGGCTACCGGCTCATCGACACCGCCTCGCTCTACCGCAACGAAGTCGGCGTCGGGCGGGGCATCGCGCGCTCGGGCGTGGACCGATCCGACATCTTCCTCACGACCAAGTTGCGCGGCGGCGACCAGGGTCTCCTCGAAACGAAAGAGGGCCTCCGGGGTTCACTCCAGCGGCTCGACCTCGAGTACGTGGACCTCTACCTCATCCACTGGCCCATGCCGAGTGTCAACAAGTACGTCGACGCGTGGCGCGCCATGATTGAGCTCCGTGAGGAGGGTCTCGCCCACTCCATCGGTGTCAGCAACTTCAACGAAGCCCACCTCGATCGATTGCTGAGTGAAACGGGAGTGTCACCCGTCATCAACCAGATCGAGTTGCATCCCGCCTGGGCCCAAGCTCACTTGCGCGACGTCGATGCACGCCACAACATCGTGACGGAAAGCTGGAGTCCGATCGGGCGCGGCATCGCGCTCGAGCAGTACCCTCCGGTCGCCGAGGCGGCGCGGGCCCACGATGTGACGCCGGCGCAGGTCGTCCTGCGCTGGCACCTGCAACTCGGTGCGCTTCCCATCCCGAAGGCCTGGTCGATCGAGCACCAGCGCGAGAACCTCGACGTGTTCAACTTCGACCTCTCGCCGGAGGAGATGACGACGTTCGAGTCGATCGCGCAAGAGCGTATGGACGAAGACCCGGAGACCTTCGTAGAACTCTGAGTCGTCTCGGCTACGCATCGTTGGGACGACCATTCGATTCGATGGGCCTCGCTACAATCACCGGAACGAGTGAGGCCATCGGACACCGCCGCCCGCGAAGAAGAGGACCACCATGAAGAGGCAAATCCCGACCGTCCGAGGGCTCGCGCCCCTCGTGCGATTCCGCGCGCCTCAGTTGAATACTCGAGAGCACCGATTGAGCGCCGCACTGACCATCTGGGATCTGCGCGATATCGCGAAGCGACGTACCCCCAAGGGTCCTTTCGAGTACGTCGACGGTGCCGCCGAAGGGGAAGTGTCGCTCGCTCGCGCCCGCCAGGCCTTCGAGGATATTGAGTTCACTCCGGGAATACTTCGCGATGTGTCGAAGATTGATACGTCCTCGATCGTCCTGGGCGACCGAGTCGCCCTGCCGTTTGGTATCGCACCCACCGGCTTCACACGAATGATGCACGCCGAGGGCGAGGTCGCGGGAGCGACCGCCGCCGGCAGCGCCGGAATTCCTTTCGCCCTCTCTACCTTGGGTACGACCACGATCGAGGACGTGAAGTCCGCCAATCCGACTGGTCGCAATTGGTTCCAGCTCTACATCTGGAAGGACCGCGATCGTTCGCGGGCTCTTATCGAGCGGGCAGCGGCCGCGGGATACGACACACTCCTCGTGACCGTGGACTCTCCAGTCGCGGGCGCGCGTTTGCGCGACGTGCGCAATGGTCTCACCATTCCGCCCCAGTTGACCGTACAGACCGTGATCAACTCCCTGTCAAAATGGGAGTGGTGCTTCAACTTCTTCACCACTGAGCCACTCACGTTCGCTTCACTCAGCAGTTGGTCGGGCACCGTTGGCGAGTTCGTCGACGCGAACTTTGACCCGGCCGCGACGTTTGACGACCTCGCCTGGGTGAAGAGCCAGTGGCCCGGAAAACTCGTCGTCAAAGGAATTCAGAGCTTGGATGACGCGAAGCGCGTCTCCACGCTAGGGGTTGATGGAATAACGCTGTCGAATCACGGCGGCCGTCAACTCGATCGCGCGCCCGTGCCCTTCCACCTGCTCCCACACGTGGTGCGCGAAGTGGGTCGCGACGTGGAAGTTCACGTCGACACGGGCATTATGAACGGTGCCGACATTGTCGCCTCAATTGCCCTTGGTGCCACGTTCACCCTGGTCGGACGCGCGTACCTTTATGGTCTGATGGCGGGCGGGCGCGAAGGTGTCGACCGCGTCATTGAGATTCTCTCAGGACAGATAGCGCGAACCATGAAACTCCTTGGCGTCAGCGAACTCGCGGAGTTGTCGCCGAGCCACGTCACGCAGCTGCAACGACTCACGCCTATTCCTCCAGGCTTCGTTAAAGAATCGTAGCGATCGTCGAATCGTCGCACACGCACTTGCGTCGGTGTGATCCGTTCCGACGCTGCGAGGGCTGTTCTTGGGTACGGCTCGTCGTCCTACTTTCTTTTTCCTCGCGCCACCGCGGGGTGCTCGGCCTCCGCGCACCTTAGGACCAACTACGATCGCACTGGCCCCGGATCGAACGACGCGACGTTCGCGATTTGTCGTAACGCAGGCTAGGGATGTTTTGCCTTCAGATGAATTTGCCCCTCTACGACGAGCTACCGCCAGGATCGGACGGCGTTCCCACCGCGTGGGGCTTATTTGGTGCCAGTGATTCGATTGGTCGACTAAATCTGATCACGAACGACGTTGTCGTCGACGCCACGCGCTTGGTGCATCGAGGCGTTACCTTCGCCTTCGATGTTCCTCTCGACACCTTCGACCCGCCACTCGATGACGACCGGGGTAATGCGCGCCATCGCGTACTGCGGTACGGCAATGATGACGTCGAGGGCTTCGATGACGTCCTCGACAACTATTTCCCGCAGATTGCCAGCCAATGGGATTCTCTCGCCCACATTGCCGCAAGTCCCAACGTGTTCTACAACAATCGGTCAGTCGAGGACGTAACGACCGGAGGCTTCAACACGATCGATCATGTGGCGCGCCGTGGCATCGTGACCCGAGGAGTGCTGTTGGATCTACCGGTCTTCACCCCGGAACGCCTTGGCGTGGATGACTTCTCGCACGGTTCGATTGCGTTCACGGTCGACGACTTGGAGCGGGCTCGCCTGGCCGCTGGAATAACGTACAGCCCGGGATGCGCTCTCGTGATCCGAACCGGCTTTCTCTCCTGGTACCGCGGACAAACCGCGGCGGTGCGTCAGCAGTTAAGCGCGGACATGCGAGCACCGGGCGTAGAGCACTCGGAGGAGATGGCTCGCTATCTCTGGGACAGCGGTGCGTCGGCAGTCGTCTCTGACTCCTTCGCCACCGAAGTATGGCCACCCGACAGGTCTAAGGATGCAGATCCCTTTGGTTACTTGCATCGCGTCCTCATTGGACGGCTGGGCTTCGCAATCGGGGAGCTCTGGGATCTCGAGGCCCTCAGCGAGGATTCGCTCACCGATACGGTGTACGAGTTCCTCCTTTCGAGCGCCCCACTGCATATCCCGCACGGAATCGGGTCGCCAGCGAACGCCCTGGGTATCAAGTAACGGCCCAAGTGGATTCTGCCCGCGGCACGCGTGATCACCCCATTCACTGCCTTGGTCGCCGCCAGGATCTGTTCGGCGGACGGGGATGAGAACACGTTGCCAATCGCTACGCCGGAGCAAAGTCCAGAACCCACGTAGCCCAGAAAGAGGGGAAGGTGACCAGAGCCCCCTCCCGTAACAATGCCGACGTTGCCGTTAGGAAAATCCCGGCGAACGATGGCTCGTCGGTCATCAGAAGCGACTTGAAATGAGTTCGGATGCGCAGTGAGTATGCCGTCAATGACCTCGTCGACAAAGTTGATTGGGTCGTTGATTAATTTCCTCATACAAGTCCGATCCGTTCACCGTTCGCTTGCGCCGATGCCCGAATCAAACGCTTCATTCGATGATTCCTCGTCTTGCTCCTAGCTGACAACGTATCCATGGGGACTCCTATGAAAGTGTTCTCCGTCCGATGCTGATCTCACTACGTTCAGTGGTCATTCTCGGAGTGCGGTGGTCCGAGCGTATATCAACGCATCCACCTAGGCGCTCAGAACTAATGATTGGTGTACACACCAACACTGCTACCTGAGAGGGATTGTTCGCCGAGACGATCGCGAGACGTCATTGATGTTCATAAACTTCCACGACCTCGCGACCCGAACAATTCGTTGCGCAACGAGACCAACGTATAACAGCCGTTTGAACGTTCCCTTTAATCCCAAGGTGCCAGGATCGAGACCCGGGCGGCCACGAAACCCAAGTAAATAGGACTTTGATCAGGAGCAACGTAGTCCGTTAAACCATCCGCTCGGTAACGGGTGATCCTTGACAGCTTCGAGACGCGCTTTGAAAAACTTGAGGACTTATCAACGAGCCGCGCCGCAGATGACGCCGCGGAATGTCGGAGCAGGAGTTCGACTGTTCGCAGTGAGAAATCGTGCCTCTTGAAGAGATCACGGTCTTCGCATTTCGAGAAGATCATCGCGGTTCGCCGGCCAGTTCCGCGAGCCAGCTGATGGGGGGACCATTCACCCGCTGCTCTCCCGTTCCCTAAGTCTCGCGCGAAGCGCGGACGTACCTTCATCATTAACCTCTCCGGACTCAACATCTACAACCACTCCGTAGGCATCACGTGCAAACTCCACCGAGATCAGTTCGTTCCACACGTCGCGCGCGACAAGCAGCGCGTCGCGCTCTAGCGGGCTCCCATATCCCCCGCCACTAGCCATATAGAACGCAAGGACTTCCCGCTTCCTCAGTGGCCACCCCGTGAGTTTTAGGGTCTGCGAGGGGGTTCCGTCACAGAATTGGCCCGCTGAGTCAGGACGCCCTGTTTCATCGAATCGGCCTGCAATTGGGTACACTTCGCTCAATGGCAAGAGACCATTCCACTGAGGTATCCATCATGCCAATTCGAAGTCCACGATTGCTCGGTCGCTGACGATTCCTGAGTTCATCCAGGCGACAATATTTTTGTGTCGGGGATGTATTTGATGGGCATCGAGAGAGTCAGTTGATACGTAGTCCGCAATGCGCAAGATCGGCCAATGTGTGGCTGCGACTCCGAAGTCCAAATGAACGTCGATAGCCAGAATTCCTTGCACCGCATCCACCAGACCTTCGAGATCCGACTTGATCGGCACTGAGTGTTCTCGTCGCTCAGCTGGGTCTTTCGAAGCCAGCTGGAGTGCCACAACGTGACGAGTCACCGTTTTCTGCGGCGATTCTCGATCGCACGATGAGTAAGGCCCGCGTTCAGATCCGGCATGTTATGACGCGATCGCCATCTCGCCGGGCTCTTTTGGTTTGCAGACTCCGACACTCGACGCCGAAAATCTCTGGGCCGCCTGATCAACGAGCACGGCCGTAATGAGTGCAACGCCCAAGATGACCGTCTCTAGATAGGAGTTGGTCGGTCGAAGCGTGAATCCGTCACCGAGAACGCCCTAAAACAGTACCGTAATCACGGTTCCGGTAACGCTTCCGCGACCCCCGGCAAGCCTCACGCCGCCAAGGATGACTCAGTAACAATTTGCAGCGTGTAAGTGGCTCCAATATCAGGCGATGCGCTCGCCAATTGGGCTATCGACAGGACGTCCGCGATTGCCGCCGATACGCCGGAGAAGACATAAAGCATAAAAGGCATTCGCTTCACGTGGAGCCCGGCGAATCGGGCCGCCCGGCTTACCCCTCGGCCGCCGTGGCGCGCACGACGTCTCCGACAGCTTCCGCGACGGCTCCGACCACACTCGCGTTAAAGACGGTGGGCACGATGTAGTCGGCCGAGAGTTCGTTGTCTTTGACGATACTTGCAATTGCTTTTCCTGCTGCGATCTCGATCTCCTCGGTGATTTTGGACGCCCCCGCGTCAAGCAGACCACGAAATATCCCGGGGAAGGCCAGCACGTTATTGATCTGGTTCGGCTCGTCACTTCGTCCCGTGGCGACGATGGCCGCGTGCCGGCGGGCGATGACGGGGTCAATTTCCGGATCTGGGTTCGCCAGCGCGAAGATAATCGAGTCCTTCGCCATCACTTTGATGTCCTCTTCGCACACGATGTTCGGGCCCGAGACGCCAATAAGCACATCAGCTCCCACCAGCGCGTCACCCAAAGTGCCCTTGCGCTTCTCTTTGTTCGTGATCTGCGCGAGTGAGCGGCGATCATCGTCAAGTCTCTCGTCGTTTTCGTCGAGGATGCCCGAGCGATTAACGCCGATGACGTCGCCGACACCGACCTTCAATAGCAGTTTGCTGATCGCCACACCCGCGGCGCCGACGCCGAGCACCACGACACGTATCTCGCTCATGTCCTTCTTCACCACGCGTAGCGCGTTGATCAGCGCGGCGTAGACCACCGTCGCCGTGCCGTGCTGGTCATCGTGGAACACGGGGATATCAAGGAGGTCACGCAGGCGCGCTTCGATTTCGAAGCACCGGGGCGCCGCGATGTCTTCCAGGTTGATTCCGCCGTACGTCGGCGCAAGGCACTGGACGATGCGGACAATTTCATCGGTGTCCTGCGTGTCGAGGCACACCGGCCACGCGTCGATGTTGGCGAAGCGCTTGAACAACAGCGCCTTTCCCTCCATCACCGGCAACGCCGCCTCAGGTCCGATGTTTCCCAGACCGAGCACGGCGGAGCCGTCGGTCACGACGGCGACGGTGTTGCGCTTGATAGTGAGTTTGCGAGCGAGCGAGTGGTCCTTTGCGATGGCGGTGCAGATACGGGCGACGCCCGGGGTGTAGGCCATCGACAGGTCATCGCGGGTCTTCAAGGGAACCTTGGGCTCCACCCCAATGGTGCCTCCGAGGTGCATGAGGAATGTCCGGTCGCTGATGGCGTGGACGTGCGCGTCCCTCACCGCTTCAACCGCCGAGCCGATCACGTCGGCGTGTTTTTCATCAATCGCGTTGCA